>ENA-UAOW01000184-UAOW01000184.1-human-gut-metagenome-genome-assembly--contig:-NODE-184-length-37114-cov-9.945276_pt1 | contig 37114 bp, 40 predicted proteins | sample MGYA00243470_ERZ654559 | MGnify/ENA primary metagenome ERZ654559 (study PRJEB26926, sample SAMN06164851) | human gut metagenome | biome: ENVO:00009003; feature: ENVO:2100002; material: ENVO:00002003...
TTCCCCGATGGATGAACAATCCCGCATACCGGCAGTTGATGGCCGGGAACTTTCTGGACATCCTGTTTGACTGCCCTTATGAGATGCACAGCCTGACCGCCGACGCCTTTATATCCCGCATGGTGGAGGAACTGAGCGAGGAACACAAGGAAGTTCTGTATTTCCTCTCTTTGCGGCTGTACAGCACCACCCGGCTTGCCGCTGTCCGTGGGCAGTCTGACCGCAACATCCGCAAGCTGCGGAAAACCATCCGCAAGAAATTGCAGCGCCAGATGTATGACCATCTGTGCGGCAAGCAGGAGCATGACGGCAGCTTTACCTTGCGGGAGCGCCAGTTTTTAGAGGAATACTCGAAAATCGCAAGGAAACAGGGCAAGGATGCCGTGATCCGGCGGGAGAACAAGACCAAGCGCAGAAAAAAGAAAAACCGCCCCTGATAATTGGGACGATTAAGGAGAAAGGGCGTGTATGATGAAAAATTTGTTTGAACAGTCCCGTTCCCATTGGGTGCGGTACGATCATTATGAGTTGAAAACAGCGGAAGATGGCAAGCGGTACATCACCCCCGGCAAAAACGCAAAGCCAGATGTCTACAATCCGCTGAAAGAGGTCCCCAACATTGTGCTAGATGCCCTGAATGTAGGGATGTTAATGATGGGACGCAAGCCGGAAGCAGAAGTGGAAAAGGCAGTGATGGAGTTTGTCACCCGGTACGGCCTGCTGGGGCTGATGACCGCCCTGCCCACCACGCCGTCCTTTATGGACTATGAGGCAGTCTATCTGCCGAAGAATCACTTCATCAAGGAAGAAAGCATGGCAACAGAGGACTACCTTGCCCTGTTCTATCCCTTTGACAAATTGGATGTAGTGAAAAAAGGCGTGGAATCCAGTTGGAATGTTTCCGGGGATAATATGATGATTGCCCTGACCATGACCTTCATGGATGAGCCGATGGCAAAGAACATGAGCTTCCAGCGGGAGTATGCAGAACCGTATGATTGGGTGGCGCAGCAGTTCAAGGATTGGGCGTTCACGCTGACTACCTCTATTTTGTACTACAATGACTACGACAGCATTGACGAGGATACAAGAAATCTCTACCGCAAGGCCATGGCTGCCTTCGGCGGCATTGCGCCGAGCTATCATATTGAACTGCTGGAGAAACCGACGATCTATTGGGATTTCCATTCGCTGCTGCTGGGTATCCAGATGATGTTCAGCTTCATGCTGGTTGATGATGCGAAACCCCTGCGGCTGTGCAAGCACTGCCAGAAGGTATTCCTCGGCAGCCGGGCCAATTCCGCATTTTGCAGCGCCCGGTGCAAGAATCAGTATAATGTCTATAAGAGCAGAGGGAAGAATAAGGGAAAGGACGGTGAGAATAATGATTGACCGCTGGATCGCAGAAGCGACCGAATGTGATTTCAAGGTCGCGCTGGAGGTAAAGAAGCCGAAAAGCTGGCTCAAAAGCGTCAGCGCCTTTGCAAACGGCATCGGCGGCACGCTGTTTTTCGGGATTGATGATGACAGAAACGTGATAGGCTTGTCGGATGCGCAGACCGACGCAGAGACGATCAGCCGTCTGATCAAAGAGCGGATTACGCCCTATCCGAGTTTTGTCCTTGCTCCTGAACGGGAAAGCGGCAAGGACATCCTTGTCCTGTCCGTATCGTCCGGACGGTCTACGCCGTATTACTATAAAGCGGACGGTATCATGGAAGCCTATATCCGAATGGGCAATGAAAGCGTGATTGCCCCATCCTATGTCCTCAATCAGCTGATTCTCAAAGGAATGCACCGCACCTATGACGAGCTAATTTCCGAGTATGATTTCAAGGATTACGCTTTTTCCAAGCTGCGCGAACGGTATAAGGCTTGGACGGGCAACAGCATGGAAGAAAAGCTGTTCGATTCCTTCGATATGCGGGACGAACACGGCAAGCTGACCAATGCAGGCGCTTTACTTGCGGATGATTCTCCCATCCGACATTCCCGCCTGTTCTGCACACGCTGGAACGGCCTTGATAAAAGCGGCGGCATGGTAGATGCACTTGACAGTGCGGAATTCTCCGGCAGCCTGATTATTCTGCTCAATGAGGGTGTCGGCTTTGTTAAGCGGAATATGAAAACACGCTGGAAGAAAACCGCTGACTCCCGCATTGAAATGCCGGATTACTGCGAACGAAGCGTTTTCGAGGCCCTTGTCAATGCGCTGATCCACCGCGACTATCTGATATTGGGCAGCGAGGTACACATTGATATTTACGATGACCGCCTTACCATTTATTCTCCCGGTGGTATGCCCGACGGTACGCGAATACAGGAACGGGATCTGTCCAGCATTTCCTCTACGCGCCGCAACCCCGTCCTTGCAGATATTTTCGGACGGCTGGGTTATATGGAGCGGCAAGGCAGCGGCTTTAAGAAAATCACGGAAACCTACCGTGCCGCTCACAATTACCGCGATGAGCTGGAGCCAAAATTCTATTCGGATGCCAGTTCTTTTCAAGTTACGCTCTATAATCTGAATTACGGAACTGCAGCAACCGCAAACAAGGTTACGATTGAGGACGAAAATGTTGCGATTGAGGTTGCGATTGACCGGCTGAACGCAAGCCAAGGTACGATTGCAAAGGCGAAAGCGGTATTTGCAAATATGGGCGCTGATGGCGTCTTTGGCCGATCTGACATCGCTGCTATCACAAAGGATTCTGTTACTGCCGCAGGGAATCTCATTACAAAACTGAAAAATGCGGATTTGATTGAGCCTGTCAGTGGCTTTGGAAAGGGCAAGTATAAGTTTATACCGCCTAAAGAATAAAGATAATGCCCGTTATCGGCCATGCTGCCAATAACGGGCATTTGTCATTCATATACAAGCTCGGTCAGAACGATTTCCTCCGCACGGCTGCGGATGTTGTTCATGCGGCGCACCCATTCCATTTGGTCGGCGGCTTTGAGCGCTTCGGTCACATCTTCCTGCCTTGCCATATCGGAAACGATGATTGCCATACGCTCGTTGCAGGCTTGGTCGATCTCGGCAATGTGCCGATGCAGCGCTCCGCATGTGAGCAGGTTTGCGTAGAGGACAGGACGATGTTCTTTCAGATAGCTGCGGCGCATACGCCCGTACTTGCCGATCTGGTATTCCGGTTCATCCGGCAGCGCAAGGTTCGGGATGAGATAATCACCTTCCTGACGGTAAGTGCCGCCCATTTCCTCAAATAGAGATTTCATAAAGTTCAGCTCCTTTTTGTGTTGATTTGCAGCGGTTATAAGGCTTTTTTGGCTCCTTTCCTACAACTGCTGTTCCATTCACCACAAATGAGCCGCAGTCATATGTATTAGGTGGGAGAAACCACCCTCTACATAGTAACTCTTGGTTGCTTATGGAATTGGATTCCCCGGAAAGCTCGTCCTCATGGGACAATCTCGGATAAAGGGCGGTAATGAGTTGTTGGGTGGTCTGTCTTAACATAATGTCCTCCGTTTCCGACAGCCAGCCCCACTATTCCGTAGGCTTATTATACCATAGGGCGGGGCTGGCTGTACAGTCATTTTGCTTCTTTATGTCGAAAAATATTACGTTTTTTTATTAAGGTTTGTCGCAAATCAGATGTTTATGGAAATTTTCTCTGATATGTGCTATAATAATCCGGCAGCTCTTTATTTTATATTTTGCGAGGTAGAACACTATGGAAGCAAAACAAATATTGGATTACTGCCTTTCCTCCTTAAACGGTACGGTGCTCGTTGAAAGTTGGGGTGAAAAAGGGATTTTCTATAATCCCGGTCTTGTATTAAAACGTGGCGTATATGTTCTGACTGTTAAGGAAAAAGACGGTGATAACGATAAAGCGTCCAATCTTGACAGAACAGGTATTTACCGTGTCAATCTTGGGCTGCGAAAAAGCACATTTCAAAAGATGTATGGTAAAATTCCGGCACGTCCGACGGCGGGCGGTGTCGTGGATATGGATTGTGATTTCACTGCTTTAGACATTATCATTCCACACCCTGTTTATGCTTGGATGGGGTGGGTAAGCGTCCTAAATCCGTCCAAACAGACATTTGAACGGTTAAAGCCCCTTATTCAAGAAGCATACGAATTTTCAGTCGAAAAATTCCAAAAAAGAAAATAGGCAAAAACTGGCGGTCATACTCCACGGCATGACCGCTTTTTCATGCCCGGTTTATGCGGTAAAAGGTGGCTTGTGTCCGGCTGCGTTTTCCGCTTCCAGCACTTTCATCATCTTGTCGGTGGCGGTGGCGGTAGTGTCCTGTTTGAAATAGCCGGAAACCACAAGGACGGTGTTCCCTCTGCGCACCTCGGTCACACAATCCGGGCGGCGGGCGGTAGTGGCGGTGGTGCTTCTGTTGGGGGTGTCGGTCATAGGCTCTCCTTTCTGTTCAGCAGCATTTTAAGGCGTTCCATTTTTGCCTGTGCTTTGGCTTTTCTGAAATTCTCCCCGGTAATGCAGACGGGGCAGCACATTTCCGTAAGGCGGTCATATATCCGGGCGTGGGCGGTGTCCTCCGGGTTCTGCAGTTCTTCCAGCGTGAGGTTCGTTGTCACGATTAAGGGCTTGCCGCTGCGGTATCGACTGTCAACCACGTTATAGACTTGCTCTAAGCCGTATTCTGTGCCACGCTCCATGCCAAAATCGTCAAGGATAAGCAGAGGAAAGCTGCAAAGACGGGTTATGTATTCATTTTTGTCCTTGTAGCTGGCGGCAAGGTCGTTCAGTATCAATGCAAAGTTTGTCATGCACACGGAAATTTCTTTCTCCATGAGGGCATTGGCGATACACCCGGCAAAATAGCTTTTCCCTGTGCCGACACTCCCCCATAAAATTAGCCCGTGGTTCTCCGCTTTCATCAACTCCCAGCACTCCACATATTCACGGGCATAGCACATTTGCGGGCATTTGCCGTTGTCGTTCCCGAAAGTCCATTCCCTCATAGCCGGGTCTGTGAAGCCCTTTCTTTTCAGTTGTTCCACTTTCTCCCGGTGCTTGTGTTCCCGGTCTGCGGCTTCCAGTGTTTCCCGGCATTTCCGCTGGCAGTCACATTCTTTTGGGTGTCGGTCACGTCCGAAAAGTATCTTGCCCTCCGGGAAATAGGCTTCTTTGGGCTGGCGGCAGCTCCCACAATATAAAAGCCCGTCCTCCCCGGTGTAGTCCTCCGGCTCTGCTCCCTTTGCCGTGGCAAGCCGGAAAATAGCGTTATCATAATCAATCATAAAATCGTTCCTCCTTGTTCATGGTCTTTTCCACGCCCCATTGGGGCGTTGCCCTGCTTTACGGGGCGTTGTATCTATGCTGTCAAAGGCTCTCGCCCTCCTTGTAGGTATAATCGGGGATTCCCTTTTTCGGCTTCCCCTTTGCCTTGTCATCAGCCGCCCAACGCCGGATAGTGGCGGCATGGTTCTGGTATTTCTTCCCGGTGGACGCGATATAGCCGGAAAGACGGTCGATGTAATACGCCCATTTGTCAGGGATTTCCTCTTTCAGCTCCGCAAGCTCGGCGTCTGTCAGGAAAACATTCTGATACTTTCCGAACACGGCGGGCGCGGACTGTCCTTCCTCTCGCTCTCTCTCTTTCTCTAACTCTATCTCTATCTCTGGTGGACGAATGTCGGACAAATGTCCGACGTTTGTCCGCTGCGGCAGCAAAGCCCGGTTTTCCCGCCTTGCCGCCCGCTTCCGCTCCCCCTCGGTGGAGGACTGGCCGATCATCAGCTCAATATCGGTCATGTAGAGCAATCCGCCGTCAAGCTGCTCCACAAGCCCCAGTTGCAGAAAAACCTTGATCGCCCGTTCCACCGTGCCGATCTGGTGGCGGGTGAGGGTGGCGATCATCTGCGCCGTGTAGGGGATATGCTCGTCAAGCTGCAATTTGCCGCCGTTTTTCAGGGATTTCAGGTACAGCTTCATCAGGATATTCGAGAACAATATCCCGTCCGGCATACTTTCCAGCAGCACGATGGAATCCCCGTCGAAAAAGCTCTCTTTCAGCTTGAGGTAGTAATATTTGCGGTTATCTGCCATTGGCTCACGCTCCTTTGCACGGGTTTCTCGGTATGCGTCGGGGCTGTCGTGAAACACGATGCCCCTTTCCTCTGCACGGGGGTACGCTGAAACACGGTAGCCCTTTGCCGTGGATGGGGGGCTGTTTTGGACCCCCATCCGGCGGCTTCCACCGTTTGGACCAGTAGCGAGGGCAAAGGACAACGATTGCCCGGAAGCTCTGCTTGCAGTCGTGGGTGCAGCTCCGGCAAAGCGCGTTGTAGGCGATGCGGTTTCTGTGGTTGAGGAAGAACGACCATTCCAGGCGTTTTTCTCTGCTCATTCTCGGCATATCTTTCACGCTCCTATCTTTCGTCTATTGGGTGTCATGGTATGGTAGGCAAAAATGTAAATCTCGGTATCAATTTCGGCGATTTTTTGCCCTGTACGCTCTTTTTACAAGATGGGTGGTATGCGGGTATGGGTAAGCTCCTTTCGTGCGTTCTGCGGCGTTTCGGGACGGGATATTTACCCCGGCAAACGAGCTAAGTTCAGCTTAGGGCGTTACCGCTCCTGCTCGTGGCTGCGTTTCTTGTGCTTCTGCGTCTGTCCGGCCTCCATCAGCCTTTGGGCGTTGTACTTCACATTGGCAAGCTCGTCATACTCGTCCTTTGCGCGGCGGTATTCGTTGTAAATGCCGTTTTTCTCGGAAATGAGGGCCTCGATCTCGCCTTTCAGTCTGGCGGCTGCGGGTATCTTCCCGCCGTTCAGCATCTCTTTCAGCCTGCGCACGGCGGCCTCACAGATGATATAGTCCATTTCGTAGGCTTGACGGTGCATCTCCGCTTTTTTGCCTTTCAGTTTCCTGCCCGCTTCCACTGCGGGTTTCGTGCGGCGGTAGTCGTTGATGGTCTTTTGCAGCTCCTTCTTTGCGGCGATCTCATCCTCCACGGCGTGGAGCTGCCGGCGCAGGGCGTACATTCTGCTGTGGCTCTCATGCACGGTTTCATTCAGACGGTCAAGGTCGATCAGGCCGTTGTCCGTCAGGAAATTGTGGGTAGCCGCCATCTGTTTGAGGTTATGGATTTTCGCCCATTTCTCATAGCCGATGCCTTTCCCCTCGGCTTTCTTGGCTTCAATATCCACCATGCGGCCAATGGCGGGGGCTTGCGGTGCGCCCTGCTTCGGGGCGTGCCTGCCGGAAGCACCCTCGATGGAAGATAGGGTACGGTCTGCCGGAATAGCGTCGCGTTTCGCTGCGGTATTCACCGGGCGCAGGGCGTTTCTCTCCAATGCGGCAAGCACAGCGGCACGGTCATAATCGTCGCCCAGCTTCCGGGCGGTGATGGGCTTCGTCCGGTCAGGGGTCAGGTAGGAATACCGTCCCCGGCTCTCCTTGACGGTCACACCCTCTTGCAGCAGCAGAGAAGAAAACTCGTCAAAGCCGCTTGCCCGGTCAAGGGCTTTTCGTATGGTCTTGCGCAGCTTCTCCTTGTCGGTTTCAAACTTGCTATGGATCAGCGGCTCGTGGTTTTCCAGCCGTTTTTCGTTCTCCCGGTCAATAGCAAACTGCCCCTTTTTCTTCGCCCAATACTCGCGCTCGGTGATGCGGTTTGCGCTGCCGTGGAGCAAGTCGATTTGATAGAGGTTCTCCCGGTGGCACAGCTCCATGACCTCGGCTCTGAAATGTTCCATAGTCGCGTCGGTGCAGCGGTGCTTGCACCCGGCTTTCGTGTCTGCGGGTCTGTCCATGTAGGGCAGCAACGGCACTTCCTCAATTCGCAGGCTGTTAATGACGATATGCACATGGATATTGCCGCTGTGGTTATGCCCGTCCGGGTGGGTGCAGACAAGGGCTTGGTGTCCGGGGAACTGCTCTTTACAAAACCTCTCGCCCAGCTCCTGCGCACGGTCAACGGTCAGCCCATTGTCCGGACCGTCCCGTGGGTCAAAGCTGATGATGTAGTGGTGGCTCTTTACGTCCTCTTTCTTCTGATTCTTTCCGTAGCGGAGATTGTAGCGCATACAGGCAACAGCGAAATCTTCCCCGCCGCAATTCAGCGTGGATATGCGGAAGTCCTCCCTCGGCACAAGCCGCCCCTGCTCGTCCAGCGTGGGCTTCATGGTGAACTCATCGTGTGCAAAGGTCAGGTATTTTTCAGCGTCGCCGTAGTTGGCGTTCTTAGAGCTGATATGCTTGAACGTTGCCAACGGCTTCACCTACCTTTTCAAGAACTTCAAACTTCAAGGCGGCGAGGTCGGAAGCCGCCGAGCGTACCTCCCCGGCAAGCTGCGGATAGGGGCTGTGCCACTCGTTCAGCGTCCGGGCGATCTGATTGAGGTTGCTTCCGATGCGCCCGTATTCGGCGGTCAGCTTCCCGATGGCGGACAGCAGCTCGTCATTGACCGGGGAAACGGTCACGACGGGGCGGATGGTCGCGCCCCGGATGGCACGGCGGATAAACTCGGATTGGCTGATACCGTAGGGTGCAAGGCGGGCGGCAAAGTCGGCGTATTCCTCCTCGGTCAGCCGGGTTTTGACTACCCGCTTTCGGCGCGGCGTGTCGTACTGTTTGCGGGGCATGGGCTTCACTTCCTTTCTGTTTCTGCGCCCATGTAGCGGGCGCGTGTAAATACCTCCTCATATACCTCAAGAAAAATCGGCAAAAACCGTACCCCTCGTTTTGAAAAGTTCACAGATTGTTTACAAATGCGATTCAGCCGTTTTTCTTTTCCCCGTAGGGGTAAAGCAGGGTTTGGGGAAGGCACTCCCCAACAAGATTCCGATGGGACAGAATGAGCGGACAGCGAATTATGGTACCTCGGTAGAATCTTGCTCTGACAGCTCACGCTCTGCTCCTGCCGTAAAACTGCGTATTTCTCCCTCTGCTGCCTACAACGACAGGAAAGGCATTTTGCCAAAGAATGTGGATAATTTTTTTGAAAAAATGGGCGTGAAAAAACGGCTTGCCATGCAAACCGCTCAAAAAAACATATACTTGACTTATGAGAAATCAACCTGAGATTAGGGAGGGCAGGCACAGTTTGTGCTTGCCCTCCTTGTCTGCCGAAAAGCGAAACAGGCTGCGGCTGTCAATGGCGCGTAAGCGTTTATCTCGACCGTTGACGGGTGCAGCCTGTTTTGCTATCTTTCGTCATGAATGAACTTATGGGAGACAATGCTCATAAGGGCAATTCGCACCGTTCCCCTTTACCATTTTCAAAGTGCCTCTCACAGCCGCCCGTTCATGGAAAATTTACAAATAGATTGCTGCCGCCATATTGAAAAAGATGGTCATTATATGGTAAACTTATTATGCGGATAGAATACCTATCTGACAAACTATGATTGGAGGTAACGCCATGTATCGTCCCAATGATGCCCGGTTCGGCTTCGCGCGTTGGTGGTATTGGTGCGGCTCCCGATTATGGAGAGGTCGTATCAAAATCGTTTCTGTTGGCGCATAGGCCGGACTGGTGATTAGTCGGCTTGTGCGTCTTTTTCTTGCACAATATGATTTAAGACTATGCGCAGTTGTTAGATGCTACGAATATCTATTGCAAAGGAGTGATTATTTTGAAACCGAAAAGACTGTTGGCTGTATTGCTAACACTAATTTTAACCTGTTCATTTGTAACTTCTGCATCAGCAGCTTCTTGTGGTGAATATGTTGATTGGACATGGAAAAATGGCACCTCATCGTTATCTGTGCAGATGTTCCCGTCTGCATACGATTTTTATGATAATATTTATGCCGTTTACCAGTCTTGGAATGACATATCCTCAGCGGTTTCCATTGATGGATTTACATACTACGCAGATGGAACTAACCAAAATAAGGATATTCAAATTGTTGGTGCTGCACTTACGGGAACAACTTTAGCGAACACAAGTATATATAGCAAAAACATTCTAGGTGTTTATACCCAGCAAGGTTTTTGGTCTTATACAGGAAAAGTTAGTAAAGCTGTTATCACCATTGACACATCAGGTAGATTTGGTGGACAGACAGACACATGGGAAAGAAAAACAATAATCCATGAATTGGGACACGCACTGGCGTTAGATCATCCGTCCTGTACTAACCGAGCTATTATGCACCAAACCAGTTCTTCTTATGTTTCAAGTTCAATGCAATCACACGATAGAGATTGTCTGATTGAGAAATGGGGTGAATAAGTATGACTAAAAGAACAAAAAGCATTCCGGTTTTGCTTGGTACTCTATTCCTGTTGATTCTTGTTGTTGCTGCTTCTTTAACTTCATTTTTGGGAAGCAAGACGCATTACAATATTCTTGCAACCGACAGATTGCAATTAGCACCTACTTATGCTGACTTGCAAAATGTAAGTGATATTGTTGTTAAAGCGACAGTTATTCCCGGAAAAGAAAACAAGTTAATTACAGCAGACGATGGCACAGTTGTCTTTGGCTATACCATTACGCAGCTTAATGTCACAGAAGTATTCAAAGGAAATATCAATGAGGACTATCCCATTAACATTACCGAAGAATACTACACTCTTTCAGGAAATGGGAATGAGGTTTACACCCAAGGAAATTATATGCCCGCACAAGAAAGTGGCGAATATATTTTCTTCTTAAAAGCATACGACAGCACCAGCCCCTATGCCGGAATGTATTTTCCTGTTGATTTGGAGTATGGTAAGTATTCTGTTGATCTGGCTGAAACCTTTACTACACCAGCAAATGCTTCAGCAGCAGAATATGAGGTCATTGCCCTTGATGAAAAATATGTTGAGTTTGCCACAAGAGTAATTGAAGATTATTTACAAAACTAAGAAAGGAAATTCAAAATGAAAAAGAGAATTTTTGCATTAGCAGTAGCAGTCATGATGTTGGCTTCTTTTGCTACAACCGCTTCTGCTGCCGAAACGCAGAATCCATACGAACTGCCCTATGATGTAGATAGCGGAGAAATGTTTGAATGTAGCGAATCCCTTGCCGTGGGAGATATACGAACCAGAGCTATTTTAGGAACAGGCACCCTTTACCATTCCGACCCTCTCATCGGTTATCCAAAAGCATACGCCTATACAGAGGCCTACGACACTTCATATAAAGTTCGTGCAAAATGCGATGTCAACAGTAACGGTGAGGGTGTCGATACAACAGGTTGGAAAGAGCTTAAAAACACCAAAGCGTGTAACTCCGGCACAATTCAAGCAACCACGGCTCGTTGTATTTTCGATGGCTTCCACGAAATTCAGACAACTTCCACTTCCAGCATGGGATCTGCTCAAACTACGGCATCCTATAATTGATTAAACCACGGGGCATAACAATAATCTGCAAATGTGTGGGGAATTGTTATGCCCCACTTTATAGGGAGAGGTATATGTAAGTGAAACTAAAAAGATTCTTTTGCGCTTTGCTGATTATGACAATATGTGTATTATTTGCTTCTTGTGATTATTCCGACAATGATAAACACTTGGATTTCGCAGATGAATATAGAGAATATGGAAATATGCTTGTTTTAGGCGTTGTCAACGATACAGATTTGACCGAGGACGGAGTTGTATATCTTGATTCCATTACAGATAACTTAAACATACAATTTGCAAACTTGACCGAATACGATTCGGAGTACATATTAAAACTGTTTTTGGATTACGAAGAAATTGAGTATTTTATTGATGATGAAATCAAAAACGGATATGTTTTTCAAGCAAAATCCGATGAATCGTTGATTATTCCTGTGAAGCTCAATTCATCAATAGACTTCAATAATTCTCATATACTCACTGTCGCGGTCTTGACCGCACCAAACAAACACGCAAAAAATAGTGATTTAATGAGTAATTCCTATGGAATGGTTCTTAGCTACGAACTTGCTCCGCGTGATGGCACGCGAAGTATCTCAACAAATAAAATATGTAGTGATCCTACAAAATATTTGGAACTAAACTATCAAGGGTTGATGTTAAATCTTGATTTTGATGCTGCAAACAATGCTACAACACAATTTCCACCACAGAATATATTTGCAAAGGCTGGGGAAACTATAACATTGGCATACCGTGCTGGAAACTATGAAAATGCAAGTGAGCTGATGGTCATTGTCCTTATAGATTGGAAACAAAGCCAAATAAATGATGTTAATTCTCTCTATATTAGGAATAAGCCCGGATACATAGGTTATGGTGAATTGAACATTACCACTCCACTTCAAGCTGGTGAATACGAAGTGACGGCCTTTGTAGTAGACTCTCCGTTTAGTTTAAGAGATTTCAATACTTTCCATACTCATGATACAGCATATCGCTTTACTTTAACAGTGCAATAGAATATCTATAATGAACTACCCGTACCGTTGGCAACGGCATAACCGCTAACTTAATACATCAATTATCGTAAATTCAGATAAACAAATGATACTGGGCGGTTAAGCACTCTTGGGCTTGTTCGCCTTGTTGTCATAAAGCAAAATGGGCGGCAACTGTCAATGGCGGGCGTAGCCCGTTCATGACCGTTGACTGCTACTGCCTGTTTTGCTATCTCCCCTTTGGCTGTTCGGAATAGCGGCGGGGCTGCTGTCCTCGTCTGTGTTTGTGGTCTGCTTCTTTATTGCCCTTGTGCGTTTGCCGCAGGGTTGTCCGACCCGTAACCTTCCAGAAGGTTGATGACGCCCCATACCGCCAGACCAGCGCCAAGAGCCATGACCAGAATTTTGAGAATGTCGATTGCCTGATTGAAAAATTCCATATATGTTCCTCCATTTTGTTTGTTTGATGGTTTTGGGTACAAAAAAAGCCGCCCACATCGGCGGCGCTTCGGGTCATCATGGCCCGAAGTTACACAAACTCGTCGCTGTCCAGATCATCGAAATTCAACAGGTCAGCTTCTTCGTCCGTGTCGGAGCCGTCCACTTCGTACACCGTGTATTCGTCCTCCGGCTTTAGTCTCAATGGCCGGTGGCGGAACAGGCTTTCCAAGCGGAAGGCGTTTTTCTTTTTATCAAATTCGGCTGTGTACTTGTAATTCGGGTGCTTTTTCAAGTCATACTTCGGGGACAGGAAAGGCGGGAGCCCCCTAAGCTGCAAGATACATTTATCTCCGGGCATGGTGGTGATCTCGCTGGTGGTCATCAGTTCCCGGCCAAGCCGCTGCATATTCTGGCTGTAACTTTCAGACTGTCCACGGCTTCGGCCCTCGGTCTGCATAGAGATGGTGGCCTTGCCCAGCCAGTTTTCCGAAATATCCTTTAGGGTGGAAGCCTCCCGGCCTCCGAGGAACACGATACTGTCCATGTTTCCCATGATGGTTTCGGAATGGTCTTTGTACAATGCCTTGCACTGGCTCATAGCCTGATAAAAGAGCGTCAGGCTGATCTCCCGGGAGCGGATGACGGCCACAATCTTTTCCAGCCCCGGCACCTGCCCGGTGTTGGCAGCCTCGTCCCACAGCACCCGCACATGGTAGGGCAGACGCCCGCCATAGGTGTTGTCAGCCCGTTCACACAGAAGGTTGAACATCTGCGAAAAAGCGAGGGCAACCAAAAAGTTGTAGGTGGTGTCCGTGTCGCTGATAAGGAAGAACAGCGCCGATTTTTCGTCCCCCAGCTTATCAAGCTCCAGTTCGTCATAGGACATGATCTCCCGGAGTTGGGGAATATCAAAAGGAGCCAGCCTTGCACCGCAGGAAATCAAAATGCTTTTGGCTGTCTTGCCGCTGGCGAGCTTGTATTTCTTATACTGCCTCACGGCGAAGTGCTGGGGGCTGCGGCGTTCCAGCCCGTCAAACATATAGTCCACCGCGTTTTTGAAGGTTTCGTCATCCTCCCGGACTTCCATGCTGTTTATCATTTCCACCAGCGTATTCATGTTGCGTTCTTCCTCCGGCCCCTCAAACACGATGTAGGCCACAAGGGCGCAGTACAAGAGGGTTTCGGCTTTGGTCCAGAACTCGTCGCCCTCCTTGCCGTCGCCTTTGGTGTTGGCGATCAGAGCGGTAACGAATTTCAAAACATCGCTTTCCGTCTTGATATAGGCCAGCGGATTGTAGTGCATGGATTTTGAAAAGTCGATACTGTTGAACACCCGCACCCTGTATTTCTCCCGTTGCAGAAACCGCCCACACTGGTCGAGGGTGCCGCCCTTCGGGTCTACCACCACATACGAGGAATGGGCTTGAAGGAGCTGCGGGGTCAGCCAGAACCTTGTCTTTCCCGAGCCGGACGAGCCGATGACACAGGCGTTTAGGTTCCGGGCATTGGCGGGTATCTTCGGACGGGTGTTCATGGTAAGGAACTCCGTCCCGGTCAGAATGACATTGTTCTGAAATTTAGGGTCAACAAACGGCTTTATATCCTCCTTTGTTCCAAAGCGGGCGGTGCCGTACTCCGCATCCCGCCGGAATTTTTTCGCCTGCCTGATCTTTGACTGTATCAGCAGATACATCCCAGCCGCACCGGCAAGGCCCACCAGCAGGTCAATACCTCCCAGCCCCGGCCAGTAGGTTTCAAAGGCTTTGGGGAAGGTATCAAGCATCCCCATGAGCTTTGTCCCGAAGTCTGTGCCGGGGGCGATCCGGTAGGCCGTCCCGATTTTGGAGAAGAACCAGAACACAAAGAGGTACGGCAGGTTTGGGAGCACATATTTTCTGATCTTGTCACTCAACGTCCGTCCTTCACCGCCTCTCTGGTTCGCTGCTTTTCCTTTGACTGTGTCCTGATCTGCTCCGTGAATTTCCGAAGCTGGCCGAGGATGGAAGCCTTGTCCTGCTCTTTGTTCAGCACCTTTGCGCTGTACTTCTGGAAGGCCGCCGTGATAGCGTCCGCCTGATTGGCTTTGAAAAACAGCAGGTAATGACCGGGGCTCACTTTATGGAAAGCGTAGTCCACATGGAACTCCTTCGCGATCCGGTCAAAATCCTTTGGGGCTCCCACATAGGGCATGGCGCTTTTGCCGCCATAGTGGTTCATCAGCTTTTTCACGCTCTGGCGTCCCTGCGGGGTCAGCGCCTTCCGGTGGTGCTTTTGCAGCGCCCGCGCTACCTTCCCAAGAGCGGCAGCCAGCACTTTTCCCGTGAGCTTCGTTGTCCTGATCGAAAGGGCAACCGTTTTTTGGTTTACTTCTTCCTGCATAAAACCTCCTTTCCGTCGGGGTTCCCGCTATCCGGGAGGCCCCCGTACAATCTCGGGGAACAGAAAACCTCGGGCCAATGTGGCCCGAGGCTTACCGCTCGGCATCCCTGCTGGACGGAGCTTTCTTTTCCGGCTCCGTCTGGACTTTTTCGCCCTGTTCCCGCATGGTCTGCAAGATAGAGGGCTTCTTTTGAAGCTGGGAGGGCTTTTCGCCGGACAGCGGCTTGATACATTCCAAACGGTCAGCCGCCCGGATGGCGTTGTCCGTGAGCTGCCTCTGCCATGCGCCCACGCTGGGAGCCCAGCGAAAGCCGCTGCTTTTCAGCTCAGCCCGGGTGTCCGCGTCAGGCTTTCCATCAAAGAACACCTGCAAGCGGTTGTCCTCTCGGTTCATTTCCACACAGCCCCCATCGAACTCCCAGCCGGAAAATTCCTGCTGTGCCTGTTTGGAAAGCTGTTCGATACGGGTCCTTACCCGGCGGATTTCCGCATTGTTGTTGGTAAGCTGGTAGCTTTCAAAGGGCCTCGGATCGCTCCGCCAGCTTGACGCCATGCTTGCTTTCAGCTTTTCGATCTGATCCGGCGACAGCAGCGCACAGCCGTCCAGCTTGCCATGCTTGCGGTAATAGGCGTTGACCTCCTTCATAATGAGCTGGGAGCGTTCCAGCCCGTCCAGCTTCTTCTGGAGTTTTTCAATGGCTGCCGGGTCATCGGCGCTGATCCCGCCCATGCCGGTGCTGCGTATCTTATCCAGCAGCCCTTGAATATACTGCCATTCCTCCATGTTGCTGTCCCGGGCCCGGTTCTGTTTTTCTTTCTTTCCCACCGGGAAATTGGCAGGTCCGGCGATCATCATAGAGGGAACCCTTGCGTCAATGGCAAAGCCCTGGTTCATGTTTTCGGCCAGCTTGCGGGCGTAGGCATCTAACAGATGGTCGATCTTCTCATGGTACATGGGGTCCACCCGGGATTTCTGCTTTTCCGCTATGGCGGCGGCCTTGTCCACCATTGCCCGGTATTCCGCCGTTGCGCTCCCTTCCTTGTAGTCGGAAAAGCTGTTCATTTCTTTTGCCCGGCGGGCGGCTCCTTCATTGATAGGGTAATAGTTGATGGTATGCACCTCCTTCATGCTTCGGGCCATGCTGGCCCGAAGTCTTACCGTTCTTCATGAGAAGGCCCCGCCTTGTCCTTTTTCGGAGCGGGTGGGGCTTCTTGAAACCGTTTGAGTGCAGCGAGAATGGAGTGGACAGGCTCGGCCTTTTCAGGATAGGCAAATATCCGGTGTTCCGGCGGAATGTCCTGCGGCCCGTGGTAATACTCCTTGAAGCCCTCCGGGACTGCCGACACATACCCACCGGGAGCGAATACGCCGCCCTCGTTGATACGCACATCCCGCCCGTATGCCTCATAATCGAAGTAGTTCTGAATGTGCTCCGGTATGTCGATGGTCCCAAGCTCGTCGGCGTAAAGACGGCCCAGCCCTTCATCATCGGAAATATCCGGGTAAAAGCGGTAAAGGTCAAGGTTCTGCGTCAGGTTTATCAAATCCTTCACGCTCCGTGTGTGGTTTCCCAAGACAAGAGCGGCTTCAAAGGTTTCCAGTCCGCCCTTATCCCGTACTTCCAGCAGGGCGTGGCCCAGCTCGTTCAGCTCGTCGATGTTCTCACATTCGTAGAGATGATCGTAGAGCCCCAGCACATCACTGTCAAAGCTGGTAAAGAACACTTCGCTGTACCGTTTCCCGTCTATCCCGATTTTGGCAAGGGCGGCCTGCAACTCCTGTGTCGTCATGGGGAAATGTACCGTTGTCCCTACCTCGATCCCCATTAAGGGGTATAGGGCTGTATTGGTTATATAGGCTTCAAACATGGGCTTATTCCTCCTTTCCGGCCCGGTCAGCCAGCACCTCATAGATCCCGGCCATAATATAATCGGCGCAAGGGAGGGCAATCGCGTTTCCCAGCGCCTTGTAGCGTTGCAGAGGCCGGATCTCCACGCCGTCCGCCCCGTACTTTGTCCAGCCCTCCGGCAGCCCCATCAGCCGTTCACTTTCTGTTTCCGTCAGAAAACGGATACAGCCGCCCTTCGGGTCGCCCTCATACCAGAAGGCAAAGGGCGTTACATCACTGGCTAAAAGAGTGGGAAAAGGGTCAGTTGGTAATCCGAAGCTGTTTCGGAAGGCCGTTTCTTCCTGCCTTTTTGCCGCTCCCCGCATACGGAAGCACTGAAAGGGGTGGATGACTGGTATCTGCCGCCCTGTTTCAAAAGAAGCTGTTCGATCTCCTTCGGCGGCGGCCCACCCGCCCTCTCCGCAAGGCGGAGGAAGTGGGAGCATTGGACGGGGCTTAAATAGTATGTCTGCGGCACGTCTGCCTCCAAAATCCGCCACGACGAAAATCCGCTGCCTTCGTGCCAGCCTTCGGGAGCCTGCCCAATACTGGGCGTCCATGAGTCGCCAGCACACATTAGGCGTTCCCCCTCGCACCATTCCGGCGTTTCCCCATCTTCCCGAAGGAGGCATTGGAACTTCGGTGTCCGAGAAGGCGGATAGGACGGCTCTAAAGTCCATCCGGTCATTTGTAGAAAACGCTCCCATGACGTTTTCCCAAACAGCGATAGCTGGATATAGGTTATCAGTAGCATCCCTCATTTCCTGTATGATACGAAACGCCTGATAGAACAGGCTTGATTTTGCCCCGGCAAGGCCGGAGCGGTTGCCGATCAGAGAAAGGTTCTGACAGGGAGAGCCGAAGGTTATCACATGGACCGGCGGGATTTTCCCGCCGTCCACCTTCGTAATATCCCCCAAATGCACCATGTCGGGAAAGTGCCTTTTGGTTATGGAGATGGGCGCTTTTTCAATCTCGCTGGCCCATACCGGACGGATACCGCACCGGGAAGCAGCCAGAGGGAACACACCAATCCCGTCGAAAAGGCTCCCCAGCTTAATGTCCGGCATGGCCCGGGGTGCCGTGTCCCTTCACGGCAAGCACCCCTTCCAGTGTGGTCGCCGCAATGCCCAGCCGCCCGGCAACCGCAATATCGTTTTTTACATCCTCGTCCACAGCGCTGCCGCAGACGATCAGGGTGTGGGAGCGCCGCAGCATATCCCGGCGCATATCGATCCCGGCCTTATGTTCCTCGGGAACGCTGTCATTCAAAAACAGCGGCAGATACAAGAGTGGGCAGATCGGGGAAAAGCCCGCCTCATAAGCAAGGCGGCAGTAGTGGGCCGCCAGCTCCATATCAACATCCGGCTCACCGCTCCATGCGGCGGTCAGGTATGCTAAAGGTCGTTTCATTGGTTGAACCTCCATTTCTGTTTTGGTTTAGGGAAAAGCAAGGTATCGCCTAACCCCTCCGCCCCTTCCCCCGGGAAGGGGAACGGCTCTGGAGAATTTATATCCCCGTCGCTTGATCGGGAAAAAGCATAACCGGGAGAAATCCGTCAAGGGTGCCTCTGGCACCGCCTGCGGCGGCGCTGCCCTTGACTGATTTTCCCGGCTATGCTACGGAATAACTGGCGACGGGGAATAATTTATATCTCCAGAGCTTCGGGGCGCGGGGCAGAGCCCAGCAATCCTCGGGCCACGTTGACCCGAAGTTTCGGCTTACTTTTCCTGTTCGTTTTTCTTCTCCGGCTTTTCGTGTTCCTTCTGCTGGCCCTTCCAGTCGTCCAGCAGCTTGATGATCTGGTCCTTCATTTCCCTCGGCGTAGTTTCCTTGCCGAAATACTTGCTCAGTTCCGCACCTGTCAAAATCACTTTGTCTACCTCCTTTTTGTCCTCCATCATAATGCCGTCGATCACATCCCCGTTGAGCAGCTTCTTTTCGTCCAACTCACGCATACGCTTTGCCTGCGCCTGTGAAGGCGAGGACTGCTGGCTGTCAATGGCGACGGCGATATAGTTCTGGTTCTTCTTGCCGATATAGGAAAGCTCCACCGCCGTAGTAAAACCCAGCTTTTTTTCATCCATCAGCTTCATCAGGTCTGGAACCAGCTCATTGAGACGGATATACCGCTGCACCTGCTTGACCGCCATCTTATTGCGCTCGGCCACGATCTCGTTGGAGCGTTTGCCAGCGTCCTTCGGGTCAATCTGGCCCGAAGTGCGGGAGCCCTGGTGCTTGATAGCCTCAAGCTGCATTTTCAAGGCTTTGGCCCGCTCACTGGGTAGGATTTCTTCACGCTGGTTGAGATTGTCCTCGACCATCTGTGTGATGGCTTCATCATCCGTCAGGTTTCGGACGATACAGGGCATATCCGCATACCCGGCAAGCTCGCTGGCTTTCTGGCGGCGGTGGCCGGACACGATCTCATAGCCGCCATCCTCACGGGGACGGACAATAGCGGGCTGGGTCACGCCCTTGTCCTTAACGCTGGACACCATAGCCCGCATTTCTTCATCATCCCGGACTTCAAAGGGATGGTTCTTGAAGGCGTGGAGCTCGTTCAGCTTGATATAGACGATCTGCTCCTTGCCCCGGCGTGGTGCATCCTTCGGCTTTTCGGGTTCCTTCGGAGTGGGAGCGGTCTGCACCGTTGGAGCCGTTTTTTTCTCCGGTTCCTTTTTGACCGCCTTTTCCGGTTTCTGTGCGGGAGCTTTGGACTTCGGGGCTGCGTCCTTGTCCTTATCTGCTTTCGGGGGACGGCCCCGGCGCTTCGGCTGTTCCGGCTCTTTGGTTTTTTCCTCTGCTTTTTTCGGAGCCTCCGGCTGCTTTTCCGGTTTCTCCACTTTTGCCGGGTCAGACTTTTCTACGCCGGGAGCTGCTGCCCGTTCCTCGGCTTTCTTTTCCTTCATAATTTCAGCGAAGTTATAGACGGAAACCTGCGGGTTCTTTACCTCTGGTTCCGTCTTTTTTTCCGGCTCTGGGGAAACGGAAACCTTCTCCGGCTCTTTTGGGGGATTAGGCGGTGTTTCCTTGCCCGGCCCGCTATCCGTTACCGGCTGTTCCGGCGTTTTTGTGGTTTTATCATCTGCCATAAGCATTTACCTCCTGTTTTTTGGCATGAAAAAAGGGGCTCAACTTTTCAGTCAAGCCCCCGTGGGAAGTTCCTCCTTTCTCCGCCATGATACAAAAATACCGCCCGTAGTCTCGTTTGGGCGGTACTTTGTGTAAGATTGGCAGTCCATTATTAAGTTTTTTATTATGTTCCCTTTGTACACCGTTGCAACCAATGCAAAAGATATAACGCCCGAAACGATGCCCAAAAGTGTACGCCATGCTATACTCGACGTGCTTTTCCTAATTGAGCGTTGCTCGATTTCTATACATTGCTTGGAGTCTTTTATATCTTTGTCTTTATAGGATATTTTTTCACGATTCCGTTGTATTGCGGCTTGGTATTCCTCTATTTCCGCTGTATATCTGGGTACCGAATACGTATACAACGCCTTTTCATATTTCGTATAGCATGTATCATAAAAAGGCTGATACTTTGAGGCAAGTTCATCTTTGATTTTTTGTGGTGCTGTTTTCTGAACGTTATTCCAGGTACTTGTTATGAAAATGTATTCTGCACTTAAACTGATATACCCGCTAACACTATCTTTTCTTATAAATATATCGGTATCTGCAAGTTCTCTGCTTCTTGCGAGTATCAACCCCCACCATCCCCTATAATCATGAGGATATTCTTTTGAAATCTTCGCATATATTGATTGTGCATCGGCGTAGTTTTTGAGCTTCAAATGCATATCCGCGTTCTTTACCAGCGTTTCAAGGTCTTGGCCGTTGCTGAAGTTGACAACGGGGTTTGCGCCGCTGAAATTATAGCTGGTGCTTTGGTGCTGGTGGTACTCTATCGCCTTCGGTGCGCTGCTTATCGTGCCGCAGTATTCGCACTTTACAAAGTCCTGCCCTTCCTTTATTTGCAAGGGTGAGTTGCAGTTGGGGCATGTTGCGGTTACCAGATTGTTTGCCATAGTTCTTCTCCTTTATGTGAGGCTTCTTCCTAACTGCATAATAACACATTTGTATTCAAATGACAACATATGTAGTCAAAAGCTGCCGCTTTTTCGCGTACAGTATTTGCTAATACTTTATAGGGAGGGTGTTTTTATGCTGCTGGATGCATCATTAGTTGGCAGGGTGATACAGGATTACAGGGAGTCTAAAGGACTTTCGCAGGAAGTGGTAAGTGGACTGGCGGACATTGGGCGCACGCACCTGAGCGCGATAGAGCGCGGCACCAGGAAGCCTACACTGGAGACGTTTTTCAGAATAAGCGAGGCGCTGGGAATAAGGCCGAGCGAGCTTATGCGCATGATAGAGGATGCTATGGACTAAATTTGCATTGCCCATTGACTCTTACACTGTGGCAGGCATTATAATGCGTAACGAGCTTGAGACCGAATTGTACTGCCCCCTGTCAAAAAGAAAAAAACAGCCCGGCTGCCGCGGTGGTCTGCCGGACTTTGCCTTTTACTATTTATCCGCCTGAATGTATATGAAGAAATCTTCTGTTGTGCCGTCCTGCCGTGCGGCGGTACAGCCGAATGCCCAAACGGGGAGATAGTAGCCCTGCGTGGGATTCTGCATATACACCAGATCGCATGTATTGACCATTACCGATTCCGCGGGGGCGGTAAGCGTATTTGTGCCTCTGCCCGCCAGTATGGCCTCGTACGCCTTCTGCTGGGATATTCCGTTCAGCTGCGCGCCGGCCTGAATATCGCAATCGTAGCGGCGTATTTTGACTATGCTTTCGCCTGCGCGCACGGAAACAACTATTGCACAGGAATTGACTATCGGGCTGCCGTTTACGCTGGAGGATAGATATATGTCGTATCCTATGCGGGTGCCGGTAGTATCGTCCGTGCGCTCTATTATGTCAGTGACCTTATCTATGTCCGTTGAAAGTATCTGGCGGCTGGAGAAGAAGCGGAACACGGCGTTTACGGCTTCGTCCTGTGTTGGCAGGTCGCCTTCGGGCACGGTATAGCTTTCATATACCCAGCTTCCGCTTTCGGTCATTGTGACCCTGTCCGTTTCGTTTTCCGCGATGTATACGCCGGAGGAGGCGGTTATTGCGTCGTATATGCCAACGCTTTGCGCAACGGCCATAAGGCGTTCTTCTATGGGCTGGGTTGAGGGAAAGTACATGAGCAGTTTGTCTGAGCTTTCGCTAAGCGGGCAGTCGAGCGTTATGTCGGCTGGCAGCTCGTATGCGTTTGCGGCAAACGCAATGTCATCATAGGGTTCGTGGCTGCCGAATATCATTGTGAACGCAATGCCCGTGTATATGGTCAGCAGCATGGTCAGCGACCATACAAAGCTTGAATGCTTTGGCAGGGGAAGCTTAAATTCCTTAAAGTCTATCTTTTTGCGGAAAATGTAGGCCGCCAGTATGTAAAGCGCGCAGCCTGCTGCCATGCCTATTCCGGCAAAAAGGTATTCATCGGTAACGAAGCCGCCGCCATCAAGCAAAAAGTATATGCGCGAACAAAGCGAAGCCAAAAGCCCGCCTATGAACGCGCCGAGCATCCTGAAGCGCGGGAACGCGGGCATGAAAAGGAAGCCGGCCGCAAGATAGGGCAGGGCATAGGAAAAAAGGTCGTCCAGAACGCCGGCGGAACCGTATTCGCTGAAATTATAAAGCTTATGGAACGGCATGAATATGCTTTCGGCAGGATCCGCCATGCCAAGCTTGAGCGCATACGCCGCGCCGAGACAAATGCAGAAAAGCACGCAATAAGCCGCGCGGACGGGCCCTTCACGCCGGTAAACACCAATGCCCAGTATTGCGGCGAAGCCTATGAGCATCGCCAAATTAGTGATTATATCAAAAGGAAACAAGTCAACCTCCGCATTTTTCGGTATTGCATCAATTTATTATAAACGTTTTTTGCCGCATAATCAAACTAAATTAACACAATGCACACATCAAGTTATGTACAGCGGCGGAATAAGATGGTATAGTATAATATGTATGCCTGTATGGTGGAGGAATGTTGTTTTGCCTTGACATGCGGACACAGCAAAACATAAAATATTCTCTTAGAGGGAAATTCACGGCCGGTGCTTATATTGCGCGGCCTGAAGGGAGAGAAAAACATGGCAAATATTTGCGCGGTGATACTGGGGGCAGGCAAAGCCGCCCGCATAGAGAATATGGCGAACGTGACCGTGGCAGGCCGCGGCATCGTAAAATGGGCGCTTGAGGCGGCGCACAGCGCGGCTGAGGACGTTTTTATAGCAACGGATGACGAAGCGGTCATAAGCCAAGCAAACGGCGGAGCAAGGGCGATAGGCGGCGGAATTATTGAGCTTGTCCAAAGCATTGCCGAATACGACAGGGCAGTGCTGCTTTGCATGAATCAGATAGTGTCAAAAAAAGATGCCGAGAAGCTGGGTGAAGCAACCGCACCGTGCGCGGCGCTTACGCACGAAGGCCGCGAGATGCTCGCATGGAGCATAGACACGGCCGTGCTGAAGAACGCGGCGGGTATAGACGCGCTTATAGGCTGCATGAACGCGGAATATATAGAGGCGGACGAATACGCATCCGCTGCGATAGTTGACAGAAAAACGCTCAGCCTTGCCGAAGAAGCGATGCAGCGGCGCATAAAGGATATGCACTTTGAAAACGGTGTGAGCATTTTGCAGCCCGTAACGGTGTATATAGGTGCGGACGTCAAAATAGGCGAAAACGCCGTTATCTGGCCTAACAATACACTGACGGGCAAAACGGTAATAGGCAGGAATACCGAGCTTAAGCCCGGTTGCAACATAAACGACAGCGCAATAGGAGAAAGCTGCGTGCTGAATTACGTTTTTGCCAACGAGGCGTGCGTGGGCGACCGCGTGACGATAGGCCCGTATGTCAACCTTAGGCCCAAGACGGACATTGCCGACGGCTGCAAGATAGGCGACTTTGTGGAAGTGAAAAATTCAAACATCGGCGAAGGCACAAAGCTGCCGCATCTGAGCTACATAGGCGATGCGGACGTAGGCGCACGGGTAAACGTTGGGTGCGGATGCGTATTTGTAAATTATGACGGCGTGCATAAGCACCGCACTACCGTGGGCAACGATGTGTTCCTCGGCTGCCAAACCAATTTGGTAGCGCCGGTCTCGGTCGGCGACGGGGCGTATACCGCGGCGGGTTCAACCATAAATAAGGACGTTCCTGCGGATGCAATGGCATTCGCGCGCGCACGGCAGGAAAATAAGGAAGGCTACGCATCGCGCTATAAGGCGCTGAAAAAGGGCGAATAAGCTAAGGAGACGGGCAAAAGGTGTATTGCGAGGTACTGGGGCTTAAAACCGAATACGAACGCCGCGGCGAAGGCAGGCCGATACTTATACTGCATGGCTGGGGCAGCAGCATACAGGCCATGGCGCCCGTTGCAAACTGCGTTGCGGCGCTGGGGTACGAAGCGGTATCGCTGGCGTTCCCGGGCTTCGGCGGTACAGAGGAGCCCAAGGAAGCGTGGGGCGTTGCGGACTATGCGCACTTTACCAAGGCATTTATTGAGCAGCAGGGAATAGTGGGCTGCTCGGTAGCGTGCCATTCCTTCGGCGGACGGGTTACAATAATGCTCTCGGCTGAGGACAACGCGCTTTTTGATAAGCTTATCATGATAGACGCGGCGGGCGTGCGGCCCAGACGAACGATTAAGTATCACATAAAAACATGGGCCTATAAGCTTGCTAAAAAGCTTGCCAAGATAGGCTTTATAGATAGGGTATTCAAGCTGAGCGAAAGGCAGAAAAACGCCGGCAGCGCGGATTACCGCGCGCTTAAGACGGACGTTATGCGAAAGACGTTCGTAAACGTTGTCAATCAGGATCTTACGCCGCTGCTCGGCGGCATAAAGAACGACACGCTGCTCATATGGGGCGATAAGGACACGGCGACGCCGCTTGAATACGCAAAGCTGATGGAAAAGAAAATGCCCAATGCGGGCTTAGCTGTGCTGGAAGGCGCGGGGCATTTTTCATACGCGGAGAAATATCCGCAGTTCTGCGCCGTTATGAAGGCGTATTTGAAAGGATAGGAGAAATCTTTTACCTATGGGAAACGAGCTTGTTAGCAGCATTCTGAGTTATGCGCTCAGCGTATTCATGGGGGCGGCCGTTGTGGCGGCGTCCGTTCCGCTGGTGCATATATTGCAGCTTGAAAGTTATCAGGGCAAAATGTACCTGAAATGGCTTATGAAGCATATCGGCTCGGACTTTGTGCCGAGCTTTGTCGCGGGCGCGGCGGCGCTTGCGCTGAGGGCGGGCTATGTGCTTATAGGCGGAACCAATCCGCTTATCGGCCGCATATGCTATTATCTTGCGGATATAGTATACATAGCCATGCTTGCGGTGATATATTTTTCCTATGAGAAAAAGCCGCACGTTAAGCCCATCGCCTATACCGGCCGCGTAAAGCGCCTGCTTGCGGCGGAATTCATATTGGCAACGCTGTTCAGCGCAATGTTTTTCTCTCCCTTGCTTTGGGATAAGTACGGCCTTGCGTGGATAGTATACATGCCGCCGATGATAATACGGTATCTTCCGGGGCTTATACTACCGCTGTTTGTGTTCATATGCTATATTATCACCTATCCCATAGAGGAAGGCGTGAAGCAATGGTACCTTAACGATGCGAAGCGTATGCTTAAGGAGCATGAAGGGCTAATCCGCATAGGCATAACGGGAAGCTACGGCAAAACCGGCGTTAAATATGCGCTCAGTGAAATACTCAGCCGCAAATATAACACGCTCATAACCCCGGGCAGCTACAATACGCCAATGGGCGTTACGCGCACGGTAAGGGAACACTTAAGCGATGCGAACGAGGCTTTTGTTGCTGAAATGGGTGCACGCTATGTTGGCGATATAAAAACGCTGTGCAAGCTGGTGCATCCGCAGTACGGCATAATAACCGCCGTGGGCAAGCAGCACCTTGAAACATTCAAGAGCCTTGACAATATAATAAATACCAAGGCAGAGCTTATAAGCGGGCTTGAAGAAGGCGGCTGCTGCTTCCTGAACGGGGACGATGAAAACTGCCGCAGGATATATAAGGAATATGCATCCGTGCGCAAGCTTTATCTTTACGGCACGGAAGGCGACGACCTTTATATGAAGGCCGAAAGCATAAAGGTAACGAGCGAAGGCAGTACATTTGATTTGATCGCGGAGGACGGCGCAAAGGTAAGCTGCACGGCGCAGCTTCTTGGCCGGCACAACATAGTCAACCTTACTGCGGCGGCGGCGCTTGCGTATAAGCTTGGCATGGGGCTTGATGAAATTGCCGTGGGCATAGCCGGCGCAAGGCCCGTTGAGCACAGATTGCAGCTTATTCCGGGCGCGGTAACGGTCATAGACGATGCGTTCAATTCAAACCCCGTCGGCTCAAAGGAAGCGCTTAGGGTGCTTGGCTCGTTTGAGGGCAAAAAGCGCGTGGTGGTCACGCCGGGCATGGTTGAACTCGGCGCGGAAGAAGCGGAGCTGAACCGCGAATTCGGCCGCTGCATAGCGGAAAACGCGGACGTGGCAATAATAATTGGCAAGGCCCATGCGGACCCGATATGCGAAGGCATAGCGGAGCGCGGCTTTGACCCGGCAAACCTTGTGCGCGTGGCAAGCCTTAAAGAGGCCACGGAAAAGCTGGCGCAGTACGGCGGGGCGGGCAGCGTGGTGCTGTTTGAAAACGACCTGCCGGATAACTATAATGAGTGACGCGGGCAAGAGGATAGAGGAGGAGTAAGCATGCAGAATATAGGCGTATTCTTCGGCAGCAGAGCGGCCGAGCATGACGTGTCCATCATATCGGGACTTCAGATATTGGAAAACGCGGATAAGGCCAAATACAACGTGTTTCCGGTCTATGTTTCGCGCAAGGGCGAATGGTTTGTAGGCGAACCGCTGAAAAACGTTGAAACATATAAGCATTTTGATGAAAATATGAAGGGGCTTACAAAGGTATATCTGCCCCCCGTGCCGGGCATGGGCGGCCTTTATGCAAATGCGGGCGGCCTTTTCGCCAAGGCGAAGCTCATATGCCCCATGGATTGCGCAATACTGGCGTTCCACGGCATGAACGGCGAGGATGGCACCATGCAGGGGCTGATGGAGCTTGCGGATATGCCGTATTCAAGCTGCGGCGTGCTTGGAAGCGCGGTCGGCATGGATAAAATAGTTATGAAGGCCGTATTCAAAAGCATGGGCTTGAACGTGCTGGACGGCACATATTGCTACCGCGACACATGGCATGCCGACAGGGAAAAGATAATTGCCGAGGCCGAAAAAATAGGCTATCCGGTATATGTAAAGCCGGCCAATTTGGGCTCATCCATAGGCATATCCCGCGCGGCGGACAGGGAAAGCTTTATAAAGGCCATGGACACCGCCTGTGCATACGATAAGCGCATATTGATAGAAAAAGGCCTTGAAAAGCCGCGGGAGATAAACTGCGCCTGCCTTGGCATGGGCGCGGACTGCATTGCTTCGCTGTGCGAAGAACCCGTATCGTGGGAAGAATTTCTCACGTTCGATTCAAAGTATATAACGAGCGCAGGCAAGGGCATGCAGAGCCAGGCAAGGAAGCTGCCTGCTCCGATAAGCGATGAGCTCACCGCGGAAATACAGCGGACCACGCGCGAAATTTTCGCCATGCTCGATTGCCGCGGCGTTGTAAGGATAGACTATATGCTCGATGGCGAAAGCAACACACCATATGTTTGCGAAATAAACACTATACCCGGTTCTTTTGCATTCTATTTGTTTGAACCGATGGGCATAAGCTTCAAGCAACTTACAAACAGGCTGATAGAGCTTGCGTTTGCGGGCGCAAAGGAAAAGAAAGCAAGCACATTTGCGTTTGATTCCAAAATACTTGAAAAGGCTTCAAACGGCATAAAGACCGTTAAAAAATAAGAAAAGCGCATTTTGCGCATATAAGAAAGGATAAACAAAAGATGACTAATCTGTATCAGCAGTGGAGAGACATTGCCGAGGCCGAGCGCACGCAGGAAGCGGGCGAGAAATTCTGGAACGATTATTTCGAGGCGGAGACCGAGAATTATAAAAAGCTGCTTGCTGACCACGAAAGGGTCTACAGCGGCAAAATAAGCGAACTTGCCCCCATGTTCAACATGGATGAACCCACGTTTGTCGGCTTTATAGACGGCATAAACACCAGCCTTAAGACCGAGATAGATTTGGATACGCTGGAAAGCGACAGCGTTGTTACGCTGGACATAGACTTTGAAAAGCTTTATTACAACATGCACGAGGCCAAGGCAAGTTGGCTTTACGAGCTGAAGGAGTGGGACAAGGTGCTCAGCGAAGCCAAGCGCCACGAAATAACCAAGCAGTATCGTGCATCCAAGGTGTTCATTAAGGAAAACACCGTGCGCAGGAACGATCCATGCCCCTGCGGCAGCGGCAAAAAGTACAAGAACTGCTGCGGCAAAAACGCCTGATAGGGCAATGATATAAAAGCTAAAGGATAAGGAGGACTGCATTTATGAAGCTTAAATTCTGCGGCGCGGCGCGCTGCGTTACGGGTTCGTGCCATATGCTTTGCTATGATGGCGGCAAGGTGCTTATCGATTGCGGTATGCGCCAGGGCGCGGACGAGAAAGGCGAACTGGGGGCGAGCGATTTTGCGTTTGACCCGAAGGAAATAGACGCGGTGCTCCTTACCCATGCGCATATTGACCACAGCGGGCTGCTGCCGCTGCTGGTAAAGCGCGGCTTTAACGGCAAAATAATAACCACGAAGGCCACCGCGGAGTTATCGGGCATAATGCTGCCGGACAGCGCAAAAATACAGGAGCAGGACGCCGAATACCAAAACCGCAAAAATCTGCGCGCGGGCAAGCCGATGGTGGAGCCGATGTATACGTCGGCAGATGCGCAGAAAACGCTTGAATACTTTCAGCCGGTAAGCTATGGCGACATTGTTGAGGTTTGGCCGGGGCTTAGGGCCAGATTCAATGACATAGGCCATCTTTTGGGCAGCGCCGCAATAGAGCTTTGGGCGGAGGAAAAGGGAACTACCACAAAGCTTGTATTTTCGGGCGACATAGGGCGCGACGAAAGGCCCATACTGCGCGACCCTTCCAGCATAGACGGCGCGGATTACGTTGTGATAGAGGGTACATATGGCGACAGGGAACACGACGCAACAACGGAAGAGGATAAGGAAAAGCAGCTTGCGGACGTGCTGAAGGAGGGCATTGCGCGCGGCGGGAACATAGTCATTCCGTCATTCGCCGTGGGCAGGACGCAGGAGCTGCTTTATACAATAAAGCGGCTGATGATGAAAAACGCCGTGCCGGGGCTTGAAAAGATACCGGTGTTTGTGGATAGCCCGCTCGGCATAAACGCGACCAAGATATATGAACGCTGCGCGCGGGAATATTACGACGAGGAAGCGCTGGAAATGCTGAAAATGAGCGGCTCTCCGTTCGACCTGCCCAATCTTAGGGTAGCCGAAACGGGAGAGGAAAGCAAGCTCATCAACTTCCAGCCGGGCTGCAACATAATAATATCCTCCTCCGGCATGTGCGATGCGGGCAGGATAAGGCATCACCTTAAGCATAATCTTTATAGGCCGGATTCGACCATATTGTTCGTTGGCTATCAGGCGAACGGCACGCTTGGCCGCATATTGCTGGACGGGGCTAAGAGCGTTAAACTCTTCGGCGAACAGATACAGGTGAACGCCGCAATACGCATGATAGAGGGCTTCTCCGGCCACGCCGGAAGGAGCGAACTGCTGCAATGGATACGTGAGATAGGTTCGGCGCCTAAGTGCGTATTCTTAGTGCATGGCGAAAGCGAAACGCTGGATAAATTCGCTGCGTCTGTGCGCGCGTTGGGGCTTGATGTTGAAATACCGGAGCTGTTTGACGAATTTGAGCTCAGCTACGGCGCAAGCGGCGTGGTACGCATGCCCGCGCTTACGCCGAAGAAAGAAGAAGAGCCGGATCTTTTCATAGGCCGCAGGCTGAATATGATCGCCAAGCAGTGGGGCATAAACGGCGCGCTGTACTGCATGCGCGGCGAAGAACCGCTCTATGATACGGCGATAGGCGTGGCCGATGCGAATAAACAGAACCTGAACGGGATACATACCCGCTTTGCCGCGGGAGAGATAACAATGGCGTTCACCGCGGCGGCCGCGCTGATACTGGATGCGCAGGGCAAGCTGAATATGGACGCTTCGCTGGACAAACTGGTGCCGGAATACGTCCACGCTGCCGAAATCACGGCAAAAGAACTGCTGCTTGGGCAGAAGACCGTGCCGGACTATGCGGACTATGACATGAACTTTAAGCTTTATCAGCAGGCGCATAAGGAAAAGCTGGGCGCAATGGAAACGTTCAAGCTTACTTGGAATGCGCTCAACGGTGCGATAAGCGATGAAGATGTGCTGAATATAGTGAATAAGCTTGACGTGGTGGACGATCCTGAAAATTCCGCGGGCAGAAGGAGCAGCTACCGCATACTTGGCATGGCCGTGGCAAGGGCATACGGGAAGAGCCTTGCGGATACGCTTAACGAGCTTGTATTCGCGCCGATCGGCATGAAAGATACCGGCCTTGATAAGGAAGCGGAAGTCACGTATACGGCTAAAATGGGCGATGAAAGCATAGTTGTGGGCGCGCCAAAGCTTTGCGCCGGCGAGGCGGGCGGCGTTGTGAGCGCGTATGATTTGGCGCATTTCGGCACGGCGCTGCTTGAAGGCAAGCTGCTTGACGAGGAGCATACGGACATAATGCTTGCGCCGAATGCCTGCGGACTGAGAACGCTGAACGGGTGGTATTATGCGGACAGTGGCATAGAGCAGGCGCAAAGCGCGCTGTATATAAATGCGCAATACGGTGTGATTGCGGCAATGCTTGCAAACGCACCGAGCGTAAAGGAAGATGCGGACGAAACCGGCGCAAAATCGTTCGTGCAACGCATGAGATACGAGATGGACGACGTTTACCTGAAGGCGGAGGACGTGCAGCTTGAGCGCATAAACGACGCAAACGTTTACTCCGTGCTTAAGTTAGCCGTGAATGAGGATCAGCAGGAGTTTGTAGCCGGCAACGATATTTCGCTTGCCGAGGCGGCCGCGCTTGAAAACGCGCTGCCCTATGCCGTTACACAGAACGGCGTTGCTGTGGGCTTTGCGCTGCTCAATGCGGATAAAGACCGCGGTGTATACGAAATATGGCGGCTGATGATAGACAAACGCTTCCAGCATAAGGGCTTCGGCACTGCGGCGATGAAGCTTGCAATGGCGGAGCTGAAGCGCATGGGCGCTGAAAAGGCGCGGATAAGCGTTGAAATAGGTAATGAAGCAGCCATTGCTATGTATCAAAAGCTGGGATTCAGCTTTACCGGGCGCATGGAATACGGCGAAGCATACATGGAATGCGAACTTTAAGGAGGATAAATGGACGGCATATTGAGTTACATTATAGATGCGCTGTACAGCTTGCCGGGCATATTGGTTGGGCTGTCGTTCCACGAATGGGGTCATGCGTACGCGGCGTATAAGCGCGGCGATCCGACCGCGAGGAATCTTGGCCGCATGACGGTAAACCCGCTTGCTCATATCGATCCGCTTGGCTTCCTGTCGCTGCTGATATTGGGCTTCGGCTGGGCCAAGCCCGTACCCGTGAGCACGCGCAACTTTAAGTCCCCAAGAAAGGACGAGCTTATCGTGTCCTTGGCGGGTATAACAGTTAACCTTATACTGGGCGTGGCGTTCATGATAATATGGATTGTGCTCATATGTCTGCCGTGGAGCAACGAAATACTCAATACAATGGTGCAGTATTGCTATACCATAAACTTTGGCCTTGCGGTATTCAATCTGCTGCCCATTCCGCCGCTTGACGGTTACCATGTGGCGCAGTGCCTTTTCATGAATGCAAAGACTTATAAGTTTTTTGGCTTTGTTGAAAAGTACAGCTATGTTATACTCGTGGCCGTGCTTATAATCAATTCGCGCACGCATTTCCTTAATACGATAGTGTATTGGCTTATGATGCCGCTCATGAACTTGGCTTCGCTGATACTGAGCATTTTCTGAGCGTGGCGCAAGGGGAAAACGGATGGCATATGAAGTTCATCTAAAGGAGTTCGACGGGCCGCTTGATCTGCTGCTGCATCTTATTGAGCAGGCAAAGGTGAATATAAAGGACATATTCATATCCGAAATCACAAACCAGTATCTTTCGCTTATGGAAGAACTGGATGAACTGGACATGGATACGGCGAGCGAGTTTTTAACCATGGCGGCAACGCTTGTGTATATCAAATCGCGCTCCCTGCTGCCAAAACCGCCAAAGGAAGCGGAGGAAGAAGAGGATCCGGAGGAGGCGCTGGTACGCCAGCTGAAGGAATACAAGCTTTTTAAGCAGGCCGGAGAAAAGCTGAACGAGCTGAGCGCGGGCATGAGGGGCGTGTTTTCGCGGCTGCCGGAGGAATTTGCCCTGCCGCCGCAGGAATATGAACTGGAGCAGGCCACGGCGGAAGAACTGTTCGCCGCTTTTATGGATGTGCTTAACCGTGAAGAACCGGAAAGCAGCATACCGGAAATAGCTAAGAAGGTGGATGCGGATAAGTACACCGTAAGGACGCAGCTTGTGAAGATCCGCGCAAAGCTTAAGGAAGGTGCGAGCGTAACGTTTGAAGAACTGTTTGAAGCAACAAGCGTTAAGCTTGAAAAGATAGTAACGTTCATGGCGCTGCTTGAAATGATAGCACGGCAGGAAATATTGCTTAAACAGTCCACACCTTACGGCAGGATAACCATAACCGCATATAACCTGAAAGAGGACGATGCGGACGCCGAATACATGGATGAATAGGCAAAGACCGAGGGGGAGAGAACACATTGGAATACAATGAGCGCATGGGCGCGATAGAGTGCATATTGTTCGTTTCGGGCGATCCGGTGCCGATAATAGAGCTGCAGCGGGCGATAGGCGTGACTGACATAGAGATGGAGCACATAATACGCAGCATGGACGAGCTTTATAAGCGGGAAAAGCGCGGTGTACAGCTTTTTATAACGGCGGAGACTATGCAGCTTGTGTCCAACAAGGAATATACGCGCTATGTTGAAGAACTGGTGCAGCCCGTGCAGTCCAAATCCTTTTCCCAATCCATGCTTGAAACGCTTTCTGTAATAGCGTACCGCCAGCCGGTGACTAAGGCGGATATTGAGGCCGTGCGCGGCGTGCGGTGCGAATACGCCGTAGGGCAGCTGATGAAGCTGGGGATGATAAGGGAACTTGGACGCAAGAACGTGGTGGGCAGGCCAATGCTGCTCGGGACTACGGACGCATTTCTCAGGCACTTCGGCATACGGTCGCTCAGTGAACTGCCACAGTTAAGCGAAATCGAGAATGCGGAAGAAAACGATAATACCGAAGATAAAGCATCTAATTAATCAAAAGCATAATAAAATAACGCAAAACAGCAAATATTAGCCCATATGGGCTTTTTTGCTATATTAACAATTGCGCTCACAGCGGCAATATTGATACCGATAAGGTTGAATTTCAGCGTTATGCTTTGCGGCAATGCGGCAAGGATAAGGCTGAGCGTGAGCATATTCGGTTTTATACGGCTGAAGATACGGCCTATGGAGAGCAATAAGAAGCACGCGGCAAAGGGCAGCGAAGTCAAACCGGACAAGGATACAATAAAAATTGCGCTGGCGGTGCTGCGGCAAAGGAAACGCTATTTATGGCTTGACGGGTTGGCTATCCGCGGGAGCATAGGCATAGACGGCGACGCTGCGGCAACGGCGCTGCTGTGCGGCGCGGCAAACAGTCTGCTGCCGCGCGTTATCCGCTTTTTGCTGGCGAACAAGGGAGCGGAGAGCATATATATTGCGCCGGAGTTCAGGTTAGGCGCGGCATGGGTATATATGGAAGGTATCATAGGGCTGAATTTGGCTAAGCTTATAGGTATTATCGGAAAAGAGGTAACAAGATATGTCGCATCCCGTGGAAAACATAATGCGGAGTACAATGGAACAATTAAGGCAAATGGTTGACGTGAACACGATAGTTGGCTCTCCCGTTGAAACGGGCAGCGGAACGGTGCTGCTGCCCGTATCGAAGGTGAGCATGGGCTTTGTGTCCGGCGGAGGGGAATACATAATGGGTCAGGCGGCTACTCCCGTTAAAAGGGCGGGGGAAGCGCTGGATGCAAGCGAAGGCCGCTACCCGTTCGCGGGGACTGCCGCGGCGGGCATGTGCCTAACGCCTATGGCGTTCGTTACAAGCGAAAACGGGCGCACGCGGGTATTGCCGGCGCAGTATAAATGCGGCGCGGAAAGGCTGATAGACATGATGCCGGAGATAATTGCCGCGATAGAGCGCATGGCGGGCAGCACAAACGGCGCAGGCAAAGAGGAGACTGCCGAATGAATGCGCGCAGGACAGCCGCGCTGATACTGGCCGCGGCGGCGCTTATGGCCCTTAATGCGGGCGCATACGCCGAAAATGCGCCCGATATTGCGGCGGGCGGCGCGGCGCTGATAGAGCAGAATACGGGCGCTGTGATATGCGCAAAGGAAGCGCATAAAAAGCTCCCTATGGCAAGCACTACAAAGATCATGACCGCGCTTATAGTAATAGAAAACTGCTCTCTTGGCGACACGGTGAAGGTCAGCCCAAAGGCATACGGCGTGGAAGGATCAAGCATGTATCTTAACGCGGGCGAGGAAGTGAGCGTGGAGGACATGCTGTACGGACTGATGCTTTTGAGCGGGAACGATGCGGCGGTGGCATTGGCAATACACACGGCTGGCAGCGTGGAAGCATTTGCGGCGCTGATGAACGCCCGCGCGGAAGAAATAGGCGCGCACAATACGAATTTTGTAACGCCGAACGGGCTGCACGATCCGGAGCATTACACAACGGCGTATGACTTGGCGCTTATTGCGGCGGAAGCGATGAAGAACCCTGATTTCAGAAAAATAGTGGGTTCAACATATCATAAGACCACCACAGGCAGCGTTATACGCTATATGAAGAACAAAAATAAGATCCTGTGGCAATATGAAGGCGGCTGCGGCGTAAAAACGGGCTTTACAAAGGCCGCAGGGCGCTGCCTTGTGTTCGCGGCGGAGCGGGACGGAATGACGCTGATAGGCGCGGTACTGAGCTGCCCTGATATGTTCAACGTTGCTAAGGCGATGCTTGATTACGGCTTTGCATCGTTCCGCACGGAAAAGATAATATCCGCAGGGCAGAGCATAACACGGATAAGAGTGAGCGGCGGCACAAAAACGGCCTTGGCAGCCGAGGCCAAAGACGATATAATTATACCAGTACGGATAGGCGAAAGCGTGGACATACGCACGGAAGTGGAAACGCGGAGCGGAATGAACGCCCCTGTTGAAAAAGGGGAGGACGTTGGCAGTGTAAGGGTGCTTATGGACGGCAAGCTGGTTGGCGAAACGCGGCTGCTTGCCGCGGAAGACAGCCTTTCGCTCAAATTCGGCCAGTATTTAAGAAAGCTGCTGTCCGGCTGGGCGGCATAGGGTATGCAATGCGGCTGCAAAAGTTTATGGCGGAGGCCGGAGTAGCCTCCAGAAGAAAATGCGAAGAACTTATCGGCGCTGGCCTTGTTAAGGTAAATGGTCAGGTGGCGTCGATAGGCACGGTGATAGACCCGCTTAACGACAGGGTGGAATACGCAGGCAAGCTGCTGCGCCCGGCCGAAGAACGGGTCGTTTTTGCGTTCTATAAGCCGCGCGGCGTTATGTGCACCGCGTCCGATCCGCAGGGCAGAGCGACCATAATGGATTACTTTAAGGATGTTCCGTACCGGCTGTACAGCGTTGGCAGGCTTGACTATGATTCCGAAGGCTTGCTGCTTATGACCAACGACGGCGAACTTGCGTATAAACTTACGCATCCCAAATTTACGGTGGATAAAACATATCACGCCGTGTGCGATGGGGTGCTGACAAATGCGGAAATAGCGCGGCTTGAGCAGGGCGTTGACATTGGCGACGGGATGACCAGCCCAGCGAAGATAACGCAGGTGCATGCGCTGCACAACGGCAACACATCATTCGATATAACCATACACGAAGGGCGCAACCGCCAAATAAGGCGAATGCTTGAAGCCGTGGGGCACCAAACGCTGGTGCTGAAACGCACGAAGGAAGGTGCGGTTTCAATAGGCTTCATGCAGTCTGGCGAATACAGGGCTCTGAGCGCTGAAGAACTTAATGCGCTCAGGCAAACGGAGCTGTCTTAGCATCAAATTTATACATAATTTTGCCCGCAGGCGAATTTTGTAAGCTATTGCGGGCAAAATTGGCATTTCTATTAACATCAAGAAAAATAAATTTCCATTTCAGGCAGGAAAAAAGAACACTATGCAGAATAAGAGAAAACGGGAGTATTTGAGGGCATTGTTCATTCAAATGCCAGCTTATACATGTATACAAGTATTTAACGGTTTCATAATCAACACTTAGAAAGGAGAACTGTCGCAGATGGATCTTATCAACAATCCGTGGTTTGTGCTTGTGTTGGGTATGGGTACGGTATTTATCGGTCTGTTCCTGCTGGTGCTTATCATTAAGGTGATGGGCTTTATAGCGGGCAAGACCGTGAAAACCCCGGCCGCTCCCGCAGCCGCAGCTAAGGCTGCTCCCGCGCCCGTTGCTGCACCCGCCGCTGCCCCTGCCGCGCCTGCGCCTGCCCCGGTGGTATATCCGCATGAGGTGGATCGCTATGCGTTCGACGCCGCCGTGGCCGCCGCAATCGCCGCCTATACCGGCCGCGATATAAAGGGCTTCCGTATCACCAGGATCACAAAAATATGATCTGAACCAAACCAGAACAAAAAAGACCAATTAAGATTATTTCAGGAGGATTTAATAAAATGGTGCGTAGGTTTATCGTGAACGTAAACGGCACAGCTTACGATGTTGAAGTTGAAGAAGTTGGCGGCGTTGCCGGCCGTCCCGCTGCCTTTGTGGCTCCCTCTCCTTATATGAATGCGGCCCCCATG
>ENA-UAOW01000186-UAOW01000186.1-human-gut-metagenome-genome-assembly--contig:-NODE-186-length-36531-cov-9.052637_pt1 | contig 36531 bp, 29 predicted proteins | sample MGYA00243470_ERZ654559 | MGnify/ENA primary metagenome ERZ654559 (study PRJEB26926, sample SAMN06164851) | human gut metagenome | biome: ENVO:00009003; feature: ENVO:2100002; material: ENVO:00002003...
TTTACTGATTCTGTGTGCTGACTTTCACTGTTCACTTTTAACTAAATGACATTGGGTGATGATCGGGATAGCTTTTATCCACCTTGGTCAGCTGAACGCTGCCGCGAATGAGCTTGTTGGTGATCTCAATCTCGACCACAGCACCGTTCTGATCTACCTTCACGGTATAAGGCGTGTCATCCATCACATAGCCCTCCGGCACAGCGATTTCACGAACCACATACTCGCCATAAGGGATGTCCGCGAAGGTGAAGCTGCCGCCCTCTGCGGAAACGGTGGTCAGGATAGGCTCGGTGCCGTCTGTGAGGAACAGCCCGATGGTAGCTCCGGCCAGCGCCTTGCCGTCCTCATCCTTCTTCATGCCGTGGATCTCCCCGTAGATCATCTCGTTGGTAATGCTCTTTCCGTCATTGACGGCAAGCTCTACCACGGGAATTTCCTGACCGGCATAGGCAAAGATCACAGGATACTTCTCATCGGAGAGGATGTAGTGGCTGTCGGTGCTGATTTCCTTGACATAGTAGCTGCCGAAGGGAACATCGCTCCTGAGCACAGCCTTTCCGTTTTCATCAAGGGACATGATCTCGATGAGATCGTCCACAGGAATGACAGAGTCGTCTGCTGCGGTAAGCTCCTCGGCGGCATAGAAGCCGAAGGTCACGGCGGAAAGCTCGTTATTCATACCGATACCGAACTGCTTGTTCTGCTCCAGCACCTTGGAAAGAGAAATCCACGCCTTCTGTCTGTCATTGCAGAAGCTGGCAGCGGTTTCGGTGATCTCAATTTCCTGCCCGGCGTAGACAAGCTCTGCGGTATGGGATCCCTTGTTAACGACCATGCCATCTGCGCCGGTAGTCAACGTATCCACCACCTCGCCGGCGCTGCAGCGCAGCGTACCGTCCGGGGTGTAGATGTCCGCCGCAGCCTTGATCTCATAGGTCGCTCCCGCAAGGCCCTGCACCGCATAGACCGGCTGATAGGCTCCGTCCGCCGCTGTGACGGAGGCAAACACCTCGCCGGTTTTGGAAATCTTGAGGATGCCCTTCTGCGCGTAGTTACCCAGCTTCACCGCAACGACCGTCACACCGCTTTCCTCGGTAGAATGATCTTCGGTCACATCGAACTGGACTGCCTCGTGGCTGAGCACATAGCCGTAAGGAGCGGAGACCTCCTTGAGGGAGTAGCCCTTGCCGAACTCAAGCTTTTCCGGAGTAATGAGCATGCCGGCATCATTGGTGTAGAAGGTGTCGATGGTGGTAACCTCCGGATAGGTAAAGGTCATTTCCACCTTGGAGCCATCCGGACGAAAGATCTGGAAGCCCGCACCCGCATAGGGAATGGCATTGCCGGTTTCTGCGTCCACCTTGATGACCTTAATGAAGGACTCGAAGTTGGCGTTGTTGATGAGGTAGCGGTAGGTCTCGCCGTTCTTAGCAATAAACACATCAAAGTCGCTCATCAGCTCACGGCCCTCCCAGCCGGAGACCTGATGCACGGTATACACGCCGTAGGGCAGGTCCTTGCTCTGGGCAAAGCCGTTTTCATCGCAGGTCAGAGAGTCCCGCTCCGTATCCTTTACCGTCTCATAGCTGCCTGCGGCTTTCAGATAGACGGCGAACACTGCGCCCTCTTCGGGAGTTTCGATCTGCGTATCACCGTTATCCGAGTGCTTGATGATGGCGATATTGCCCTTCTGCACCTGCTCGGCAACAGCCACAGCAGGCGCAGCGTTCAGCTCAACGGTGTAATTGACTGCCTCTGCGCCGACAGGATAAACGGTGCTGTCCAGCAGATATTCCTCGGAGGGGCTGATCTCACGAATCGTCCAGTAGTCGCCGCAGACATAATAGCCGGTGGTGAACTGACCAGCTTCATCGGTGTAGTAGGTATCCACAAGCTGATCGCCCTTATAGATGCCGTAGGCAGCACCGGAAAGCGAAGCGTCGCCCTGCGCCATTCCGCTCTCACAGTCGCTCTTGGTGACGGTGACATTGAATTTCTTGAGGATGTTGGAAAAGCTCTTATTGGTTGCGCTGTTCCATTCCACTGCGGCACTCTGGCTGTCGGGAACCACATAGCGAATGGCGGTGTCCATCTCCTCCAGTGTGTAGCCGATGCCGATAAGCACATTCTTGAAAGTCGCCACACCGTTTCATCGGTAACAGCAAATTCATCCACGGGCAGACCGCTAAGGGAGGTCCCAAAAAGGTGGAACTTCACGCCCTGATTCAGCCCATCCTCGGAGGTCTTGGTCACGGTAAACTCGCCGCGGCGGAGCACATTGTTGAAGGAAACCGTCGCCCTCTGCCCGGCAAGCACGGTGACACGGTGGCTTTCCTGGGGCACATACTTGTCATAGCTCTGCTCGGTGACGGTATAAATGCCGGGCATCAGATTGTCGATGTGAATTTCACCGTTTCGGTCGGTGGTAACGCTCTGATTGACGCCCTCGCCGGTGATGGTGAAGGTAATGCCGTCCACCCTGCCGTCCTCGCTGGTCTTGATGATTTTAGCGCCGCCATAGCTGACCTTCAGCTTGAGAAACGCTCTTACAGGGTCGCTGACGGAGGCCGTATAGGTGATGGTATCCTGAACACCGCCGTTGGGACCGTACTTATAGTCCGTTCAAACAAGAACGCCGCAGCGGGAAGCGCTTCGACTTGCGGAGATCGTCACATTGCCGGTGGGAGCCGTATCGGTGGTGATGGTGAGCGTATTGCCCGAAACATTGAAACGGAAGCCGGTTTCGCTGGCGGAGAAGGTAAACTGCGACAGCACGCGGTTGGTATCCGTGAGCTCGGCAATGTACTGACTGCCATCCCACGCAAGCTCAATCGTCTTTGCGCCGCTGCTTCTGCTCATAAAGCTGGGGCAAACGGCATGGCTCTGCACGCTGTACTCGATGCTGTCGTAATAGTCCATGATTCGGCTATACAGTGGGTGATTGGGAGAAACCAGCGACAGGATCGCGTCATAGCCGCCGGTGCTCACATGGTCAAAGTCCGCATCGCGCTCGCCCACAACCGTTTCCCAAACGAGCAGCTGGGTAGCGAAGGCGTGGGCCAGCTTATCCGCGTCGGAATCGTTCTGCGATCTCCACGAGGTGGAAAGGTTGCCCTGATAGCCATACTGCATGATACGGCCCAGCAGCAGCTTAATGTCGTCCGGCTCGATGGTGTTGTTGTACTGGCTGGGATAGTTATCCCAGAAATCCTCACCGAAGCCGTGATAGGTATCGCCGACATTTCGGGAAAGGCCGGGCTCGATGCAGTAGCACACCTTCCCATCAAAGGAATCCATGCAGTGCAGGGTAGTATAGTCGCTGGAGCCTGTTGCCCAGCCGTTCATATAGTTTTTCGCGGAGTGCCCCCATGCGTCCTCGGAGTAAATCTGAGCAGCGTCCCCGTCACGGGGGAAGGAAATCATATAGGACTCCGCCGTTTCGCTTGCGGCGAAAGCCGTTGTCGTGCCAAAGCCCGCAAGCACGGTGAATGCCATGAGGACTGCAAGCAGCCCCGACATTCCTCTTTTGAGAATTTTCTTCATTCGTTCTGTCCTCCTTCAAGGCATGAAAAAAGCACCGTGCTTCCACGATGCTCATTTCGGCGTATTGATTTGTTTATGCTTATGCCGACTCAAAGAAAATAGGCGACTCTTCCTGCGGTGTGGGAGCCTCCGTGGTGTTTGCTGCTGTTTGCCCTTGCAGGGGTTCTGCGGCGCATCCGGAAAGCAATACGGCAAGTAGGAGCGCACACAACATGAGATTCTTTTTCATGGGATGACCTCCAATGACTGTTTTTTCTCATATTGTACGAATGCACCTGGTCTTCTTCAATTGTGTCGCTTCTCTATTTTCTCTTTGAGCTGGTATTGCCGGTAAATGAGGGGGAGAGTGTGAAAGGGAGGAACGGCGCTGACGCAGCGTCAAAAGGGTAGACTGCCCCCTTGGCGAAGAACCTATCTTGCGTCATTCCGACTTTTCTGCCTTTCCTGATACCGGTGATAATATTCCAGCGCTTTTAGAATATACTCACCGGTTTTTTCGTAAGGAACGCTGGCAGGGATAAACCTTCGAGCCTCAGCGTACTTGATGTTGATTTTCTCCCGCTGGTTCGGCTTTTCCTCGCTCATGATCGACTCAATGACCTCGTTATTCAGCTTTCCGTCCTGAGAGAACCGCTTCAGCTTAATGGCTTGGGCAAGGGACGGCGTGGCATCCACATAGGCGATTTGCTCCAGCAGGGCACTCTGTTCCTCTTTTTGCAGGTAAGAGAGTTCCACTGCCGGTCTGAACGCAATGCGCCCCTCATCAACCAAATCCAGAAGTTCCGGAATGAGCTCGGTAAGGTGAATATAGCGGAAGATAGTATTTTTGCTTTCTCCCACTTCCGCAGCCATTTCGTCTGAGGATTTTGTTCCAAAAGAATTGTTCCCCAATGGGGAATAATTATCTTGAGCTGGTCTGCCTGCTTGTCTCTTCATGGCCTCCAAGCGCATCTTGTACGAAAAAGCTTTTTCACTCGGCAGGATCACAGAACGCTGCAGGTTCGATTCCACCATCAAAATGATGGCCTCGTCTCGGGTCATCTCCCGCACCTCAGCCTTCACGGTGTCAAAGCCGGCAAGCTCGCAGGCCTTCCTTCTGCGATGCCCCGACACGATTTCGTACCGCCCATCTTCCTTTGGTCGGAGGGTGACAGGGGTGATGATCCCGCGCTCCTTGATGCTCTGGACAAGCTGATCCATGTCCTCGTCCAGCTTCACCTTGAAGGGGTGGTCGGGAAAATCGTCGATCTCCGAGAGGGGAATGTCATAAATGCGCGGAAGCTTGTTTTCCTTTCGCTCCGCGTCATTCATGAAAAGCTCATCGTACCCGGTCAGGCCCAGATCGATTTTTTGCACGCTCTTCAATCTCTGTCACCTCCTTCGTCAGAGCCTCATACGCTGCTGCGACCTTGCCGTTCCTGTCGTGAGAGAAGATGCTTTCTCCGGAAAGACTGCACTCCGCAGCTCTTACCGAAAAAGGAATTTCGGAACGGAACACGCGGATGTTCTCTCCCACGGTGGAACGAAGCGAGGAAATAATCGCCTTGGCGTTGTTGGTGCGGTATCCACCATCGTCAGCAAAATGCCGTCAATCTTTAATCTCGGGTTGATCTGCCGCTTGATCTTTGAAATGGAGCGCAGAAGCAGGTTAAGACCTTTGGTTGACAGGAAGTTCGGCTGAGACGGGATAATCACACTGTCTGCCGCAACCAGCGCATTGACCGTCATCATGCCCAGAGAGGGCATACAGTCAATCAGAATGTAGTCGTAGCTTTTTCTCATGCCGTCGATGGTATTCTTCAGAACATACTCGCGGCTCATAACATTGAACAGGCCCGTTCCCATACCGGAGAGCTCAATGTTCGAGGGGAGCAAATCCACACCCTCCTGGTGCCGGATAATTGCACCCTCCGCAAGCGGCTCATCATCAATGACCGACTGCATAAGGGAAGACAGCGATACATCCAGCTCGTCGGGGTTCTTTATGCCGAGGCTCACGGTTAAGCTGCCCTGCGGATCAGCATCCACCAGCAGAACCCGTTTCCCGGAGCTTGCAAGTCCCACGCCGAGATTGACTGCGGTTGTCGTCTTGCCGACGCCGCCCTTCTGATTTGTGATGGCGATCACCTTACAGTTTTCCATGAGGTTTTCCTCCTTTCTCTGAATTTGAATCATTTCTGATCCACGAAAGCCTCAAAATACCTTTTGGGGCTTTCGTCGCTGCATTTCATTTTTCCTCGAACCCAAAATGCAGAAAAGGAAATCAACAGGCGTTCGGCTGCTGACCGAACTCATAGGAATCTCACCTCTGCCGGGTACTCTGCCGGGTACTCCGCCAGCCCCATAGGGAAGTATCATTGTCCCTGAATCGTTTCATCGCCTTATCCGTAGCAAGCGGATATTTCAGAATGGTTCGGAATCGCTACCAACCTTGCTTTCCGTGATAACCCCTGTGGGCAGGAAGTTCGTGGCGCACCTTCATCCGGCTGGGACCTTCGCCCCCGATCAGGAATGTACCTGTTGAATGTGTATTCGATTGTCAAGGAACAGGTGAGAGGTTATTTGCCCCTCAAGTGGTAGATCACGGGAAAGGGCAAAAATTAAGCATCTGGAGAAATTTCTAAAAAATTTTTTCACGGTCTCCTCCTTCGAGCATTCATCATTGGAATATCGGAAAACAAAAAAGGCCCAGCTACCGCAATGGGTAACTGGGCCTTAACCATCCGTATATGGTATAAACGGGAATAAACTTCGCCAAAAGGATTCAAAGTAAAACAAAGATACCGGGAGGGAAAATTGTCTCTATAGATGCGCCTCGCAGAGCTCGGAATGGAGGGAGATTTTCCCCTATGGTTAACCCATTAAAAATGGGATAGAGAGCATCAAATTTCCTCAAAAGGAAACAGCAGAATCAAAAAAGAAAAGCCCCGGAAACCGTTGAGTTTCCAGGGTTTTTGGGCATTTTGAAGTCTCGATCAGCGCTTGCTGAACTGGGGCGCGCGACGAGCAGCCTTCAAGCCGTACTTCTTGCGTTCCTTCATACGAGGATCGCGGGTGAGGAAGCCAGCCTTCTTCAGGGCAGCACGCAGTTCCGGATCAGCCTTGCACAGGGCACGAGAGATGCCGTGACGAATTGCGCCGGCCTGACCGGACACACCGCCGCCGCAGACATTCACCAGCACGTCGAAAGAGGTCGTGCCGGTCAGCGTCAGGGGCTGACGAACGGTCATCTTGAGGGTCTCCAGACCGAAGTAGTTATCAATATCACGCTTGTTGATGGTCACTTTGCCATCACCGGCGACCAGGCGGACGCGGGCAACAGCCTTCTTGCGGCGGCCAACAGCGCTGTAATCAACCTTAGCCATTTGTTTTTCTCCTTTCCGCCTTACACGAGGTCAAACTTCACGGGCTTCTGCGCCGCATGGTCATGATTCGGGCCAGCGTAGACCTTGAGCTTCTTGGCCATCTGGCGACCCAGCGGTCCCTTGGGCAGCATACCCACGACAGCACGGCGGATTGCAAATTCAGGCTTCTCAGCCAGCAGCTTGCGGTACTTGGTTTCCTTCAGGCCGCCGACATAACCGGTGTGATGATAATAAATCTTCTGATCCAGCTTCTTGCCGGTCATGACGATCTTATCCGCATTGATGATAATGACATAATCGCCGGTATCCACATTGGGGGTGTAAATCGGCTTATTCTTGCCGCGAAGGATGTTCGCGACCTGGCTGGCCACACGGCCAAACACCTGACCCTCGGCATCGACAACATACCACTGACGGGTAATGTCAGCCGCTTTCGGCATGAACGTCTTCAAAGGTTTTTCCTCCCTAAGTGATGGTTCTCTATGTGTGTGCGGCACGGCATGATGGTCGCATGTCCTCCGCGGGTGTTTCAATAGTTTCCGGGGCAAGCGGAGCTATTGATGCCATCCACTATTGTACAATAAACGCGCCGCTTTGTCAAGCGCAAAATACGCATTTTTCAAGGATTAACAGTGATAAGGAACTAACTTACTTAGCTGTACTGGCATATTCATCGGTATTCCAGAAGCGTTCTTCGGACATTCGGCGCACCTCCCTTCATTTGAAAACTGAAAGTTGTTTAATTCTTTTCGTAATAAACAATATCCATTTTATCATTTATATTTTCAACCAATCCTGTCCTTTTATATCCCAACTTCTCATATAAATAACAATTTCCTTCTTCTTGAAGAATGGTGTCAAGTTTCCAATTATCATGTCCATGAATTTTTTCGACTTCTTCAAATGCTTTTTGTGCCAACCCTTTATTTCTAAATTCTTTCATAATAAAAACAGGTGCCACTCTTTTTCTACTTCCATCTTTTTTATCTACAACTCTAATCGCACCAACTAAATTATCTCCGTCAAAAATATAATAGAAATATGTAAATTCTTGTGATAATTTGGCTTCTATTCTTTCTTTTGCCTCATTTCCAGGACTTGTTTCATAGTCTTGATATCTTTCTAACAAATCGGAAAAAGCTTCTGTTTGCATTTTCCATATTTTTTCACAATCATTTACATTTGCTCTTATTAGTTTCATAACATCACCTCGTCAAATTCAACGTTTCTTCTTTGTTTCTTTCAATAAAGTTGCCTGTTCCATTTCCTTTTCATAACTGCCATTGGCATAGACAACGTCCAAAATAGCACATTCCAGTTTATCTTTCGCCAACCGTTTCATTACGGCGGCGGTCTGCTCGTCCAGCGTGCCACGGCGGAGATACTGCGTGATCGTATTCATGCGGCGATTGTAGATCGCCCTAATCGGATGATCGTCCGCAAGCTCTCGTTGCTCTCTGCCTTTGAGATTGCCGATCTGTCTGCAAGTGCGCCCACGCTTATCCCCCGGAGCAAGTCCTCCGCAGTATTTGGTCTGCCTTGCATCCGTGATCAGAAACCACTTGCCGCAAATAGGGCATAGTTACTTGTCACTATTAAGCCAAGGGTTTTCGGAGGTTTTTTCCCCTTTTGACGTACCTTTTTTGCTGATTTGCCGCTGTGCTTCCCAAAAGCCGTCAGCCTTTCCGCTTTCTCGGCGGACGTTCCGGCAGCTCTTCCCACATTGCCTGCACCATGGCGCGGAGCTTTGCGGAATCGGCGAGAATCGGGACGTGCAGCATAGGCCTCGCGCCATCGTAGGGCGGCTCGGCAGTGGTGTCGGGCATGAAGCGCCACGCTGCCGGGACGTTCTTGACCATGAAGCCCGTGCCGTATACGCCGCCGAAAATCCGCTCACGGTAGTAGAAGATGAACCCGCCCATCATGGGGATTCGGCGGACTTCCGGCAGCGGCGCCAGCTGGGCAGAGACGAAATCCGCCAGCTCGCGATTCGTCATGCGCTTCCGCAGATTCTCGACGCGCCCGGCGATATTCGCGGCAAATTGCTCGTCCGTGAACGACGGGTCGCGGGTGCTCTGCCAAAGGCTGCACGGCAGGTCGGGGCACTGCGCGCAGTTCCGCAGGTCCTTTTTCTCCCGCACACAGGCGTAAATCGGGCACGCGCAGCCCGCCGGCGCATGGAACACACGCCCCTGACATTCGTTGCAGCCCCGGCACAGTCCCCCAAAGAATGAACACGCGCCGCAGTCCGTGCCGCAGACGCTGATGTTTTCGCTCATGTTGATGCCTCCTCCGGCGGATAAGCGCCGTTTTTCTCCATTATATGCCCGTTTTTGCGCGCTGTCTTGAAGAAATGCGACACGTTTTCCCCGTGATAGCGGCGAAACTCGCGGCATAGGTGCGCCTGATCCGCAAAGCCGTAGCGTGCCACCGCATCCTGCACGTCCGTCAATGTCCCGTGGCAAATCTCCTGATAGAGCGCTTGATACCGCACCAGCGCGCTCCCCTTCTTCGGTGTCATCCCCCAGTACTCGCCCAAAAGGCGCTCCAGCTGACGGCTGCTGATGAACAATTCGTGCGCCCACGCGCTGACCGTCGCCGTCCCGCGGTGGTACAGCAGCGCATCCGCTGCCGTCTCCACCAGCGGATTTTCCCGGCACTGAAACGCCAGCAGGACGCTCTGCGCATACGCCGTGCGCGCCGATAATCCGCGTAATTCCGGCAATCGCGCCCGCAGCGCCCGGTCAAGGCGGCCGAATCGGACTTCCGGCGATTCAAAGCCGTTCAGCGTGCCGCGAAGGGCATCATCCGCAAACGCATACGCGCCGAAGGCATGGAAGCGGATGGCGAATGTGCTCACCGTATGCTGCGGAATCATCGGCAAATGCGCAGTGCCGCACACGTCGCTGACGCCGCAGAAACTCGCTTGGATGATGCGCCCCGCCGTTTCGTCAATGTGGTAGATGAGGTCAGCGCAGACATCGGGAATAATGCGCGTCGGGGATGCGCCAGCGCCGGCAATACCGCCCCAGAAGCAGCGAATCCACCCTTGCAGGGATTCGCAGGGCAGGATTTCATGGTGCGCCGCCGTTGCAAGGAAGGGAGTGGAAGTCAGCGGCTGCCACATGCGGCGGATGTTTATCATTCGCGGTTCTCCTTCCTTATACAACGCTTTTGTTGCAGGGGATTTCGCCTCTGCGGAGGCAAAAAGTTGGGCTTTCCGTTCGCCCCTTGACCCCTTCGGTCGTCACTTTTCCGTCTCAAACGTCACGTTCCGCCCGTCGGAGCGGCAGATAATTGTCCCCTGCTCGTCGGTGCGGAAAACAACAACATCCGCGTCGCGAAGGCGGCTCAGGGTGCTTTCCGCCGGATGACCATAGGTGTTGCCCTTGCCGACGCTGATGACGGCGTACTGCGGCATGATTTCACGCAGGAAGGCATAGCACGTCGAGGTTTCACTGCCGTGATGGCCGACTTTCAGCACCGTCGCCTGCAGCGGTTCGCCATTTGCCAAAAGCGCGTGTTCCGCGTTCCACTCCGCGTCGCCCGTGAAGAGGAACGACGTGCTGCCGCAGTCCACGCGCACGACCAGCGACATGTCGTTTGTGTCCGTGAAGCCCTGCCCATCGGAGAGGAACGTCACTTGCGCGCTGCCGAGATAAAAGCTGTCGCCGATGCTCGGCACAGTCAGCGAAATTCCCTGTCTTTCGGTGTACTTCACCAGTGAGCTGAATACCTTCGTATCCCACTGCGTCACAGGCGAATACACCGCGCCGACCGTGCAGGCATTCAGCGCGCCGGGCAGACCGCCAATGTGATCTTCATGCGGATGCGTCGCAATGATGGCGTCAAGGTGCTCAATCCTCAGTGTCTTGGTCAGGTAAGCGTAGACGAATTGGCTGGCGGAGGCTTTGCCGCCGTCAATCATCATGGCGTGGCCGTCGCTGACGAGAATTGCGCCGTCCGCCTGACCGACATCGAGGAAATACACCGTTAAATCAGCGGATGAAACGGGTGCGGCGGTCGCCATCGGCAGCTTCGTCGGAATCGGTGCGAGGAAATCATCCCCGTTCGGCGCGTCGCTGCGGACGAACAGCAGCACCGCCATCAGGAGTGTCAGCAGCAGTTGGAAAATCGTCCGGCGTGTCGCCTTGCGCCGCATCGTCCGGCGTTTTTTCTTTCTCATCGTGTACCCGTGCTGCCGAAGCCGCCGCGGGACGCATTGTCAAGGTGCTCCACCGTCACCAGCTCCGGCTTGTCCATCTTCCTCATCACGCGGAACTGGCAGATGCGGTCGCCGCGCGCGATCGTCGTGTCACGCATTGCCAGCGCCGGAAAGCCCCACACGTCGTCGTCACCGCAGTAGCTTTCGTCGATGACACCCATGCTGTTCGCCTGCAGAATCCCCCACTTGCGGAAGGTCGAGCTGCGCGGCACAATGTGCGCCTCGTACCCCTCCGGCAGCTGCATCGACACGCCCAGCGAAATAATGCGGAACTCCCCCGCGTGCATCGTCACGGTTTCCGCCGCGCACAGGTCAATCCAGTCCCCCTGCGGCAGGATGGTCAGCGGCACTGCGCCGCCGTGATATCGAACCAGAATCTTCATGCTTGTTCCCCTTTCTGTTTGCCTTTTTATCATAGCACAAAAAGGCATTGCCGGGAAGACGAACACGCGGATTTTTCTTTTCCCAAAAAAATTCCGATTCTCGGGACGAAAATGCCCGCGCGCTCCGTTAGATGGGCAGATGCCACCCCAAAGACGATTTAATTACGAAAGGATTGACCCGATGAACATCACGCTCAAGCCCATTGACGAAAGCAACTTTCTGGATGCATTCCATTTGCAGCTCCGCGACGACCAGACGCAGTACGTCTCCCACCCGATTCGCAGCCTTGCGCAGGCGTATGTCTACCGCAATCAGTGCCAGCCGTTCGGCATTTACGCTGACGCGCGGATGGTGGGATACGTCATGGTGATTTACGACTACGACGTACCGGAATACGACATTTGGCACATGATGATTGACGCCGCCGAGCAGGGCAAAGGCTACGGAACAGCGGCGATGAAGGTGGTGCTGGACTATATCGCGACGAAGCCGTTCGGGGATTCCGGGCGTGTTGTGCTGACGTGCCATCAGGCGAATATTCCGGCGATGCGGCTATACGAATCGCTGGGATTCCAGCACACGGGGAATGTGGATGAGGACGGCGAGGAGGAGCTGGTGCTGAACCTGTAAATCGCCGGTAAGCAAAACGAGCGGAAAGCAGCATCGCCTTCCGCTCGTTTTCTATTCTCTATCTATTGACTTGTGGGGAAGCATTCATCTGCTTCTGCACCAATTCGTCATTGCCCGCAGGTTCTCCACAATTCCCGGCAGCTTCGCCACCACCTCGTCAATATCCGCCTGCGTGGTGTCCGTGCCGAGGGTCAGCCGCAGTGAACCTTTCGCTTCGTCGCGCGTCAAGCCAATCGCCGTCAGCACATGGCTGGGGTCAAGGCTGCCCGCCGTACACGCTGAGCCGCTCGATGCCGCAATGCCCTCCAAATCCAGCCGGAGCAGAACCGCTTCGCCCTCAATGCCCGCGAAAGACACGTTCACGTTGTTCGGCAGGCGCTTGTCCATCGTGCCGTTGATGCGCATGTCGGGAATCGCCGCCGTCAAGCCGCTGATGAGCCGATTGCGCAGGAAAGTCATCCGCGCCGCGTTCTCCGCCAAGCCCTCTTCCGCCAGTTCAATCGCCTTGCCCAAGCCGACGATGCCCGGCAGATTCTCCGTGCCTGCGCGATGCCCGCGTTCCTGCGCGCCGCCGTGAATCAGCGGGTCGATTTTCACGCCCTTGCGGATGTACAGCGCGGCGATGCCCTTCGGCCCGTGGAACTTGTGTGCCGAGAGGGAGAGCATGTCCGCGTGGAGCGCCTCGACATCCAGCGGAATCGCGCCGACAGCCTGCACCGCGTCCGTGTGGAAGAGTACGCCGCGTTCGTGGCAGAGTGCGCCAATCTCCGCGACGGGTTCGAGCGTGCCGATTTCGTTGTTCGCCGCCATCACGCTGACCAGCACGGTGTCCGGGCGCAGGGCGTTCTCCACCTGCTGGGCAGTCACGAAGCCGTCCGCATCCACCGGGAGATACGTCACCTGCCAACCCTGCGCTTCCAGCCACTGGCAGGTATGCAGGATGGCGTGATGCTCAATCTGCGTGGTGATGATGTGCTTGCCCTTCTCCTGATGCGCAAACGCCGCGCCCTTGAGCGCCCAGTTGTCGCTCTCCGACCCGCCCGCGGTGAAATAGATTTCCTGCGCGCTGCACCCCAATGCCGCCGCGACCTGCCGCCGCGCGCGCTCGACCGCTTTTTTCGCGTCGCGTCCCGTAGAATGAATGGAGGACGGGTTGCCGTACACCTGCATATAATAAGGAAGCATTGCCTCCATCACGGGCTGCGAAACGGCGGTCGTCGCCGCATTATCCAGATAAATACGATCCATGTGTGTTCCTTCCTTTTCGCTTTCTCCTTCTGGGAATTGTAGCACGCTTTCTATCGCTTTGTCAACCGCTGATTCGCCTCCGCACAACCGTTTGTTTTGTCCTCTTTGCATCACTTCAGCGCCATTTCCCACAAAAAAATTTGCGAAAGATTCACGAAAACGTTTGCGTAAACGCAAAAGCTGTGATACAATAAGATTGCAACAATCACTGCGGCTACGTCCGCTGCTCTGGAGGATTAGGTGCATGAAATACGGTCACTTTGACGACAAAGCCCGCGAGTACGTCATCGACACGCCGCGGACGCCTTACCCGTGGATTAACTACCTCGGCTGTGAACAGTTCTTCGGCATCATCAGCAATACCGCCGGCGGCTATTGCTTCTACCGCGATGCCCGACTGCGCCGCGTCACCCGCTACCGCTACAATAATATGCCTGTGGACAACGGCGGCCGCTACTTCTACATCAAGGACGGCGACACGGTCTGGAACCCCGGCTGGAAGCCCGTCAAAACGGAGCTGGACAGCTATTCCTGCCGTCACGGCATGGGCTACACCATCATTACCGGTCAGAAGAACGGTCTGACCGCCAGTCAGCTCTCTTTTGTGCCGATGGGCGTGAACGCCGAGGTGCATCAGGTGACGCTGCGCAATGATTCCGACGCGCCCAAGGATGTCATTCTGACGTCGTTTGTCGAGTTCTGCCTTTGGAACGCGCAGGACGACATGACGAACTTCCAGCGCAACTTCTCCACCGGCGAGGTTGAGGTGGAAGGCAGCGTCATCTACCACAAGACTGAATACCGCGAGCGCCGCAATCACTATGCATTCTACGCCGTGAACACCCCCGTGGACGGCTTCGACACCGACATGGAGACGTTCCTCGGTCTGTACAACGGCTTTGAAAACCCGCAGGCGGTCATGACGGGCAAAATGGGCAACTCCATCGCGTCCGGCTGGCAGCCGATGGCGGCGCATCAGGTGAAGGTGTCCCTTGCCCCCGGCGAAGCGCGCCGCTTCAACTTCGTGCTGGGCTACGTCGAAGTGCCGCAGGCGGAGAAGTTCGTCGCGCCCAGCGTCATCAACAAAGCCCCTGCGAAGGCGCTGCTGGAAAAGCTGACGACCGACGAGCAGATTGCCGAAGCATTCGACGCGCTGAAGAAGCACTGGGACAACCTGCTGTCCGCCTATGTGCTGACCACGCCCGACGAGAAGCTGGGCCGCATGGTCAATATCTGGAATCCCTATCAGTGCATGGTCACGTTCAACATGAGCCGTTCGACCTCCATGTTCGAGAGCGGCATCGGGCGCGGCATGGGCTTCCGCGATTCTTCGCAGGACTTGCTCGGCTTCGTGCATCAAATCCCCGAACGCGCCCGCGAACGCATCCTCGACATCGCCGCGACGCAGTTCCGCGACGGCGGCTGCTATCACCAGTATCAGCCCCTGACCAAGAAGGGCAACAACGACATCGGCGGCGGCTTCAATGACGACCCGCTGTGGCTGATTGCCGGTACGGCGGCGTACATCAAGGAGACGGGCGACTTTGGCATTCTCGATGCCGCAACGCCCTACGACTGCAATCCCGACGACTGCGGAACGCTGCTGGAGCACCTCGAAGCGAGCTTCTACCACGTCGTCAACAACAAGGGACCGCACGGTCTGCCGCTGATTGGCCGCGCTGACTGGAACGACTGCCTGAACCTGAACTGCTTCTCCGACGAACCGAGCGAATCCTTCCAGACCTTCTCCAACCCGAACGCGCCGGATGACCGCGTGGCGGAATCCGTGCTGATTGCAGGCATGTTCGTCGCCATCGGGCCGGAACTGATCGCGATTCTGCGCCGCCGTGGTCTGGACGACAAGGCAGATGCCTGCCAGAAGGAAATCGACGCGATGAACGAAGCCATCCTGCGCGACGGCTGGGACGGCGAGTGGTTCGTCCGCGCGTACGACGCTTTCGGCCACAAAATCGGCTCGAAGGAATGCGAGGACGGCAAGATTTACATCGAGAGTCAAGGCTACTGCGTCATGGGCGGTGTCGGCGTGAAGGACGGCAAGGCGAAAAAGGCGCTTGAATCCGTCCACAAGTATCTGGAAACCAAGCACGGCATCGTGCTGCTCCAGCCCGCCTACAAGGAGTACCACCTCGAACTGGGCGAAGTTTCCTCTTATCCGCCGGGATACAAGGAAAACGCGGGCATCTTCTGCCACAACAACCCGTGGATTATCGCCGCGGAAACCGTTGTCGGCCACGGCGACCGCGCCTTCGACCTGTACAGCCGCATTGCCCCCGCCTACCGCGAGGAAATCAGCGACCTGCACAAGATGGAGCCGTATGTATACAGCCAGATGATTGCCGGCAAGGACGCAAAGAACTTCGGTCAGGCAAAGAACAGCTGGCTGACCGGCACGGCGGCATGGAACTTCTACGTCATCAGCAACTACATTCTGGGCATCAAGCCGGACTGGGAAGGCTTGAAGATTGACCCGTGCATTCCGCACACTTGGGACGGCTATCAGGTGAGCCGCCGTTTCCGCGGAGCAACGTATGCGATCGCGATTGAGAATCCGTCGCATGTGTGCCGCGGCGTGAAGCAGGTGACGGTGGATGGACAGGCGATTGCGGGCAATGTTCTGCCGGTATTTGCGGATGGCAAGACGCATCAGGTCACGGTAACATTGGGCTAAGGATAAAAACTTTCGGAAAAAGCTAATTGGGGGTAACGCGCTCAAGCCGGGCTGCCCCGAACGGGTCAAGGGGCAGCGTCCCTTGTGGGGTTTGGGGCAACGCCCCAACTGTTCCGCGAGCGACCAATTCAAAGGAAGAAGTCAACAAAGGCGAAGGCAGCGAAGCGTCCCTGCCAGTAACTTCGCGCTCCCGCAGGAGCGCCCCCAAGCCGCTTTATCAACCACTTGCACATTGTCGCGCCAGATGAGCGCGACCGACCAGCATTGAGAGAACAGTTCGTTTCTCAGTGCTGGTCTTTTTTTGTTACAGAGGGACTTCATGCCTGCGTGCGCGATAAGAGACAAAAACAGGGCATCCCCTTTCGAGAACGCCCTGCCTTGATGATAGGATTAGTCTTCCAGATGCGCCGCCGCGTAAGCACCAGCGTCACGACCGGAGACGAAGCAGTAGGACTGCGCGCAGCCGCCATAGTTGGTATACGCCTTGTCCTCGTTGAACAGAACGCCCATGCTGTCCGTGCCGCAGGCGAACAGACCCGGAATCACGTTGCCATTCGTGTCCAGAACTTGCAGGTTCTCGTTCACGTCCAGACCGCCACAGGTGCTGTAAATGTACGGCGCGCCAGTGAAGGCGACGTAGTATTCCGAATCCGCCGCGACCGTGCCCAGACGCTCGAACTTGCTAGCATCCTTGCCGAATGCGTCGTTCTCCGGGTTGTAGCCCGCGACAGACGCTTTCAGCGCATCAGCAGAGAAGTCTCCGCCAATCTGCGCCGCCAGCTCGTCCAAGGAAGATGCCTTGTAGATGAAGCCCGCTTCGATGCCTGCGTCAATCACGGTGTCGATGTTCGTCAGCGGAACGTCCGCCTTGATGCCGCCCTGCGTCAGATAACGGCCAGCCGCCTTCGCGCTCAAGCCCTGCGCACGCAGGATGTCAATCTGCTCCTTGCTGTACACATAGTAGAAGTGATTTCCCTGATAGAAAGCGTTCATGGCGATGGACGATTCGTTGATGAAGCGCTCGCCCTTCATGTTGACCGCCATTCCCTCCGCCGTGCAGACCAACCCATAGGGAATGTCGTTGTCCTCGGCAGAGAACTGCGTGGTGATGACCGTCGGCGCAACGAAGTGAGACATCGGGTACATGCCGATAGCGCGGGTCGCCGCACCGTTTTCGATGGCAGACTCAATCATCTTGCCGTCGTTGGTGGACATGCCGAAGAGCTTGTACGCCTGACCGATGTACTTCTCCTGCATTTCGTCGCTGCCAGCGAAGCCGCCCGTGCAGAGGATGACCGCCTTGGCGTTGATGGTCACGCTCGTGCCGTCCGCCTTGATCGCGCGCACGCCGACTGCCTTGCCATCCTGCATAATCAGCTCGGTTGCTTCCGTTTCCAGCAGGTACTGACCGCCCATCTCGGTGTAGCGGTCATACGCCTTGGCGAAGAAGCTCTCCGTCAGCTGCTTTTGACCGACATAAGAGGAGAAAATCGCCCACTTGCCGCCGACGAAGCCGACCGCCGGGGTGAACTCGAAGCCATAGCTTTGCAGCCAGTCGCAGGTCTCGCCGCTTTCATAGATGACCTTGGCAATCAGCTCCGGCTTCGCGCCCTGCGCGCCGTCCACCGTCGTGTAGTCCGTCCACGTCGCATAGAGAGCATCCGCATCCACCAGTTGCTCACCAGCTGCCTTGGTGTGAACGCCATTAATCGGGTCTTTCCAATCCACAATTTCGCTCGCGACCTGACTGGGCGCGTTGACGTTCGCAGGGCCGGAAGTCGTTACACCCGTGCCGCCCCACTTGCCAGCCTTGTCGATGGCCAGCACGTTCGCGCCGGATTCCGCCGCTGCCAGCGCCGCCGTCGTGCCGGACGAACCCATGCCGACGACCACGATATCAACATTATATTCTTCTGCAGCGTTGACTTTCGGAATCGCCTTGTACATTCCAGACACATCCATGCCCGCGCTCTCCAGCGCATTGACGACCGCCGCGCGGACGCCATTGGAGCTCGCCGTCGCGCCGCAGATGGCGTCTACCGCAAGGCTCTGATTCTCCACCACGCGTGGAATCCACTTCTCCTCCACCGCGGCGATCATGCCCATCGTTTCGCCATTGTCGCCCACAGTCACATTGGCAATTTTTCCGTCCTTGACTTCGACCGTCACCTGCACCTTCTGCGTCAGGTTGAAACCGCGTCCCTCGCCGGTATACACGCCATCCACCAGGGCAGTTTCCGTCTTCTCTTCGCCTGCCGCCTGACGGAGGCAGTCCGCCAGCGCCGTCTTGACCGCATTCGACGTCACCGTCGCGCTCGCCACCGCGTCCACCTCATCGGCAGAGGACACGCCAATCAGCTTTTCGGTCAGCGTCTTGATGGCGGCGCCGCCAATCGTCTCGGTCTCCTTGTCGCCGGTGATGGTAGCCGCTGTGACTTTGCCATCCGTGACCGTGACCTTCACTGTCACCGCGCCGCCGAAGCCCTGACTGGTCGCCTCATAGTTGCCGGACGCAAGCTTCCCTTCCGCCGAAGCCATCGGCAGCATCATCGCCGCGCCAACGAGGAACGCCAGCACCCGTTTCGTGTTCTTCATGTGCTTTCCTTCTTTCCTGCGGACATCGTTGTCTGCAAATCATGCTAATTATATAACGACTTGCCAGCTTCGTCAATCGTTTTCGGCAAGAAATCGTTATTTTGCCAAATATGCGCAAATTTGTGGAGGATGTGTGCAGATGCCTTCCGGAACAAAACCGCTTGAAACAGGCTTCTGTTCGTGGTACAATGGATTTGAATCTACGAACAGGAGTTTTTTGTATGGCAAAGCAGGAGAACCGCAATACCCTCAGTACCAGCGTCCTTGTCCGGCGCTTCCTCCCCTACTTCCGCAAGTACCGCAAGACCATGGCGTTCGACCTGTGCTGCGCGGCGCTGACGACCGTCTGCGAGCTGGTGCTGCCGCTGATTGTCCGCACGATTACGACCCGCGCGACCTACGACGTCGCGTCGCTGACGGTGCCGTTCGTGCTGATGATGGGCGGTGTCTACATGCTGCTGCGCGTCATCGACGCGGCGGCGAACTACTACATGCAGTCCATCGGGCATATCATGGGCAGCCAGCTGGAAACGGATATGCGCCACGACATCTTCCACCACCTGCAGGAACTGTCCTTCGGCTACTACTCGGACACAAAAGTCGGGCAGATCATGGCGCGCATCACGTCCGACCTGTTTGAAATCACCGAATTTGCGCATCACTGTCCGGAGGAATTCCTGATTGCGGGCGTGAAGATTCTCGTGTCCTTCATCATCCTCTGCACGATGAATATCCCCATGACGCTGATGATGTTCGCCGTGCTGCCGTTCATGCTCTACTTCGCCAAGCGCTTCAACACCAAGATGCGGCAGATTTTCAAGGAGCGCAACAAGCAGGTGGGCGAAATCAACGCGCAGGTGGAAGATTCGCTGCTGGGCATCCGCGTGGTGAAGTCGTTCGCGAATGAGGAAATTGAGGAAAAGAAGTTCGCCGACGGCAACGCGAAGTTCCTTGACCTCAAGGCGCAGTCGTACCGCGTGATGGCGCAGTTCGGCACGTCGAACCGCATTTTTGACGGGCTGATGTACATCGTGATCGTCGTCGGCGGGGCACTGTTCATCAAGGCAGGGCGGCTCAGCGCGGCGGACTTCATGGCGTATCTGCTGTATGCGAACGTGCTGCTGAACTCCATCCGCCGCATCGTCGAATTCACCGAGCAGTTCCAGCGCGGCATGACTGGCATCGACCGTTTCCTTGAAATCATGGACGCCCCGGCGGAGATTGTAGACGCGCCGGACGCGAAGGTGCTGACGGATGTCCAGGGCGAAGTCGCGTTCGACCACGTTTCCTTCCACTATCAGGACGACGACGCCGAGGTCATCCACAACCTGAACATGACCGTCCGTCCGGGGCAGTCGATTGCCTTGGTCGGGCCGTCCGGCGCGGGCAAAACCACGCTGTGCAACCTGATTCCGCGCTTCTACGATGTGACGGGCGGCTGCATCCGCATCGACGGGCAGGACATCCGCACACTGACGCAGAAGAGCCTGCGCGAAGCCATCGGCATGGTGCAGCAGGAAGTCTACCTGTTCGCCGGGTCGGTGCTGGAGAATATCGCATACGGCAAGCCCGGCGCATCCCGCGCGGAAGTCGAAGAAGCCGCAAAACTGGCTGGCGCGCACGAGTTCATCTCCGCCCTGCCCCACGGCTATGACACCTACGTTGGCGAGCGCGGTGTCCGGCTTTCCGGCGGACAGAAGCAGCGCATTTCCATCGCGCGTGTGTTCCTGAAGAATCCGCCGATTTTGATTCTGGACGAAGCGACCTCCGCGCTGGACAACGAGAGCGAGCACATCGTCCAGCAGTCGCTCGAAAAGCTGGCGAAGGGGCGCACCGTGTTCACCATTGCGCACCGCCTGACGACCATCAAGGGTGCCGACTGCATCTGGGTGCTGACGGAGAAAGGCGTAGAAGAGCAGGGCAGCCACACGGAGCTGATTGCAAAAGGCGGGCTGTATGCGCATCTGTTCGCCATGTACACCAGTGACCGATAATTTTTTGACAAGCGATACTATTCCAAATGAGAATGTGCCAAGATGCGCCGCGAATTTTTCGCGCTGGCTAACGGGAGTGAAATGCAGCGTAGCAGCGCTACGCTAAATGGAACGACCGAACGCCAGCGCGGAAAAGGCGCAAGCAGATGGCACAGGCGAATGCAGGAATAGTATGGGCAAGGAAAAGCGGTTTTCAGCCGTTATCTCTTGTCAAAGCAATTTCATTCTACTATCCCATTTTAAGGAGGAGCACTATTATGCTGCTTACCCGTGGTCTTACGTCCGATTTCGATTCCGTCTGCGCCCTGTACGCGCGCGTCACCAGTGCCATGCACGAAAAGGGCATTGCCCAGTGGAACTGGGGAACGTACCCCAACGCTGACCAGATTCACAAGAGTATCGACGCCGGGACGCTCTACGTCGTGCGCGAAGGGAACACCGTCGTCGCCGCCGTCACCCTCGATTCGACCTTTGAATCCGCTTACGACGCCGTCAACTGGCTCTTCGGCGGCAAACCCGGCACGTTCCACCGCCTGTGCATCGCGCCGGAGAAGCAGCGGCAGGGGCTGGGGCGCGGCATGATGGGTGAAATGCTCGCCATTCTGCGTTCTCAGGGCTGCACCGCGCTGCGCTGCGACACGCTGGTGAACAACAGTGCCGCTCTCGCTCTCTACCAGAAAATCGGGATGCGCATCGCGGGGCATATCCGTTATTCGTCCCTGCCCGACCTGCGGTTCGCCGCGCTGGAAATGCGTCTGACGAACGACTGCCCGCTGCTGCCGCTGAAAATGCACCCGGCGTTCCGCGGCGGCAAGCTGACCCCGTGGGGCGGCGAGAAGCTGCGCACGGTGTACGGCAAAGACATCCGCGAAGTGCCGACGGGCGAAAGTCTGGAGGTTTCGTGCATTCCGGGGCTGGAATCGACCGACGACGCGGGCATAAAGCTGCCTGACCTGATTGCCGCTTACGGCGAAGCATTCGCGGGCGAGTACGCCCAAAAGCCCTTCCCGCTGCTGCTGAAGCTGATTGATGCCGCCGAACCGCTGTCCGTGCAGGTACACCCGAACGACGATTACGCCGCACGCGTGGAGAACGGCAAACTCGGCAAGACCGAAGCATGGCTGATTCTGGATGCGCCGGAAGGCAGTCAGCTCGTCTACGGCATCAAGCCCGGCACAACGCTTGACACCCTGCGCGCCGCGTGCGAACAGGGCGCGGCAGTCGAGCCGCTCCTGCGCCGCGTGACGGTGCATCCGGGCGACGTGTGCTTCATTCCGGCGGGCTGCGTCCACGCCATCGGCGCGGGCATCATGCTCTACGAAATCCAGCAGTCGTCCGACATCACCTACCGCTTCTACGACTGGGATCGTGTGGATAAGAATGGCAACCGCCGCGAACTGCACCTGCAGAAGGCGTTGGACGTGACCGACCTGACCTTCTCCCTCGACCCGATTTCCGCGCCCGATAAGCCCGTTGCGCGCGTGCTGGACGAAAAATACTTCACGCTGGACTTGGTGAATGTGCAGGGCGAAGCGGTGCTGCCCGCCGTGACGGCGTTCGGGCTTTTGACGGCGCTCGACAGCGACTTGACCGTGCGTTTTGCGGGCGGTCAGCTAACCCTGCGCAAGGGCGAAAGCGCGTACATCCCGCACACCGCGCCTGTGCTGACGCTGCACGGCAAGGGACGTGCTGCGCTGTCCATGCCGCGGTAAATGAAAATCCGGAGGTGAAGCATGAAGAAATACTGCTTCCATCCGCCAAAGAATATCATCGTCGGAACGCTGGCGGCGATGCTCTGGGTCGCCGTCTTCCCGTTCTGGCTGCTGGGCGAAAGTACGCCGCTGAACGCGCTGGTGTCGGGCGAAGTTCCGCTGTGGGACGCCCTCACCCGCCTGACGACGCAGGATTACAGCAACATCACCCGCGCGAAGTGGGACGGAATGCTGCTTTTCACCATGCTGACTCTCCTGCTGACGATTCCGACCCTCTTCCGCCGAGAAAAGCGCCGAAAACTGCCGCTGATGCTGATGCTGCTCTTCCTGCTCTGGACAGGATTGTCCTGCTTCTTCGGCAGTCACGCAGGAGAAATGAATGCTTGGGGCGTGCCGACCGTATTGTGGGGTTCGGGGCGGTATGAGGGCTTCGTGACCATCGCGTGCTACGGGCTGATTTTCCTATGTCTGCGCCGCATGGACGCGAATGTTCCCGCGCTGCTGACGGTTTGCAGCGCTGCTGTAACAGGCTATCTCGTCCTCGTGCTGCTGCAATACGCGGGGTTCAATCCCCTGTCGCTCTTTCCGATGGGCAGGAGCATCCGCACAAACTACGAATTTCAAGGCGCTATCGGCAATATCGACCTTGTCAGCGCTTGGGTCTGTCTGCTGATGCCGGGGCTGCTGGGCAGCTTCGTCTTGGGGCAAAAACATCATTGGCTGCATCTGCCGGGCGGGCTGTGCGCCATCCTGCTGACGCTGCTGATGGACGTGCAGAGCGGGCTGATTGTGCTGGCGCTGACGCTTCTTGCGCTCATTTGCCTTGCGCTCCGTCAGCCGGAATGTTTGGCGCGTCTGCTGCTGACGCTGGGCTTGACGCTGCTGCTCTTCGCGCTGCGCCAAGCGCTCGTCCTGCCGTGGCTTGATGGCTCGGCGGATATCGAATTCGCGCCGGGGCAGGTCAGCGCAGTCTGCATGCTCCTCGGCGTTGTACTGGTTGCCCTCGCGCCGCTGCTGATGTGTCATCCGCCGCGCCCCCTGCCGCGAAAGAGACTGCTGTCGCTCGTGTGCGTCGGGCTGCTCGTGGTGGTAATACTCGTCGCCTTTCTCCCCATGCCGGAGGGCGACGCACTCTGGGAACTGCATGAATTGCTGAACGGCCGCGCGCAGGACGCATTCGGCTCAGAGAGAATCGGCGTTTGGCGGATGACGCTGGAAATGACCGCGCAGTCGCCGTGGTTCGGGCTTTCGCCGGATGCGTTCTACGCCGCTTTCCGCGATTATCTTGACGCAACCGGGCAGACCATTCTGCAAAACTTCGATAATCCGCATAATTTTTTCCTGCAAACGATGGTGAATAGTGGGATTCCAGCGGCGCTGCTGCTGATGCTGACGTGCGCCGCGGCGATTGCGGGCGCGCTAAGGAAGCGGGAGACACTGCCGCTGGCGATGATGGCGGTTGGGTTCTTGATGCAGGGGATGTTTACGTTTAGTATTTGCTTGACATCGCCAATGTTCTACGCGATTTTGGGACTTTGCGCGGCGAAAAAAGCCGCGGAATAAACCAGTAAGGGAAGTGCGCTCAAGCCGGGCTGCCAAAAACGGGTCAAGGGGCAATGCCCCTTGCAGGGTCAAGGGACAGCGTCCCTTGTGGGGCTTGGGGCAACGCCCCAACCGTTTCGCGGGCGACCAATTCAAAGGAAGCCGCCAACAAAGGCGCAGGCAGCGAAGCGTCCCTGCCCGTAACTTCGCGCGTCCTCAGACGCGCCTCCAAGCTGCTCTTTCCAACACCTGTGCTGTGTCGCGCCAAATGGGCGCGACCCGACACCACGAAAGGAGATACACACACCATGCGCTACGCCAGCAAAGATTACCGCAAAGTCGCCCGTCAGATGCTCCGTCATCACCCGATTTTGCTGCTGCTGACCCTGCTGCTCGCGCTGGATGATATTGATACGCCGGAAGAAGCAGAAACCGCCGCACCGAAAGAAGCGTAAAGGAGAGATGCCCATGCGTACTGCCAAGGAATACCGCCGAATCGCGTGGAACGCCATCCGCCCACACAGGCACGCCATGCTGCTGATTTCCCTCGCTGCGGTTCTGCCGCAGCTCATCGAGTTCTTCCTGCAATTGCTCTTCGGGCTGATTCCGCCGATAGACATGCAGTTTTGGTTCAGCGACCCCAGCCGCTTTCTGGCAGCCTACGATACGTTCGTCGTGCAGACGCTCGCGCCGAATCTGCTCTTGAACGTGCTGTTCAACTGTCTGTCCGTACCGCTGACGCTGGGGCTGATTGGCGCGGCGCAGCGGCTTCTGCGCGGGGAAGATGTGCAGGCGCGCCATTCGCTGACGTATGTCCCCTATTCGCTCCGCGCGATTGGGCTGGAAATCCGTATTGTACTCTACGCTTTCTGGCCGCTGCTGGCTCTCGCGGCCGTCACACTCGTCTTGCTGCTTATCTTCCATTCGCACGGCGTTTACCAGCTTTTCCGCCTTGCCTCGCTTGCGGCGATTGCTTTCGGGGTCACGCGGCTGTATTCGATGGCAGCGGCGAAATACCTGATGGCGAAAAAACCTACCCTGCGCGTGTCCGACCTCATGGAAACAAGCCGCACTATCATGGAGGACAGGCGGTTGAACCTCTTCCTGCTGGAATTGTCGTTCGCCGGGTGGTGGCTGCCAATGATCCTCGTCTGCGCGGCGGTGCTCTTGCTGGTGGGCTACAACGCCTATGTCGTCTGCGTCCTCCTGCTGCCGGTGTTCGTGCGGGCGTACATGGTCACCGCGCGCGCCGCTTTTGTGGATGATTGGGTCGGCAACCTCGTTTCCTCGGCGGATGACACTGCATCCATCACCCCAAAGTCCATATAAAAGGAGAAATGCTTATGCGCACCTCGAAAGAATATCGTCAAACCGCTTGGTCTGCCATCAAGCCTGTTCTGCCCATAATGCTGCTGATTTTCCTCGTGGCAAGCCTTCCGCAGCTTATCTTCATGTTTATCCAAACCGCCTTCGGGCTAATGCCGCCGATGGATACGGACTTGCTTCTCAGCGACCCGGATGCTTTTGTGGCGGCTTTCAGCGCCTTCATGTCGTCGAGCAAGGGGATCACTTATTCGCTGCTGAACCTGCTGTTTACGCTGATGACCATTCCGCTGACGCTGGGCACTATCGGCGCGGCACAGCGTATTCTCCGCGGCGAGGGCGTGCTGGTGCGCCATTCGCTGGCGTATATTCCCTATACCTTCCGCGCGATTTGGCTGCAGATCTGCACGACGTTCTACGCCTTCTGGCCGATGCTGCTGGCGTATGTGGTGGCGATTCCAGTGCTGCTGACCGTGTCGTCGCCCGATATCATGCTGCTCACCGCCATTCTGTTCTTCATCGCGGTGATTGCGACGCTGGTGTTCGCCATTATGCGCCTCTACTTGATGGCGGCATCCGACTATCTGCTGGCACGCAACCCGAACACGAGCGTCTCGGAGATTATGCGCACCAGCCGCACCATCATGAAGGGCAACCGCATGAATTTCTTCCTGCTGGAGTTGTCTTTCATCGGCTGGAATCTGCTGATTGCCGTGCTTGATTCGGCCGTGCTGACGATGGCGGGCTACACGCTTGCAAACGTCTGCTCGATGCTGCTGTCGCTGTTCCTCGGCGTGTACATGACCACCGCTAAAGCTGCGTTTGTCAGCGATTTGACCGCCGCCGCGCCTTCGGATAACGCAAGCGGCAAAATGACGGAATAAAATTTGCATCATGCAAGTCATTTTCCCCGGCATCGCGAGGTGTCGGGGATATTTTTTTGCGTTTTGCAGGAAAACCGCAATTTTATGCATTTTTCTCGTTTTTCCTATTGCATTTTCGATGTAAACGGGATATAATTAACTTGTTGTGAGCATTCACGCACTATCCGCCGCATCCCTTTCAATGAGGAAACGGATGAAAAAACACTGCGGATTGCATTTCATATCACTTGTTATTGCAGGAGGTAATCCTTATGGCGCTTACGATTTCTCACCGTTGTCAGAATATCGCTCCTTCCCCGACGCTCGCGATTGACGCGCGGGCGAAGGAAATGAAGGCCGCGGGCGTGGACGTCATCGGCTTCGGCGCGGGCGAACCCGACTTTCCGACCCCCGCATACATCTGCGATGCCGCGAAAGAGGCGCTGGACAAGGGCATGACCCGCTATACCCCCGCTGCCGGCACGGTCGCGCTGCGTCAGGCGATTTGCGACAAGCTGGAGCGCGACAACCATCTGCATTATACGCCGTCGGACATTATCGTTTCCTCCGGCGCGAAGCACAGCCTGTACACCATCTTCCAGTGCATCCTCGACCCCGGCGACGAAGTGCTGATTCCCACGCCCTGCTGGGTGTCGTACCCGGAAATGGTGCGCATGGCGGGCGGCGTGCCGGTGTTCATCCCGTCGGATGAGCGCAATAACTTCATCCCCACCAGCCACGATATTGCCGCGCGCGTCACCCGCCGTACCAAGGCGATTATCCTCACCAGTCCGTCGAACCCGAACGGCTCCGTCTGGTCGCGCGAGCAGCTGCAATTCGTTGCCGACCTCGCCGTCAGCCACCCGTTCTACGTCGTCAGCGACGAGATCTACGAAAAGCTGATTTACGACGGTCAGAAGCACGTTTCTATCGCCGAGCTGGGCGAAGCCATCAAGAACCAGACGTTCGTGGTCAACGGCATGTCCAAGGCATATGCCATGACCGGCTGGCGCATCGGCTACGTCGCGGGTCCGCGCGTCGAGATTTGCGCCATGACAAGTTTCCAGTCCCACGCGACATCCAACGCGAACTCCATCGCGCAGTACGCCGCGATGAAAGCATTGCAAGGCGATCCGCAGTGCGTGACGGACATGGTGGCGCAGTTTGAGGCGCGCCGCAACGCAATGGTGGAGAAAATCAACAGCATTCCGGGCTTAAGCTGCATGAAGCCGCAGGGTGCGTTCTACATCATGCTGAACATCACGGGCGTGATGGGCAAGACGTACAATGGGCGCGTTATTGACAGCAGCCAGACATTCGCGGAGCTGCTGCTGGCGGACAAGCACGTCGCCGTCGTGCCGGGCAACGCCTTTGAGGCAGAGGGCTTCTGCCGTTTGAGCTACGCTGTGGCAATGGAAAGCTGCATGGAGGGTCTGCGCCGCATCGAGGAGTTTGTTAGCGAATTGAAATAATCCATGCCGCAACGACGCGACAGTAAACCGAAAGGCAATACGTTCGCGTACTGCCTTTCTTTGCAATATTTAATACGCTTTCGAGGTGAGGTGAATAGGATGGTCAACGAAGAATTATTGTTCAGAGGGCTTCCTTGGGGAATCAATATTGATGAAGCCAGAGCATTGCTGAACCTCCCTGACTTGGAGTCATTACAATTAAAAGATGCAGTTTCTTCCCAGTATTCTGTATATGGCTTTCAGGGACATCGTGTTGCAGCTTCTGCAAACAGCCACTATAAAAACAAGGGATTAGTTCATCAATTATGGCGATGGTATTCCGATGAAGATAGTAGACCTCGCATCGCAGAGAAAATGCTCGAAGCTATATATTTGTTTTTCGCAAATGTTCCCAAGGGAAACAAATTATCTTACAGCGACAGTGACACTTGCCTTTATGCCGCTACTTATTATTTTGCACCAGAGCGGGAATCATTTGCCAAAGATGCAGCCTATATTCCCGTAGTGAAAACTGCTGATGGTTTAATAGAAAAGCTCAGCTTGTTATACGGCGCACCCGATAAAGTCGACGCAGCAATTCCATATACAGATGGTGCATATACATACCATAGTGCCGTTACGCATTGGTTTGGAAAAAACGATACAGAAATTGCATTATCAGCAGTTACAATGGACGAATTTGCAGCCAACGAATTGCAGCATGTAGAAATCTCCTATGTTTGGCATGGCGGTGATGCGGTTCTGCAAGCTGCTGATAACGCAACCGACCCTTCAAGCAAGATTTACAAGCGTTTATTTTTAGGGTGTAACGGTTTATAACGATTTATAGGAGGCGCATTTCCATGCTCGAATTTGACAAGAAATCAAACCTGCTGATGACCAACCGCTATCAGTACAGCCTGCAAGATGTCGCAGAGCCGAACCTTTATCGCGAACTGTACGACTATGAATCCATCCCGAAGGTCGCTTTCAACATGCGCCATGTGCCGGAAAACATGCCGGACGAAATCTGGATGACCGATACCACCTTCCGCGACGGTCAGCAGTCTGTCAGCCCGTTCACGGTCGAGCAGATTGTCCACCTGTATTCGCTGATGCACCGTCTGGGCGGCCCGAAGGGATTGATTCGCCAGTCCGAATTCTTCCTGTACACCGATAAGGACAAGAAAGCACTCCATGCCTGCCAGGATCTCGGCTATGATTTCCCCGAAATCACGACGTGGATTCGCGCCAACGAGAAGGACTTCGAGCTGGTCAAGCAGGCAGGCGTGAAGGAGACAGGCATCCTTGTCTCCTGCTCGGACTACCACATCTTCAAGAAGATGCACCTGACGCGCAAGCAGGCGATGGACAAGTATCTGGGCATCGTCAAGGCTGCACTTGACCGCGGCATCCGCCCGCGCTGCCACTTCGAGGACATCACCCGCGCTGACTTCTACGGCTTCGTCCTTCCCTTCGCCGAAGAATTGATGTACCTGTCCGAGGAATCCGGGCTGCCGATTAAGATTCGCGCCTGCGACACGATGGGCTACGGCGTGCATTACTATGGTGCTGCCCTGCCGCGCTCCGTCCCCGGCATCATCTACGGTCTGCACCACTACGCGCGCGTGCCGTCGGAACAGCTGGAGTGGCACGGTCACAACGACTTCTACAAGGTCGTCAGCAACGCGGGTACGGCGTGGATGTACGGCTGCTCGTCGGTCAACTGCTCGCTGCTGGGCATCGGCGAACGCACGGGCAACTGCCCGCTGGAAGCCATGGCGATTGAGTACGCCTCCCTGCGCGGCACGCTCGACGGCATGGACTTGACCGCCGTAACCGAAATCGCCGAGTACATGGAGCGCGAAATCGGCATCGAAATCAGCCCGCGTCAGCCGTTTGTCGGCCGCCACTTCAACGTCACCCGCGCGGGCATCCATGCCGACGGTCTGCTGAAGGACGAAGAAATCTACAACATTTTCGACACGGCAAAGATTCTGAACCGCCCGGCGCTTGTCGCGGTGGATGCAACCTCCGGCACGGCAGGCGTGGCGCACTGGCTGAACAGCTACTTCCGCCTGAAGGGCGACGAGGTCATTCCGAAGACCGACCCGCTGGTCACGACGCTGCGCGACTTGGTCGCCGAACTGTACGCGCAGGGTCGCAACACGGTCATGGGCGACGAAGAATTGGAGATTATGGTGCGCACGATTGACACGGAACGGTATGAGCACTTGCTGTTCCATAAGAGCCACTGATATGGAGAGAGCCGGACAGGACGGAAGCTGTCCGGCTCTTTATTATGCAATTGGTGTACTGTCCAGCTAACATCCATCCGGGTCAATGTCGATTTTGTTGTTTCAGGCGGTTTCACTGTCCACATTCGGGTCAATATCCCACGAAACGCAGTGCCGGGCATCAAGATAGACACGGCAGAAGTCCTGCCACGCGGCCATGTGCTTGAACACACCGCCTGAATCACTGGATTCATGTCGAGTCGCCTGCATTCACCATTATCGAAACGAAGCAACAGGGTATAATCCGGCTGCACCGAACGAATGATGCGGCGACCGTGGGCGAAATAGTCTGCAGTAATTGCAGAAATAATATGTCTATATTTTGAAATCGCTGTTTTGTTTTCACTCATCATGGAATACCTTTTCTACGCCGGTTTCCGCACACTTTATAGACTTGCAAAAACAAATCATCTTCCTGCATCTGCTCCCATGTGTAGTAACTGTTTTTCTTAAAGTCAGTTGTTTTTTCTGAGAGCCAGATTCCTTCTTGCGCGACCAGCATGATTCCTGATGCATTCAAACGATAAGCATAGGATATTGCTTGTCCAAAGTCAACATGAAGTTGCTTATCATTGGAAATGCTCTTTTTGGCTTCCACAATCCAATACCCTTTTTCATAATTCGGTGTAAATTGCGGCAGAATTACATAATCAGGATACACGGTACTTCCGCGCCCCATTCGTAATGGCATTTGGCGCACATACTGCGCCCGCGTCCAGCCTAAACGTTCCAATAATGGTTCAAGCAATTGCTTTTCTACATCACGTTCTATCCGGATTTCAGCATCAGCCGCTGTATAATGTTCCGTCAATTTGGGCAAGAAGGATGTATCATTTCCTTTTGAGTCGAGACATTCCAATACTCTGTTATACTCACTTGGTTTTAGCGCTGTTCCATCCATCCCTTGCATTTTAGCTTTCACCAGCGGAATTTTTCCAAGAATAGGATCGTCTCTTAGTTCACGAAATGTAAGCGGTTGAACATACACGGGTCTGCCAAAGTAGATGCACCGATAATACCAGAATAGCGGGTCAATAAAGCCGGGAGCGGTTGCCTGCCAAATTGATGTAAATGCACTCGTCGGTGTCCATTGATAAAGCAAAATCACATCTCCAGGTTGCGTTTCAGGATTCCCTTGCCATGCAAAACTATTCTCTTTGCATCCCCTACTCAGCCATTCATCTGCATCAGGCGGAGCCCCTATCACAAAAGCCGCGCTCGGCTCTGGAAGTTTTGACCAAATCCAATTTGTTCCACCAACAAACTTGGGCGCAAAGTCATAGAGAAAGGCACATAATTCTGCCGAACTCCACTCTTGTTCTTCACGATATGTCATAAGTGCGGCAGCCAGTTTGTAATAGAACAAGAATCTATCTTTGTATGCCCGGCGACTTGGCAAGTTGGGAAGTTCCATTTCGAATGTTTCTGCTATAGATTCCAGAACATTGTACAGGCGAGGAAAAAAGTATGGAATCATATCAGGTATTTGGACATAGTCTAAAACGCTAAAATACACAATATTATCGCAAAATACATGAAAGATTTCTTTGTCAGTCACTTTTCCTATATCTTGAACTTCATTGTAGAGTAATTCGCGTAAAGTCTGCCACAGATTATTTGCTACTTGTTCATAGTAGTCCGGATTGTTTCTCAAATTACTATCCTTGTCTGCTGACAATTCCTCGTTTTTTGATATTTCTTCCGACTCATTCAACGCTGAAATGGCGTCATCAATATCTATTGCGACATCATCTATCAATGCAGCATCAGGACAATACGCTTGCATCAAAGAGCGTATGAAAGCTGCAAATTTCTCTCTATCGCCTGTTTCAAAAGCAGTAAACCGCTCGACGATAGTTTGCCCGCCAGCTTGCAAATAAAGTGACCACAAGTAATGATTCATTTGCATATGCTCACCCATTCATTGCTTACGAATTGCACTTCTTTTCCGTCAGCCTCTCCATCAGCCTCAACCCCATCTCCGTCCGGAAAATCTTCTCCCGTCCGCACTGAATCGCCTCCGCCTTCATCCCCTCTTCAATCATATTGACGAGGAAGTCCGCTTCCAGCAGAATCCGCCAGTCCAGCGCATCCACGCCGTCAAGCGTGTGGTGGTGCGCAATCAGGAAGCATACCCGTTCCGTCACATCCGGCGCGAAGCCGAGCGAATCCAGCATCTTCTGGGCTTCAGGCGGGCCGAGGCGCTCTTGCAGCTTGCCGCCGCACTGCCCGTACAGGCGCTCTGCTTCGCGGATGCCAATGTCGTGCGTCAGGGCAGCTGCTTCCAGCAGGAACAGCGTGTCCGCGTCCAGCTGCTCCGCAAGCCCGATTTGCCGCGCATAGGCGTGCACCTTCACGAAGTGGTTGATGCGCGCCGGGTCACCCGCGTAATAGTCGGTCATGGCAGAAAAGAGGTCGAAGAGCTGCTGCGTCTGCTGCGCGGAATACACGGCGATGCTCATGTGTTTTCCTCCAAGGACTTGCGCCCCTCGTCAATCGCCGCCTGCACCATGTCCGGCGCGGGCGCACCCGGAATCCGCCGCTTCTCGACGCAGGAGAGCATCGACAGGTCGTCAAACACATCCGCCTCAAACGCCGGATGGAACTGTTTGAGTTCCTCCAGCGACAAATCCAGCAGCGCCTTATTCTCGTTCAGGCAGTGCGCCACCAGCCGCCCAACGACCGCGTGCGCATCCCGGAACGGCACGCCGCGCTTGACCAAATAATCCGCACAGTCCGTCGCGTTCGTGAAGCCGCCGGACGCGCCCTTCTCCATCACGTCCTTGCGGAAAGTGACGGTGCGCAGCATCGCGGTGAACACGGTCAGCCCCTTCACAAGCGTGTCGCGCGCATCAAAAAACGCTTCCTTATCCTCCTGCATATCCTTGTTGTACGCCAGCGGCAGCCCTTTCATCGTCGTCAGCAGCCCCATTAAATCGCCATAGACGCGCCCAGTCTTGCCGCGAATCAGCTCCGCGACGTCGGGGTTCTTCTTCTGCGGCATGATGGACGACCCCGTCGCGAAGGCGTCATCCATCTCAACAAAGCGGAACTCGTTCGTGTTCCACAAAATCAGCTCCTCGCAGAAGCGCGAGAGGTGCATCATGCAGATTGACGCCGCCGAAAGGTATTCTAATAGAAAGTCGCGGTCGGACACGCCATCGAGGCTGTTCATGCTGATGCGGGAGAAACCCAGCAGTTCCGCCACGCGTTCACGATTGAGCGGATAGGTCGTGCCCGCCAGCGCACCGCTGCCCAGCGGCATCACATCCGCCGCGTCATAGGCGTGGGCGAAGCGGTCGAGGTCGCGCCGGAACATCTGGAAATACGCCATCATGTGGTGCGCCAAGGTGATGGGCTGCGCCTTCTGCAGGTGGGTGTAGCCGGGCATGATGGTGTGCAGGTTGTCCTGCGCAATGTCCAGAAGGACGCTGAGCAGCTCGTGGAGCATCTCCTGCGTCTCCTGACAGGCAAGTTTGGCGTACATGCGGCAATCCAGCGCCACCTGATCGTTGCGGCTGCGCCCGGTGTGCAGGCGTTTGCCCGCTTCGCCGATGCGCTCGGTCAGCAGCGCTTCCACGTTCATGTGGATGTCCTCCGCGTCCACCATCCAGTGGACTTTGCCCGCCTTGACGTCCGCCAAAATCCCGCGCAGGCCTTCGACAATCTTGTCCGCGTCCGTCTGCGGGATAATGCCCTGCTCGCCCAGCATGGTCGCGTGGGCAATTGAGCCGGTAATATCCTGCTCCGCCAGCCGCTGGTCAAAAGAAATGCTGGAATGGAAATCGTCCACCAGCCCGTCGGTTGCCTTGCTGAAGCGTCCTCCCCAGAGTTTCATTGCGTTCCTCCTGATGCGCGGGCAAGTCAACCGTCCGCGCGAAAAATTTCGATTCAAAAGTATTGTACCGTGTTTCCCGGCGCGTGTAAAGTCCCGCGCGTGTATTTTCTGCGCACTTATAGCAACTTTGAATGCTGTTTCACTGACATTTTCGTAATTTTCGACAATTTTCGTTAGGAATCCATTTCCTTTTCCATTGACTTTTTGGTACGAAAACGTTATAATTATAGCAAGAGTGCGTAATCTCTGCTGGAAACGTGCACAAAATTCTCGCAAAACAAAGGAGGAGTTTTCCCATGAAGCGTCTTTCCCGTCTGACCGCGCTGCTGCTCACGCTTGCCATGCTGCTGAGTCTGGTCAGCATTGCGCACGCGGAAGAAAAGCAGTCCGCCACCGCGTGGCTGCTGTACTTTGCGTCGAACCATGAAACCGATTCCTCGAAATTCCCGTGGTGGCCGCAGCATAAGTCTGCTGACCAGCCCTCGTCCGAAACGGGCGTGGAAGCCACGAACGCCGAAGTTACCGGCCCCGGTATGTACACGGTCGGACTCAAATTCAACTGGCAGAAAGCGGAGGGCGCGATTCAGTTCAACCTCGTGCTGGACAACGCGGAGAGCCTCTTCCCCGGCTACTATGTGAAGATTACAGACATCCGCGTCAACGGCAAGTCCATTGACCACAAGCCGAACCTCTACGGCACCTTCCACGACGACCCGAACGCAGGCTTTGCGCCGATTTACAACAACTACTGGGACAAGAATTTCTCCCCGGATTCCACCGGTCCGGACGGTCTGCGCGCCTTTGACAGTGCGGACGAAGCGACCTACGAAATCATCAACCCCGACGACATCGTTGCGGGCGACACGATTGAGGTGGACTTCATCGTTGCGGCGAACGCGGGCGAAATGCCGGAAGACATCGGCGAAAAGCCCGGTAAGCTGACCTCTCTGGTGGCTCCGCCGCCGGTGCTGGAGGACGGCGCGGAAGCGTGGCTGTTCTATCAGTCCGGCAGCTGGTGGCCTGCCAACACGAAGCCCGAAGGCGACAGTGCAGGCCATGCCAGCAGCACAACGGCAAAGATTACCGGCGACGGGTATTATACCACCAACCTGTCCTTTGACCGCGATGGCTGGTCGTCTCCTGTAAACGGCGCGAAGAAGCTGCTGCTGGTCGTCTCTGACGGCACGACGAAGCTTCCGAACAGCTACCTCAAGATTACCGACATCCGCGTCAACGGCAAGTCCATTAACTTCACCGACGTCGGCTTCGGCGCGCACTACGGCGACCAGTACATCCAGGCGACGGACGATTACTCTATCATTTATGACGACTGGATGGTGGAAAACAACTCCGCACCGTGGAATCACAAGGACTGGAACGGCAATGTGACCGACAATGTTTCCGCCATCAATCCCGATGACATCAAGAATGGCATGACCATCGACGTAGACTTCTTCATCACCAGCACCGCCGGCAAGACGCCCGCGAAGGACACCAGCAGCGACCCCGTCTGGTTCCCGAACAACACGGCTTCTCTGGCGGGTCTGACGCTGAAGGATCTGGGCATTGCGGACGACTGGCACGCCATCGTTCCCGTTGACCTGAGCAAGACCGGCTGGCAGACTTTCCCGCTGCTGGCGGCGAACTTCAAGCAGGTCGGCACGGCGTATGTCGCGGTGAACAACGGCTCTGTGACCGTCACCTGCGAGTATAACGGCTTCTATGTGTTTGAAAAGAGCCAGTGCGTCAAGTGGTTCACGAGCCTCGACCAGATTTCCAAGGCGGAACTGGTGGATATCTCGAACGGTCTTGCCTGCGGCAGCGTTGTGAGCATCGCGGATGATCTGGGCGGCGCGTCGATGGCGTACCTGTCCATCAACAACAAGATTACTTGGCGCAATCCGGTCGATGATTTCGGCAACAGCCTGCCAGACTACTGGAAGAACCTGCCCCAGTGGAAGGAATACCGCGCGAATCTGATGGAAATGATTAACGCGGCGAACGCGGAATAATTCTGCCTCCCCTGCCCCTTCTGGCGAAAGTCAGAAGGGGCTTTTCGTTTGTCTGCGGATTGGCTGGCGGGAGAGCATACGAATCCTTCTGCACCAAAAAGACCGTCAACTTTTCGCACACTGCGACCAGTCAACGGTCTAATGTTCAGTACAGCAACCTAAAATTTACAAATTGAAGGTTCTCTTAATCAATCTTGCGACTTCATCAGGTTCTATATCAGAATTATCAATCCTCAGGTAGTTATCAAAAGGAATTTCGCCTTCATAACTAACACACCTATGGTTTTTGTCGTCATTGATTAAGCGCTGATTGGAAGCCTCGATATCTCTTTTGGACGCTTTATTTTTTAGTCTGTTTTCAGAAATATTCCTTTTCAGTCTTATCTCCTGCGGCGCAATCAGTTCAACATAATAGAAGTCCGTCCCGTATGGTTCAAAGATGCCTTTGACATGCTCCAGATACGCCCATTCTGATGGCAGATTGAAATCCATCATCATTGTAAAAATCATCCCATCATTATCGGAAGCTGCATAGTTCTTGAAAATAACGTCTCGGATTTCTGCGATTGTCTTGCCCTCGTATCGACCGAAAATCTCTATCACTGGTTCGATGGTCATGTGATTGTGAAAGAGCCTTAAATCCGTTATTTTCATCAATTCCTGACCAACTGTCATTTTCCCAACAGCCGCATCGCCAATGATAAACAATAGTTTCATAAAGCACCTCAACAAATTCTGTGCAGATTCTAAGGTAACACCGCGCAAATGAGGTGGTCGGCTGGCGAATGGATTTTTCGTCAGATGCAAATGCAAATTT
>ENA-UAOW01000209-UAOW01000209.1-human-gut-metagenome-genome-assembly--contig:-NODE-209-length-33427-cov-7.003026_pt1 | contig 33427 bp, 45 predicted proteins | sample MGYA00243470_ERZ654559 | MGnify/ENA primary metagenome ERZ654559 (study PRJEB26926, sample SAMN06164851) | human gut metagenome | biome: ENVO:00009003; feature: ENVO:2100002; material: ENVO:00002003...
TTGCCGACTAAACCATGGCACGCGGAACGGATAAATCCGTTCCCTACAGGCGACCGTTGGCCGCAGCGGAGAGCTAATAGGTTTTGATTCACCCCCTCGGCAGCAAAGCTGCCTGCTCCCCTTAACAGGTGAGCCAATGCGGTGCGGTGCAAATTTTGCACTAATATAGCACAACCTAATGTAGCGCGAGGCAACTGCGGTTTCCACCGCAGTCTCGAACCGGGACACCAGAGATATGCGTATCAGTGCAAACTCAAAGCGCCTCTAAAAAAGCGCGAAACGCTACGGTTTCCACCGCAGTTCCGAACCGGGCAACAAAACCGTCTGCCACACTCGCGTTACGCGAGGCAGCTATGGTTTCGTCGGTACCCTCGACACCGGGCGACCAGAGATAAATGTATTCGTAGATGTGCCAAAGCGCCTCTAAAAATCCTCTAAAAATTCAAGAGCGTAGGATTTGAAAATTTTTGCGGCGGGTGAGATGACATCGTCTGCGGGGGTGACGGCGCAGATATCAATGACCTCGGGCGGATCGAGCGGCACATAGGCAACGGCGTCGCTCAACTCGTCGGCGATCACGCGGTTTACGAGCGCAACGCCAAGCCCGGCCTTGACCATGCCGCAGGCAACGAAGCTGTCGGGCGTGGAGAAGCTCAAATTCGGCGTTATGCCGCGCTTTTCAAAGCACAGGCTGTTGTCGGTCTGAAGCCCTGCGTTTGCGTCGATGCTCGGCATCGTGTTCCTCAGCGAGCCGGTCACAGTTCAGGGCGTGTGCGGCGCGCTGCTTATACTCGCAAGCCTGTATATTCCGCATCTGCTCGAGCATTTCGGCGTGCGCAGGAAAAAAATCGCATAACGCATAATAAAAAACACAGCATCTCATCATTTCAAGATGCTGTGTTTTTATATGCGCTGTCAGCCGCGCCAGAGGGTAGGGGGATAGATGCCGTTTTCGTGAAGCGCGGTGAGCGCGGCGACGGCTCCGGGCTTATCCTCCTTGTAGGTCAGGCCGAACCAGCGGTCGTTCGTGTTCAAAACCGAGATATTTATTTTGCCGCTGTTTGTCAGATCGCCCATCATTGTCGGCAGCAGGCACTCGGCCTTCATCTCGTCTGCCGGGAGCGCGGCGAGGAAATCGGCAAAGTACCGCTCCATAACGGGCAGAATATCCTGATGATAGCCCCAGAGATTCATGGAAACAAAGGTGTCGGGCGCGAGGATGGGGCCGTCCTCGGACTCGGACGTGTCGCGGATGCTGCCGTCGGGCATGACCTTGATCTTGTATGTCTCCCTGACGCCGGTGAGCAGCCCGTTATCGACCATGCAAACTCCGCGTGTGACGGTACCGAAGGGGCTGACGGTGTTTTTCAGCCTGTAGGCGACCATGGCGGCGTCCTGAGCCGAGTGCAGCTTTTCAAGCTGCTCGGACATGACGCGGAAGGCCTCGGCGCCGTAGTAATCGTCGGCGTTCATGACGGCAAAGGGCGTTTTTATGCAGTCTGCCGCGCATATGACGGCGTGGACCGTGCCGAAGGGCTTGGTACGCGCCTTGAACTCCGGGCGGCTTTCGGTGAAGCGGTCGAGGGTCTGAAAGGCGTAGTCTATCTTGATGCCGGTGCTCTCCTCGATGCGGTTTCCGAACATTTCGCGGACATCGTTGTATATCTCGTGCTTGATTATGAGCACGATCCTGTTGAAGCCGGCGCGGATCGCGTCGTATATGGCGTATTCCATAAGGATCTCGCCGTCGGGGCCGAGGCGCTCTATCTGCTTAACGCCGCCGTAGCGCGAGCCGAGCCCGGCTGCCATGACAACAATGGTCTTGTCCATATTTTTCTCCTTTCTGTGCGGTTATTTTATTGATTGACGCGCGTAGCTGCCGACGCGGAAAAGATCCTCGGGCGGTGCGGCTCTGAGCCATGCAAGATATGCCTCCGGCCAGTGCTGCTGGAGTATAAATGAGTCGCCCCCGTGCTGATATGCGTCGATTATGAGGATAACGAGCTGCTCGTAGAAATAGTCCTGCGAGCCGCCCGTGACCTTTGTCGCGGTGTATTTGGCGGCATAGCGGAAGAGAATGCCGATGACCATGAATATGATCTCCGTTGCCGGAGACTTATCGCCGGATTTGCGCTTTGAGAGCATTATGCCCAGCCGCTGCATTTTTTCGATGCCGCCGAGATCGTGCCAGTTGTCGATAAGTGAGCACAGCTCGTCGGCCATCTCCTCGTTCCCATCGAGCAGGAAATTGAGGAATTTGCGCAGCTCAAAGGTGTCGCCGTGCATTTTGCTGCGCATGTAGTCCATTGCAAGCTGCTGATATCCGTCGTCGCGGTATTTTTCCGGCGTGTCGAGCAGATCGTCGATATAGTCAAACAGAAGATCGAGCGCGCGCTCCTGATCGTCGAGCGGAACATAGGCCGCTTCAACGCCAAGCTCGCCCATTATCTCGGCAAACTGCGCCTGCATTTGGCCGAGAAGACGCGTGTATTCGCCCAGGCCGCGCCGGGCCTTGCAGGGAACGATCATGTCCGCGCCGTATCGGGTCAGTGCCCAGTAGCGCAGAGGCATGCGCGGAACGATGTCCATTTCGGACATGATGTTGAATATGTTGTCCGTGAAAAGGCATGCCCTGTCGAACACCGTGACGGGTGTTGCAAAGCTGTAGGCAAAAATGTTGTCCTTGCCTATGCCGCTTTCAAAGGTAAAGCGCGCGCCGAGCAGGTTAGTGACAGCGCCTCCGCGGCTGTAGCCGCACAGCCAGAGCTTTACCCGTCCGCGGTCAAAGCCGCGCCGCGTAATATAATCCGTCACCGCGTCATAAACGCCGTCGGCCGCGGCCTTGAAGCCCACGGCATGGTCGGGGTATGCTTCCTCGACCGCGTGCGCGTTACTGACCCATTCGCCGCCGTAGCAGTGGCTGCGTATAACGACGGGGATAAGGAAGGTATCGTCCGGCAGCTTTTTTGCCGCGATGATGTATCCGCAGGAGTCGGCGCAGCTTTGCTGATCGTCGAAGCGGAAGCTTTCTATCGTGCGATCGTCGCAGCCGATGGAATTGAGCGCCTTTCGCGCGTGCTTGTCGCCGTCGGCTTTGTAAGTGAACGCGCTCATCGTAAGCCCCAGCGACATTATCGCAAGCTCATGGTCGTAGGAGCAGGCCGAGTGCAGGAAAAACGAGTCGGAGTATCTGAATTTGAGCTGCCCGATATCCTTGGGCTTTTCCTCCTTTGATATCATGACGTCGAGCAGCACCTCGCCGCTGACAGGAGTCCCGTTCGTGCCGTCAAAATAAAATCTGAGATCAGTCACACCAAAACCTCCGTGGGAATGTTTTTACTATTTTAGTATATTATTTTTCTTCGTGTAAAGCAAGGATTAAAATTAACAGTCCTGCACTTGACATTGACCGTGCCGGAGAGTATATTAACTGTGCTAATGCAAACCACACAGTTTTGGGCGGAACTTTTTCCGCTTTCAAACGTATTAATATCCGAAAGGAGCTGCTTATATGAAAAGAAAGCTAATCAAAATAATGTATGTCGTAACGCCCGTGATGCTCGTTTTGCTTCTGGCGCTGAACGTGTTTACCATCTTAAAGGTAAAGGCACTTGAAGAAAGCGCCGGAGGCGACAAAACCGAGGACGTTGCGCAGGAAAACGACGTCACCATCGGCGGCGAGTACGTCATAAAGGCGACGACGCAGATATCCGATGCGTACAAGTCGGGCAATACCTCGAACCTTTCCGATAAGGACAAGGAGACGCTCAATATGGCAAAGAGCGTGCTTGACGAGATAATCACCGACGGCATGAGCGACTACGAAAAGGAGCTTGCCGTTTATAAATGGATGACGGCAAATATCGGCTTTGACAGCGGCTCGATGACGGTCGTTCCCGATGACGATAGCAAGCCTGTGGACAATCCCAACGGTGTGCTCAAAAATCACGAGGCCGTCTGCGTCGGCTATGCAACGACCTTCAGGCTGTTCATGCAGATGCTGGGCATCGACTGCATGGTCGTGCACGATTCTTATCTTTCCCACTCCTGGGATCTTGTGAAGCTCGACGGGCAGTGGTACCACACCGATATTTATTCCGATGCCGGTTCCGGCGAAGGAAACTTCTCGCACTTTAACCTCAACGACGAGATGATGAACTCGCAGGAGTGGAACACCGACTTTTTCCCGGCGGCCGACGGCTATGAGTACAACTATGCTTACGTCAACAGAACGCAGTGCAAGGATGTTTACACTATTCCCGAGCAGATGCGTGCGGCGCTCGGTGCGCGGCAGGGCGTTGTAAGCCTTGATTTCGGCAAGGATATAAGCGACGATATCTATAACCTTGCCGATACCATAATGAACAGTGTCGAGAACACGGTTGTATTTAACGCAGGCTACGGTGTAAGCTTCAGCTGGAGTTGGCTCGAAGCAGGCGACGACAACGTTTTCTGCGTGTACATAAACTATGAGAAAACCGAAGATCCGGATGTCGATCCGGGCGTTACCGACGAGATTCAGCAGAAGATAGACGATGCCGTGAACAAGGCATTCAGCGATATGGGCAGCGGCGATTCTTCAGGCTATAGCGACAATACCTATAGCCACAATACGATAATAGGCGGTGCCTGCGGAGTTACGAGGATGGCATGATGATAAAAAGAATAGTATGCGCCCTGTGCGCCGTGATGCTTGCGCTTTCGCTGTGCGCCTGCGGCGAAAAAACGAAGAGCATCGACATGCAGGCGCTTGAAAACAGCATGGTAAGCGCTGATAAGACCCTGCCGGAGATGAAAGTTAGCGGCAGTTGGGATGAAAATGCGCAAAAGTCAAGATTAAATTGTAAAAAACCTGAAAAAACTTTTTAGACCAGGGCGGCCAGGGCTTCGGCGAAGACGTCGTCGGCACAGCGGAAGCCCAGAATCCCGCGCGGGTATGCGTTCAGCCAGTCTTCGACGGCCTGGATCGACTTCGCCGTCACCTTCCCGAAGTCGGTCCCCTTTGGGAACCAGCGCCGGATCATTCCGTTCGTGTTCTCATTGGTCCCTCTCTCATAGGAAGAATAGGGGTGACAGTAAAAGACGGTCGTCCGCTTCCCTTTGTGCAGACAGGACCGTTCCAGGCCCGCGACGTCAGAAAACTCTGTCCCGTTATCAACTGTTATCGTTTGAAATACTTTGCTGAACAGTTTCCCGTATCTGCGTTCAAGGCGGTCCAGGGCGGCGACGACGCTTCCGGTGGTCTTGTCCTTCATTTTGACCATGATTTCCTTCCGGGCCTTCCGCTCCGTCAGGACCAGAAGGGTTTCCTTCGTCTTCTTCTTGCCTTCGACACAGTCCATTTCCCAGTGTCCGATCTCCGCGCGGTCGTCGATCTCCGGGGACCTCTTTTCTATGCTCCGGCCGGCCGACGGCCTGGCGGCCGTCTTCTTGACCTTCTTGTATTGGCGCTTCTTCATGCCCTGGCGGGGAAGGTGGGCGGCTTCCAGTGTCAGGAACACGCCCTTCTTGATGTAGGAATACAGGGTCGCTTCACAGATCGTCGTGTCGAACCGGATTCCCTTGACCTTGATTTCGCCCAGGACGGCGGCCGGGGAATAGCCGTCTTCGACGATCCGGCGTTCGATGTACGCGGCCAGGCGGTGATCCTTGCCGATTTTCAGGCCAGGCCCCTTCGCGGCCAGGTTTTCCCGGTATGCGGCTTCGGCTATGTCCGGGCTATACCGTTCTTCTTCGGTCCAGTCCGAATTTCGGTGGATATACCGGCCCCGTTTCAGTTCGTTGTAAATCGTGTTCCGGTGGACGCCGATTTCGTCGGCGATCTCCTGGACACGCTTCCCGCATTTCAGGAACGATTCGATCCGAAGGCGGTCGTTCCAGGACAGGTGTTTGAATCTGCGCTTCTTCATGTTCCTTCCCCCTATAAAGAAAAACAGCCCCCGCCTTTGCCGTATGGCAAGGGTGGGGGCTTTGCTGTGCTGTCAGATCAGATCGCGCGGGTGGACGCCCAGGAAGTCGGCGATCCGAAGCGCCACGGCCAGGGACGCAGTTTCGATTCCCCGTTCCCCGCTGTCGAACTTCTGGATCGTCCGAATGTTGACGCCGGTTCCTTTCGCCAGGGCGGCCTGTGTCAGCCCCCGTTCACAGCGCAAACGCGCGATCGTCGTTTCGCTCTTTGTGCTTCCGGATTTCATTTGAATCGCCGCCTTTCTCTGTTCTGCTTCTATATTACGCCTTTTAGACCGTAATGTCAAGTAAAAAATAAGGCCCACGGAAGGGCGTTCCGTGGGTCTATTCTTCTTCCGGTTCAAGTAGTTCTTCAATGGGGACTTGAAGGACGGTCGCGAAGGCGCGAAGTTCGTAGTCCATGACCAGCCGGTGGCCGGCTTCGATGTTGCTGATCGCGTCCTGGGCTATGTTCACGCCCAGCGTTTGCATTTTCGCCGCCAGGGTTTCCTGTGAAATGCGTTTCGCCAGACGCGCCATTCTGACGCGCTCCCCGCATATATTCCGCCGTCCGTAGTAGCCCAGATTCTTCATTTTCGTCCCCCTGTCTATGGTCACTTGCAATATTCTATTTGACGTTACCATAAACTATGGTATGATATTATTGGCATGAACCATAAATATCACTCACAAGGGGGCTTTTATATGGTCTGGAAAATCTTCGGTGCTTTATCTCTTGTCCTGGCCGCCGTGGCGGCCCTGGTGTCGGCCACGACCGCGCCGGAATACAAGACAGGGGCGGAATGGGTGATCGCGCTTCTTTTCGTTGCCCTGGCGGTCTTCCTGTTCTGGCAAGGGGCGAAGTCCAGCGCCGGGAAGAAGGCGAAGCGTCAGGGCGGGAACGGGACATATATGACCGAACAGGAACTTCAACAGATTCAGGGCGGCGTTCTTCCGGCTCTTGCGTCGGTTCCGGTGGTCCTGGGCGAAGGCGAAGTCGCCCATTTCTTCGCGCCGGCGCGCCGGTATGTCACGAAGAAGAAGGCGGTCGGAAGGACAGGAAGCGGCGGCGGCGTCAGTGTCCGCGTCGCGAAGGGCGTGTCTGTGCGGTCCGGCGGCGGGGCCAGTCAGACGGTCTATGACGATGTCACGGACGCCTTCGACGGTCTGGCGGTTCTCACGAACCGGCGGATCGTCTTCCTGGCAAAACAGAACGGCTTCGACTGCAAGCTGTCCACGATCTCCGCGATCCTGCCGGAAGGCGACGGGCTTATGATCCAGGCTGGGGCGAAGAACTATCGCCTGACCGTGGCGCAACAGGGATATTTTTCGAAGGCCCTTGACATGGTGGTCAGATAAAGCAAAAAGGCGGACGGGTTTCCCCGTCCGCCTTTCTTACTTCGTCTTCATTCGCTTGTTGATCTCCCGCGTGATCTTGCGGGACACTCTGGCCTGTTGGGAATCCTTCGTCTTCTTCGCGGCGCGCTTCATGGTGAAGTGTCCCCGGACGTAACCGCCCTTCGGGCCGACGAACATTCCGCCTTCCGGGTCGTCCCGGTTATAGACGAAGGTGTTCCCTTCCCAGTGGCCGGGGACGAAGTGGCTTCGGAATCCGTGTTCAAGGTGACTCGCATATTCAAGCGGATTGTAAAATCGGACGATATAGCGTTTCCCGCTCCGCCTGGCCGTCTTGTCGGACTTCCAGTTTCGGCGGTAGTCGCCGGTGTTGACGATGTCCGGGCTGTCGTTCTTGCAGATCAGGCGCGCCTGGCGGACGGCGTACTGGCCTTCACCGACGGCGATCTGGGACATGATTTCCGGGACGTCGTCTTTCAGGGTTTCCAGGCCGCCGATCCAGCGGACAAGGTCTTCTTTCTTTACGCCCACGGGATCGCCCCCCTTTCCGCCGGCTCCGGCCGGCTTACGCTTTGCGAAGGTTCGCCGCGTTGACGGCGGCCGTGACGGTTGCGCCGACGCCGATCACGACGCGGTCGCCGTTGACCTGGATCACGTCGTAGGTGTCATAGTAGGTCTTGAAGGGCTTCCCGTCATAGGTGACGGCGTTCAGGACCTTCACCTTGTCCCCCTTTGCGAAGGACTCCGGCGCGGTCGCGGCCGGAATCTTGATCTTCTGGCCGACGCGGATCAGGTTCGGGTTCGCGATCCCGTTGTAGGCGGCGATCTCCTGGTAGGTGGTCCCGTACTTCGCCGCGATCGCGGACAGGGTGTCGCCCTTCTTCACGGTGTAGACGGTTTCGCCGCCGCTGGCGGGCGGGGTCACGACGGGCGCGCTTCCGCCGGCGTCGGAATAGTCGACATAGGGAAGGCGGCCGTGTTTCTGCCAGGTCCGGGTATTGTAGCCGGCCTTCTTGCCGATGTTTCCGACGGCCGTGATCTGGACGTCGTTTTCGAAGGCCGGGGAACACTCCGCGGCCAGGCCGTCGCCGATATAGACGCCGATGTGGCCGGGGACCCACAGGGCTTCGCCGGGGGTCATGTTCCCCCAGTTCCCGGTCGACACGTTCTTACACTTGCCGATCATGCTGTCGGCCCCGATGTCGGGGACGCCGTTCGAAGCGTAGACCGCGCCGCCGTAGGTCTTCGACTTGTCGCCGGTCCAGCCCCACAGAATCCCCTTGATCAGACAGACACAGTCAAAACCGAAGGTGTCGGCGCTGGCGGCCTTGATCATAGCGGTCCGGGCCGCCTGTTTGTTGTAGCTGTGATTCTGGGTGTACCTGGTCTTATTGGCGGCCGTCATAGGCGCGCCGAAGCACCCCATGACGTACAGGGTTTTGTGATTCTGGGCCGCGTCGATCAGTTTTTCGATAAAGGTTTTACTTTTCATCATTGTCGGTTTCCCCCTTTACAGGCTCGATCACCGGGATTTCCTCGAAGTTGACGACCTTCGTCATGTCACACAGGGCGTCGATCAGTTCGCCCAGGGCCGTAACGTCAACGGGATAGTTGATATACTCGGCGGAAGTCTGGACCATAGCCATGACCCATTCCTTCCGGGTTGCCCCGTCGGTGAACTTCGTTTCCGCTTCTTCCATAAGGCTGATCACAAGCCCCAGAAGGGCGGCCCAGTTCTTTTCCTGGGTCGCCTTCTTGACGTACTGGATCAGCTTGTAGGCCAGGGGAATACAGGCGGACAGGCCGGTCAGGATAGCGACGACCACGGAAATAATCTGTTCAGCGTTCATGTTCTTTCCTTCCTTTCGTTACAGTTCTTTTGTGTCATTGTAGATTTCGGGACCGTACTTCTTCCGAAGTTTGATCCGGTTTTCTGCTTTCGCCTTGCTGTAATAGAAGCCGGTCGCGGCCGCTGTTTCAGTGAAGACGGCCGGGATCAAATACGCAAGGGGCGACGTGTCGCCGGTTCTCCATACCATGACCAGCGTGAAGGCGGTCACGAAGATCGTGACCGCCCCCACGACGGAAATGATGATTTTGGAAAACTCGCGCTTCTGTTCGCGCCGTCCGCTCATGTCTTCTTTTCCAGGTCGTCGATCCGATGATTCGCGACTTTGATCTTTTCCTCGATCACGGCCTGGGCTTCTTCCAGGCTGTACGTCCTTTCGATCACCGAATTGTGCTTGTCGACCTTCTTTTCCAGTTCTTCCAGACGATAGGCAATCAGCGCGGAACTTTTCTTGTTCGCAAAATAAGAACCGCCCAGGGTCCCCAGAAGGGACAGGACGGCGATCAGAATCCCTTCTGTCACTGGCGTCGATCTCCTTTCTGGGTTACTCCGACACTTCTGTCCAGCCATAGACGCCGGGTTCCCAGACGTTCCCGTCCAGGTCAGAAGTCCAGTGTTTGCCGTTGTGGGCGACCTTGTCGCCGGAGTCATAGGCGTCGTGTGCGCCCAGCGGTTGGGACCATTCGGGCCATTCCACGGACGGATCGGCGATCTTCGACCATAGGGCCGGCGTTGCCGGCGGCGTCCAGTCCGCTTGCGATGTGTGGGCCTGGTTACAGCGGTAAAGTTCGCCCCCGTAGGCGCGGATATTGCCGACGGCATACGCCACGGGGTAGGCCCACGGGCTGAACTGACTGACGTTTTCCGAAGCGGTCACGTCGTCGATCTGGCCGGACTCCGCAAGCGCCACGAAGGCGATCGAAGCCGCCCTGGCGGTTTCCGCCGCCGGGTTCTGTTTCTCGCGTTCCTTCGCTTCGGCCATGCTGACAAAGTCACACTGTTCCGGATTGAACATAGCGTTTCCCCCCTTTCTGTTAGGCAAACCGAACGGTCGCCTGGATCACTTCGATTTCCTGGGTTCCCTTTGTCATGTAGAACCGATAGGCCAGGCCGTAGGAAGACGACGCGACGGTCGTGTTCGTGAAAGTGTGGACGAACTTCCCGACCTTGCTTGTGATGTCTTCCCAGGCGGGGCTGTCGTCGAACGGATTGTTCGTGACCTCGACATGAAGGGTCGCGTCGGCCGGGTGATCGGCCGGATACAGGGACAGGAAGACCTTTTCGACTTTCGCGTCCGTTGTAATCGCACGGGACGCGGCGATCCGGGTGACGGTGCGGCTGAATGTGATCAGTCTGGTCGCGCTTCCGCCGGCTCCGTCGGTGACGTAGATTTTCAGGACGTGGGACCCGGTCAGAAGGCGAAGCCACACTTCGGACAGGTCCGCCGTGTTCTGGGTCCCGCTCGTGGCCGTGTAGGTCCGAAGGGTGATCGTTTCGGTCCCGTTGGTCACGGTTTCCGTGACGGTCAAGGTCTGGGACGCCGCTTCGCTGTCCGTGACGGTATAGTCGTAGGTGAACGGGTCGGTCTTTGCGCCCAGGTTTTGATCGCTTCCGCTGATTACCGGGTCCGTGTTGTAGGAAATGGGCGTCGCGTTCCCGGTCCGGTATGCGGATTCCGCGCCGTTGGCGTCGACCGCCTTCACGCGGACCTGGTAGTTCGTCCCGCTCGACGGGACCGTGTCGACGATGGACTTCGCGGTCGTGATCCCGATCTGGGTGTAGGCCCCGGAATCGACCCGGCGTTCCCAGACATAACTGATCGCGTCGCCTTCGGGGTCGGTGGACCCGCCGGTCGTGATCGTCAAGGACTGGCCGGCGCGCGGGGTCCCGTGGGAAATGGACGACGGGGTCGTTGGCGGCTGATTCCACTGAATGATATAAGCCCCGTCGGTGTCCGTTGTATCGGATACCAGGGTGTCAGGGGCCAAAAACAAAGCCGGGCGAATGCCGTTGCCGCCGTAGTACGCATAGTACCAGTCCAGACCGCCGTCGGATGTGACATACCGCACGTCGTACGCGTCGCCGGCGTACGGGGTGAGAAGCCACCACCACCAGGGCTGTGAAGACGACAGACTGGAAGTCTTGTATTCCGACTTGCTGACCGCTTCGGCGGTCGGGTATGCAAGGCGGCTGTTGTTGTCGGTGAAGATGGGCCACTTGGTCCCCTCGGCGGTGCCGTTCTCTGTGTCGCCGAAGACCTCTGTCCGGGTCAACAGGCGGACCTTCCGCGTGATCTGCTCCGAACCGCCGCCGTCTGTGTTGGATTTCGCGACGGTGATCGTGTCGTTCAGAAGGGCGTTCCGGAAGTCGACTTCGAAGAAGGACAGGAAGCCGGCTTCGGCCTGGTATTCGTTGTAGTTGGACCAGACGTTCGCGTTATCAGGCGGGGCGTCCTGTCCGTGCTGGGCGCTGTACCAGCCGCCAGGGCCGGCGGCACTGTTCAGCCATTGAAGAAGGTTCGCCACGGCGGCGCGGTTGTTGCCGTAGTTTCTGCGGTCGTTGTTGCTGTTGTTCGGCTCTTTCGCGTCGAAGCATTTCAGGGAAATAATTCGCTCCGTCACCAGGCCCACGCGGTCGGAAGACTGGCGGCCGACTTTGAAGCGGATCACAGCGCCGTTATACTTCGTGTTGACCGATTTCACCACCGCGCCGACGGGCAACGTCGACAATTTTTTCGACATGGTATTCCTCCATTTCTTTTTTGAACAGGTCGTAGAACAGTTCGTTCGTCTGCCTGATCAAGTGATAACTGTTTCCGTGTTCAGCGTGGCCGGTCCAGGAAGAATATGACTGGCCACGGTTTCGAAGTCGATCCGCCCTTCGTCCAGAAGGTGACGGAACTTCTTCAACTTCCGCCTGATCCGATTCTTGCTGTCGCGGCGTATCTTGCGGACGACTTTCCCGCTGTCCGTCATGTACGTCCGGAAGCCCAGGAAGTCGATCCCCTGGGTCAGCGGGAACACGGCCGTTTTGTGATTCAATTCCAGCCCCAGCGGGACCAGGAACTTTTTGATTTCTTCCAGACAGTAAATCAAATAGTCCTTGTCCGGGTGGATCAGGAAGAAGTCGTCCATATATCGGCCGTAAAACTTGATTCCCAGACGTTCCTTGATCATGTGGTCCAGGCCGGACAGGTACAGGACCGCGAACCATTGTGAAGTATGGTTCCCGATCGGGATTCCCGGTCCTTCCGTGGAGTCGATAATCAAGTCAAGAAGCCACAACACGCCGGGATCGTCGATGATCCGGCGAAGTTGTGACTTCAAAACGTCGTGATTGATACTGTAAAAGTATTTTCTTATGTCACACTTCAAGACCCAGCCGTCCGCCCCGAACTGCCTGTAATATCGTTGCATGAACGCTTTCAGACGGTCCAGGCCGAAGTGTGTTCCTTTGCCTTTCTGACTGGCGTAGTTGTCAAGTATGAACGTCTTCGCAAGGCGCGGTTCCAGGACGTTGTCGCATAGGCTGTGCTGAATAATTTTGTCCCGGAAGCCGTTATACATGATCAGGCGTTCCTTCGGTTCATGGACCAGGAAGTAATTGTAGGGCGAAGGGCGGTATTTCCGCGACGTCAGAAGGAAGTGAAGGGCCATTAGATTTTCCAACAGGTTCGCTTCGAAACGGACGACAGCGTATTTCCACCGCTTTCCCTTGCGTGCTTCCAGATAGGCAGAATAAAGCCGGTTAAAATCTGCCATGACTTCAAAGTCAGAAGGCGGTTTCTGTTCAGTGTTCTTCATAAAAATCTCCTTACCGCTTATAGTCTGGGCGTCGTACTGCCGAAGCCCTCGCGTCAGTAATCATGTGTTTACCCTGGCCTTTCCGGCGTCGGGAAGGATATGATCTCCTTTGTTGGGGTACTCTGTTTTCAGGTTCGTCGCCTTACTCGGTCGCGTTTTCCACCAAATCCGGGCGAACGCCGTTGTTGCCGTTGTACGCATTGTTCCAGTTCAGACTGCCGTCGGAATTGACATTCCGCACGTTGTTCGCGTTGCCGGCGTTCGGGGTACAGATCATACCCTAATATCATTAACCTTCCGTCTGGGTGGGCGGCTCCGCGACCGGCGCTTCGGCCTTTTCGGCTTCTTCGGCGGGCGCTTGCTCTGCTTTATACCAGGCGGCGGCCATGAACTTAACGTCCAGGGTGATCTTCGTCCAGTAGTCGAAGGTCCCTGTGTCGATATAGCCGCGCTTCTTTGACAATTCGATGAAGAACAGAAGCATTTTACAGGCCGTCAGGGCGTCCCGTTGAAGGGATAGCCGACGGACCTTGTCTTCTTCGTTCTGGATCGGGTAGATTTCATTCGCGGCCAGAAGTTTTTCATAGATCGACAGAACGTGATCCTGAATCCTGTTGACGATAGTGAAGCGGACCTTCTTCGGGAAGTGCTTCGTGTTGTCGGTCAGGTCCAGGGTGTAGTCGATCAGTTTTGACGCAACAGGAAGGACGTGAAGGGGACTTTCATTCCCATTCGCCTTCCGCTGATAGTTTTTCCGGGTTCCCATTGATACACCTTCGCTTCCTGATTCTCTCGACGGTTTCACGCCGTCCGGAATAGTCGAAGCCATAGTCCCGAAGGACGACCGTCTGTTCTTCGCCTTCATAGGTCAAGCCGCACAGGACGACGTTGTCGCCCTCACAGCGGCCGCACACGGGCCGAAGTTCCGTGAACAGGTTGGATAATAGGCACGACGTTTCCGGCGGCTTACAGGCGAAGCGGGTCATAGATACAGCCGGTTCTTCGCGGCGTCCAGAATCCCTTCGGGAAGTCCGGTTCCGTCGTAGCCCTTCCATTGGTTCAGTTGGGCCGTGGCGAAGGTGTGGGTCACAGCCGTTCCGGCGAAGCCGGTGTCCAGTTGCTCCCGGATCGCGGAAATGTCGAAGTCCTGGCGGCGCTGTACGGATTCCACGCTTTCGCCTGTGCTTTCCTGAACGTCGGAAGCGGCGTGGCCGTGGACGATCGGCGCGGAGTAGGCGACCATTTGCGCGGTCGTGACGAAGGACCCGTTTCCGACCTCGACCGTGATCCCGCTGTTTTCCTGGTTGGTGACGACCACGGCGACGTCGTGAATGTGGACCGTGTCGCCTTCGCCGTCCATGCCAGCGCGGCCCAGGAAGGAATCAGGCGGAAGAATGTTGTCGCTGTCGGCTCCGTCCAGCCAGGAATAACTAAACATGAACGGGGCGTCTTTTTCGTCCAGGGCGAAGGTTGCCACCTCTCGGACGTACTGGGCCGATTCCAGGCCGGCGTTCGTGACCTGGACAGGGATTCGCATATAGGACGGGTTACTTTCGACGAAGGTCTTTTCGCCGATCTGGGCGTTCACGTTGATCGGGTTCACAAGGGCGGTCAGCGTGTTCGGGCTGACCTGTGCGACACCGTCGCCGGCGGCCGCGCTGACCAGGACAAGGCGTTTCCCGGCCGCCAGAAAAGCGGTCAGGACTTCCGCGCCCCTGTCTGTGATTGTAGACTTAAATCGTGCCATTCGTGTTTCCTCCTTCTGGGTGGTGTTCGTGGCGGACCATATTGACCATAGCGGCCCCCACGACCGAAGCCGGGCGAAGGACGGTCTGTGGGATTGCCGTTTGAAGCAACAGGACCAGGTTCGCCGGAATCATTTGTTTCAGCGTTTCCGCCAGGGCGTCCCGCTGGGTGTAGCCGGACAGTCTGATCCGGACGAACAGTTCATAGGCGTCATTATCCAGGACGACCTTGAAGTCGTCGCTGATGGTGGACAGGTATTTTAGAAGCGCCCTGTATGTGTAGGGCAGTTGGTCCAGGTACGCGATCAAGATTCTTTCGCGTCTGGATTCGACGGTGTCTTCTGCGGCCGCCACAAGGCCCAGAATCGCTTCCCAGCGCCGACAGCCATATTCGGACAGGCTCACCAGGAAGAAGTCGTCTGGCGCTCCCTGGACGTCCTGGACGGCCTTTGTGAACTCCGGCTGTTCTGCGGTTGCGATCTGGCCGAACTCGACCAGTTCTTGAAGGCGGCGGGGCCAGTATTCTTTAATTTCCATTCGTCACCGCCCCCAGAACTGGGATCGCTTCGCCGCCCAGGGAAATATTCGCGGTTCCCTGGTTGATCTTCGTCCCTGTGATGTCAATGACGCCGTCAACGTTCAGGACCTTCGTTTCGATCTGGCTGACGCGGACGATCAGGTTTTCGGTGTCGGCCCACGTCCGGGCCAGGCTGTCGAAGTAGGACTGGATCGCCGCCTTCACCGCGTCCTGGGTGCTGGTCCAGGACGCCCCGCCCTCAAAGGTCAGGTTGAAGGACACGTCGATCTTCGATCCCGTGACGCCGGCCACCGTGACGACATGGCCGATCGGGGCCAGGCCGACGCCGGTTCCCTGGGTATTCACAGGGTCGATCGCTTCCTGGACCTGTTTCACCAGTTCGGAAGACGGGACGCCCCATTCGCTGTCCACCAGAACAATTTTCACGGTTCCGCCGCCGTTCCAGACAGGAAAAACTTTGACGGCTCCCACGCCTGGAAGAAGTTCAACCTTGTTTTTGTAGTCGGCGATATTCCCGCCGAACGCCTGGGATTTCAGCGATTCAAAGTAGCGGGTGCGAAGGGCGTCGTCGCTTTCTTCGTCTTCGCCTGGGATCAGAATGTCGGCCAGGCGCGCGGCCGCCAGTTCAGGGACGTAGTCGATCGGGAACAGGGTTCCGACATACTCGTTCCCCACAGTCCCGGCCGTTTCTGCTGTTAGGCTGTACTGGCCGGGGGCGATTCGCTCTGTAACGGTGAAGTTGATGTCGCCGCCAGAAAAGCGCGTCCCGATCTCCATGTCACAGCCGCCGCCGTCCGCCTTCTCGAAGTAGCCCTTCCGGACTGCCTGGGTCGCGGTCGTCCGGAACACGCTTCTTTCGCGACACTTCTTCGTCAGGTCGTCGCCGGTTTCTGTGTCCGGGAAGGCCCGGTCCATAAGATAGGCCAGTTCAATATACAGGATCGCCAGTTCCGCCGCCGCCGGCGCGATCGCGTCGTAGACGATGGACCCTTCACGTTTATCCACCGAAGCGGAAACGCGGGCCAGACAGCGGTCCATGATGTTTTCAAAGGTCATATTCTCATACATTGGTTGTCACCGTCCTTTCGACGGGGATTTCCCCGAAGATTGTTTCGGCCGTGAAACTGATGCGGGCTGTCCTCTTGTCGATCTGACCGACCTTGAAGTCTGTGACGCCGGTGATCCGGCTGTCCGCCAGAAGTGCTTCCGTGATAACTCGTTTGATTTCACTTGAAAACACATGGTAACTTTTCCCGACGACTGCGTTCAGTTCTGTCCCATAGTCCCAGGAATAGATCAGGTGCGAAAACCGTTCCGTCATTAGGATTTTTATGATCGCCTGTTTCATGGCTTCCGTTTCGTCGACAAAACCAGCCACGCGACCGGTTTCAAAGTCTGCCTTGTAGGTTCTGGTCGGGTGTTCGGCGGCCGGCGTCACCTCGACGGCCTGGCCGATCGTGACCGAAGACTGGTTCGGTATTAGGGCCATAGGATCACACCCTTCCCAGGACCAGGAAGGACTGTCCGCCCTGGTTTCGTAGAAGGACCACCTTGTCACCCACAGCCAGGCCGTAATAATATTCGGACGTTGGTCCCGTGTTGATCAGGTAGTCATTTTTCAACGTGTGGTCGTGGGAAGCGAAGGCCGGATCGCCGGACCCGCCGCCTTTGGGCTGGGTAGCCGGGGAATCGGCGAAGCCGCTGTGACGGTGCGTCGGATAATAACCGGCGCGGAACTCCTTCATGACGACGATCGCTTCGCCGGTGATGTCGAAGCGGTTGTCGACGCGGATCGTCAGCGGGGACGTAGCCGTCACGTTCCCAAAAAGGAAGGCCGCCGGAACGTTCGCGTTCTGCGACTGTTCAGCGACCTTTTTCATAGTTTCAAGAAGTGCCATGTCACACCACCTTCAATTTCAAAGTCATTTGTTCCTTCAAAAGATCGGCGCTGGCTTCCTCCACAATGAAGAAGGAACTTACGCCGACGTCCTTGATCCCGATATACAGGGCGCGGCCGGCTCTGACCGACAGGTCCAGAAGGGCCTTCACTTCGAAGGACTTCTTCGGCCGGTTGTAAAGTTCCAGCATTTGACCGCCGCGTTCCTTGATCTGGGCTTCGTTCATGTCTTCGTCAACGGTTTCGTAATTCTGCAAGACGCCCCACAGTTTGATGTTCTTGGAGTCCTGGAAAATATACACGTCCCGTTTTCCGGTCTTCTTGTTGTCGCGGACCAGTTTGATCTTGTTGTAGGATTCGGAATCTATGTCGGTTTCGTAGGTGTAGCCGGTCGCCAGGCTGGAATCTCCCACGAACAGGTCCAGTTTCGACTTCTCGACGTCTGTGATCCGAAGGGACCCGAAGTCGTCCCACAGGACGAACATTTTCCCGGAATTGATCAGGGTGTGATCCAGGGCCTTCAAAACGATGTCGAAAAGGGTCTGGCCGTCTTCAATCATGGAAGGGATCGCATAGCCGGTATTTTCAAGCGCCCCACATTTCAGGCCGAAGTCGGCCGCGATCTGGGTCAGGATTTGATCGGCTCGTTTTCCTGTGAAGACATAGGTTTCCTTGTTCTTCTTCAAATACCAGGTCTGGTCGTAGGCTGTGACCTCGACCCGGTCTGTTTCCTTCTGGCGGATTTTCACGACGTAGCCGTAAAAAATGCCGGTTTTTCCGTCCTTTAGGGCGACGATCCCCCCGTGGGTCCATGTCACGGAATCGTCGACGATCACGGTCAGTTCCAGGGAAGCGGGGGACCCGGACCGTTTTGTCGACCACTTCGCGCCGGCGCACAACGTTGTTACGTCGAAGGCGTCGCCGGTCACGTTGTTCTGGTACAGAATGGTGATCACGGGATTGTGAAAACCTGTCCGGGGTAGATCAGATTCGGGTTCGAACCGATTGTCCCCTTGTTGGCGTTGTAAATCTTCGTGTAGTCGCCCCCCTTGCCATAGAACTTCTTCGCGATATTCCACAGACAGTCACCGGCCTTCACGGTGTACGTCTTCGCGGCGGCGGCCGGCGGTTTCCCTGGCCGCTTCGGTTCTTTGGCCTGTGCCGGTTTCTTCGGCTCCGGCGGAAGGACGATCCGGCGCGGCGAATAGTCCTTCCATTCCGACAGTTTGATCGAATAGTAGAAGTCGCCCAGTTCTCCGGACCGTTCTTCGTAGTCGAAGGTTTCCACGCCCATTCGAACGTTAATGTCCAGGTCCGTTCCTGTGATCAGGAAACGAACCGGGTCCAGTCCGTCGCGGGCGTCCTGGATCGCGCGGACGATTTCGACCGGGTCTGTGATCCGGCCGGTCACGAAGGGCGCGTCATTCACAGGGAAAAAACTATCCCAGGCGACAGTCCGAAGCCCCTTCTTCCGAAGGATCAGAATGTCGCCCAGGACAAGAACGGTCGCTTTGTCGTTGTTACCTGGCGACGTCACTTTCAGTTTTTGCGGAAGGACGGGGATTTCTATTTCCCGTCCCCCCGCGATTATGGTCATTCCATAGTCGTTCATTATGCGTACACCCCCTCGGCGGCGGCTTCGAACTCGGTTTCCAGGCGTCTTTCGATCTTGTCGACCACTTCGTCGACGTCGACCTTCTCGCTGATCTTCGCGTCTACGGCCACAGTCGGGGTCAGTGTCACGAAGTTCTGAACGTAGCGCATTTCAGCCACGTCGCGAAGGAACTTCAAGTCTTCGTCGGCGATATTGATGTCTTCGTCGATGGACCCGACGGACCCGACGCGGTCCACGTTCCCGATGTCGCCGGGGTCTGTGTTCGCGTAGGCGGACCAGTCCGGTTCGGTGCTTCCGTTGCCGGCGGCGGCGGATTCTGCCTTCGCGGCGGCGATCTCCGCTTCTCGCTGGGCGGTAGCGGCGCGCGCTTCTGCCTTCATAGCAGACAGGGCGGAATCCCTCTCCGCGATCTGGGAATTGATCTGGTCCTGGTACGCGGCCAGGTCTGCGGCTCTGGCCTGTTTCGCGGCGTCATTCTCCATTTGCGCGGTTGTCCCGAACGTCACCTTCTCGATCGCGTCGATACTGACGCCGGGGATTTTGTTCAGGACTCCGATGAAGCCGTTTATGATGTCGATCGCCCCGTTGACCATGTTTTGAAGGATCGTCAGGACTCCGGCCTTCATATCACCCATAAAGTTTTGAATGTTCACGCCAGCCGTGTAGAAGGCCAGTTGCAAACGGTTCCACAAATCCATGACGAAGTAAACGCCGGTCATAAAGCCGATTTTTACCCAGTCCCAGGCGGTCAGAACCGCGTTGACGCAGATCAGCCAGGCGACTTTCAGGCCACCGACGGACTGGACCCACTTATAAATCGCGGCCACCACGACGCCGATCGCAAGGGCGATCCAGAACAAGGGGTTCGTCAGAAGTGTCGTGAAGAACGCCTGGGCGGCTCCGTTGGCGATCCATGTCGCGGCCGTCTGGATTCCCAGGGCCACAGCATAGCCCAGGGCCGCCGCCGCCAGGCCCCAGAAGATCGGGGCGATCATGGACCAGTTGTCGTAAATCCATTGTGCGCCCTGGCCGATCATGGTCAGGACAGGCGTGAAGGCTTCCAGCGCGACGTTCTTCGCGATCGTCCAGACCTGGGAAAAGGTCATGGGCATAGAAGCAAACTTCGCGTTGATTTCGTCGGCAGACGACAACATGGCGTTTTTCACGATCGTCGAAGTGATCTGACCTTCGGCGGCCATTTCACGGATTTTTCCGATCGGGACGCCCAGGTAGTCGGCGATCGTCTGAATGATGGTCGGGGCCTGTTCGAAAATACTGTTCAATTCCTCGCCACGAAGGACGCCGGACGACATGGCCTGGGTCAACTGCAACATAGCCGCGTCGATACCGGCGGCCGATGTTCCGGCAATCGTGAACTGTTTGTTGATCAGTTCGGAAAAGGCAATCAGTTCTTCGTTGCTGGAAAAGGCGTCACCGGCCATTATGCCCATTTTAGCCACAGCGTCGGCCGTGGTGGAGTAGGCCGCGCGGGACCTGTTGGCGGACTTCATGATCATATCTTGAAGTTCGGCCGTAGTTTGAAGGCCGTCGTTCATCAGGTCCAGCCGCGCGCGGGTGGTGGTCATGCCGTCAGCCAGTTCGACGATCTTTTTCACACTGAACGCCGCAAGGGCGGACTTGATAACGCCGCCCATTTTAGACCAGACGGACTTCACCCTGTTCGCCCCGTGTTCCGCTTGCTCTTGGCGGTTGTTGAAGTTGTCAACCTGACGACTGGCCGCCCCGATGTCAGCGGCGCTTCGTTCGAAGGGCGCGCCGGGGTCGATCGTGTCCGTCAGGGCGTCGGTTGCGTCCAGGGTTCGGTTCAGGCGTTGGGCCGCGCCGATCATGGTGTTCAGGCGGGAAGTCATTCTGTCCTGGATCGAAAACTGTGTAGATACGCCGGCCATTTTATCACCTGCCCTTCTTGCCCTTCCGGCGCTTCGCTTTTGCCGCTTCCTTCTTTTCCTTCTCGATTTGAAGGTCTATGGAAGCATAAATGAAGGCCCGTTCCCGTCTGGGAAGGGCCAGAAGTTGTCCCGGAAGGATTTTCAGCCGGTGGAGGGCGTAATGGGCGTACACCGATTCGCCGTCGGCGTCCGCCTCATTCCCGCCCCCCGTGATTAGTTTTTTGCTTCGTCCCTCAACTCGTTCACGTCGTCAGTGAAGCCGTTGATTTCCTGGACGGCCAGAAGAAGATCGGTGTACTGTCCAGGGTTCAGGACCAGGTTGATCAGGTCTTCCGCCCCACGGACGCCCTTCTTCGCCTGGAAGTCTGCGTCCTTGAAGTTGGGGTCAATGCAACAGGCCGCCACAAGGCGGGCGTTGTAAAGGTCAGTGTCGGTGTCGATTCGCTTCTGGCGGGTCTTCTTGTCGAACTCGACCTTCTGACAGGTCTTTCTAATGGCCTTGTTCTCCGCTTCCGTAATGGAACGGATCACGAAGGGGAAGGGGAACGGCGCGATCTGGACTTCCGTCTGGGTCGTGCCGATCTCCGCGTCCATAAGGAACTCTTGCAATTTACCCATAGTTTTTTACCTCGCTTTCAAATTAGAACTTGGTGAAGGGGGTCAGAATGTCGAAGTCCTCGAAGGTGAAGTCGACGTCTTCGTCCAGGGGATCGTCGCTGTCGCCGTCCAGTTTTGCCAGGACGACAGAATCCAGGTTACAGCCGATCAGAAGGACCGACTGTTTCCCGGCGGAAGATTCCTGGTCGTCATTCTCGACCACCATGTCGAAATAGATGTCCTGGCCGGTTTCCTTCCAGGTCTTGACCATGTTTCGGAACAGGGGCGTCAGATAGTAAAGGGTCATGGACCCGGTTCCGTTGCCGCCGGTGGTCTTGTGGCCGGTCATGCGCTTTCCGATTGCCTTGACCTCGGACTTCGACTTCTCGACGGTCGCTTCAATGGTCTTCGACATGAACAGTTCTTCGTTGTTGCCGTTGACCTTCGCATAGGCGCGGCCTTCCTTGCCGGAAATGGTATCAGGCGCGTTCAGGGTTTTCATTTCGGTTCACACTCCTTCCGTTAGTTGACGACAGTCGTCATATACAGTTTTTCCATACTGTCGTTCGGTTTCAGGGCGGAGTCGACGGCGACGTCGCGTTTTCCGTTGCCCTGCTGAATGGTAATGTCTTCGGAAACGAAGTCGCTGATCGCGTCGATGTCCTGATACTGCAAGGCCAGGGACACCAGGTCAGCCTTGAACAGTTGACGGCCGGTGTCGCTGTTGGTCACTTTGCCGATATAGGAATCGCCGAAGATTCGGGCGACGTCGTTCGCCCAGCCGTCCAGGACGCGGATCACGCGGTTCGAAGTCCAGTCTTCGGTCACGCCGCCGCCGAAACTGGTCAGGCTGTTAATGTCGGTCAGGACACGGGCCTTCCCATAGTCGGCATAGAAAACGAACTCGCCGGCCTGGATCGCCGCTTCGAACTGGGACTTCGTATATTTAATGTCCACGTCCACGGCGTCGTCGTAGGCGGTATTGGTCAGGCTCTCGTTGATCTCTGCGCCGGCGGAAGCGCCGGACACCCACGCGACGGCCTTGTCGCCGGTCACGGTGGTTCCGTCGTTCAGGACGACGCCATTCTTCACGTTGATCAGGCCGATATTGTCGCCCTTGTAGTCGTGAAGGACGCCGACGATCTTCTTTCCTTCGTCGTCGCGAAGACGCTTCACGAAGGTCGCATACAGGGCCTTGATCGTGTCGTCGTCGCCGGGATAGCCGATCACGTTGAAGGACTCCACTTCGAAGCCGTTCAGGGCCGCCGTGTGGGCCGCGCCGTTGACGGTTCCGTTCGTGCCGCCGGTCAGGGTGGTCGCGACGGCCGCTTCCAGGCTCGCCGCGCTCCCGAAGGTGACGAAGTCGTTCGCTTTCAGGTTGGCCGACCCGCTGGTCTTCGCGACGGTCTGGGTGTCCATGACCATTCCGTCAAGGTAGGTCACGACGTCGACGTTCGTCGCGTCGTCGGCGTTGGTCAGGATCGCGACGCTGATCGCGTTCCCGCGCGTTCCGCCATAGGCGGCCGTGACGGTCATTCCGCCCACGGTCGCGGTCGCCTTCGTGCCGCCGGAATTGACGCGGTAGATCAGAAGGGTCCTGGCGCGTTTCAGGGCTTCGCGGACCAGAAGAATGTCGGCCGCCGTGGGATCATAGCCGAAGACGGTCAGGGCGGTCTTGTTGAAGTCCTCGGCGTAGATGGAAAAGACCTTGTTTTCAGGTCCCCAGTTCAGTTCCAGGGGAAGGGCCGCGATCCCGCGCGTCCCCATTTTGACGACGCTTCCCAAGCTGACGAAGTTGATATACGCGCCGGGAAGGATCTTGTTCTGTGTGGTAAAAGTTCCGCCACCGATAGGCATGACTTACACCTTCCTTTCCAGAAAATCAGTGACCAGGCTGACGGCCTGGTCCTTCGTGTAGACCTTCCCGTCTTCCAGGACGGCCGCGACGGCGTCCCTGGGAAGGTTCAGGGTCTTCGCTTTGACCAGTTGTTCCTTCGTGTAGGTCGGGGCCGCCTGGTCTGCGACGCCGGCCTTCTTTGCGGCGGGGGCCGCTTTCTTTGCTGTTGCCATTACTTCACTTCCTCTGTTTGGTCCAGGTTTTCCATGAAGGGGATTTCCGGCGGGGTCACGACGAAGAAGAAGTCGGCGTCGAAGGTGAACTGGAAGACGCGGGCGTTCTTGTTCGGCGTCGCCTTCTGGCCGGTCAGCCGGACCGTCCGGTCCTTCTGGTCGGTTTCCTTTACGGTCAGGACGTCGAACTGGTCGAACATGGTTTCCGCCCAGGCGTTGAACTCCATGTTTTCCTTCGTGTTCAGGAAGTACAGGACTTCGAACTGGATCGACCGCTTCCAGCGGCGGTCCAGGTGCTTTTCCTGCTCCGATTCAATGATCCCGACGAAGAACTGGCCGTCGGCGTCCTTCGGGATTTCGTCGACGTAGACCTTCCGGTCAGGCCACACGGCGGTCAGCTTCCCCGCGATCGCTTCGATGAAGTTATTCAGGGTCACGCCAGATCACCGTCCTTCACGCGGATTTCCTGGTGGGTAGCATAGACGGCCGGGCGACCGACGACCTGGAAGGTCAGGACGCGCTGACTGGTCGGGTCCATTCGGCCGAAGCGTTTCAGGGAAACACTGTCGCCAGGAAGGACCAGAAGGTCGGGGGCGGTGAACAGAACGGCGTCATAGTCGATTTCGTTCTGTGCGTCCGTCTGCTGGCTCTTGTCGCTTCCTGAATACGACAGCGCGCAAATGATTTCAGAATACTTCACGACAGGAACGGTCTTCGTGATGTTGTTCGACCCCGTCGTGGTTTCGGTCCGGCTGATCGTGGCGGTGTCTTCGTAGGTCATTTCGATCGCCGCGCGCTCTGCGGCGGGATTTCCGAACATACGATCACCACCTTAACCGCCGGAACTCATTCAGGACCGTTCGCCAGCCGAAGAAGTCGTCGCCTTCTGCGCCCAGGTTGAAGGTCGACGCCGATCCGGAAGCGCCGGAAGCGTTGGCGAAGGACGTTGTGACGTCCCCGCGCTTCACGGACGCGACCGGACCGACGGCCGCCTGGGTGGTCCCCAGGCCGGCGGCCTTGTAGTAACTGACGCACATGACGATCAGGGCATTTTCCAGCGGGGCGGGAAGCGTGTCCTGGTTGATATAGGCCAGGACCATGTCTTCGACCGTCTGAATGACGAACAGAAGAACTTCGTCCTGGTCTGTTCCGCTGATCCCCAGAAGGGCCTTGACCTTTTCCAGTCGGCCGTCCTTCGACATAAGGACGCGAAGGACTTCCTTCTGTTCAAGGTCGGTCAGGCCGTCCAGGGAAGAAAGAATCTGTTGAAGCACGTTTCCACCACCTTTCGGCGGCCCTGGATTACTCCGCGCCCTTCGCCTGGATCAGTTCGACGATCTGGGCCTTCGTGGCGTCGTCAGGGACCGCGATTCCGGCCGCCTGGGCGGTTTCCAGAAGTTCGGCCTTGTTCATCTTCGCCAGCGGCTTTTCGCCCTCGTCTGCGGCCTTCTGCGGCTCATAGGGGGCATACTCCGCGCTTTTGCGAAGCTGGTCTTCGACCATGCGGCTTCGGGGTTCCAGGATCACGCCGGTTCGTTTGTTGATAAACTTCACTGTGATTCGCTCCTTTCACGGGCGTGCCCTTCCGATTACTCGGAAGTAACGCTGGTGGAGTAGGTGAAGATCAGGTCGGGGGTCAGGGCCTTCGTGCCATAGTCGAAGAACATAGACACGCCGTAGTCATTGGACAGGGGAATCTTCTCCGGCTCCCCGTAGGGGTAGATAACCGCCGGCTGTGCGACCGCGCCTTCGATCATAGCGATCATGTGGTAGGTCGTGGTCTTGGTCTTGGTGGTTTCGACGGTTTCGGTGGTCACGGGAAGGTTGATGGAAGAATAGACCCGGACGCCGTGGAACAGGGCGAAGTCCTCGGCGGCGGTGTCCACGTTGGCGTTGTTGGTGTTCTTGTCCAGGTAGGTTCTGATCTTGCCGTAGAAGACAGGGTCCAGGACCAGGCGGATCAGGTTCCGGGGGACGCCGCGAACGTAGTCGTTCTTCACGGTTTCAAGGGTCTGGATCAGGGCTTCGACCTGGGCTTCGATGTCGGTTTCGGTGGTGGTGAAGGCGGTTCCCTCATTGGCCGCGCACAGGAAGAAGGCGGCGTCCAGTTCTGCCGCCACGGTGTCGACGTGGTTGTCGGCGCGGCGGGCCATGATGTTACCGACGCCGAAGGTGTCCAGGTCGAACTTCGCGGCTTCCTCGACGATCTCGCGGTGGGTGTCCAGGTTGACGGTGGTCGGGGGAACAGTGATCGCGGTTCCCTTGTTTGCGGCTCTGGCGGTTCCGTATGCCTGGGACGCGCTGTTCTTGAAACGCTTATACTCCACAGACCCGGTCGCCGGGTTGCCGGTGTAGGACTGGGACTTCAAGCCGGAAGACAGGGTTTCCTTCTGGATATTGGCGATCACAAGGCCGGACAGTTCGGCCAGGTCGACCTTCGTCGCGCCGCTCTGGATCAGGCTGATAGCTTTGGTTCGTGCCATTGAAAATCATTCCTTTCGTTTGTCTGTTGACAGGTTTGTTAAATCACGACAGGGCCGTCGGCCTTCGTGGCCGGGTCCTGGCGCGCGCCGGGATCAGCGGGCTTCGCGCCCTTGATGTCGGGGTTCTTCGCCGGTTCCTGGGTCTTGAACAGGTATGCCTTCGACTCCTTCAAGGGTTTCAGAAGGCTTTCCAGGTCCGTTTTCAGCGCGCCGGCGTCGTCGACCTCGATCTTGTCAAGGTCCAGAAGGGAAATAATGTCGGCCGGGTCGTGGGCCTTGTCGGCCAGGGCCATTCGAAGGGCCGTGTTCTTCTGGATTCGCGCGATCTCTTTCTGGTGGTCGGTCCGAAGGGTTTCGATCGTGGCCTGGGCGGTCTTGACGTCGTCGGCGATCTTGGACGGGTCGCCAGACCCGCCAATCGCCTTCAACGCTTCGGCGGCCGCTTTCAGGGCGTTTTCCGCGCTGGTCTTGCCGCTGTTGGCTCCGTTGTACTTCTCGGCCGGGACGAAGGTTCCGTCGTTTCCGACGACCAGGTCAACGTCCTTTCCGTCCTTGCCCTTGCCCTTCAAGGCCGCTTCGACCTGGTTCGTCAGGTCTTCGCCCAGAATGGTTTTGACGCTTTCGGTGATCATGGTTTGCTCCTTTCCCCGCTGTCTTTACCGTGACTTCCACACGCTTTGCGGTCCCGCCGGTTCGCCGGGCGGGGGCGGCTGTTTTGGGTATGAAAAAACGCCCTGGAAGGGCGTTCAATCATCGTTTGAAGTTGTTTTCAGTTGATTTCGCTTGTCCGTGCCGGTTTTCACGTTCTGGCGCTCCGCCCATTCCTCATAGGTCATATTTTCGGGCATTTTCTTGCCGGAATTGTACCAGTCCAGGGCGTCGTCCGGGTCATATTCGACCGTAGTACAGCGGTCGTTCGGGTGCATGGGCGGATAGTTCACGCCGGCCTGGGCGTCCTTCAATTTGAAGTGCTTCCCGTCCAGGGCGGCGCACACTTCACAGGTTCGGCTGTCCAGGGTTGCGACGTATTCATATTCGTCTACGCCGGCCGCTTCATAGGCGGCCTTGTCCGACTCCCCGTGGAAGTAGGTCGTCTCGGTACGGATCAGGCGTTCGGCGGCCTTGTAGGACTGCCCCATTCGGGCCGACAGTTCCTTCGACATGGTCGGGACGCTCTTTCCTTGCATGATCCCTTGTGTGATGGTTTCCCGGACATGGAACAGAAGGGCCTGTTTGTTCTGCCACAGGCGATCCGAAAACATAGCGCCGGACCAGGGATAGGACAGGACGTCTTCTACGACGCTTTCGTCCAGCTTTGCGATCTCATGGAAGAAGCCGACGCGGGACTGAATGTCGAAGATTTTCTTGTAGTAGCCTTCCCGGAAGGCGTCGCCGAACTCTGCCTTCATCTGGGCCACGCCGGTTTCCCACAGGTCATTCAGTTTCAGGTCGATCTGTCCCAGAAGGGCTTCAAGGCGGGAAATGCGGCTGTTCGTGGACAGGGCGTCCAGTTGGGCCGTCAGGATAGCCTTGACGCGGGGGTCCGGCTCCTGGGCGATCCTGGCGACATATTCGGCCAGGGTCGCCTTCCACTCCTGGAACTCTTTCCGGGTCAGAAGGCGGACCGCCTGGTCATAGGTCAGGCCATACTTGCCGGCGTACTTCGAATAGAAGTCGCCGATCTCCCGGCGGATCGCCTTCGCGGCTCTGTCGTATTCCTGGAACATTTTCGCCGTCAGGCCGACGCCGCGAAGATAGGCTTCATTCTCGCGTTGAAGGGCGCGGGCGATCCAGTATTCTTTATTCCTCGCCATTCACGCCACCAGCCTTTCCGGCAGCCCCTTCCTGGCCTTCCTGGGCCGTCTGGGCGGCGTTGTTCGCCCCCAGGGAATCGTTGAACAGACCTTCGCCGAAGTCTTCCATAGCGGCCTTCTTTTCCTTGTCGATCTGGTCCAGTTCTTCGTCGACGTCCGTGACCCACGGGTGATTTTGAAGAATCGTCCGTTTGGAAATAAGACCGTCGCTGGTCCGGGCGTTGTTGATCACGTCGGTTTCATTGACCGGAAGGTCCATGTTGAACACGATGTCGAAGTCCTCGCCGGTGAAGTCGCCCTGGCCGGTGATCTGGAAATAGACGTCGATGAACAGTTTCAGCCGGTGGAAGGTGTCTTTCAGTTCGGTCCCCAGGGAATCACAGTCGGCGTCCAGGTCCATATATCGGAAGTTGATCGCCGTCCCGCTGGCGTTCCCCAGGTCCGGGTCCTTCGTGTCCACGGCGGAAGCATAGTCATAGATGTCCCGGCGTTCATTGTCCAGGAAGGCCATGACGGCGTCGATGTTCAGGTCTGCCTGTAACTTGTCCACGCCGCCGTCGGAAGTGACCTTGATCGCCATGTGTTCCTTCAAGTCTTTCAGGAACTCCGCCAGGTCGGTTCCGCCGTAGTTTTTCAGAATGTAGATGAACTTCGCCACGTCGCGAAGGACGTCGGCCGTGACGCTGTTTTGCCAGTTGATGTCGTCGATCAGGTCCTTCACGAAGTAGCACAGGGGAAGTTCTTCTTCGTTGTATTTCAGCCACGCGATCGGGACTTCGGACCAGTTGTAGGCCGTGTTCCCGACGGTGAAGTGCGGTTCGGTCCAGTCGCTTTCCTCGGTCCCGTGGTCCTTGTCGACGTGGAAGTCGCCGGCCCCGGTCCCCGCGAAGGCGTCCGTCTTGAAATACTTCACGCCGCCGGTCCACCAAAATTCGGCGTGTGTAATGATGTGCTTCCTGATCCCGATGTAAATGACCTGGTCATAGAAGCGAATGAAGGCGTCCAGCTTCGTTCGCTCTGAATCCCGCCACAAGGGGACCACTTCGGGGGACGGGATTCGCATGAAGGCCAGTTTCCCGTCGTCGTCGAAGTAGGGCTGAATCCAGGCGATCCCAGACTTTACAGCGCCTTTTCCCAGGCTCTTGATCTTCCGGCGGAAGGTCTGGTCGAAGACTCCGTTCAGGGCTTCGCCGTATGCTTCGCTTTCGGTGTCCACGGTCCAGGGCTTCGACAGAAGGTAGTTCGCCTTCTGATCCACCAGCTTTTTCAGGATCGGCCGTTCGATCTTCGCGTTCGAGCGGTTGGCGACGTCGACCGTCTTCGTCTGGACGGAAGACCTGTTCCTGTAATACGCTTCGGCTTCCAGCATGATCGAATACTGGGGCGACCGCTTGAACTCCCTGATTTCCTCGCTGACGATCTGGGCCAGGGTCATAGGGGCCTTTTCCGGGTCGTTCAATATCATGTCGATCCGGTCCATGACGGACAGTTCCATTTTTGCCACCTCACTTCAAAACTTCGATGGACGACCCACGTCGCGGGCGCTCCACGCCGTAGCGTAGGGCCGCCATAGCGTCGTCCATGAACTCGACGGGTTCGTCGATGTAAAGACCCGTGGTCGGGTCCTTCTTCCATTTCCACTGTTGGACTTCCTTCAAGGTGTTCACACAGGACGGGTGAATGTGGATTTTCCGCCCTTTTAGGAAGTCGATCTGGGCCTTCACGCTTCCAGGCTCTTTCTTCACGGGGTAGGCGCGGAAGCCGGCCTTCTGCCACGTCCTGATCCGGTCCGGCTCTGCGGAATCACAGAACATTTCCGCGCGGGGGTCGATCCGCTTCTGGCGGGCCAGGGCGATTATTTCTTCGGTGTCCTTCTCGAAGACATACACTTCGGACGTGACATAGATTTCGCCGTCCTTCCAGCCGATCCCCAGGATCGCGTCGGCGTGGTTGAAGCCGAAGTCCTGGCCGTAGTAAAAGCCGTCGAAGAAGTCCCGGTCAGTCGGGAAGTCGTGGACCTCGAAGTTCGTCAGGATCAGGCCGCCCAGTTCGCCCCACTCGCCCAGGCCGTAGACGCGATAGCCTTCCGGGTCTTCTTCCTTCCGGCGCTCCATGCGGCGGAAATAGGCGGGGTCGATGAATCGGTTCGTCTTGTATGTCGAATGATGGGTCAGGACGTCCGGATCGGCCTTGTCGAAGTAGCGGGCCTTGATCCAGTGTGTCGCGCTGACCGGGTTGAAGGTCATTGTGATCTGGTAGTACAGGTTCGGGTTCAGGTCTTCCAGGTTGCCGCGAAGGCGGTCGTCCAGAATGTCGACGTCTTCGGAAAGAAGTTCCGTCGCTTCTTCACACCATATCCAGACCAGTTTCCCGTTCTTGAAGGTGATCGACTTCACCTTCTCGCGCTGGCGTTGGTCCTTCACGCCCCGGAATATGATCCGGTTCCCGGTGGTCCGACATTCCAGCGCCAGGGGGTTCAGGTTGACCTTCCAGAAGCGGTCGGCGTAGGGACCGAACATTCGGTAGATCGCCGCCTGTAACTCTGCGAAGGTGCTGTCGCGGTTCGTTTCTTCGATCTTCCGGACGACTAACAAGTTCGCCCCCTGGAAGGCGGGGTCGGACAGCTTCGCGACGTAGTCCTGGGCTATGTTCACGGACTTCCCGGACCCGGCGGACCCTTTCAAAATGCGGTATCTTCCGCGCCACTCATTCACAGGCCGGAAGACAGGGTTGAACTGGGCGGACGCTCTGAACTCAATCGTCCGGGCCGTAGTCATAATTGATCACCACCGTCACAGGCGCGGCGCTGTCCGGGCTGTCTTTGAACATTCCCAGGTGCTTTCCGCACAGTTCCAGGGCCTTCAATTTGTCGGCCAGTCGGATTTCCCGTTCCACGCCGTCGCCGTCCTCTCCGGGGATCACTTTCACTTTCACAGAAGCGATCGCGGCCGTGTCGTCGCGGGAAGCGTCCGACAGGACGGTCGCGTCGTTCATGTTGATCACGTCGATCGCGTTCACGAAGGCGATTTTCCCCAGTTCCAGAAGGACCCGGTCGGCGTTGATCCCCGTCCGCTTCGACCTCTCGGCCATAGCGCGGTCAATGCGCGCGCGGATTTCAGGTTTTTTCAGCAATTCACTTCCGATACTCCCCGCTGATTCCACGGAATAGCCGGCGCGGATCGCGGCCTGGGTCGCGTTCAGGTCGATCAGGTATTCGTCACAGAAGACTTCGTTCTTCTTCGTCAGGCGGGCCACGATTCTTCACCGTCCTTTCTTCGTGGTCTTCGGGGCAACAGAAAAGGAACGCCGGCGAAGGCGTTCCTTTCTGCGTCCCTATCAAATGAAAAGGAGTCCGGGAACTCTGCAAGGTTCCCTTGTAGCATTTTCGCATATTGCGCGGTCGTTGACCAGTGCAGTTATATGCAGACATTTGCAAAGATGTGCAATCATGTGCAAAAACTTTCCGCCGACGCGGGGTCTGTTACTCGATCGCCCCGTGAAGGCGGATATATTTCCGGACCAGGCGTTCAACGGCGGTCTTCCTCTGGCGGCTGACCGTCGACACGTCCATTCCCAGGGCTTCGGCCGCCTGTTCATAGGTCCGGCGCGGGTAGTACAAGGTCAGAAGGACGATTTTCGCCTTCGCGTCCATAGCCAGGACGATTTCGTGGACGTTCTCGATCTGGCGCTGGCGGTCTTCCAGGGCTTCGACCGCTCTTTTCGTCCGGGCCGTCCGCCGTTCGATAGCGGCGGCGATCTTGACCATGTTCCCGTCAGGGTCGGGGGGCGACTGGACGCGGGGCGTGTCGTAGCGAACGGCGCGGGGGTAGGCTCTGGTCCTGATCTCTGCCAGGTCCGCTTCCAGGGCCGCGCGTTCGGCTTCGATCTGTGCTTCGATCGTCCGGGTTTCCTGATCGTGATTCTTCAAGATGTCGTAAACGCGGCGGGTCGTCCGTTCTTCCGCGCGCTTTGCTTTCTCTTTGGCGTCCATGTCGTCGCCCCCTTCCTGCCGGTGTTCAGAACGGAAGATCACCGTCTTCGCCGTCCAATTCCTCGAAGCCTCCGTTCTCCATGTATTCGGCCGCCACGCTCCCGGCCGGGCGGTCTTCGGGGGCGCGTTTGGAGTCGGCGAACTCCACTTCGTCGGCCACGACAGAAAAGCGGGACCGTTTGTTCCCTTCCTTGTCGGTGTACTGGTCGACCTTGAACCGGCCCTGGGCCACGATCACACGCTGGCCTTTTCGGAAATACTTCGCCACGAACTCCGCCGTCTTCCGCCAGGCGACGATCGGAACGAAGTCCGCTTCCTCTCTGTTGAACTTCCGGTCGACGGCCAGGGAAAAGGTCGCCACCGGGACGCCGTTCGGCGTGTGTTTCAGTTCCGGGTCGCGCGTCAGGCGGCCGGACAGTTTCACGTCGTTCATTTAGAATCACCTTCCTTCCACTTCTGGGCGAACTTCGTGATCCGGTACAGTTCGCCCCAGGGGTCCTTCTTCGTGGCGCGGTTCCACAGGAACAGGGCCACAGCGATTTTCAGCGATTGCCAGGTCGTGATCTTCCCTTCGCCGGCCGCAAGTCTGCGGACAAATGATTTCCCATGATAGCGAAGGCATACGAACGCCACCACACACGGGATCGCCTGGTCTTCGGGTAGGTCCAGGGCTTTCGACCACTTTTTCGCCGCTTCCTTGCCCCGGATCACTTCGCCACCTCTGCAAGCGCGCTTTTCATGTCCCGGATTTCGTCGACGATCCCGCCGGCGGCCGCCGTGATGTTGCGGGTGATCCCGACGTCCTTCCCGTCGGTGACGGTGATATTCACCTGGTTCAGCACAGGAAGGGGACAGACGGCCACAGACAGGCCCTTCTGGGCCAGGGCAAGGAATACGTCGTCCCCGCCGCCCTGGGCGTCCTGGCGGCCTTCCTGGGCCGTCTGGCGGGCCATTCCGAAGGACACGGCCAGACAGTCGTCCAGCTTCCGAAGTTCGTCTTCGGTCAGGGAATAGACCTTGTCGCGAAGGCGGCATTTGTCGACGGTCCTGATCTGCTCACACTGGACGCGGGACAGGGCGCGGCCGGGAAGAAGAATATCGAACTGCATAGGGTACAGCCGGCGGGCGGTGTTGGTGGTCATGTTGGCGACGATCACGGTCGGGGAACTGGCGTTCCCGGCGTCGTTCTGGACGACCACGACGGGCCGCGTCTTCCGTTCCTCACTTCCGACGGCGTCGGGGCTTCCCAGGCAGAAGAAGACGTCGCCGCGTTTTATAGTGTTCATGTGTTTTTCCCCCTTTCGGTTCTTTCCTCTGGTCGTGTTCTCGACAGGGGAAGGGTTCGCTTTCGTAGCACTTTTCGCAACAGTCCGGACAGGTTTCCAGGCCCTTTCGCTGATACGGACAGGGGACCGTCTTCTTCACCTGGCGGCCGCACACGGAACAGGTCTTCAAGGTCCGTCACCGCCTTCGACTATGTAAAGACGGACGGTCTGGCGGCCGAAGACCAGGGCTTCGTCGTGGTCCTCGAAGTAGACGTCGACGGCGTTTCCTTTGATCGCCCCGCCGCGATCCTGGACGACACGTTCGCCCAGGCCGTCAATGTAGACGACGGTCCCAGGGGGAAGGACGTCCCAGTCGGCGGCGATCGTCACGCCTTCCTGGGCGACGGCTCCGCTGGCGGTATAGACGACCCCGTCGGGCCGGTTTTCCGCCCAGGTCCCACAGCATTTCTCACAAGAACAGTATGCGGTCGCTTCGTACCTGTCTCTTATACACATCTCCGAGCCCACGAGACACTGAGCGATCTCGT
>ENA-UAOW01000212-UAOW01000212.1-human-gut-metagenome-genome-assembly--contig:-NODE-212-length-33187-cov-152.835838_pt1 | contig 33187 bp, 53 predicted proteins | sample MGYA00243470_ERZ654559 | MGnify/ENA primary metagenome ERZ654559 (study PRJEB26926, sample SAMN06164851) | human gut metagenome | biome: ENVO:00009003; feature: ENVO:2100002; material: ENVO:00002003...
CCACGTCGCCAGTCAGTCGGATTTGTCGGGCAGTACTAAGCTTATTCGCGCTGCCTGCGGTGCTTGCCGTCCCTGCGTTGATTGCCTTTATTGGTCGGCCTACCACATATTCAACGACATATGTGCCGTTATCCTCCAAAATTCGCACGCGGTCGCCCGCATTAAAGACAACGCCGCTGTTGACTTTGTAATGCTTTTGCGATTCGCTGCCATCGTCAAACGCCAGCGTTACACCATCATCATGCACAGCTTTTATAGTTGCAAAATTCATCCCGTAATCCTCCTTGCTTTGTGCTTCATCTTACCGCCCGCACGCAGTTCCATGCTCCACGCGGTTTCTTGGTAAATCTCGTTTATGCCTAACACGTCGTGCTCAAATTGGTATACGTCCTTATAGCCGTGCATGGGCATAAGGCCCGTGGCAAAGTCTATGCCGTGCAAGTCCGCCTCGGCCTCAATGGCGCGGCGGCGCACATACGCATCAAGCTCCGCCTGTGTGCTTATGTCGCGCAGTTCGATTACTTCTGTCACCACTTGCCTGTTTTTGGTGCTTAGTGGCGACTGCGGGTCGGCGTTTTCGTACACCGCGCGCATGGGCGCGACTTCAGGGGACGATACATAGGCAATAAATCTATTTGGCGCGTCGAAGTAGTCTACAGCCTCCTTGGCCTCGCCCATTATCACGCTGTCCTGCTTGGTGCTGTACTTGTACGCGATATCGCTCAGTTCGATGTCTCTTTGCTTGCGTGCAATAAAAATTCCGTTTGCGTCGGGGTGTATGGGTGTGTAATTAATTGCCGCCAAAAGCTCGTTGATTATGTCCAGCCTATATGCTCCGGGCGCGTATTCAACCGCCTCGGCAATAGTGTCCTCCGCGCCTTCGATGTTCGCGCGGGTTATGCCCGCGCCGTACAGCACATTAAGCACTATGTCTGTGTAGCGCGTCCCTGCCGGATAGTATAGCCGCGTGGATATGCCGTCCGTCTTTAGCAGTTGGTTAAGGTCGTATGCCTCTACTGTGCGCGATACCGTCTTTGCTTTCGCCACGCGTTCCGGCGACGACAACACAAATACCCCCAGCGGCCATTCCGCCCATGTATCACCCATGCGCAGCCCAAAGACGGGGCGGACACGCGCGCTGAGATAGTCTATCTCTTCATCTCGCATTTCAAACAGCGCCGTGCGCATAATCGCTGCGGCGCTGTCAAAAGTTATAGTTCCACTGGATACGGTCGTTATGTCGCGCTTGTACTGCAAGTCGCGCCCCAGCAGTTCGTAGCGCACGCGGATTTGCCGCGTGGGCGCTACAAGCGCCGCCTGTATCTCTGCATCCGTATATCCTCCCCGTGCAAACTGCATCATACTACCTCGCTATATTCGACTTCGTTTATGATAAACGACAGATTATATATCATGCCGTAGTAGTCTGCGGGCTGGTCGGAGGGGCTTATGCACACGCCGTACATTTTCATGCGTGCATTTCGATACAATATCGTTTTGCGCTGCCGTATCACCCGTTCAAGCGCCTTGTATGCGTCCTTGTCATTTGTGGCAAAGGATACGCTTATGCTCCTTTGCGCTATCTGCCCAAACTCCGCCACGGGCTTTTCGCGGCCTGCGTATTCCATCATACTAACGTCATAATCGGTATGATACCTGTCCTGCACGTTGTAGCGCACCTCAAATGGGTGCGTGGGGTCGTCCACGGGCGTAAGCCACCCTGTCGTCAGTTCAAATGTCGTGCGCTGCTGTGCGCCCTTGCTTTCACCGCTGTCACTTACGGCTATAACCTTATATCGCACTTCGCCATCCATCACAGACCAGTCCTTATATTTTCTTGTCGTGGTGCTGCCGATGCGGATAAAATCCGCGTCGCCGGGGCTAAAGCGGTATATATCGTACCGCAATATCCCTGTCTGATTGTGGCTTATTATTATTTCAATGCCATCTTTTTTTTTTGAAAGAAAGAAGGACGGCGTGGTCGGAATTATGTAATTTGCCGTTATGGCATCCTCTGCCCATGCGCTGTAGTGCGCCGCTTCATCCCGCGCGGATACGCGCACGGTGTACTGTTCCCCGTTTTCAAGCGCGACGGGGATGTCGTAAAATTGGTCGCTGCTCTCCGCTGTGATGTCTACTATGTAGGTCGCGCCCTTTAGGATTTGCACCTTGTATGCGCTCTGGGCAAAGGTGGTCGTCCATATCAAGCGCGGTTTTGCCGATGTGAAAACGCTTGTCACTATACTTGGCGCGGCCGGTGCTGTGCCGTAGTATGCATATGCTTGGTCGCTGTAATCGCTGGGCGCATCGTCTGTATCTATGGTCTGCACGCGCCAGTAAAAATTACCGCTGGGGATTTTGGCAATCGGCACATCGGCATATTGATTAGTGCTTGTCGTGGTGATGGTTTCCCATGTCAGGCCGTCGCCCGATATTTGCAAATTGTAGCCCTTTTGCGGCAGATTGCTCTGCGGGCTGGAGTTATGCGCCCAGTTGAAGCGCACCACGCCACCGCTCGGCGCGACCGTCTCGCCCAGCACAGGGCTTTTTACGGTCGGGATTTGCGGGCAGTCGGCAATTACTGTTTCTATGTAGCTGCGGTTTGATAGCTCATAGTTGGTATAATCCGTCCAAAAATGCGAATAAAAATCATAAGCATAGTACTCTACCGTGCCGTCTCTATATTTATACGCCACTTTGCCGGGGACACGATTTTCTATTGGATTATTTTCTGGCGTATATGCCGACATCTGTGCAAGGTATATGCTGCCGTCGCTTGGCAAATCTTCCCCCTGTGGTAGCTCGAGCGTTATCCAGTCCCCGCTCGCTATCTCGCTCGGCATGGCGTTATACTCTTTTGCTACGCTCGCATAGCCAGCAATATACCGCATGTAAGCAAAGCTTCTCGCTGGTATCGCTGGCGTTGGATTAACCTCGACCTCCGACGGGAACGTATTTATTGATTGCGTTGTGTATCCATCCGGTGGCGTTACAGATCGGGTAAATCTATTGCCATACTTTTCATTGGATGTACCCAGGTGTAGCTTTATAACGTGGGATATTGCTTTTTTCCCCGTGGGGACAATCAGTCCGCTATAATCAAGCCTTGTTATCCCCCTTATATATTTTTGACATTGTTCGGCAGAGCCGTCTACCCGGATTATGCTGTCTAACCCGATGCCGCCTGTAAAATATGTTTTTATTATCGTTTTTGCCATTATTTTGCCCTTTCTGCCTGCCTTGCACGCTTGAACGTTGCCGTCATTGCCGCCACGGTTTCCATGTCGCGCGATTGCACGGTCAAATAATAATTATTCGTGCCGCCCATGCTGCGGCTGTCCTCTGCGCTGTATACCCTGCTGCCTTGCGGCAGGGATACCAGTTCCGGCCCGCGTTCGCCTACCCAAGTCAGCCCGCCAGGCCAGTAGTCCGTGCCGTCCGCGTTGCGGCCTATATTTCTCCCAAAGCCGCCGCTCCACGCCCGGGCGCTTGCTCCCTCGTCGCTAAAAACCTTGGCTATGTTTTCGCCATAGCGAGTAAGATTGCTGTCATCAAAGCCCTTGCCGCTGATAAGGTTAAATAGCTGCTTAAACAGCTCTATTACTATTGCTATCGTGTTGGCTACTATGGTCAGCGCGTCGGCCAGAACGCCCAGCGCAAGCGCAAGGGTTTGCAGCACAGGCACGCCATCCTCTGCCGTGCCGAAAAGCACATCAAAAAGCGGCTCGAGCGCGGATACCACGTCAAGCAGCGCACCGAAAACCTCTAAAATGCCCGACCCTTCGGCGGCTTCTTGCAGCCGCACGAATAGGTCGGTTCCTTTTTTCATTAGGTTTTCGACTGCCGGAGCCATGCCGACGGCAATCTGATTCTTGAGGGCTTCACCTGAGCGGTTCATTCGCTGTAGCTGGTCGTCAACCGCGCCCAAAGCATCTAATGCCTCTTCGCCCATTACATAGCCTACATTGTGCGCCTCTTGGGTAAGCTCGCGCAAGCCGTCGCTACCGGCTTTTATCAATGGATTCAGGTCGCGCGCGGAACGCCCGAAAATGGTCATTGCTATCGCGTCGCGTTCTGTTTCGTTGCTTATAGCGCCAAGCGCGTCTATTACATCGCCGAAAACCTCTTGTGCGTCGCGCAGCGTGCCGTCCGCATTTTGCACGCCAATACCCAGCTTGTCAAAGGCTTCCGCTTGCTCTTTGCTGCCACGCCGTGCCGCATCCATGCTCCTTATCATTTTTGATTGGCTTGAAGTCAGCGTATCCAGCGATACGTCCACAAGCTCGGCGGCATACTGATACTCTTGCAGCGCTTCGGTCGATAGCCCCGTCACCGCGGATTGCGTAAGTATTTCGTCCGCGTATGCCGCTGATTCTATCGTCAGGCTTATAAGCTTTTTTTCGACCTCTGCCACTGCCGCGGCCAAGGCGGCAAATGTACCTATCGTCACAAGCGTCTGCGTGTCGATTTTAAGCATGCCGTTAAGGGTGTTGGTCATTTCCTTTGGCAGGCTTATGCCAAACTTCCCGCCGACGTCATTCAGTGCGTCGCCAAGGTCTTGGGTGTTTTCTTCCGCTTCGATTTCTTCTTGCCCAAAGTTTTCTACGGCATCCTTGCTTTCTTCAAGTGCGCGTTTTTGTTTTAGCAGGGCGGCTTCGGTATCTTTTACTGCTTTGGCCATGCGCATGGTGCGGGCATCATTTTCGCCGTATGCTTCCGTCAGTTTTTTTAATCGTTCCTGCTGCAGTTCCTGTTTTTTCGTCAATTCATCGACAATTTTATTAAGATTTTTGTTTGTGGCAGTTAATGCCTCTAGACTATCTTCATTGCCCTTAAATTGCTCTTGTAGCCTTTTACTTTCGGCGTTAAGTATATTCAAGCTGCCGTTTATGTTGCCAAGCGCTTGCCTATATTCTTTTTCGCCTTCCGCGACAAATCGTGTCCTAATATTCGGCATCGCTTATACTCCTAAGTATTCTGCAAGGCTTACGGGCTTTTCAGCCTCTTTTGCCTTGCCTATCTCTTTATATGCTGTCAAAATCCTCGCCACGCGGTATGGCGTTGCGGTTGCCCAGAAATCGCGTTCGGGCAGCCGTAACGCCATCACCCACACAGCAAGATACCACGCAAAATTCAGCGGTTTGCCGCTGTCTCCGTTTTTTTTTCTGTGTCCTCGCCGCCCGCGCTTTTCAACGCTTCGGTCACAAGGGGCAGTACAACGCCGCTTATATAGCCCAGTTCGCTCATGGGGATTTCGCGGCCTACCTCACGTACGGTCAGGTCGCCGTCCGTAGCGTCATTTATCATCGCCGTCAAAAATGTCAGCGTTGCCCGTATGGTGCGGCCCCTAAAAGCGCGGGATATGTCGCCGCCGTAGGCTTCTTGCACGTCTGCCAAAACGTTCATATTGCAGCACAGCTTTATTTTTTCTCCGCGCCACTCAAACGGTGCGGTTTTAAGCCTAATGTCGTCCATGCGGCCTCCTTACGCGCTCGCGCCAAAGCAAGCGTTTATCCACGCTATAGCCCCAGCAGCATCGTCAAGCACGGCCACCTCCATTATGTCTTGTGTGTCCGCGTCGCTCGGCAGAAATTGCCCCGTTGTCGTCGGGGTCTGAAATTGTATGTTTTCGCCTTTGGTCTGCAAATTCATTGCGGGCTGGCCGAAAAGCACTTTATGCACAAAGCAAGCCGTTACCTTGTTCGAGCCGTCCCGCATATCGGGCGCATAAAAGCCAAGGCCGACATACTTGGGCGTATCCTTCGCCGTGGTCAAAAGGCTTTTGGTTGCCGTGGTGGATATGGTGCGGGATTTTTCGGTTACGCCGAACATTAGCTTCTGGGCATCGTCGGAGATGTACTTCACGCCCGCGGATATCGTGCCGCCCGTTACCTGTTTCATATATTCGGCGAGTTTGCCTTCTGCATATAGTCTGCCTTCGGCGGACGTAAGATTAAGCTGCACGGTCATAGCGTCGCCCATGCTTGTGGGGGTGTCGTATGTCACCGTGCCGCTTGCGTTTTTGTACTCGGCCACTTTCAGGCCGCGCAAGTCAAAAGTAGGCATTTAATTTAGTCCTTTCTCCTTCAGGTATTGTTCTGTTTTCTTCTCCATCAGTTCTTCATATTCTTTGCGGGCTTGTTCTTCCGCTTCCGTCCAAAAATGCGTACCGCGGTAATTCGACCGCCCGTAGTTCAGGACATATGCGATATAGCTGTTTGCGGTGCCCTTCGAGTTTCTTTCTCTTTTTCCAGTAGCTTTGACCTCGCTGTATTTTTGCCCGTCCTTGTCTTTGCCTTTTGTGATTTTGATAGACCTTAGTAGTTCGCCCGTTCTGACGTGATAGTGCCGCGTTATGCTTTCCTCGATTTTTTTTTTTGCGATTTTACCGCCATCCACAAGCAAATCGTCCACAAAGTCCGCTATGCCGTCCTCGGTCGCATGCAAGGCGTTTTGTATGGCGTCTATGCCGTCCACATACATCTTAGCCATATATACCGCCTATATGTGTCGCCGTCATGGGGATATGATACAGCCCCGTATCTGGCTCATAGTCCTCGGCGTTCACGGTGCAAGTCCATCCCGCCGCCTGCAAAAGTCGCTTGATTTCAAGCAGTTTCTCCGCATACGGCACGGTCTTAGTGTAGTAGTCTACCGCATACAGCACGGACGTTTCCGCCTCGGCTCCCTCGGCGTACAGCGTTGTCGATTGGGTTATAAGCTGATAGGTTACGTACTCGGTCGCGTCGCCCATGTAGGGCGGGTGGCATACGGTGTATTTGTCTTGCAGTATTTCCGCAATCGTCATGCCGTCACCACCCTTTGTACCTTGATTTCCAGAAATTCGCAGCGGTCATTGACGTTGTTGATGCTTAACACCTCATACGGATCCGTGTCTCTCTCCCGCCATATGCGGCTTTTGACCGTCACCAACGGCGAATAGCGCATGGTTATCGTTGCGGGTTCGCGTAAATGCAGCTCAGCGGCCTGGTATATTTCTGCGCCGTGCGCGTTAACCCACTTGCACCACACAGGCCGCGTAAATGCGTTTACAAATTCTTCGCGGCTAAAGCCGTCCCTTATGGTATATACGGGGTTTTTTACGGTGATTTTTGTTCGCATCTCACCCGCGTTTGCGCGTGCCGCCATCAAAACCACCAGCCTTTGTATTGCCGCAGCATGGCCTGTGCCGCCATGTCAACTTCGCTTGTATTTGCGGTTGTGACGGCTTCGCGGTTGGCGTACCAATGCCCAATCAGCAGCAGCATTGCCTGCCGTACCATAAACGGCACATACCCGCCCGCCGTGTATGTGATCGTAGCATTGGGCTCGTTGACCGTCACCGTTCCGCGCCGCAAGTCCGCCGTATACTCCACGGCCTTGCCGTCTACCGTCACGCTGTCAATACTTTTTACCGGGCAACGCGGCAGTTTGATTGTTCCTGCTGCGTCCGTCAATGCGGTTATTTTCTGCGTCGCAAACGCGCGGCCCGTATAGTTTTCGCAGTATTCCCGCGCCGCAGTGATAAGCGGCAAAATTATCAGCATATCCTCGCTGTTATCGTCGGGGTTAATGCGTAGATGCATCTTGGCCGCGTCGAGCGTTACAGCCTCGTTTATTATTGTTTGCGTCAAAATTTGTGCCGCCATATCTAACCTCCGTTCTTGCGCGGGGCAAAGCGCCCCGCGTGTTCATCTTATGAGCCCTCAATTTTAAGGCGGGCAAACGCTTCGCCTACTACGGGCGCGCCGTCGCCAAAGTACTCGACCAGATAGCCGATTGAGTTATTAGGCGCATACAGCTCGTTGAGCACCTGTATGTACAGGCCGTCGCCGTCGCAAATCATATAACCCGTCCTAAAGTCGCCGTATACCGCGGCGTACTTGCCCGCCGTATAAGTATTGGGCGCGTATTCGCTCATGTAGACGGGTGCTCCGAGCAGCCTGTCAGGCTGTCCCATCTGTACGGACGGCTGCCATATATACTGGCCGTCGCTGCCCTTGAGCTTGGCCAACGTCTTGCACAGGTCGCGGTGCATCACCCAGGACGCATTGCGCGTATACTGCCCCTTAACCGCATACTTGGTTTCGATCATATCGTCTGCGGTTATTGCAGCCGCGGCGCTTGTAATGTCGCGGGCTTCGGGCACGCCGTTGGCACTTGCAACAAATACGCCGAGCGGGCCGTTAGTACCCGCGCCGTTCATGTAGGCATTCTCCTGCGCGGCTTCGACCTTATAGAGTATCCTGTCAAGCACCGTCTGGTCGGGCGAGGGCGCGTGCCGCATAAGGGTTCGGGATATCTTTATCAGCTTCGCAAGGCGCTGGGGTTTGAACTCCCTGCGGCCAAACGAAATAGTTGCTTCTTCGGGCGCTGCCGCAATTTCGGTTGTCCATTCGATGTCGGACGCATCGGCGGCGAGCGTCGGGTAACCAAGGCTCTGCGCATTGCCGATAGGGCCGACAACATCGCAAATCTGGCGCATAAACATATCGTCTTTCAGTCCGGCTATCAGCCTGTTTACAAACTCAACGGGGGCAGTCAGATAACCCGCGTTGGCATTTGTGCCAAGGGTCTGCGTGGTGTTGCGATACGCGGCTATGTCGCCCTGATCGCCCCTCAAGGCGCGGCCAAACATTTCGCCCACTTTGTTCTTTGCATTATCCTGCTGCTTTTCGACGATTTCTCCGGCAGCCCGCTCGCGCTCAAGCTGTTTCTGTTCGCGGGTTATGCTTGCGTTAAGCTTGTCAAATTCTTTTTCAAGCCTGTCATACGTTGCCTTGTCGTCCGCGTTCATTTCCTCCGCGTCATTGCGGTTCATCACTTCGCGCAGCTGGGCAGTTATCTTCGCCCTCTCCTGCATCATCTCATAAATTTCTTTTGCCATTTCATACCTCCAAAATTTTTATTCTCATGGCCTTAAATCTTTCACGCTGTTCCGCCAGCGCTGCGTTTGTTGTATCTGTTGTGGGCTGGATTTCTCCCCCATTATCAGGCTCATTTATATCGGGCGCGTGCTTATAGCGGGCAAAATACTTGCCCGCGTTTGCGCACGCCGCTATTTTTTTATTCTCAATCAGCTCATCCGCAAAGCCCGCTTCCTTTGCTTCCTTGCCGCTCATCCACGTCTCTGCGCTCATCATGGCCGCTATTTCGTCCTTGTCTTTGCCCGTGCGGGCGGCGTATATGTCCGCAATCTGCCCGTTAAGGCGTTCAAGCTCGTCGGCGGTTTTCCGCAAATCCTCTGCGCCGCCGCCTGTATATGTCCATGCGTTATGTATCATCAGCGTTGCATTTTCGGGCATTTTTATGGTGTCGCCCGCCATTGCTATGACGGATGCGGCGGAGGCTGCAAGGCCGTCTACATGGACGGTCTTTTCCGCTTTATGCCGCTGCAAAATGTTGTAAATGCTGAATCCTGCAAAAATGTCGCCGCCTGGGCTGTTTATGTAGACATCAAGCGCGGATATATCCCCAAGCGCCGCAAGGTCTTTCTGGAATTGTGCGGGGGTTACTTCGTCACCAAACCACGACGTATCGCTTATTTCGCCATACAAAAAAAGCTCTCCGGCATTGCCGAGGGCTTTGAACTCCCAGAATTTATGCACCTTTTGTATCTCCTTTCACCTGTGCGCTCTTTGGCGCGTTTAGTTTTGCATTTTCCAGCGGCAGCATATTGCCGTTGATAAAGTATATCCGCCCCAGCCCGTCAGGCAACGGGTTCATGTCCTCGAGCTCGCGTATATCGTCCGCGTTCATTATGCCGTTCTGCCGCATCGAGTTATAATAGCTCGTCCGTGACGCGGTATCGCCGCGCAGGAGGCCGTTTGTGTTAAATTTGTAGTAATATTCACGCTGCTCTGCCGTTGTCAGCAAGTCGCGGTAAAGCGCTTGCTCTATGCGCACGGATAGCGGGTTTATGCAATCGCGCACAAATTCAGCGCTTTGCTGCTCGATATTGCTGAATGTGGCCTTCTCCAAGTCCATGCACATATGCGGCGGCACGCCGAATATCCTGCATATTTCCGTCACCGCCCATTTGCGGCTGTCGAGCAGCTGCGTTTTTTGCATGTCTCTGTCCCACGGCTGTGCCGTGGAGCCGTTCTCTAAAAACATCCATTTGCCCGCATTCTCCACGCCCGCATAATTGGCCTTAAAGTCCTCCTTGAAACGTTCGTACGCGCTGTCGGATAATTCGCCGGGGTATGTTATATACCCGCCCGGTGATGTGCCGCTGAATCCGCGCTGTGCATACTTTGTCATGCTGTCGTTTAGGCCAAGCACCCCCGCCGCTATGTCCATCGGGTCTTCCGGCGTTCGGCTTGCAAATCTAAACCCCGGTATAAACACAAAATCGCCATCCCTCAGCGTTTCGGTTATGCCGTCCGCCGTGGCGTATATGTACTGCTCCCCGTTGCGGCTGTTGGTATAGACTTGCGAACAGTTTGCCGTGGGCAGATTCTTAAGCGCTGTTATTACTCCGCTGCGGTTGCGTACTATGCGCAGATATCCGCCGCGTGTCAGCAGTATGTTTGCCACAAGCATCTGCATCATTTCATACGCCGTCGTGGTCGGGTTTGGCAGTATATTTGTAATCTTGTATAACGGATGGTCTTTGGCCTTCTGCTTGCCGTCGTTACGGTCGCGGTACATATGCAGCGGCAGCGCCGCCATTGTCTTACTTATCAGGTCAACGCACCGGAAAACCGCCGCAACCTGTAATGCCGTATCTGCGCTTATGGCGCACCCGTTGCCCATAAGGTAATCCTGCCATGCCGTATCGCTGGATACAGGCGGCAGTTTTTCTACATTTGCCGCGCGTATCTCAATTATTTTGCCGAATAGCTTGATTTTTTTCATTCCCACCTCATATTACGCGCAAGCCGCGCTGTTCGTATACGCTTCGTTTGGGTTCCAGTTTGACCGCCGCCGCCATTGCGTCTATAAGTGCGCACATGGGGTCAATTCGCTCGATGCTCTTGTTTTTCATCGGCTTTATGTTCTCGTTGCCGTCCTGTGCTACCACAACGTTGCCAAATGTCCACCGCCCGCACGGGTTATGCTCGTGCGTTATCTCGCCGTCCATCATCAGGCGCTCCAGCTCCTTCATGGCGGGCGACATTCCCGCCATTGTCTGGGGTATGGTTATAACCTTCTGCTGTGCTACTTCCTGCTGCATCAGCGGGCGCAGGGAATCAATTCGCCATTGGTCGGCGGCAATATATTTTACATTGTAGTCCAGCATCAGCTTATCAAGATAATTTGCTATGTATGCATAATCGACGCAATTGCCGGGCGTTGCGTGCATATGCTCCGCTTTAACCCATCTGCCAAATGGTACATGGTCACGCTGTTCGCGCTCGCGCATATTGTCCTCCGGTATCCACGCATCCACAAAAAACCGCCATTCCGTCTGCTCCGGTAACGGCGGGAAAAGCACCGCCACGCCCGTAAGGTCAGTTGTGCTTGATAGGTCGATACCCACATAGCACTCGCGCCCCAGCATATCGGACTTGTGCCAGTCGCCTTCGGTATCGTCCCACAGCGTGATTGGCATCCACCCTGTGCGCTTCAACGATACCCATTGATTCAGCCGCAGCCAGCGGAAAAGCTTCTCCGCCGCAGGGCTGTTCCGCGCCTTTAACGCCTCGCTGCGGACATTCTCTATTTTTATCGACACGCCAAGCGAGGGGTTGGCGATGTACCAATTGGCCTCGTCATATATATCCGCAGTTTCAGGCACGGTATATATCTTGGCATAAAATGTCGGGTCTACAAGCTCGCCGCTTATAATTTTTGTGGCTATGTCATGCTGCTCCCAACCAACGCTTTTTCTGTCAGGGTCGTCGCCCGCCGTGGTGATGCACCAGATAAGCTGTTCGTCTCGCGCCGCGCCCGTGCCAAATGTCAGCACGTCCCACAGGTCGCGCTTGGGGTGCGCGTGCAGCTCGTCAATTATTACCACGGACGGGTTAAGTCCGTGCTTAGTAGCCGCCTCCGCCGAGAGCACCTTGAAGCGCGTATGCGTGCGAAGGTTCAACATTTCTTTTGTACTGTCCTTGATTTTTATAATCTTGGATAGCACCTTACTCTGCTCCACCATACTCTTTGCCGCGTTAAAGGCTATGGATGCTTGATTGCGGTCGGCTGCGCCGCAATATATTTCGCCTCCCGCCGGATCCATCACAAGATGGTAAAGACTGAGTGCGGCTATAAGCTCGGTTTTGCCGTTCTTCTTGGCTATCTCCAAATAACCCGTTCGGTATTGGCGCTTCCCGTCCTCATTCACCGTGCCATATACGGCATTTATAACGTCAATTTCCCACGGCAGCAGCACGAAAGGCTTCCCGTAAAAATCACCCGTATGCTTTAACGCCTGCACAAATTCTATAACCGCAAGCGCCTTTTTTGCGTCAACCACCGTACTTGTTCAGATAGGCCGCCATTGGGTCGCTTTCTGCTTCCTTCTTGGCGGCCGCAACTCCCATTCTTGCGCGGCCTACCGGAGACAGACACAACTGCTCCGCGTATTTCGCTATGTTCTGTCCCTCACGCCGCATTATAGTAATATACGGGTTTTCTGCGGGTCTGCCGTCCGCATTCATATAGACCAGCGGGCGGTTCTGGTATTCCTCTTGCGCCCTGCGGTATATTGCTACGCTTTCGCAGTACGCCATAAGGGTAGATATGTCCAAGTCATTGATTATCTTCGCGTCAAGCTGACGATACAGCTTAACTATGCGTTTCCACTCTTTTTTCGCTTCGCTTGATATGGTTTTGGGCGGCGTTAATTTATCGGTACAGCCTTCCGGTTCGCCGTTCTGTCGTCCGTCAAGCGTTTCTTTTGTGTGCCTTGCCTTGGCGTTGTCCACCAGTTTCAGCGGGGTTGGTTTTCTCCCGGTCGGCATACTGTTCTCCTTTCTTGTTTTCATCCATGCGTTTATCTCATGCCATTCGTGCCTTTTATGTTTTTATGTCCCTTTACGCTGTTGCAATGTATACACGCAGGCTGATGGTTGGTTTTGTCCCAGAATTTCGGGTCGTTCGCGCCATTCGGCGGGTCGATGTGGTCAACGCATTGCGCCACAATCGCACAGCCATCGTCCAGCCGCAGGGCGCAAAGCTGATTCTCCGGTCGGGACAAGAACCATTTTGAGTACTTATCCCACCTTGCATTGTACCCGCGCTCCCTTGACGTGCCGCGCCTGCCGTCACGCCTGCGCAGCTGCTCAAGCTTTTTCTCCCGCTCCGCTGCTTCGCCCGCCTCGCGGTGGTCGGCGCAATATTTGTCGGTTGTGACATTGTTGCAGTTAGGCCATGCGCAGAAGTGCGCCGGTTTCTGCGCCATATTATCGCCGCCCCCTCCTTGCCGGATATGGGCGCTCCTTCACTCCGCACCGCCTTTTATTTTTGTCATAGTGCTTGCACTCTTTGCAGGTGGCGGGTGTGTGTATCCACGTCACCCAAGCCGTCTTATTATTTCCTTTTCCCTCTCCGATAGCTCCCATATTTTTGCCCCTGCTTTCTCTGCTGCCGCTTTCTCTGCTGCTGCTTTTTCTGCTGCTGCTTTTTCCGACAAAAGAAAACCGCCGCCGAAAACCGCCTTCCCTGTGCCCCTCTGGCTGTCCAGCGCGCGGATAAACGCGCAATCCTCGGCGCGTATCCTTAATGACTGCCCGTATTTTGCAATGCGCTTTATCCTCGCCGCCGTCAGAACGTGGTTGGGGTAATCGTATTTCGGCAGCGGCTTTGTAACCTTCTCGCGGTTTTCATCATCGGCCGCTTTTATTGCTTCATACAGGTCGGGTGCGACCATGATTTTGTATTGCCCCATGTTTGTGATAAAGCTTGTATCTATGGTCGCGCCATTATCGTATATCATCGATAGCCCGCATATGACATAATTTATACCGTCCATGCCGCTGCCCGAAAAAAGCGTTTTACCCGGTCCGAAAAGAAAAAAGCGTATTCCGCGCTGATTATACCAGCGGCAAATCTCGGCCAAAATTGAAAAGGGCGGGTTGTCTATCACCGCACAATTCCCGCTGTAATCCTCTTTCGTGTAATCCCCGCCGGGGTAAAACGGGCGTATAATCCGCGCTCCCTCTAAGCCGTATTCTTTAACCGCCCAATCATGGACGGCGGCATATACATTATCGGGCGTGTAACAATCATCCGTTGTTTGCTTCGGCTTGAATTTTTCAACGAATGCGGCATATTCGCCCGTCATTTCCATTTGGTCGCCAAGCGCCATTTTCTCCTTAAAGCTGCCCATTCCTTCCCCCTATGCAAAAAGGCTCCCATGCGGAAGCCCTTTTTTGATGATATCAGTATAGCATATAAATCGTGTTGTATCGTGTTGACTTTATGGGGCAATGCGATTTATAAGCCGCTCCACGCCGTGCCGCTCTAAAGCCTTTGCCCAATCCTGCGATACGTGCATCCGCTGTGCCACCTTTTCCCAGTAGCCACTCTTCGCCACGCCATACTCCACATACCTAAGCTTTATCACCTCGCACTCCAGCGGCGGCAGACACATCACCTCGAACTCTATCATGCCCGCGTGATAATTCAGCTCTTGCAGCTCGGCCTCAAGGCGCCGTTTTTTGCGCTCAAGCCGTTTTATCTCGCGGGTGGCTTTCAGCGCAGCATTGTATGTGGCATCAGATACCTCGCTCCCATGCGGCATACCCGTCAGCCTTTGCGGGTGAAGGTCATACTGGCTTTCTATCTCTTCATCTACCGTCACAAGCTGCCGCTCTTTGTCTGTGCGCGTGCGCTCTGCATTGCCCCAGTACATCAGCAGCCGCCTTACTGCCGCGCGTTCGTTTTGTCTCTTTTCCTTATCGCTTTTATCCATCCTACTGCCTCGCCTGATTTTTCACAAAAATCGAAAATTTTTTGTTCCGTTGAGGGGCCCGCGGTACGGGCCGCCTCGGCGTAGGGATTTTGATACCCCCTCCCGCCGCCTCGGCTACACCCATAGCCGTATCTCCGGATACGCGGCTGCAAGCCTGTTAAACTCGTCTGGGTAGTTTATCCGCAGAAACACCGCTGTGCCTTTGTTGAGCAGGTCGCGTGACGTTATATAACCGAGCCGGATAAACGATTCTTCACCGCACCGGTTTTCCCCGCGCTCTATTGTTATTTTTTTGTATATCGGGTGTATTGGTGCATCGTATTCATGCAGCGCCGCCGCGACATCATACAGGGTAAACCATAGGAGCGGATGGCAAACCGTCACATCGCCCATTGATGCGCTGTCAAACACTTGCCCGTGTGCTTTAGCGGCACGCATCCGCCTCCGGCTCTCCGCAGCTCGAACGCCCACAAAGCATAAATCTTTGTCCTTTGCGTACTCGCGCACCGAGCTAAAGAATACGCCGCTTTTCCCAAATGCAGCCTTTTGCGGGCGTGCTATCGCGTCAAACGCAGAATCCTTGCTTTCAAATACATCAAGCTCTCTTCCAACCGCCGCGGCCACCTTGCGGCATGTCTCTACCGTGCCTGGGAACGATGCATCCGAGCAATGCAGCCACAATCTATAATCCGCCCCGACGCGTCTCGCCGCAGCATCCACAATGTACGCCATAGCAACGCTGTCTTTGCCGCGCCGACCTTTTGCATCACCTCATAGCGCATCTTCCCATCCGCCAACGCTTTTTTTGATTGTCCGAGTGTCATAAGCGACTCAACAAAATCAAACAGCGTCCGCATCCTGCTCGTTGTGGTGTATATCGTCTCGGTCTCAAGCTGCACCGCGAACGGTGTCGGCGCATGATTCATTCTCGCTCGATAAAATAGATGCTTTTTTTGCGATGTAGTTATCACAAACATAAACGGAGGCTTTTGCTCCTGCGTGATCTCGTCCCGAATGCTCCGTACATTTAGTAGCCTTATCCCGTCAGCGTCTTTGATGTAGCTGTAAAAGTACAGGCTAAAAAGGTCTGCGCAGTCATTGCATACATAATCCCCGATGAGCGCGTAGTCCGTAAATGAGCCCGAGATAATATCCGTCGTTCTAACGCCTTGGCTGCATTCCCGCCCGCAGACGTGGCATCTAAACTCCGCCTCGGCACTCGCAAATTCCTTCACTGCGACATCCTTTACAATGTCATTTCCGTCTGCATCCCGTGTCTCGTATCTAAGCGTTTTCATTTCTACCTCCTATCCCCGCACAAATTCCGGGCACTGCCGCACATGGTACGATTGCGTCGGCTTGTTGCTGTATAGCCGCGTCTCGTTCGCGTCCCAACCCTTGACGGGCTTAAAGCTCCTGCTCCATGCGCACCCGCGCTTGCCCGACTTGTCCGGCACAGCATTGGCGCAAGACCAGCACAGTGTCTGGGAGTATAGGGTTTTCTCGTAGGGGCTTGCGCCGTCATAATACTTATGCGCATCGCCTGTCGGCGCGCGGAGCGCCAAGTGCGCCATCATCCTGCGCAAGGTTTCGGTAGTCACGCCGGTATGCTTGGCAATCTCCGTCCATTTTCTCCCCTGCTTGTGCATCTGCTTCACGTCGTCCCAGCCTGGCCAGTCAGGGTCAAGCATGGCATTTAACCTGTCGTATCTGCTGGGGCCGATGTTAATGCCCGACTTGTCCGGCACAGCATTGGCGCAAGACCAGCACAGTGTCTGGGAGTATAGGGTTTTCTCGTAGGGGCTTGCGCCGTCATAATACTTATGCGCATCGCCTGTCGGCGCGCGGAGCGCCAAGTGCGCCATCATCCTGCGCAAGGTTTCGGTAGTCACGCCGGTATGCTTGGCAATCTCCGTCCATTTTCTCCCCTGCTTGTGCATCTGCTTCACGTCGTCCCAGCCTGGCCAGTCAGGGTCAAGCATGGCATTTAACCTGTCGTATCTGCTGGGGCCGATGTTAATGCCGCGCCCGCCCGCACGCTTTTGCAGCGTCGAGCCACTTATGCCATACGGCTCCGCGATATCGCCCCATGTCTTGCCCGCCTCACGCTGCTTGCACACGTCATCCCAGTCTACTTGTGTCAGTGTGGGCTTGCGCACTAAGCGCGTATCTATGCCATGCTCTTGCGCGTAGCTGTGTAGTCGGTCGCGCGATACATGATACTTCGCGGCTATGTCAGCCCATTTCATGCCCTCTGTGCGCAGACGCTGTATATCCTCTATGGATGGTAGTGGGTTATAATCTGTGCGCCTCGGTATATCCACGCCCGCCAGCCTTGCATACCTTGCCAGCGCGCCGCCCGTTATGCCGTACAGCTCGCCCACTTGGTCAAGATTCGCGCCTTGCTCGCGCCGCCGCTTGATATCCTCCCAGTCCGCCATGGTGATGTCGTCTATCGCCCGTATCTTTTTCATAGTCTTTCTCCGTAGGTGCAAAAGATGTATAGCTTTTTGTGTTCAAGTATGTACAACATTGTCAGTTCTCCTTGTTCATCTTTGCTCCGCAGGTATCGCAGTACGGCGCTCTGTAATCTTCCCATTCATGTTCTTCACCGCATTCTGAGCAAATCTGTATGCCATCCTCTTCGATCCACCGTCCGCGCCGCACCGGCGCAACATCGGCGGCGGGGATACCGCTGAGTGTGTCTATCAAATCGCCAAACGGTATACCGTACTTATGTGCTATCGCCTTGGCTGCAACAACAGCGCGTATATATGTACTCACCGCTTTTCCTTCTTCTTGCCTGTCAGAGCTTCATATCGTGTCATGCCGCTTTCGCGGTCTATCCAGCTTTTACAGCTCCATGTGCGCCACACCTCGCGGTATGGCAGTGGTTTTGTCAATTTGCGGCCATTTATGCCGCGTGCAAGCTCATATTTGCAGGTGCAATACCCGCTTCGCCACGTTCCCTTCAGCTTTCCCGCGCCTAAAAGTTCTTCGGTGTAATACAGGCATTTTTCACAATGTGCCGGCCAGTATTTTTTCTCCTTCATCCTTTCATTCCTCCGTTTCGTCACAATACTGCACTCCGGCAGCTTCCAATGCTTCGCAGTTTTCATCATACACGCCCGCAGGCCTTCAAAATCACGGCACATTATGTATGTGCGTACCACGTCAAAATCGCATATGCATTTACAATCACAGTACATGCGCTTCGCTTTGCGCCGTGATTCCGCCGCAACGTATAGCCCCGCTTCATACAAATAATCCGTGCAAAGATATAAATTCATGCCTTCTTTTCCTCCTTCGGCTTTTACACTCCCTTATACAGGCATTCGCCCTCTGCGCTTCCGACCACGCCGCACCGTATCAATGCCCTGCGGCGGCCACATTTGCGCATCTCCTTGCCCTCCAATTCGCAAAATGGGCAAGGGTTTGAAAAGTCGTCTATCACTAGCGATTCAAAGTCCTCCTTCGGGCAGATATAAAACTCCTTATCTATTCGCGCCGAAGTCTTAGGTACAGCGATAATCTCATAAAATCCCGCCTGACGCTGCAAGGCCGTCACTTGCTCCGCGTCCCGCCCCTGTAAAAGGTGCTGTGATATCGTGGTGGCCGCGCCCATCATCAGTTTTGCTGCGTCCTCGTCCTCTTGGTGCAGCCGGCCGGTCTTGACCAGCACGTCGCCAAAGCCGATTACCGATGCAAGGGTGATGATAAGCTCCTTCAAGTCCTTGTTGATGTATGCTCCCATAGATACTCCTTTATCGTCCTTATCGCGTCCTCCGCGCCTCTGCAAACAACAGCCTTATAGCCTTGCTCCGCAAGCGCGGTTATCCAGCTTTTTTGCGTCTCGCTCACTGTGCCGCCCTTTTGCCGCTTAAGCTCGATGTACAGGCCATGATACCCGCCACGCGCTACGGGCAGTCACATATCGGGCACGCCTGACTTAACGCCCTGCGCCTTCAGCGCAATCGCGGTCTTGATTGCCCGCTTGCCGCCGTTGGGTATGGCATACAGAAGCCCCAGCTCGGGGCGGGCGGCGGTCTCCATTGCCGCCCATTGAAAGATTATCCGCTGCTCTGCGTCCTCCAAGGGCACGGTTGGCGGGGTATATGTGCGTTTCATCTTGTCACCTCTGCTATTGCCTTGAAAATGGGGGATGCCTGCTGTGGCACTACAGCATTGCCTAAGCATCTAAGTCTGTCCACCCGATGGGGAACCCCATCAGCCACTCCATAAGGGCGGGGTTCGACTTCCCACCGCTCCCACAAGTCAGGTTCCGCCGTTCTGCTTCCGTGATTATCCCTGCATCCGTCAGCGCTTGCATTTGGTGGAAATTGTGTGTCCCTCCGCAGAGCGGCGCTCCTGTCGTCGGACGCGGCCACAATAAAGATCCGTTCGCCTTTGTGCAGCCCCCCCACGTCCCGAGCCGCAGAACTGTAGGCTCGCGCCGTGTAGCCGATACTTTGCAGGTCGGAAAAAATTCCCGCAAGCGCAATTCGTACAATTCCAGCGACGTTTTCTCCGACCACCCAAGCGGAGTGCAGCTCCCGCACGATTCGGCACATTTCCGGCCAGAGGTAACGGTCATCTGCCGTGCCGCGCTGCTTCCCAGCAACGGAAAAGGGCTGACAGGGAAATCCTCCTGAAATAATGTCAACTGTGTGCAATCTTGTCTTCGCATAAAAATCCTCCGCTGTAAGTGTCCGTATGTCGCGCCACTTCGGGACATCAGGCCAATGTTTTTGCAGTACCGCGTATGGATAGTCCGCATACTCGCACTGTCCAACCGTCCTAAATCCTGCCCATTCGGCGGCTAAGTCCAGTCCGCCGATGCCGCTGAAAAGCGACAAATGCGTTAATTCGGGCATTTTCTCCCTCCCCGTGCCTCAGCGGGTGCGTGTGCATCCGCCTGATATATCGGCATTGTCTTGCCATCTATCCGCATACGGACAAGCCCTCCGCGCTGGCATGCCGAGCGGTACGCCCTGTATAGGTCTTGGCGGCTGGTTGCGGTGTACAGCACCTTTGTAACACCGCAATTTATCTCGATTAGCTCAAATGTGTGCATCTTATCCACCTCCCAGCAAGTCCGTCCCTATGCTGTCAAGCTCTGCCGCGCTGTATACGCGGCTGTGCCCTAAATCCCGCTGCCGGTTCGGGCGCGGGGTTTGCCGCTGTGCCGTGTCCCGCTGCTCCCATGTGCGCACTGCCGCTTTCCAGTCCTTCATGGGCGCATTCCCCACCTTCCAGCCTTTGGCGGCATAAAAATCCACAAAAGCTTGTGCGTCTACGTGATTGCCGCGTTCTGCGCAGTATGCGCGTACCTCGTCCGCTGTGGGTTTGACAAAGCGTTTTTCTGGGGGGCGCTCCCCCTTAGGGGGGATATCCCCGTTAGGGGATAGGGGGATAATATTATTCTCTTTGTCTTTGTCTTTGTCTTTGTCTTTTAGGGTTTCGTTCGGTTTTTCTGGGTTATTTTGGGTTTTTGGTCGTCCTCCCTTTTTCCCGTTGATGGTGTTTTTTTCGGCTTCCGCCCTCGTACGGTCGATATTCAACTTTGCCGTGGGCCATAGCAACCGCTCGCCCCCGCGTAAGTCTGGCAGTTCTCCGGTGCTGGCATAGCGCAGCATCGCCGTGAAAAGCCTGCCCTTCTCAGCGTCGCCGAGCATCTCTATGGCTTCTTCAAAGTCTGTATAGACTTTAAGATACTTCATAGCCTTGCTTCTCCTTTTTCGCGGGGCGGTATCACAGCTCCGCCCCGGCGCTGTTTTTATCTTCAAGCGACCAGACCATAATCTATATAGATTAAATTTTGCTAACGTGCGGTCGCTTAAAAGCTTTTTATCCGCCGCGGCTTGTGTAAACGGCATTGATGTGCTATAATATCAATGCGGTCTTTAAGACTGCGGCTTTATCTGGCTCACCGTTGTTAACTCCCTCGGTGGGCTTTCTTTTTGTCCTTCGCCGCCTCCTTGCGGCAGATATCAAAGGCGATTATCAGCATAACAGCCTCGCCCGCCAGCATGTACACCCATAATGCGATATACCATACGTTCATCTTTTCTTACGCCTTTCTGCGTCTATGTGTGCCGACCGCACCCAGTACGCTTCTTTCTGCCCGCGTAGCTTGTCCTTCCTTCTGTCCGCCACGGCGCGGGCGATAAATTCAGCCCTTGTCAGCTTCGCCATAGCTTACCTCCCTATAATGGCAAAATCGGGGTATTTTTGCTTGCGCGTCTTACCCGTCTCTGCCATGTGCGCCATGCTACGCACCATCACCAGCGGCTTTTCCCCGCCTGTGCCTGTCAGCCGCCCATCGGCCAGCATCCGCCGCACGGTGACGGGGCTGACATTCAGCAGTTCAGCGGCCCGTGTGGTGGGGACGTATTCTCCGTGCGCCCGCACCATGCGATCTTCCACCGCCGCGGCATCGTTTATACGCTCGTCCACGGCCTGCTGTATCATCTCCCGCAGCATCTTTTCCAGCTCCATTTTGCTTCTCCCTTCCTTCCATTTCACAATCGCAGCGCTCTCCGCTGTCAAGGTTTGCGCCACAGTCTGGGCATGTCCACATTACTGCGCACCGCCCATCATACGGATTATCGATAGCGCCAGCCCAAGCAAGCCCATTACCAGCGCTATAACGCTAACGCTCAACCGCCGCGGCATAGGGTCATGCGGGGCGCGCTCGCACGGGACGCTGAATGTATACGCTCGCATCACGGCATCACCCGAGCAATAATAAGTGCTCGTCCCGACGGTGCAGTTGTGCCGCTCGCCGTCAACATATACGCGCACGTCTTGCTTGTCGTTCGTCGGCACGGCTACGGTGATTTTCTGGTAGTCTTTCATTTTTGTTCCTTTCTCAGTCAAGCCCCTTATCCTTGAGAAACGCTTCCGTTTTCTCTTGCAGGACTTTGTCATACTCTTTCTTGGTCTTTTCCTCGGCTGCTTGCCAATATCTGGTGCCGTAGAGATTTGACCGCCCATAATTTAGGACAAATGCAACCTCGCCGTTGCGGGTGCCGTTTTCGCGTTTACCCGCCGCGGTAACGTCCACATACTTCCGGCCGTCTTTGTCTGTGCTCTTTATGGTCTTTATCGACCGCAGCAGCGTGCCCGTCCTATAATGTCCGTGCTGCATTATGCTCTGCTTGACGTTCCGCTTGGCTATCTCGCCGCCGGCCTCCAAGACCTCATCCACAAAATCGTCAACCCCCCGCCATGTCGCGGAGTGCTCTTTCTATTTCGTCAATTCCGTCTACATATAATCGTGCCATGCTAAATCCTCATTTAGTAGATTATTACGCTACTGTATCCGCAAAAAAAATTTCTATCGAGGTGCGGTCGTTCATTTTTAGCACCCGCCTCAGCGCATACATATCATCGCTGTCGAAGGATTTGCGTCGCATTTTGCTGTAAAATGTGCTAAAGGGCATCCCGATTTTTTCGGCAACGCTTATTTGCGTTTCGCCGCTCGCCGCGATAACTCCGCGTAACGCCTGTGTATCAACCATGCAATCACCTCCTTGGTGGATTATTACGCTACTATAATACCGCACACGCAGTAGATTGTCAATCACTTTTTATCAAAAATATGCAATAAATTGTTGATTATAAATCGACGGCGTGGTATATTATAGGCATAGTAATTACGAGGTGATTATATGATAGGCGAACGGATAAAAGACTTGCGCACAACGCACGGCATGACCCAGGAAGAACTTGGTAAGCTTATTGGCGTGGGCAAGTCTACTATAAACAAGTACGAGCTTGGCAAAATTGCCATACCAGCCGCCAAGATAGAATCCCTGGCTAAGGTGCTAAAGGTCTCGCCGGGCTATCTTATGGGGTGGGAAGAAGATAAGAATTATACATCGAGTAAGACCCGCCTTATCGCGGAGATTGAGAGCATGACTGAGGAACAGGCTGCGTTTCTTCTCGCCGCGTTTCGAGCAGCGAAAGCATCAAAGTGATATCTTCGGGGGTAAGGCTGTCAAGCAGGACGAGCAGGGTTTCTTTCGATGTCATTGTTTTATCCTCCGTGCAAAAAATTATTAAGATATGATACCATATCACAGACACCATACATCATATAATCTATGGTGGGTGGAGGGGGCGGCGGAGAAGCAAGGTAAGGATGCGCCGCCCCCGTGGGTGCGCCCCTATGCGCATATCAAGCGTACCGCATAAATAGGCAAAAAGTAAATTGTCAAAAATGGGATAGCGCCCATTAATGGGATTGACTGCCCAAAAACGGTATAAAGAGCACATCAAAAATGGGAAGGGGAAGCGAAAATGATAGACGAGACAATCAAAAACATGCGCATCAAATCTGGTATGACGGTCAAGCAGATATCAGACAAATCCAACGTCCCGACAAGCACCGTAAGCAGATTTTTTGCCAGCCCAGACACATCACCGTATCAGACCGTGCAAGCAATCGTCGAGGCAATGGGCTACACAATGGCGGACTTGTGCGACGGGGAAGCGGGCGGCAAAATCGCGGCATTCGAGGAACGCCAGCGGCGGCAGGAAGCATACAATGCCGCCATGGCGGACGCGCGGGGCAAACTGCTTGCCGAAAAAGATACGCGCATACGGCAGCTTGGCAAATGGCTGCGCTGGTCGGTGATATACAGTGTCAGCATCACGGGTATACTGGTCGGGCTATTTTTATACGACGCGCTTAACCCCACGGTGGGGTGGTTTCAGCGCCAGCTGGCATCTATCCACGGCGATTTGGCAGCATGGAGATTATAACGCGCAAAAAATGCGCGTTGAAAAGGATAAGGGGAGGAACATATGGGAGTACAGATAACGACAGGCTCCGCCACGGCGGAGAAGAGGCTTGCAAAAGTCCGCGAAAACAAGGGCAAGGCCGTGAATGCGCTGCCGGAGGATTTTGTTGTGCTGGACTTGGAAACAACCGGACTTGATCCGGAATGGGATTGCATTATTGAAATCGGCATGGTGCGCGTCCGCCACGGCGAAGTAGCGGCGGAGTATAGCACACTGGTAAACCCGGGCGTGGAGATAGACGAATTTATAACAGAGCTGACGGGCATCACAAACGATATGCTTGCAGCCGCCCCGGCGCTGCCGGAGGTGCTTCCCGCCGCCCGTGACTTCTTGGGCGACGATATCATTTTAGGCCATAATATCAATTTTGATATCAATTTTATCTATGATAATTGCGAACGTCAGGGGTTAACGCCCGTAAGCAACGACTATATAGATACCATGCGCATATCGCGGCGAGTGCTGCCCGACTTGAAGCACCACGGGCTTAGGGACATTGTGAATGCGCTCGGCGTTAACCACGCGCAAGCCCATCGCGCTATAGGTGACTGCCATGCTACGATTGACTGTTATAAAGCGTTGCTGGCGCGTATCGATGCGGGCGCGGGACGAGAGGCGTACATCACGGAGGTAAGCCGCCACGGCGCACAAAGGCCAGACTTGCACGCACTTACGGCAGACGGCACAACGGTGGACGAGATGCACCCGCTGTATGGCAAGCATTGCGTATTTACTGGCACGCTTGCCAAAATGGTGCGCCTGGATGCGGCGCAGGCCGTGGTAAATGTCGGCGGGCTGTGCGACAACGGGGTAAATAAGGACACCAATTTTTTGATTTTGGGCGCGAGCGATTACAGCAAAATCAAGGACGGCAAAAGCAGCAAGCTGAAACGGGCTGAAAGCCTGATCGCAAAGGGGGCGGACTTGCAGATAATATCGGAGAATGTATTTTACGATTTGATGGGATTATAAAAATTCCGTGCGGATTGCAGCCGCACGGTACAAAGGAAAGGGAGCGAGATACAGCCGAACTACGCTCGCCCCTATTATATCATAAAAAGAAGGAAGGGGCAATGAAATGGCGAAGCAAAAAGATGGGCGCTACCGTGCAAAAATAACTGTAGGCACGGACGCAAGCGGCAAAAGCATAGTCAAGTATGTATCAGGCCGCACGAAAAAGGAGCTTGAAGCGGCTAAGGCGGCGGCGCGTGAAAAGTACGTCACGGGCGCAAACGCCGCACCGGAGGGAATACTTTTTGACCGATACGCGCTAAGCTGGTATGAGGTATATAAGCAGCCGCATATAGGAGTGTCCGCGCAGATGTCATACCGCACGGCACTATATAAGCATATCTTCCCCACGTTGGCGGGGCGAAGGCTGACGGCAATCACCACGGAGGATTTGCAGCGGCTGCTGAACGCCAAGGCCGACACGTGCGCGGCCATAATAGGCAACATATCTACAATCCTGCGTGGGGTATTTCAGCGCGCGTATAGTCAAGGACTTATCCCGCGTGACATCACGGTCGGGCTTACAATCCCGTCCAAGCCAAAGGAGACGCGCAGGGCGTTGACGGACGCGGAGACGGATGCGGTCTTGCGCCTGATGGACGAGGACGGCACGCTGATGCTTGCCCTGCTGTACTACACGGGTATGCGCTACGGCGAGGCTTGCGGCCTGCAATGGCGGCACGTTGACTTAAAGGCGGGGACAATCCACGTTGAGCAGCAGGCGGCCGGCAAGACAGGGGAAATAGATGCACCCAAAACTGATAAGTCCGTGCGGACTATACCCATGCCGCGCGATCTGGCTGACAAGCTGCGCCCCGTGCGCGGATTGCCGCAGTCATATGTAGTACCGTCGTCCACAGGGTCATATCAGCGCAATTCAACGCGCTACCGCCTATGGGACGACTTAATGGCGCGGCTGTACGATATCGCGCCGGAGATTGACGCGATTGAAAAGGGCGGGCGGATGATATCAGTCATAACCCCGCATTACCTTCGGCACAATTACGCCAGCGTGCTATATAACGCGGGCGTGGACGTGCTTTCGGCGCAGCGATATTTAGGCCACGCTAACGCGAAAATAACGCTTGAAATATATTCACACCTTTCGGCACAGAAGGAAAAATACAGTGCAGAGCAGTTACAGGGCGCGTTTGAAAAAAGTTGCCGTAAAGTTGCCAGCCCCAAAGCGCACGGCAACGGCGGCGATTAAAAAATGCCTAATTTGCTAAGAAAAAGCACCCATTTTTATGAGTGCTTTTCTTCTTTGGTATCCGGCAGCTACTTGGATTTTTTGTCCACCAAAGTACGCCATTGCTCCGAGAAGCATAGATTTTTAGGCGTTTTTGCAAAAAAGTCGTCAGCGCGGGCGCGCAATAAAAAGTTGCCGTAAAGTTGCCAGGGGTTGGTGTAAATAGGTTACGCCTTATACATCTCTTGATACCTTTTTATACGTTCCGTTTTGTCTATCTGCTTGCCGTGCAAATATTTGTACAGCGTCAGCATATCGGCGGGCGGGTCGCCATGCTTGGCCTTGTAGTCTGATATGGCACGGACTACAAGGTCGTGCAGCATGGATGCGTGGGTCAGCTCCTGCCCCGATATGGTGTACAGGGTCTGCGCTACGGTTGGCATATCGTCCTTGACCGTAAGCGCCCACTTAGCATACTTTTCAGCGTCCGCGATTTCTTCGCAAATCTGGTCGGACAAATCGTTAATTAGCTTCATTTCTTTGTCGCCTCCGCCACGGTGGCGACGGCTCCGCCAGTCAGACCCGTCAAGTCGTTATTCGGTGCGCAAGGTGGGTTGCCGAGCAGCTTAAACGTCCCGCCCGTAGGGGTGGTGGATACTACGGTGCTGTACTTGGTGCGCTTGCGCATGCTGCACGCGGTCACCTGTGCGCAGCAGCGATTTATCAGGGGATACTGCGCCGTGCCTGTGCCGATGGTGATATATACGGGCGCGGATATGGTGGTGGTATCCGGTATGCTCTGCGCCACGACGATGCAATACTTCTCGCCGTTGGCGTATACTCCTGCGGGCAGATTGATGATAAGCCCAGTACCCGCCACAAATGTCACGGACTGGGATATAATCAGGTGGGGGCAAAGCTGGCATATATTCTTACAAGCCATAATTTTCTCCTTTCATAATCAAGGGGCGGTCAAGCCGCCCCGATAGTCACGGCAATGCCGGATGGTGTGTCATGTCTTAGCAGCAGCTATTGCCGCAGCCGCAGCCGGAGCCGCAAAACGGGCTATTTCCGGCGTTGTAAGTGTAGCCGTTGGGGTAGCGTACCACGCCCGTCAGCTGCTCGCGCACAAAGAGCTGGTTATTGGCCTGCTCAAGCTGGGCTATGCGCTGCTCAAGCTGTGCCTTTTCAAGAGCCGCGAATTTTGCGTCGATATTGGCGTTGATGGCATCCATGCCGCGCTGCACGGCGCAGCAGTACTCGGCCATCTGGCTCTGTATGCCGTTCGCGGACTGCATTATGGTCATATTCGTGCCGTTCTGCGCCAGCGCCATTTCCTTCCCAAGCTGGCCGATATTGCCCTGCATATCGTAGCCAAGGCTGCATATGCCGTTGCCGATGTTGGTCAAGCGGTCATTAAGCTGGCCAAAATGCTGACCGAAAAGGATTTCCTGCTGCGTCGCTGCGGTCGCGTACTGGCCGTAGTCACCGCTGCCACGGTTGCCCCAGCCGCCAAAGCCTCCGCCCATCATAGCCAAAAGCACGATAAGGGCGAATATCCAAAACCTCCGCCCAGGCTGCCGCCAAGGCCGTCGTTTTTGTCCGTTACGGCGGCTATATCCGCCACAGAGGGTACATTATCCATTGTCTTTTCTCCTTCATAATTTTATTTTTTTGGTATATAAATCGCGCGTGATTTATCGTATCTGGGACAAGATGCTTTCAGGGTCTATGCCGCGCTGCTGGCACAAGCTGTAAAACATCTGCTGGGGGTCACGCCCGCCGAGCATCCGCATTACCTGCTGCATTTGCGCGGGCATTCCCATCATGCTTTTCGCCTGGGCGATTAGCTGCGGGGATATTCGCGGGGTCTGCTGGCTTCCAGCTTTCATTGCTTGCAATATGGGATTCGGCATTTAGTCTTTCCTCCAATTTTGATATTCGCGTCGCTAAATCATTGATATCCACAGGCGGCGCAGGCTGATACGGTGTGATGGTGTACGGGGTTAGTGTAGGATACCCCGCGCTGTCGGTACACTTGTGCCAGACTATGGGCGCGGTGGTGTCCAGCAGCAGGATGCTGCTATTGGGCGCAAGGCTATATGCCTTCGCTCCGCCCTCGCCATTGACTTGGGCAATTTCGGTGCGCTGCTGGTACTGCTGGGGCTGCTGATAGCCGCCAAAAAAAGGGTTAGGATTCCACATTTTTTCTCGCCTCCTTATGTCTTAATTTTCGCAAAAATTAAGCCCCGCGCACAGGGCGCGGGGAGGGAATTTATAGGGCACTTGGTGGGAAAAATATTTTTAATTTTGTCAAGCAAACACCTGACAAATAGTGTAAGCCGGTGTATAATATAGCCATAAGATAAAGCAAGGGCGACAAGCCCCGAAGGGAGTTAAAAAATGAAAGCATACAAAGCGATTGAAGGCACAAAGACCCACGAAAAGTACGGCGACGACATCATCACATCATTGATTGTCGAGCAGGACGGTTTCCCCGCAGCGATGTGCGCATGGCGACGGCAGATGAACTGATTGACGCAATAGACGACGACCCCGACAACGAGACAGGCCTATTGGAGATGCTCTGCGAGATGGTTAACATCGACCCAGATGATTATCGAACCGCCACAGCCGCATATCGGACAGCGATACTGATAAACGTCGGGACGAAATGGCAAGAAGGCCGACTGTAAGATTGAGGAGGACAAAAAGATGGAAGCAAGAATGCCGAGAACCAAGGCCGCGCTGATGGCCTTAGCCGAAAAGTATAACATGGAGTTTTTACGCCACTACATCACGGACGAGGGCTACGGGGTGTACTGCGTGTCAGATGAGCGGATACCGGAGCTGGATGCACTGGCGGCTGATAATGACTGGGGTGATGCCTGGATATTCGACTGGCTAAACTGGAGGAATCCGCCCTATATGTACCGGATAATCTGTCCCAAAAACTGGATAAATCTTTGGGGTTGGGTGAAATAACCGGGGAAAGAAAAAAGATGCACGGCGGTGCATCTTTTCCTTCGGCTTGAAAACCTAATAGTAGATGTTTCAATCCACACCCGCAAGCGGGTGACATGCGTCCCAGACGCAAAAACGAAAAAACAAATATTTCAATCCTCATCCGTTGCCGGATGGCACTATTAAAATACCACAGCATCGGGCATATGTCAAGCCCCCAAAAAATAAAAAAGCCCCCATCAGGGGGCATATTTTATAAGGGTTCTCTCCGCCGCCTTGTATCGGCGGCGAATTTGGTCATACTCTAACGGCGCATCGGTGTACCGCGCCTGATACTCCGCTGTAAGCCTGTCATACGGCACACCATCCAGCAGGTGCCGCGCCACAAGCCAGCGGTTACGCTCACTAAAAATCCGCTGATAGATTATCCCTTCCCACTCCGCGCGGGATAGGGTCTGCAAAATGTTTTTGTCCACCACACAGGCCGGCTTCTCATCGGCCTATCACCTCCGGCCTTTTTTGTGTCGCAGAGGGGCGGCGGCAATTTTATTTCTTGTCGCGGGCTATCGCATCATATGCGCCATTGGCAGCAAGGGACACTACCACGGCATTTATCACGCACAGCGCCCCCGCCTCAAGGGTCAGGCCGCCGGTGAAAAAGGTGGCGGCAATAAGCACCACAAGCGCGATTACATAGCTGGTCAGGCGCGTGGGTATTTTGTCGATAAAGCCCACGCCCTTGATAAGCTGGGTTACAAGGCTGGTTGCAAGGGTCGCCCCCGCATAGGTCAGAAGCACCGCCCAGGTAAAAAATTCGTTCGTCATTATTCTTATCTCCTTTCGATTATGTGTTGTAAAAGTTCTGCACGAGCGTTTTTCAGCCCGTCAATCCCGTTTCCGTCAATCTCGTGATTTATCAGTGCCACAAAGCCGGTTATAATGGCCTGATTTGTGGCTTCCTGCTGTGCAAATTTTGTGTTGATTTCCTCAAACCGCTTCAAGTCGTTCGAATCATGTTCAAGCACCTTGTCAAGCTTCTCCCGTATAGATAATGCGGGGGCTATGATTTCCCTTACCGCCTTTATGCCCTGCGCGATAAGCACGATAGCCCCCAGTATTGATGCACACCAACCCCACCATTCCACGGGCTATACCTCCGTATGCGCTGTTGCAAAGGCTTTTACAGCCGTCATTGTGGCCTTGCCACAGATTCCATCGGCCTTGCCGCAATCGTAGCCACAGGCGTTCAATGCGGCCTGCATAAGCTTCACGTTTTCGCCGCGCATCATGGGCGAGGTCAATCTAAAGACGGTTGGGGCGGTATCCTCGGCCAGCGCGGGGTGTCTGCCCTGGTGCGTCCAGCCGCCGAGGCACAAGTGAAGATTTACCACGCCGTAATCGCGGCCTTTAGCCTCTATCACCATGCCGTTGCCGACGTATACGCCTACATGTCCCATTTTGCCCTTGGCGAAGCTGTACCTAAATACAAGGTCGCCGGGCTGCATCTGCCACGCGGCAAGCTTGCCCTTTTGGGTACATTGTCTGTACAGCCCTGCGGCACTTGTATCACCGTCAATCAGCCCTTTTATGTCACGCAGCCAATGAATGATAAGGCCGCTGCAATCAAAGGCATACAGCGGCGTTTTGGTGGCTTTTTTGATGTATGCAAGGGCGCGGTCGGCCTCGCGGCGTGAAGTTTCTTTGCGCCGTACCCATTTTTTAAGGTCGGCGCGGTTGTCTACCCTTTCGCCCTGTGCGCCCCAGACATAGGCATCGCCCAGATGGCTGGTAAGGTATGCGATAAAATCATCTATCTTTTTGCCCATATTCTTACTCCCAAGGCCAGCGCGGCAAGAATCATTATATAGCCTATGTACACGGGGGCGGAGCCGGTCTGCGGCAAGTCGGGTGTGCGCACTACCACGCCATCAGCCCCCCATACCGCCGTAGCCTCGGCTTTGATGTGCTGCCCGAGATTTGCCACAAGCGCGGCATCGTCCATATATATCTTGCCCGCGTAGATGTCGTCAAGCGTCATACTCAGCGCGTTCAACTCGCGGGTCAGGTCGGCAAGGCCGCCCGCTATGGATACATCTACCGCCGCGCCATTGCGGCGGACGAATGTCAAGCTGCCTATGGTCACGGTATCTCCGCTTATGGTCACGGGCTTGCCGTCATAGGTCAGCTCCGCCAATGGGGTGGTATACTTGTATACCGCCCGCACAGCGGGGTATGCGCCTGTGACTATCGCGGCGACTACATCGCCATCAAGATACAGCACGTCCATATCCGTAAGATTGATAGTGCCCTGCACGGGATTGCCTTCGGCATCTGCAAATTTTGCCGTAAAGTACACCACCGTGCCGACTGTAGCAGCCTTGCCCGGTGCAGGGGTATAGGCCGCGCCGCTGGTGGTCGCCACCTTGTCCAGCTTAGTCACGGTCACGGTGTAAGTCGGGGGCGGATTATCCGTGCGTCCCCAGCCCATAGCCATTGCGCCCGTGCAGATGCACAGCAGCACAACGGCAAGCACCATTGCAAAGTATCTTTTCATAATTTTAGCCTTCCTCTGGCTTTATAATCTCTTTGATGGTCTCTAAAAAGGCCGCAAGCTTTGATACGCTCGGCAGCCCCGTCATACCATCTACTGCCGCGCGGATACGGTCAAGCTTGGCTTTCAGCTCGTCCCGCTCCATGCGGTCAGCCTTTATCCTGCGGTTGTAGGCAAGGATTCTATTGCGCAGTTCGTTCGTCATTCCGTTACCCCCGACAATAGCATATTCAACGCTTCTTCAAGCACCGCAATCCTTTCTTCCGGCGTGGGTTCGGGCGCGGGCTGTTCTGCCGCAAGCTGTTCAAGCTCTGCTATTTCTTCCGCGGTCATGTCTATATATGAGCCATTTATATATTTTTTCATCGTCTCACCCCTATTACCGTCACCTTGTCACCATCCTGAATCACAGATGTATCAACGAATGTCAGCGTTAGCTCATAAGCCGTTGGCGGTAAATTGATCGGCGTTAGCGTTTGCGTTGACCTAACGTTATCAGCAGCGTTAGTGTTGTTGTTTCGCAGCGTGGCCGATGAAATAACATTGCTACTAACTTCTGCTGAAAAATCCCAGTAAGAATATCCGTACTCCGCTACTAAATATCCGCAAGAATAATATGGGGCGGCTACATTGTTTTTCTCCACAACGCGGCACCACACGTTCTTGGCTAGCCCACTGACATATGTCGGACGCTTCATGATTACTTTTGCTTTACGCCACACTGCGAAGTCAGCAAGCACATACAATGCCGTATCTGCACGTAGTTCAATATCTGCAACCTTTTCCCATGTCTCGCCACCGCCCGGCATATCCACTGCCTCCCACTCGGTCGGCTTGCCGTCCTGCACGGTCTTTACCTTGATTATCTGGCCGGGGGTGGCGGAGGTCAGGCCGAGGGATATAGCTGCATCGGCCTTGTCAAGGCTTGTCTGTACGCTCTGCGCAAGGTCGGTTTTGGGTATGCCGGATGCGGGTTTGGTGTACCCCGTTCCCGCTTTTTCAGCCCCGATATTCGTTCTGGCCTGTGCCTGCTGTTCTTCCGTCAGAGTTTGCGGGGTATACGTTACTGCATCTTTACCGCCCCCGCTCGCTGCCGCCTCGTTTATTGCCGCCACAAGGCTGCTCTTGTCCTCCGTGGTCAGGTCGTCGAGATTGCCCATGTCTGCCCGCAGCTGTTCCTCCACCGTGGGCGGGATTGCGGGGAAGGGGTTACCCTCCGTGCCGCCTGTCGGGGCTACGCTGATATGCGCCACGTTTGTGGTGATACGCGGTATCACTTCGCCGTCCCGCGCGGAGTTGCCCACAAGCCACACGCGCCAGTCGCCCGCTGTAAGGTTAAGCTGCTGCTTAGCGGTTATCTCCCCGTCTGTCACGGACACTTCGTGCACCGTGCAGCCCTGCCCAAACATGGCCTTAATCTCGCGCCCCGTCCAGTCCTCGGTCTCGCACACCACCTTTGCGGTAAGGTGCTGCACAGATTCAGCCGCAAGGGGGAGATATTCGGCGGTCAAAGATTGGTGGTTGGCGGTTAGGGTGATATTGTAGGTCATGTGTCCTCCTTTTATCCGTTGGTCAGCTTGGTACGCGTGCCCGTGCCGACCCGATACCACAGGGCGTTGTTGTATTGCGCCCATAGCTGTATATCTTTTGTCTTGTCGTTGGGGGCAAAGGCGTTTTTCAGCTTGGCTGTCCGCAGCGACGTTATACTTATGCTGATATTCGCGCTGCCGTCAAAGTTAGCTGTACCTTCCACGTCGCCAGTCAGTCGGATTTGTCGGGCAGTACTAAGCTTATTCGCGCTGCC
>ENA-UAOW01000221-UAOW01000221.1-human-gut-metagenome-genome-assembly--contig:-NODE-221-length-32661-cov-8.155616_pt1 | contig 32661 bp, 28 predicted proteins | sample MGYA00243470_ERZ654559 | MGnify/ENA primary metagenome ERZ654559 (study PRJEB26926, sample SAMN06164851) | human gut metagenome | biome: ENVO:00009003; feature: ENVO:2100002; material: ENVO:00002003...
TCAGCTTTGGATTGGTTTCAAAGTTGAAGTATGCCACATTTTCGTAGTGGGTGCGCCCGAACTCCAGAATGGAATAGGTCTTTCCAACCTGTCTTGCACCTTGTAAAATAAGGGGCTTGCGGTGAACGCTATTTTTCCAAGCTTCCAAAAAAATCATAATTTTCCTGTACATAATCAGACCTCCTTAAAGGTACTGAACACAGTATAACCAATGTTCGCGTAAAATCCAATGAACTTTTACTTAAAATTTGCGCTAAATAACACGAATGTACTATTTTGAGAAATATGATATTTGTTTTCAAGGGACTATCGCCCCTTTTTTATTTGAAATTTGTAACATGACTGCATTTTGATACAAGTGGGTTCTTTTGTGCTATAATCGGCAATGATAAACGAACGAAGGAGGACGCGGGCATATGCGAGCATATAATCGACAACAAGGCTACGGTTAGCGGATAGCGGAACATGGGGCGAAGTCCAACAGATCCGTTGACCTGCAAATCTAAATCATCATTTCATATTTAAAAAGGCAAAATGAACATCATAATCGAATACAAGAGGTTTCACGGAACAAGCAACGAATCAGCTAAGTTATTAGCATATCTATCAGTTTTTATTCATATCATCAAACATAATCAATGAACAGGAGCGAGTTAAATGCACGTTAAGAACATATATCCCACCACAACCACCAACGAAGACCTTATAGGACTGGCCGAAATGGCAAGCACATATCTGAGCAACATGCCGGCGGCACTTGCTACCAACGACATATTGGCCGTGCCTACCGAGCGCGTCATAAGGCACACAAAGGGAGAACGATAATAGGTGATAGCAATATACGCCAGGCAGTCCTTGGATAAAAAGGACAGCATATCAATCGAAACACAGATAGAACTATGTAAGAAGGAGATAGAGGACGAGCCATATAAAGAATATGTAGACAGAGGCTACAGCGGCAAGAATACGAACCGCCCGCAGTTCAAGGCAATGATGCAGGACGTGGAGAACGGCGTTATCAGCAAGATAATAGTCTATAAGCTTGACAGACTCAGCCGCTCCACGCTCGACTTCGGCGAGCTTATGGACGCATTGAGCAAGCACAGCGTTGAGTTCTCATCCACAAGGGAGAAGTTCGATACGTCCACGCCCATAGGCAAAGCCATGCTCAATATAATAATGGTATTTGCCCAGCTTGAGCGCGAAACCATTCAGGTGCGCGTGCAGGATAACTTCCGCATGCGCTCCGCCCGCGGGGCATACGACGCCAAAGCCCCATACGGATACGCAAAAACAAAGGTGACAGTTCAAGGCAAAGCTGTAAGCACACTCAAACCGGACAAGGCGTATTCGCTAATGGTCAAAAAGATATTCGAGCAGTATGCCTATACGTCCACATCATTAGGCTACCTTGCCCGTACACTTAACCAGCAGGGTATAAAGTCAGCAAACGGCGCAGCATGGGACTCCTGCAAGCTGAGTAAGCTGCTGTGCAACCCGATCTACGTCAAGGCCGACGCCGAGGTGTATAAGTATTACCGCGCCAAGGGCATGGAGATAACCAACGAAATAGACGACTTCCGCGGGCAATACGGCTGCGTAACATACGGTCAATGGGACAGGGCGAAGAACAAGTTTGCTCAGCTTTCGGGGCTAACGTTGTCCATAGGTCTGCATGAAGGCATTATTGATGCAAAGACATTCCTTGCCTGCCAGTACAAGCTTGCCGACAATACGCAGATAAATAACACCGGCCGCGGCAAGCATTCTTGGCTAACAGGGCTGCTGAAGTGCGGCTGCTGCGGCAAGGCTATGAAGGTAATGACGTATAAGGACACGGCTACGTTCAGATGCTCAGGCGCAATGAACACCGGGCTGTGCAGCGATTCGCCGTCCGTTTGCGTGCATGAAATGGAGGAAGCAGTTGAGCGGGAGATATTCGCCCATGTAGCGCGGCATCAGGAACTGGTGGTTCAGAAGCGCAAAGAAGAGGACAACAAGGCGCACAACTATAAAATCGCCATAGCAAAACTGGATGACCAGATAGCCAACCTTATAACCGCCCTTGCCGACGGTACGGAGCTGACCATGAAGTACATAAACGGCAGGATAAGTGAGCTGCAAAAGCAGCGCGACATCTTGGCCGCCGAGCTTCAGCAGCATAAGAACGCCACCAAGCAGCAGGGTGATATAAAGCAGTTCCATGACATAATCAACCTTTGGCCCGGCATGACCATCCCGCAAAAGCATGAAATAGCCATGATGCTAATCAAACGCGTGGAAATTCAGGAGGATACGACGAGGATTTATTGGAAGTATGATCTGTAGTTTTGCAGTACATGTGCAGACATAAGCACATGCTTGGGTTCACTCCCGGGCAGTTTCATTTACATGCATATAATCGTTTATATAGATAATAATACAGCTTAAATGGTAATAAACGATTTCACTTTTCCGACATCATTAGCTATAATGATGCAGTCTGCTGATAAGGCAGAATCATTGAAGAAATGAGGGAAAGATTCTAATGAAGAAAATCACTGCACTTTTGCTCGTGCTCGTGATGGCTCTTGGTCTCTCTGTTGGCTGCGCCCAGCAGGAAGTCAATACTCAGCCCGATCCTACCGAGGCTCCTGCTGCCACCGAAGCACCTGTTGCTGAAGCCACTCCGGAAGTTGTCGCTTCCGCCGAACCCGAAAAGCCCGAACTCTCCGGAACGATGAAGGTCGTTGCTACCGGCGACGTTTACGGCCCCCTGTTTGAAGAGTTCACCAAGGACACCGGCGTTACCGTTGAAGTTCTGTCCATGTCCTCCGGTGAAGTGCTCTCCAAGCTCCGCGCTGAGGGCGGCACTCCTTCTGCTGACCTGTGGTTTGGCGGCGGAATCGATGCTTTCATGAGCGCCGCTGACGACGGCCTGCTCGAACCCGTTGTGTTCGATGCCGCTAACGATCTCGCTCCTGAATTCCGCAATGCGGACGGTTACTGGTACTCCAAGGGCATCACTATCGTTGGCTTCCTTGTAAACGATGGCCTGCTCGAAGAGCTGAAGCTCGATAAGCCCGCTTCCTGGGACGATCTGACCAAGGAAGAGTATAAGGGCGAAATCGTAATGTCCAACCCCGCCGTGTCCGGCACCAACTACGCCGTGGTCAATGCTCTGCTGCAAGCCAAGGGCGATGCCGGCTGGGATTACTTTGAAAAGCTGAACGAGAACATTGCTTACTACGGCCGCCGTGGTTCCGACCCGAAGAACAAGGTCACCGCTGACGAGTTTGCCATCGGCATCACCTATGTTGACCCCAGCATTGAAAAGCTGACCGAAGACTACAATGTTTCCGTTATCTACCCTTCCGATGGTATCCCCTGGGTATCCGAAGGTGTAGCCGCGTTCAAGAACGCTGAAAACGTTGAGGCCGCCAAGGCATTCATAGAATGGCTCTTCAGCAACGACGATCATCTCCGTCAGCTTGCTTCCATAGAGAACAAGACCGGCGTCAAGATCATCAAGCCCTCTATCGAAGGCGTTGAACTGACCTACGATGCTTCCATACTGATGGATGAAGACCTGTCCCTGTTTGGTAAGCAGCGCGAGGAGATCCTTGCCCGCTTTGAACCCATGATGGGTGACAAGGCTGCTCAGGAATAAATGACAGCCGCTTCTAAAAGCACAAATAAAAGGGCATGTAAAAATGCCCTTTTTCGCATTAAGGAACGGGCGGGGGATACGGTCGTGCTGTGCGTGCTGCTTGGCGGTGTGCTGCTGTTTATACTGTGGCCCATGCTTTGCATAGCGCTGCGCAGCTTCCGTGCAGCAGACGGCGGCTTTACGCTTGAAGCATACAGCAATGTGCTGTCCAAGTACGGCACAAGTATCCGCAACAGCGTTGTGGTCGGCATTTGTACGGCCATATGCACAACTATACTTTCGCTTTCCGCTGCGCTTACCTGCGCCACCCGCCGTTCGTGGGGACGCACGCTGTGCATGATTCTTCTGACTGCGGCAATGGTAGCGCCGCCATTCGTATCGTCGCTTGCGTATATTCAGCTGTATGGCCGACGTGGATGGATAACATATCGTTTGTTGGGACTCAGCTGGAATCCGTACAATCTTGCTGGCGTTGTGGCGATGCAGTCACTCTCGTTCACGCCGCTCAATGCGCTGTTCCTGCTGGGCGTGCTGGATAAGCTGGATGCTGACAGTCTGCGTTCGGCGCGAGACTTGGGAGCAAAACCTTCCGCTATACTTAGGGACATTGTTCTGCCGCTCATGCGCCCGGGACTGCTTGTAAGCATGCTGCTTTCGTTCGTTCGCTCCCTTGCGGATTACGGCACGCCTGTTATTATAGGCGGTCGCTCGGTAACGCTCGCCGCTGAGGTCTATTTGCAGGTAATAGGGTATTCAAACCTTGAAAAATATTCGGCAATGAACATGTTCCTGCTTGTGCCGTCGATATTGTTCTTTTTTATATATCGCGCGCTTATGCGCCGGTCGGACAAGCTGACGGCAGGCAGCCGCAGCGCGCAGGGAGGGCTTTCGCTTCCGCTCACCCGCTGCGGTTCGGTCGGTTGGCTGGCGCTTATAGGCAGCGGACTGTTCTTCGTGCTTACGCTGCTGCAATATGGCTGCGTTTTGCTTTCCGGCTTCCTAAAAAGCAAGAAGGGCGTATATTCATTCACGCTTGACCATTGGAACGAGCTTTGGAGCATTGGCGCGTCGCCTGTTGTGCGCAGCGTGGTATATGCGCTGATAGTCGCCGTGGTCGGCACGCTGTTCGCGGCATTGTTCGCATATTATATGGACCGTCGCCGCGTTCCAGGCCGCGCGTTTTTCGATTGCATAGCCACTATGCCGTATATGCTGCCCGGCACATGCTTCGGCATAGGATATATACTCGCATTCAACCATGCGCCGCTCAAGCTTACCGGCACGTCAATAATAGTTCTTGCCAACATGCTGTTTAAGCAGTTGCCTACATCGGCAAAGATATGCTCCGCTACGCTTGCGCAGCTTCAGCCGGCGCAGGAACGCTCTGCGCAGGACCTTGGCGCGGGCAGATTGGCTGTTATACGCGATGTTGTGCTGCCTAATATGCGACCCGCGCTTTTAAGCTGCTTTGTATATAACTTCACCAGCAGCATGACCACCGCCGGCGCAATAATATTCTTGATTGATCCCAGCCGCCAGCTTGCGGTGTTCCGACTGTTCGATGCCGTATACCGCGGGGATTACGCTCTGGCGTCTGTGCTTGCAAGCGTTATAACGGTAATAGTGCTAGCCGTAGAAGGGCTTGTGTGGCTGCTGAGCCGAAAGGAGGGCAAACGCCGTGTATCTTGAACTTGAGAAACTGAACAAAAGCTTTGACGGCAAAAGCGCCGTGTGCGATCTTTCACTCGGCGTGGAGAGGGGAGAACTGCTGTGCATTCTCGGCTCCTCCGGCTGCGGCAAGACCACCACGCTCAATATGATAGGCGGCTTCCTTGCGCCGGACAGCGGCACCATATTGCTTGATGGGCAGGACGTTACGAATATGCCGCCCGAACGCCGCCCCGTCTCGACCGTGTTCCAGTCATATGGACTTTTTCCACACATGACCGTGCTTGAAAACGTTACTTACGGGCTGAAATTCCGCCGCTATAACCGCGCGCAGGCAAGGGAAAAGGGCATGAAATATCTTGAACTTGTCGGCCTTGCAGACCGCGCGAATGCACATATATACGAAATAAGCGGCGGTCAGCAGCAGCGCGTTGCACTTGCGCGTTCGCTTATAGTTGAGCCCAAGCTTTGCCTGCTGGATGAACCGTTGAGCAACCTTGATGCGGCGCTGCGTGCGCGTATGCGCGGCGAACTGAAGCGGCTGCAGCGCGAACTTGACATAACAATGGTGTTCGTCACGCACGACCAGGAGGAAGCGCTTATACTCGCCGACAGAATAGCCGTTATGGAGCACGGACATCTGCTTCAGCTTGGTACACCGGAAGAGGTGTATCGCGAACCAACCAACGATACCATCGCATCGTTCCTTGGCCTGAAGGACATTGTTTGGGGTGAGGACGGTTCCGTTATGAAAATAATAAGGAGGTAAACATTATGCTTGTTGATATGCATTTGCACGAAAAAACATTCTCTACCGACAGTTTTCTTTCCCTTGATGAAATAGTATCCATAGCCAAAGCCAAGGGGCTTGACGCCGTATGCATTACTGATCACGACAGCATGGGCCTTCGCGAAACGGCGGAGGAGTACACCCGCCGCACAGGTTTCCCGATATTTACCGGCATAGAGTTCTTCTCACTTCAGGGCGACATCACCGCATGGGGACTCGAAAGCTATCCTGACCACCGCATACCCGCGCAGGACTTCATAGACCTTGTCAACGCCGCCAACGGCTTCTGCGTATCCTGCCATCCTTTCCGCAACAATAATCGCGGCTTGGAGGAGAAACTGCGCGATGTTCACGGTCTGAACGGAGTAGAGGTGCTCAATGGCAGCACGGATGTGGAAGCCAACCGCAAGGCGCTGCGCTTCTGCCGTGAACTCGGGCTGCAGGCCATAGGTGCAAGCGATGCGCATACCACGCAGCAGGTCGGCAAATACGTCACCTATCTGCCCGAAATGGTAACCACTCTGCCCGACTTTATCGCCGAACTCCGCACTCTGCCCACCCGTCCCGCAATATGGAACGGCTCCGGCTACGATGTAGTGGATGAGTTCTGATAAAACCTAGGTTCAAAAAGATAGCCTCTGATGGCAGAAAGTTGATTGCCGTTGGGGGCTGTTTTATTAGCTGCCTTCGCGATATATTGTTCTTTGCGGCTGGTTTATGCTATACTATCCCCGAAGGGTAAGGTGATATTTTGCTCAAACTTAACGCATGGATAAAGCGTTTTTCAATACCGCTTCTGTGGGGCGCGGGAATACTCATTGCTTTGGCAATAGCGTTTTCGCATGTATTTGGCATCAAAATCGTTGCGGATGTGTGCTTCGTGGCGGCGTTCATGCTGTCCGGCGTGCCTATATTGCTTCGGGCTATTCAGGCGCTGCGATTCAAAACGGTCAGCATAGAACTGCTTGTCTCCATTGCGGCAATAGGTGCATGCGTGATTGGCGAATTCAACGAATCCGCAATAGTCACGTTTTTGTTCCAGTTCGGCTCGTTCTTGGAGCAGAAGACAATGAAAAAGACGCGCTCTGCCATCAGGGCGCTGACTGAAATGGCTCCGACTACGGCATGGCGCGTTCTTGAGAACGGCGCGGAAGATGCTTTTGAAACGGAAGAGATAGACGCTGACGAGGTTGAGATTGGGGACATCCTGCTGGTTAAGGCCGGCGGCAAGATAGCATCAGACGGCGTTGTGGTAAAAGGCGATGGCTATGCAGCGGAAGCCAGCATCACGGGTGAGCCGATTGCCAAGCATAAAACCGTTGGTGATACGGTCTATGCAGGAACCATTTTGGACAGCGGCACGATACAAATGCGCGCAACAAAGGTAGGGGAGGATACCACATTCGCCAAAATCATCGCCCTTGTTGAAGAAGCGCAGGACGCTAAATCCCCTGTTGAGCGGTTCATAGATAAGTTTGCAAAATACTATACACCGGCGGTTATAGCAATAGCTGCGGCGGTATTCATATTCACACGAAATGTTGATACGGCTATTACGGTACTGGTGCTTGCGTGTCCCGGTGCTCTTGTTATAGGCGCGCCTATCGCTAACGTAGCCGGAATTGGTCGCGGTGCGCAGGAAGGCATACTGCTGAAGGGCGGAGACAGCATCCACACGTTTTCAAAGACGGATACAGTGGTTTTTGACAAGACCGGCACCCTTACAGAAGGAGTTCCGGAAGTATGCATTCAAAAGAATTACTCAGAGGAGGCCAATCAAGTCTTGGCCTTGGCGGCGAGTGTTGAAAGGGCATCCGATCATCCGCTTGCAAATGCTGTGATTAGGTATGCCGCTGATTTGCCTTCTTATGAAGCCGAATCCGTGCAAAACATTAAGGGCTGCGGAATGGATGCAAGCATCTGCGGCCACAGAGTGCTGATAGGCAACCGAAAACTTATGGAGCAAAACGGCATAGAGCTGACTGAGCAAGTGCTTAATGATTTGAGCGAAGTGCAAAATGGCGGCGCATCTATTGCCCTGATAGCCGTAGACGGCAAAATAGAAACGCTTCTTGGGATATCCGACACTCTTAAAGCGGATGCTAAGGACGGTATAAGCCGCCTGAAGAATATGGGCATTGCCGATATAATAATGCTTACTGGCGACAATGCCTGCACGGCCTCTGCAATAGCGGCTCAGCTTGGCATTACGGAATACCGCGCGGAGCTTTTGCCAGAAGATAAGCTTACGGTGATACGCGAACTGCAAAGCAAAGGCAGAACCGTTACGTTCGTGGGCGACGGCATTAACGACAGCCCTGCGCTTGCGGCGGCTGATACGGGCATAGCCATGGGCTCGGGAACCGATGTGGCAATAGACAATTCGGACGTGGTACTGATAAAATCCGATTTAAGGAGCTTAGCGCGCTCGCTCAAGCTGTCTAAAGAGACAGTTCGCACGCTGTATGAAAACATAGCCATTGCGGTCGGAACAGTTGTACTGCTGCTCATTGGCTTATTCGCGGGCTATATACATATGTCGATAGGCATGCTTATACATGAAGCCAGCATATTGGTCGTAATACTGAACGCAATGCGTCTTTTGATTCATAATAAAAAGGAGAATTGACTATGAAGAAAACTATTCAGATGGAAGAACTCGTTTGCCCCATGTGCGCACAAAAAATCGAGACCGCCCTGCAAAAGGCTCCCGGCGTGGTGAGCGCATCCGTACTGTACAACGCCAGCAAGGCCAAGGTTGAATTTGACGAGACCAAAACCAGCGTAGACGAGCTTGTAAAGGTTATAACCGGACTGGGCTATGTAGTAATAGGTTAAAAGAATAGGGGACAGCATGAACGAAGAGATAATAAAGAACCTAAATAAGATACTGCCCGTTGTTGAGCGCGTACATAGCGACCACCACCCAGAACTGCATCAGGTGGCGGCGCTTTATGCCGAGCTGAAGCAGAATCCAAGCCGTGAAGTATTCGATAAGCTTAGGGACGTTACCAAGAACTATACCCTCCCTGAAGATGCCTGTCAGGCATATACCAAGGTATACAACATGCTCGAAGAACTGGATAAGGCGTTTGTGTGATGCACCGATAAACCCAACAACAGAATACCGAATAATGTAGGCCCCTGCCGCATGAACATACTTTGTATGCAAAATGTTTGGCGGGGGCTAATTTTTACAAAGGCTATTGTGATTTTGTATGCACTATGTTAAAATACTTGGTGTATACACCAAAGTCATGGAAGGAAGTGATCGTCATAGCAATTACAAGCGCAAGCTTGCCCGCAAAGAAACGCATTTTAGCAGTGTGCGTGCGGCTGTTCCTCGAAAAGGGCTACAAAAAAACCACGTTGGCCGAGATAATCGATAAAGCCAACGTTTCATACAGCTCCTTTCAGAATATATTCCGCGCAAAAGACGGCGTGCTGACGGAATTGGTTGAGTTTATGTTCAGCACTCAGTTCGGCATGGCAAGGCAGCTTGCCGGGGCAGACCTGCCGCCGGTTTATGTTTATGCCGTTGAAACGGCTATTCAAATGACTCTGACAGAGCTTAATGAAAGCCTGCGGGAAATCTACATTGAAGCCTACACTCAAAAAGAAGCATCGGAGTATATATTCAGGGAAACAACAAAGGAGCTGCACCAAATCTTCGGCTCATATCTGCCGGAGCTTACTTTGCGTGACTTTTATGAGATGGAGATAGGTTCAGCGAGCATAATGCGCGGCTATATGGCGCACCCGTGCGACGATGAGCTGACGCTCGAGAAAAAGCTGCGGCTGTTCATTACCATGAGCCTTAGGGTATACAATGTCCCTAATGAGGAAATAGACAAGGCTATTCATTTTGTTGAGGGACTGGATATCAGAACAATTTCAGAACAGGTAATGCAGCAATTATTCAATGTGCTGGCAATGCACTTTGAGTTTTCGCTGCAGGGAATAGAAAAGGCAAATATAACAAAAACGGAGGGAATTAAATGAAGAAAAGACTGATCAGTATTCTGCTCTCACTCTGCATGGTGCTTACGCTCCTGCCGGCAACTGTATTATCGGCCGGAGTGGGCGCGTCCAAGGCCGGCGATGCTGCGTTCACGCTCAGCGCGTCAAGCGCCTCCTGCGCGGACGGACACATCGGCGAAATCGGAAGCATACAAGTAACCGGTGTTGACATTTCAAAGTGGAAATCAGACAAAAAGATCACAATCCAGTACGATGTGCAGTATCGCTGCACCGATTCTTCGTGCGAGTTATACGACAGCGACGATTCGTTCTTTTCCTACAGCGGAACACATACCATCATAGATACAAATACGGAGTTCTGCCACAAGAAAATCAGCGAGTCCTTTGCGGCGAAGATTCCGGCAGCCCTTCCGTCCGGCGTCACCAAGAATTTCTCTGTCTCCTTTACGCTGACATCGGATAAGGGGATTTATGAGTCGGTACTTCATGAGCAAAATGTTAATCTCTGTACCGAGAACTATTATAGTGTGAGCTGCTGGGAATGCACCGGCTGCGGGTATTTCTTCCAGGATGCGGATATGTCCGGCAATAAATTTACAAAGGATAAAGTGTATTTTCCTCCGGTTGGACATAATCTGAAGCATGTCCCAGAGAAAGGCCCCACCTGCGTTGCAAAAGGCACCGTGGAATACTGGCACTGCGAACGCTGCGGCCTGAATTTCAGCGATGAGGAAGGCAAATACGAGCTTACCAATATCGAAACTGACGCTCCGCTGCTTCCGCATAGCTATGACGACAACGGAATTTGCAGCATATGCAGCTTCAAGGCCGCGGCAAAGGTGCTGTCCAAGGATAATAAATGGTACGATAACATTGCCGATGCCCTTACCGCGCTCGATGCCGAAGATGCTTACAGAATCGAAATAGGCAAAGACTGCGATGAGAGCATCACCATAAGCAATGCCCGCGAAGTGTACATCAATAAAGGTGTAACCGTTGCAAAGCTTGAAGCAACCGATGCCGAAGGCTGCGTTGTTACGGTTATAAACGACGGTACAATCAAAGAACTGAATGGCTATACCGGCAAAGTTGTACTGATGAGCGCCGGAGGTACATACGGCAAGGTAATCAACCAAACCAGTGGCGGCAATGTCGGCAGTTTCCTTTACAGTGATCCGGAAGATGCTAACAAGTTCTGCTATTATAAGAATCTTTCCAATGGCAGATGGATTCTCCCGGCCGAGGCTACGGCAAACACGCTAAGCAACGTAAAGGTCAGCTATTCGCCTATGGCTTATATTGAAATCGCAGGCGACGGCGTTACCGGAAGTGAGGGCAGCTATGCACTCACTACCAGTTCCGGCAATACTGTAGCATTTACCGCGACAGCAAAAACCGCGGATGGTGAGGACAGCGCCAACGTTGCCTATAAATGGTACTATGACGGTCAGGATGGCACTATTCTTTCTGAAAAAGCAGAATTGACCATTGAGAATATCAAGGCCGGAAAGCGCACCGTAGTCTGTATGGCGACTGCCGATGATTACAGCATATCCGCCAAGCTTGTGATTACGGTAACAGGGGAGAAGGAGTCTCAGAGCTTCACGCTTAGCGTATCCAAGACCACCGTAGGCATACGCGAAAAGATACTTCCGCTGCTTTCCGTTGAAGGCATAAAGGAAGATGCTGCCATAACATATTACCTCATGAACGGGAGTTCACCCGCTCCCGAAAGCGATACCGTTATAGACGAGAACTTTGCTTTCGCTCAGACAGGAACCGGTTCCATATATGCCTATACCGCGGAAACCGACAACTATGCGGCAACGGCCTCTGCGCCGGTTTCCATCACCGTCACGCCGCACGCTAACCACTGCATCTGCGGCGGTATGTTCAATCATACCCACGAAAACGTGGAATGGCAGGCGTGGGACGGCAAGAGCGAGATTAAATATGAACAGAAACTGGTTCAGGTCAGCGAATACACTAAACAGGGCCGTTATGTTGCTTATGTCTATCTGACCGGCAATGTGTCAGCCAATCTGACAGTTGCGCCGAAGCACATCCTGTATCTGTGACTGAACGGCTACAGTTTCACCTGCGCCGATCCATCTCAGCCGGCCATCACTCTGACGGGCGAGGATGGCAAGCCTGTGGAGCTGGATCTGTGCGACTGTGTTGGCACAGGTACGCTTGGCGGCTCCAATGCCAGCGGCGGCAGTATCCGTATCGGCGCATAAGCAAACGCCACGCTCTACAGCGGCACGCTGACCGGCAACAACGTATCCGGAGACGGCGGCGCTGTGTCAGTCACGGGAGGCAATTGCAGCTTTACGATGTATGGCGGTGCGATTACCGGCAACACGGCCACCGGCAACGGCGGCGGTATTTCTTCTTACGACTCTTGGAATGCCGGCACGGTCAATATCAACGGCGGTGTCATTTCCAATAACCGCGCTACCAACGGCGGCGGTGTCTATGCCGCAAGCAGAACACATTTTCATCTCAACGGCGGCGAGATTATCAACAACACCGCCACAGGGGATGGCGGCGGAGTTTACTGCAGCGGCCTTTATAGCAACGCAGACGGACGATGCGAGTTTAACGGCAGCACCATATCCGGCAACACGGCCCAACGGGGCGGCGGCGCGTATGTCCGCGTCTGCTTCATCGGTTACCGGAACTGCCGCATCACCGGCAACACCGCCACCGAAGCGGGCGGCGGCCTCTATCTGGAGCCGTTTGCGTCTGCAAAGATAATATACATGGGCAACGTATATGGAGGCGGCGGCACGATTGCTCCGTATATCTATGACAACACGGTCAATTCTGCCCAGAACAACCTCTATCTCAGCGATCCGGACACGCAGATTGTATTTACTGCCCGCATAAACACGGGCGGAAACGCAAAGATTGGCGTCTACTTCACCGGCATCACCCAACACGGCGCGTCTGTTCTTTTGAATTCTCTGCAAGTTAATACGGAGTCTTCGGCAAAGCTTTACCTCGACCGCATCTTCTGCGACAACCCGGACTTCGGTAGGCTTGAGATCAGAAAAGATGAGAATTATTATAATCTCTATCTTATCAATACCAGTGATGAAGTCACGATTACGTTTGATCCCAACGGCGGTACACTAAATGCTGGCGACGAGACAAAGGCCGTACAGCATAATGGTACCTACGGCGAAATGCCCACGCCAATTCGTTCCGGCTATCATTTTGACGGTTGGTATACCGAAAAGGACGGCGGCACTAAGGTGGACGCAAACACCTCCGTCGCGACAAAAGAAGCGCATACGCTCTACGCCCGCTGGTCGGAGGCCAAGTTCAATATAACCCTTGACCCCAACGGCGGCACTCTTGCGAATACCACCTATGAAGTGACTTATAACAGTCCTTACGGCGAAATGCCCACGCCCAATCGTGCGGGGTATGATTTTGACGGCTGGTTCACCGAAAAGGACGGCGGCACTAAGGTTGAAGCGAGCACCGTTGTAACTGCCGCTGAACCGCATACGCTTTACGCGCATTGGACGGCGCATGAGCATTGCATCTGCGGCGGCAGCATAAGCGCAGGCGACCATACAGGACACACGCCTGTAAGCTACCAAAGCTGGAACGGCAAAGATGCCATTTCGTACACCAATAAGACTGCCTATGTGTATCTGTCGCAGAATGTCACCTTCAACAGCAATCTGGTGGTGGATGGCACAACGCTCTACCTCTGCCTGAACGGAAAAACCTTCGCCAGCAACGGCACGAATAAGATCACGGTCAACAACGGCGGACGGCTCGTCCTCTGCGACTGCGCCGGAGGCGGAACGATCAGGGGCGCAACCAAAAGCTGGGGCGGCAGCTGCGTGTATCTCTACCAGAGCACGCTGGACATTTTCGGCGGCAAAATAACCGGCGGTAAAGTCAGCGGTAATGGTGGCGGCGGCGCAATAGCGCTTGACGACAGCAAGTGCGTTGTCGACATGTACGGCGGTGAAATTTCCGGTAATAACGGCAACAAGTCCGGTGGTGCTATATTCCTAAACAGCGCGGACAAAAAGGGCGGCACCGTGAATATTTACGGCGGCACGATCGCCAACAATAAAGCTCAAAACGGCGGCGTTATCTATTCGTCATGCGGCGGTACGGTCAATTTGGTTGGCGGCACTATCACAGGAAATAATGCCACTAATGGTGACGGCGGCGTCATCAATATGGCAGGCGGTACGGTCACCATCTCCGGCGCAAAGCTCACCGGCAATACGTCCAGCCGATACGGCGGCGCGGTCTACCTCTACAATGGCGTGACGGCAACTATGACCGGCGGCGAGATCAGCGGCAATCAGGCTGCCAGCGAGGGCGGCGCGGTGCATGTGTACGGCACATCCACGTTTAACCTCTCCGGCGGCAAAATCACCGGGAACTCGTCTGTGGATGGCGGTGCAATCTACCTTAACCGCGAACCGTCCGTACTGAATATGTCCGGCGGCGTCATCAGCGGAAATACCGCAACGGGCAACGGCGGCGGCGTCTATATTTTCCGCACCGGCTCGGTCTGCAATCTCTCCGGCGGTACGATCGAAAAGAATACCGCAAATGTCGGCGGCGGAATATATGTCAACCCCGGCAACAATGGGCAGCTTAAAATAAGCGGCAATCCCGTTGTAAATGGCAACACCGCTTCCGGCGATGCAAACAACGTATATCTTCCTTCCGGTAAAAAGCTGAGCATAAGCGCTGCCATGAGCAGCGGCGCATCCATCAGCATTACTACCGAAAGCAAGAACTATCCCGTGGTTTTCTCCGGCAAGTACGGTCAGGACTATTCGAATTATTTCTTCGCCGATGCCGCCGACGCCCATGTGAATTATAATGCAAACACGGAACTTGAACTTGCGGCGGGAGCAAAGAAGTACAATGTGTATATCATTACGGATGACAACGGCACCGCAACAGTAAGCGCTTCTTCGGCAACGGCAGGCACGACGATACAGCTTACCGCAACGCCCAATAACGGCTATCACTTCAAGGAGTGGCAGGTCGTAAGCGGCAATGCCGAAGTATCCAACAATACGTTTATCATGCCGGCCGGCAATGTGACCGTGAAACCCGTATTTGAGGCGCATAGCTTTACGGAAGAGCACGTAGAGGAACAATATAAGAAATCCTCCGCGGACTGCACGCACAATGATGTTTACTATAAGACCTGCTCCTGCGGCGCGGTAAGCGCAACCGAAACATTTGAAGTGCCGGGCACGGCGCTTAACCACGACTGGGCCGAAGCGACTTGCACCGAACCAAAGACTTGCCGGCGTGAAGGCTGCGGCGCGACCGATGGTAATCCGCTGGGTCACGACTTGCCTAACGCTTGGAGTAAGGACGAAAACGAGCATTGGCATGAATGCGAACGCTGTCACAGCAAAGAGGACGCGGGAAAGCATGAATACGGCGACGATAACATATGCGATATCTGCAAATACGATAGGACCGTGCCGCATACGCATAACCTGACGCTTGTTTCTGCAAGCAAGGCTACCTGTACCAAGGACGGCAATAAGGCCTACTATGCCTGCGACGGCTGCGATATGTGGTTCGAGGATGCTAATGGCAGCATAGAGATAGCCGACAAAACATCGGTCATAATCCCTGCTACCGGCCATGCGCCTTCCGAAAGCTGGAAGTTCGATAAGGCAGACCATTGGAAGGACTGCACAAACGCAGGCTGCGGAGTGATTATAGAAAGCAGCAAGGCGACGCATACGGAAAGCGGTTGGATAATAGACACCGCGCCCACTTACTTTAATAGCGGAACGCAGCACAAAGAATGCACGGTTTGCCATTATGTTACGGCAGTTGGCTTCATACCGGCAAAGGGCGGCGATATAGAACCGAGCAACCCGTCCGGCTGGACGCCTAACCCCAACCTGCCCGCTACCGGCGACGACAATACCTCATTCATTTGGATAGCGCTGCTGCTCATATGCGCATCCACGACCGCCGGAACCGTTATTCATGGCAGAAGGAAAAAGCAACGGTAAGATTCTGAATCAAACTAACAGCTAACACTAACATCCGCTCTGATGGACACGTCAGGGCGGATAATTTATTTTGCTTGACTTTTTGCCCGACAATTTGTACCCTTGACCGGCTTCTGGCACGGCGCAAGCTGGAACTTCGTGCTGTGGGGCGTGTACTTCGGCGTACTGCTGGTGCTGGAAAAGCTGTTTCTGCTCAAGCTTCTCAAAAAGCTGCCCGCAGCCCTTAGGCACGTTTACGCTTTGCTGCTGATAACACTTAGTTGGACGTTGTTTGCATTTACCGATATATCTGCCGGCTTTGCATGGCTTGGTTCAATGTTCTCGGGCGTTTTGTTCGATAGCGACAGCGTTTATCTGCTGCTTACATATGGCCCGATGCTGCTTCTGTGCGCGTTCGCAGCAACGCCTATCGGCAAACGCATATACGATTGGCTGAACGGCCATTTGAAGCAGGGGGTGCTTACCGTTGCCGATTGTGGCGGGATGCTGTGCGTGCTTACCGCAGCGGCGGCGTATCTTGTGAGCGGCAGCTATAATCCGTTCCTGTATTTCAGGTTTTGAGGTGGCTTTATGCGAAATAAGCTGATAATTTCATTCTTTTGCGTACTGCTGGCGGTATGTGCGCTTGCATGGCTGTTCATCCCGGATAAATACTATTCGGAGCGCGAAAAGCGGACCCTTGCCCAGAAGCCGGCCTTCACCGCAGCGGCTTCTTCTCCGGTAAGTTTGGCGATAAGCTGGAAACCTACCTTGTCGATCAGGTTCCGCTCCGCGACAAATGGATAACGCTGAAAACCTACCTTGAGCTTGGCATAGGCAAGCGCGAAAGCGGCGGCGTTTATACCTGCAAGGACAATTACCTGATGTATAAGTTTACGTCTTACAGCCAAAAGCAGCTTGCAGCCAATGCCGAAGCGCTTGCAGAATTGCAAAATAAGCAGGCTGAGAACGGTATATCCATGAGCACAATGCTCGTTCCCGTTGCGGCGCAGGTGCTAAGCGATAAGCTGCCCGCATGTGCCCCTGTTGCAGACTATGCATCCATACTTAAAGTGCTTAATGATGCAGGCGTGAGCGTAACCAATATCATTAGCATACTTACGGCGCATTGCAACGAAGCTATCTATTACCGCACAGACCATCATTGGACGAGCCTTGGCGCGTATTACGCATACTGTGCGTGGCGCGGCATTGAACCTACGGCGGATGAATGGACAAAGGAAGCGCTTTGCAATAACTTCCGCGGCACAACATGGAACAAAGTTCCACTGCCCACAGTTCCGGCGGAGGAGATAACGGCATGGTACAAGCATATGAACAGGCGAGTTTCATATAACAACGGGGAATATGAGTCGGACAGCATATATGAACGCAAATACCTTGACGGCAGCGAGCAATACGCCGCGTTCCTCAATTCCAATCAAGCGCAGACCGTGATACAGGGAAGCGGGGAAGAAGGCAAGCTGCTGCTCATAAAGGATTCATACGGCAATACGTTTGCTCAGTTTCCGGTTGAGGATTATGCCGAAGTTCATGTTATAGACTTGCGATTTTTCCGTGACGATATAGCCGAATATGCCAAGGCTAACGGCATTACGGATACGCTTGTGCTATACGGCGTGCAGAATTTTGTTAAGGATACCAATTTATCCTGATGTTTCCTTGACAACCAAGCCCCCAGTAACTATAATCACAACCAGAAAGGCTGCCGCATGGTGGCTTTTCAAAGACCATTGGGTTAGGGTAAGTTAACTGTGGCTATTTGGTCAATTTTAGGGAGTAACCGGTGTGGATGAGAAGATAACCCTTTCCGGTGTGCCGGAAACAATGCTGCAAACCATATACGCCCGTGCAAAGGAAAGCAAAGATCGCGGCGCTATCCACGACAAAAAGGCGGAGGAGATAATAGGCAAGCTTAACTATGATTTCTCCCTTGCTGATAAAGACGCCCCCATGCACAGCGGCGTCATAGCAAGGACCATAGTGCTGGATAAACTCGTAAGTGAATATCTAGCCAAGAATCCTGGAGCAACAGTTGTAAACATTGCCTGCGGGCTTGATACACGCTGCTACCGCATGACCGGCTTTAAGCATTGGTATAATCTCGATCTGCCGGAAACCATTGCCGTGCGCGAAAAGCTTTTACCGGAAAGCGGCAATATCACCCAGATTGCCATGTCCGAAATGGATGACTGGGGCAAAATGGTCGAGGAGAGTCGAACTCCTGTCCTTATAATCATTGAGGGGCTTATGAGGTAAAGCTATGGCATTCTTTGATAATACACGCAAGCCCACCGGGCTTGGTGGAAGAATAATGGTCTCCATGATGAACATTGGCCACCGCTCTTTGGCGGACTGGGGGCTTAAATACCTGAAACTGAATAACGATGCCAATATGCTTGACTGCGGCTGCGGCGGCGGAGCAAACATAAAGAAGCTGCTCAAGCTTTGCCCAAACGGCTTTGTGAAGGGAATAGACTATTCGCCCGTAAGCGTAGCCAAGGCCAACAAGGTCAACAGGGGAGCGGTAAGTATCCACCGCTGCGTTGTGCTGCAAGGGAATGTTGCGGATATGATATTCGCTTCTGAATGGTTCGATGCAGTTACGGCGTTTGAAACGGTATATTTCCGGCCTGACATGCTGCAAAGCTTCAAAGAAGTATACAGAGTCCTAAAGTCCGGCGGGACGTTCCTTATCTGCAATGAGTGCGGCGGAGACAATCTCGAGGATGAAAAATGGACGGAGAAGGTATCCGGAATGATCATCTACAAGGATGTTCAGCTTAAAGCCATACTGGAACAGGCAGGATTCCGCGATATACAGATACACAAGAACGAAAAAGGCTGGCTGTGCATCCTGGTACAGAAGTAGGGCATAACAGTAATAAACACATCGCTTTTACATATGCGCCGCAATGCAGCACCGTACCAAAGTGCATTACGGCGCATGTGCCTTTTTGGTCTAGCCATCAATTCTTATATCGTTTACAATATGCCGTCAAAAAAATGCTCAATATGATTAAAATAATCTATTGACATAGTGGTTACTATAGACTAAAATGAACTCATTCGATATAACATTATATAATGACTTATCAGAAGGAGATATAAATCGATGGAAAAGGTGCTGCGTGATTCGCCTTTGATTTTAGCCGTAAGGGAAGCGGAAGCGCCCGAACCGTTTACGGGTAAAGTGCGGCTTTATTCAATACGCTATCGTTCGGATGACTGTGAAGTGGAAGGCTATGCTGCGTTTCCGATGACTGGCGAAGGCCCATGGCCCGGGCTTATATTCAATCGCGGCGGCAACAGGGAATTCGGAACGCTGCGCACGGTAATGCTTTGCCGTTACGCCGCTAAAGGCTTTGCAGCATTCGGCAGCCAATACCGCGGCAACTGCGGCGGCACCGGACGCGAGGAATTCGGAGGGCGCGACGTATACGACGTTATCCATCTTATTGATTTGGCTCTTGGACTGCCGTGCGTAAAAAAGCCGCAGCTTTATATGCTTGGCCATTCACGCGGCGGCATGATGACATACCGCGCCTGCGCCATAGATAACCGTATCAGGGCAGCGGCAATAGGTTCCGGCCTTGCGGATGTGTTTATAATGTATGACCGTTTCCATGATGGGGAATACGATATGCATCAGGACTGCATTGAGCTTATAGGCGGCACGCCTGAGGAACTACCGGAGGAGTATAAAAAGCGTTCTGCCGTATGCTGGGCGGACAAGATAATTCCTCCCGTCCTCATATGCCAAGGCACGGCAGACTGGCGCGTAATACCGGAGCAAGCATACAAAATGGACAGGGCTTTGACCGCCGCCGGCAAAGAGCATAAGCTGATAGTTTATGAAGGCGCCGACCACTCCCTGCAGGGAACGAATTATACGAAGGACGTGCTTGATTGGTTCGCTGCGCATCCTTTACCTGAAGAATAAATATGACTACATGCCCATGAATCGGGCATCGTATAAACAAAACACCGAAAGGATAAAACCATGAAAAGAACTAAAAAGTATCTCTCTTTGATGCTGACGGTGCTTATGGTGCTTGCCATTTTCGTAGGCTGCGCCAGCAATCAGCCTCAGGATAACACAGCTGAGCCCACGGCAGAGCCAGCTATTACTCCCGAAGCCACCGCTACCGAGGAGCCCGCACCGCAGGAGACTGACATTCAGGATGCCGATGCTGACAGCTACCTTAACGTGCTGCTCAACAGCGAGCCTTCTTCTTTGGACGTTGCAAAGTTCCTTGATACTTACAGCCGCAGCGTTATGTATAACATTCTTGAGCCGCTTACCCGCATACAGAACGGCGTTGTTACCGGTGCAGGCGCAGAAACTTGGGAAGTTTCTGAAGATGGTCTTACCTATACATTCCATCTTAGGGATAACAAGTGGAGCGATGGTCAGGCCGTTGTTGCCGGAGACTATCTCTATGCTCTCCAGCGTCAGGCCGATCCCGCCAACGCGTGGCCGCTTGCTTCCGATATGTTCAGCATTGTTGGTTTTGAAGATATATTCGGCGGCAATGCGGACATGAGCACCCTTGGCGTTACTGCTCCCGATGACAAGACCCTTGTAGTTACCCTTAACAGCGCGGACACCGGTTTCCTTACCAACACCGATATTTTCCCCTGCCGCAAGGATTACGTTGAACAGTACGGCGACCAGTACGGCGCAGATGCCGATAAGGTCATCGGCTGCGGTCCCTTTGTTCTGAAGGAATGGAACCACAGCAGCTCCCTCGTGTTCGAGAAGAACGATCAATATTGGGAGGCCGATGCTGTAAAGCTGACCAAATACACTTCCCACATACATAATGGAAGATATGAACGCCAAGATGTCCTCCTTTGAGAATGGTTCTTTGGACTACATCAACGTTTCTAATATCGATTACATCAACAAGTTCTCTGCCGACAGCAGCCTTAACAGCAAAAAGCAGAGTGCTGCCCGCACGTTCATTATCGTTTTCAACTGTGAGGATTCCGTGTTCTCCAATCAGAAGATCCGTTTGGCATTCTCTCTGGCGCTTGACCGCGAAACCATGGCTGAAATCATCACCGGCGGCACTGGCACCGCGGCTACCGGCCTTGTCCCCGAAGAGTGCAACGTAGGCTCCATCAACTTCCGCGAAGCTGCCGGCGACGTTATAGGCAAGCTGCAGAACGAAAATCCCGACGTTAAGGCTCTGCTCATCGAGGGTATGGAAGAAGCCGGCCTTGGCAGCGATCCTTCCGCCCTTACCGTTAAGTTTGCCTGGGGCGCCACCACTGCCGATGCAAGGACCTATTCCGAGCTTATCCAGCAGATGTGGCAGGAAGCGCTGGGCGTAAACGTGGAACTTGAGTTCAACGACAGTTCCACCCATATGTCCAATATCAACTCCGGCAACTATCAGATGGCTTCCACCTCTTGGGGCGCCAATCCCGAACCTTGGTTCCAGCTCAGCCGTTGGGCCAACGCCAAGGGCGGCCAGTCCCGCTGGGTCAATGAAGAATACACCAATCTTGTGAAGCAGGGCGTGTCCGCTCAGGACGAAACCGAGCGTACTGAGCTTTACCGTCAGGCGGAAGAAATGCTGCTCAGCGAAGCGGCAATCGCTCCCTGCTACTGGACCGGCAGCATCCGCTTCTCTTACAGCTATGTGAAGAACTTCAGCGATAACGTGTTCGATACCACCGGCATGAAGTATCTGTATACTCAGGGCAGGTAAAACAAAGTAATTCATTGTCGTATAGGCGGCTTAACAATAGCCGCCTATATTGGCAAAAACAAGGAGAGGTCTTTATGTGGAAATACATCCTCAAGCGCTTGGGCTATATGCTGCTCACGCTTCTGGCCGTGGTGTCCATTACCTTTTTACTGGTGCACACCATTCCCGGCGATCCGTTTACGTCCATGGTAGAGGACTTGCCTGAGGAGACTCGCCAGTTATATATGGAAAAATACGGCTTTGATAAGCCATTGATAGTTCAGTACGTTCGCTATATAACGCAGTTGCTTACGGGCGACCTTGGCGCATCACTCCGCTACCCAGGAAGGAAGGTAGGAGAGATAGTTGCTCAATATGCCCCCGTTTCAGCCAGCATAGGCGGGCTTGCCCTTTTCATGGGCGTTGTACTCGGCCTTACGCTTGGCATACTTGCTGCGCTCAAGCAGAACCGTTGGCCGGACAGGCTGGTGATGGTAATAGCGCTGCTGGGTACTGCTATTCCGACTTTCGTAATAGCAGCCGTGCTGCAATATGCGCTTACGGTAACATGGCCGGTATTTCCAACAACAGGTTACGGCACGTGGAAACATTTAGTACTGCCGGTAACGTGCATGTGCGTGTCGCCCCTTGCATCGTATGCAAGATATATGCGTTCAAGCGTGCTCGATACGGCCAATCAGGATTATATCCTTACTGCCGAAGCAAAGGGCGTGGATAGGTTCCATATAGTTACCCGCCATATACTTCGCAATGCCATTCTTCCTTGCATCACAATGATATGCGTAAGCGTTGGCGGCATTTTCAGCGGCTCTTTCATAATTGAAAAGATATTCGCCATTCCGGGGCTGGGGAAGTATTTCATCAGCGCCATTAACGACCGCGACTATTCTGTGGTCCTTGGCCTGAACGTTATTTTTACGGGAATATACGTCATGGCCATGCTGCTTTCGGATATTCTGCTCATGCTGTGCGATCCACGTCTGCGGCTGAGCAATGATAAATAGGAGGTGCGTATGGAATATCTGCCTTTGAATGAGCAGGATTTTATCCCCCTTGGAGCATCCGCTTCCGAAGGAGAAGTTCTTGCCGGCAAACCAATGACATACTGGCAGGATGCATGGCAGCGCTTCCGCAAAAACAAGGTTGCTCTGTTCGCAGCGATACTGCTTGTGATAATAGCACTGTTCACAATATTCGGCCCCGCGATATGCGGTTATGACTTTACAGCACAAAACGTTAAAATACGCAATCAAGCTCCAAGCACAGAGCATTGGTTCGGAACCGATTCATTGGGACGCGATCTTTTTGCCCGCGTAGCCGTTGGCGGAAGGGTATCCATAATAATCGGCATTTGCGGCGCGCTGATAGTTGGCGTTATAGGCTGCCTCTACGGCGGGTTGGCTGCATATTTCGGCGGACGGGTTGACATGGTAATGATGCGCATAGTAGATATACTCAGCAGCATACCAAATCTGTTGCTTGTGATATTGCTTTCAGTCGTGCTTGAAAGCAGCAGCATACCAACTCTCCTGTTTGCAATGACAATTACAAGCTGGTGCGGCGTGGCAAGGATAGTGCGTGCGCAAATGCTTCAGATAAACCGTTCCGAATACGTTATGGCGGCAAGGATAATGGGCGTTTCTCCCGTTAAAATAGTGCTTACGCATTTTATACCGAACACCATAAGCGTTATTATAGTCAACCTTACGTTCAGGATACCGGGCTTTATATTCAGTGAAGCATTTTTGAGCTATGTTGGTTTGGGTGTTGCTGCTCCAAACACCAGTTGGGGCACGCTTGCATCCGCCGCGCAGAGTACGCTGCTCTTTTATCCATATCAAATGCTTTTCCCGTCCCTGTTCATTGCCCTTACAACGCTTTCGTTCACCCTTATGGGCGATGGTTTACGGGATGCGCTGGACCCGAAGATGAGGAGGTAAAGGTATGGAACCGTTGCTTAAAGTTGAAAATCTGCACGTCCGCTTTGCTTCATACGCGGGTAATGTACATGCCGTCCGCGGTGTAAGCTTTGAAGTTGGCAGGGGAGAGGTTCTTGCAATAGTAGGCGAATCCGGCTGCGGCAAAACCGTTACCGCCAAAGCCGCGATGAGGCTGCTTGACCGCACGAATGCCATAGTAGATAAGGATTCCCGCATAGAACTTGACGGGCAGGATATGCTCCATATGCCGCGGCGCAAGCTGAACACCATCCGCGGTAAGGATATATCCATGATATTTCAGGATTCAATGACATCTTTGAATCCTACTATGACAGTGGGCAAGCAGATAATGGAAAACCTGCTCACCCATACGTCCATGACAAAGGGCGCGGCAAGAAAACGCGCGAAGGAACTGCTTGAGCTTGTTGAGATACCAGACCCCGAAGATAGGCTCGATTGCTATCCGCATCAGCTTTCCGGCGGTATGCGTCAAAGGGTGATGATAGCCATTGCGCTGGCATGCGACCCTAAGCTGCTTATTGCGGACGAACCCACAACTGCATTGGACGTTACGATTCAGGCTCAGCTTCTTGACCTCCTTGGCCGTATAAAAGAACAGAATGGTATGTCCGTAATACTTGTTACGCATGACCTTGGCGTGGTCGCAAGCTTTGCGCAGCGCGTGCAGGTAATGTACGCCGGGCAAATCGTTGAACACGGTACCGTGGAGGACATATTCAAGCGGCCTAAGCACCCCTATACATGGGCGCTGCTTTCTTCAATCCCAGGGCGCGCGCTTTCCAGCAAAAGCGAACTTTATGCACTCAAAGGCACTCCGCCCGACCTTAGGCGTCCTTTAATTGGCTGCCCGTTCGCGGAGCGTTGCGAATACTGCATGGGCATATGCAAAAAGCAATGCCCGTCAGAAACCGAAGTAAGTGAAGGGCACAGCGCGAGTTGCTGGCTTTGCCATGAGTTTGCGCCAAAGGTACAGCCGCCAAGGATATTCGGAGGGAATGAATGATGAACAACAACGAAATACTTTATGATGTTCAGGGGCTCAGCCGATATTTCCCCAGCAAGCGCGGCGTTGTGAAGGCAGTCGACGATGTAAGCTTCCAAATCCGCAAAGGCGAAACATTCTCATTGGTAGGCGAATCCGGCTGCGGCAAAACCACATGCGGCCGTACACTGCTCGGCGTATACAGCAAAACCGCCGGCAAAGTGCTTTACCACGGGGTTGATAAGGACAGCCTAAACAAGGCACAGCAGAAGGAATATCTTCAAAAGAATCAAATGATATTCCAGGATCCCTATGCCTGCCTTGACCCGCGTATGTCCATTGCCTCAATTATAGAAGAGGGCATGAAGGTGCATTTCTCCTATTCTGCAAGCGAGCGCACCGCTATTTGCGCAGAGCTGCTGCACGAAGTCGGCCTTCCGGCTGAATTTTTAAGTCGCTTCCCGCATGAGCTTTCTGGCGGCCAGCGCCAGCGTATCGGCATCGCCCGCGCACTGGCAATGAATCCTGAGTTTATAGTTTGCGATGAACCTATAGCCGCGCTGGATGTATCCATACAGGCTCAGGTAGTCAATCTGCTTATCCGCCTGCAAAAGGAGATGGGGCTGACATATCTGTTCATATCGCATGACCTATCAATGGTCAAGCACATTTCGGATAAGATAGCCGTTATGTACCTTGGCAGTATAGTCGAACTCGGCACTCCGGACGTGATTTATAATAGGCCTATGCACCCGTATTCCAAGGCTCTGCTTTCCGCTATACCCGTAGCAGATCCGGATGGCAACTGGGCGAAAAAGCGTATTCCGCTCACGGGCGAAGTTCCAAGCCCCGTTGATGCACCAGCAGGATGCAAATTCTGGAAGCGCTGCCCATATGCAAAAGAAACCTGCAAAGAGCAGCGGCCTGCCCTCAGAGAACTCGAAACAGGGCATTTTGTAGCCTGCCATTTCACAGAAGAATTATAAGAAAGGAAGCGTATTTATATGGGACATTTTATCAGCCAGTTGACCTATGAACAGCTTAACCCTTTGCTTAATGAGGATAGCGTGGTCGTATTGCCGATAGGCGGCGGCTCGAAGGAACACGGGAACCATCTTCCCATGGGCACGGACTTTTATGTTACCGATTATGTTGCAAGCGAAGTTACAAAGCGCTGCAACGTGCTTACGCTGCCAACATTGCCGTATGCTTATTTCCCCGCGTTTGTTGAATGGAAAGGCTCGGTCAGCGTTGAACATGCGCACTTCACGGCCTATGTTCAGGATATACTTCTAAGCTTCATACGCTTCGGAGTAAGGAAATTTCTTATAATAGACGGCGGCGTATCAACCCATCCGCCGCTTTGCCTGCTGGCAAGGGATATGGACAATCACTATGGTGCTAAAATCGCCGTGAGCGACATAAAGTACCTTGCCAAGGAGACAGAGGACACCATATGCACGCAAAAGCGCGGCGGCCATGGCGACGAAAGTGAAACGTCCACCATGCTGCACATTCACCCCGAGCTGGTGCATATGGATAAGACGGTTGAAGAATACTGCGATGTTTTCCCCGGCGCAGTCGTAAACGGACTGCCCAAGATAACTTTTTCGTCCCGCATGGAAACGGCGCACGGCATAAACGGCAACAGCACTCTTGCTACGGCCGAAAAGGGTAAAAAGATACTTAACGCTATGGTTGAAAGCATATGCGTATTTTTAGAAAATTTCATTCCATGGACGCCCGAGAAATGAAGTAAGGAGGGTGGGTATTTATAATGCAAGAAAGTATAGAAGAATTCGACCTTTTATCTCCTCTCTCTAATGGCAACAGCCATCGTGCCATAGGCGGAAGCGGTGCGCTTTTGACCATGGAGAGCGGGGAAACGACGGTCGATCTTAACGAAATGCGCGTGGTGCTTGGTCAGCAGAATATTGCGTTTAATCAAGCCATGGCAAACGCGCTCGGCGGCTTTACCGCCCCAAAGGACGGTTATTCGAAGGAAAAGCAGCGGTTGCTGCAATATCTTAACGATGCAACGAAAGGCCGCTTCAGCAGCGCATTTCTTACTTCGTCCGGCTCCGAAGCGGTGGAATGGGCCGTTCGTCTGGCAAGGAAGCTTACATGCAAAGCCGAGGTGTTCTCATTCTTTGAAAGCATACATGGGCGCACATATCTTGCCGCCTCAATGTCCGGTTTGCCAAAGAGGAAAGTGGGCTATGGGCCGCTTGCCCCTGGCATTGTGCTGCTGCCGTATCCAAACTGCGCAAGAAAGCCGCAGAGCATGAGTGCAGAGGAATGTGGAGACGCTTGCCTGCAGCAGGCTAATGATATATATCGCTACGGTTCTTCCCAGTCGGGTGCTGCATTGGTAGTAGAGCTGTGCAAAGGCTTCGGCGCAGTAAGACCGCCCAAAGGATATCTGCCGAAGCTTCAGCAATGGGCTAAAGAGAACGGCATGCTGTTCATTGTTGACGAGATACAGACCGGCATGGGGCGCACAGGCTCGATGTTCCTTTATGAACAAGAAGGGCTTGACCCAGACATGCTGCTTTTGGGCAAAGCTCTCGGCAATGGGCTGCATATTGCGGCGTTGCTTGTTAAGGATGCTCCCGCTAAAGATGACCTTGTAGCGCTTTCCGGTGGCTCCGGCGATGACCCCTTAGCCTGCGCCGCAGCGTGCGAGGTATTCCGCCAGCTTGAATGTGGCCTGCTCAGCCACGTAAAATCGGTCGGTGATGCGCTCTGTGAAGGGCTTAATAATCTTTCTCATTACAACTGTGTACGCGAATGCCGCGGAGTAGGGCTGATGGCTGCGGTGGAGTTCACATCTGCCGATGTCTGCGCCCGCGTTGCAGCAAAGGTTCAGGCGGCAGGTTATCTTCCCGGCTGCACAGGCAATGTGCTTTTCTGCAAGCCTCCGTATGTTATAACAATGGAGCAGGTTCAGGGCTTTATTAAGGCGTTGAGCGATGCATTGGAGCAGGAGAACTAAGAATGCCGTGTTGCATATCGGAACAGATATGCAGTTATTTGACATTTGCATGAGTTTTTGTTATCTTTATTAAAGATAAGCTATTGTTCAGTCAAATAATGCTGTTCCGTAGGCAAGGGAGATAAAAACATGGTAAACAATAATGTGATCACTCCGCTTTATGTTCAAATCGCCAATGAATTGCGCAAGGAGATACTGTCCGGCAAATACGGGCAGCATGGCTGCATAGGTACTCATAACCATCTTACGGAGCGGTTCGGCGTAAGTCTCATCACCATACGCAAGGCGATGCAGTTGCTTGAAAAGGACGGCATTGTTGAAATGCTTCAGGGTAAGGGCACATTCGTGCGCCAAATGGCATTGGTTGACCCATTGCAGGACTTGACCGGCATAAGCAACATGATGTCTTCCATGAAGATGGAGAATCAGGTAAGCGTACCCGTATTTGAACTGCGCCCCACGCCCGATACATTGGATAACGACACCATTCAGGCATTGGGTGAAACATCGCTATTCATCCGCAGGATAGTCAGCGTGGACGGTGTGCCCATGGCAAACGCAGACATGTATCTGCCCGGGCGATTTGCCGGCACATTTACGCGCGAAGAAGCGGAGAAGCGCACCATTTACCAAATATATCAGGATAAGCTTGGCATGAACCTTGGTAAGGGCAGGCAGATAATTCGTGCCGCAGGAGCATCAGATGATATAGCCAAAAGCCTATGTATTGAGCCCGGCAGTCCCGTGCTTCAAATAGAGCGCAAAGCCTACGACGACAAGGAAACCCTGATAGAATACATGATATTGACATATGAAGCCAGCAAATACTGCTTTGAAGTTGAGCTGGCGCTAAACAGACAGCAATAAGGTGGGGAAGGAGGCAGCAGCCTCCTTTCTGCTAAAAAGGAGATAACTATGGATAAGTTCAACGATATAGAATCATTCAGCCACGGATACAAGCAGTTTTTGAACGCATGCAAGACAGAGCGTGAAACAGCAGCCAAGGCCGCAGAAATGGCAAAGGCAGCGGGCTTTGTGCCGCTCGATACGGTACAGGCGCTCCATCCGGGCGATAAGGTATTTACCTTATATAAAAATAAAGCTGCCGCGCTGTTCGTTATAGGCAAAAAGAGCCTAAAATCAGGCATGCGCCTGCTCTGCGCCCATACGGACGCGCCAAGGCTTGACATCCGCCCATGCCCGCTATATGAAAAGGATGGTCTCGGCATGCTTAGAACGCATTATTACGGCGGTATCAAGAAGTATCAATGGACAACGATACCTTTGGCGATCCACGGAGTAATAGTAAAGAAGGGCGGGGAGAGGATAACTGTATCCATAGGTGAAAACGAGAATGAGCCCGTTCTCTATATAAGCGACCTGCCCAAGCACCTTTCCGCCGAACAAGCTAAGAAGCCCATGGGAGACGGAATCAACGGAGAAAATCTTAACCTTGTTGCCGCGTCGCTTACCGCTGAAGAGGAACAAGCAGGGCTGTCTTTGCAACAAAAGCTCCTTGCGCTGCTCAACGAACGCTACGGGATAGATGAAGCCGATTTGCTCAGCGCAGAACTGGAGATCGTCCCGGCTGGCAAAGCAAGAGATGCGGGACTTGACGGCAGTCTTATAGCCGCATACGGCCATGATGACCGCAGCTGCGTATACGCCGGACTGCAGGCCATATTACATACCGATACGCCCGAACATACCGCTGGACTGCTCTTGCTTGACAAAGAGGAGGTAGGGAATCAGGGGGCAACGGGCATGAAATCGCACCTACTTGAAAACCTAACCGCCCGTCTGCTGCGCCTTCTGAATGAGGATGAGCCTCTTGCCCGTGAGGAAGCCTTAGAACATTCGCAGATGCTTTCCGCGGACGTTGTTCTTGCAATGGATCCGAACTATTCTCATTGCTTCGCGCTCGGCAACACAGCCCATCTCGGCCATGGCCCTGCCATTGTAAAATATGCAGGGCACTTCGGCAAAAAGGATGCCAACGACGCAAATGCGGAGTTTCTTGCCCTTCTGCGCGATGTATTCGATGAAGCAGGCATACGTTGGCAAACCGGCGAATACGGCATTATGGATCTTGGCGGCGGCGGAACAATGGCGCCCCTGCCCGCACAATACGGCATGGAAACGGCAGACTGCGGCATACCGCTGCTCAGCATGCATGCGCCATACGAACTTGCCAGCAAGGCTGACGTGTACGAAGCCAGCCGCGCCTATGCAGCATTCCTTGCATCAGATAAAGATATAGAGCAGTATCAATAAGTAAGCAATTTAAAGCAGCCGCCCTGACTTAGCTGTCAGAGCGGCTGTTATCATCTTATAAGCAGCTTTCTAATGAAGTTATTATGAACGCTTTCTCCTGCATGCCACAAACAGCACGGCTGCCATTGCCATTACGATGAGCACGAATGGAGCAAAGTTCTCAGCATCACCGGTCTGAGGCGGAAGCACGGTAGTGTTACCGCCTGCGGTAGTACCCTGATTATCGTCCTGCCACGGATAATCAAGCTTGGTATCGAGTAGCTTGAGCGCGGCTTCTATTTCTTCAACGGAGGACGAAGCTTCTATCAATGTCCTTACCTGATTGGCTATTTTTAACGCTTCGCCATACACATTGGAAGGCTGATTCGCGAGATAGTCGTTCACCTTTGCAAGCGCTTCGTTCTTCTGCTTATCAAGTGTGTTAACGGAAATTATCTTTGCTGTATACGTCATGCCGTTGTTATGCACAACGTACAGATTAGCGGTATCGCCCGCAGCAAGCTTGGCCTGCAGGGCTTCAGGCAGCGCAAGCGTACCATCCGCATTCACGATAATATCATAATAGAACTTGGAAGCGGCAAGCTTTTCTCCGGCCTTCACTTCACTCGCAAGCGTATAGGCTATAACGCCGTAGCCGAGCGTGGAGCTCTTTTGGGCAACGAAGTCCTCAGGCAGGCTGATAGTTATGCCATTCACCGAAAGACGAACGGTAGCTGCATCAACTATCTGCGCAGCAGCAGGCACGCGTTTTACGGAAGATTCTTTTACCTTGCTGCCAACGACATACATCATGCCGCGTGCGTTGGCGTTGCTGAAGCTGGAAATGGCATCGGTAAGCTGTTCTGCAGTACAAGTTCCGAATACATCTCCGTTAGCCAGTTCGCTCACATCACCACGCGGGCAAACGGTCTTGAATATAACAGTACCGTTTTCCTGCGTTTCATAAGCATAAACTATTACTTGGCTTGAACTTTCGCTATTAGTGGTTTCAAGTTTTCCGCCATGCACATACAGGCCTACGATATTGCCATCTGCTATTGCCTGCTGAACGAGCGTGGGGTTAGCAGCAAACTGCGTATAGGCATTATGCCCGAACAGGCCTGCCTTGAATATGGTATAGGCCCAGTTGCCCCAGCCTTCGTTGAAATCAAGACCATTGAGCGCCACTTCCTCGAACAACGCATCTGAGCCACGGCTGTTAACCATCATCAGCATCATGTTCTCAAAGCGCCATGCGCTCATACCGTTTGCATAAGCATATGCACTTGTGGCGGTTATATCCACGGATGCAGACTTAGGCAGAGCATCTGCGGAGGTTTTGCCGGTATACACCGCTTCGTTTGCGCTGTAACTCGATTTCTTATAGGTGAAATTAAGTCCGAATACTTCGGGTGCATTGCCGGCATCGTCCGCGCGGAGCAGAACACGGAACTGCACATCCTTCACGTTAGCAGTAGAGCTGCTTCCGCGAACGGTGAACATATCGATATCCAAGTTAAGATAATCGCTCTTTACGGAGGTAGACATGCTGCTTATACCTGAGCCAAATTTGCCCCATGTGAACCAATCGCTCCATGCGCCTTCAGCACGTTCTGCCACCGCACGCACCTGCAGTTCCACGCTGGAAGCGCCGGGGGTTACAGCGTTGATGGTGGCAAAAAGGTATTCCCAAGCCCATTCGTTGGAATAAACAGGAGTTGTATACACACCTGAGGTTTCGCCGTTCTTGAGCGTTATTTCGCCAGCATTATTTCGCGCTGCACCACCGGAAAGCTTACCTTGGGCAAGATTGACGTGAACAAGGTTGCCGCCGGTGGCTACGGTTTCATATTCTTCGGTTATAGTGGCAGCCTTTTTGCTTACAGCAGAAATTGTAGCAGTATAGCGGCGGCCGTTATTAGCCATTGCATAAACCGTCAGCATGCGGCTTTCGCCTTCGGGTATGCCTGCCTTATAAAGCGCATCGCCAGCGTTGAAGTCAAGATTGCCGTCAGCGGACGGTTTAATGCCCGTGTAGAAGAATGTATTGTTTGCGCTGACCTGAATACGGTTAGCATATTCTATTGAAGAATCACTTGCAATAGCTGCGTTTGTAGCCATACCTTCAATGGTGTAGGCAAGAACACCACGGCCGAGAGCAGAGCGCTTACCTACCGTAAAGTCAGTCAGATCAATGGCAGTGCCGTTTACATTAAGTTTATAAACGTTCTCGGTTCCAGTGGATTCAAGCGCTGCATCGAATCTCTGCACGCCGGTCACGGGCGCGTCAAATTCGGGCATTAAGGAAACCATGTATATAACTCCATTAGTCCAGCATTTCTGGAAATACTTCCATGCATAGCGGTGGAAGCTCGTGGAATCGTCCTTAGAATAAGTATCGCTGGAGATGAGGTTCAGCTTGTCCAGATTGCCAACGTCGCCATCCTCAAATTCGTAGCCGACTATGGTTATAAGATGGCCGCCTGTTCCGCCATATGAGCCGGGAAGGTAAGGGTAAGAACTGGTTTCGCTTGGGCTGTAGCTGACCGAAAGGCCAACGCTGCGGCCATTGGCAAGTTCCTGCAGTATTATGTCTGTCTCTTATACACATCTGACGCTGCCGACGA
>ENA-UAOW01000252-UAOW01000252.1-human-gut-metagenome-genome-assembly--contig:-NODE-252-length-29607-cov-66.718970_pt1 | contig 29607 bp, 44 predicted proteins | sample MGYA00243470_ERZ654559 | MGnify/ENA primary metagenome ERZ654559 (study PRJEB26926, sample SAMN06164851) | human gut metagenome | biome: ENVO:00009003; feature: ENVO:2100002; material: ENVO:00002003...
TTATAAGGAGTGAAAAAATGAATGAAAATAAAATAATAATACATATAATCGACGTTGACGAGGAAACTGCGCTTGAATGTGTTAGACAATGTGTTTCGTCGGAATACAAAGATTGTGTATGGAGTTTTACAAAAATGAGTGAGCGTATAATTGTATTTGACACGCAAAACAAGAAAAGCGTGAAATACACGGTTTATAAGGAGTGAAAGAATGAACGAACAAGTAGCATTATGGGATATTGACGAAACACTTACAGATTATAAGGCAATCAAATCTACCGATTGGAAATGGAATATGGCGACTGATTATCCTGCAAAAAACGGGATTACTGCGTTCTCATGCTTTGCGTGCGGTGGTGGCAGCACAATGGGATATAAATTATGCGGGGTTGACGTTCTCGGTTGTTGCGAAATAGACAAGAAGATGAACGACGTATATGTTGCAAATCATCACCCGAAATATAACTACCTTATGGATATTCGCAAATTCAACGAACTTGAAGATTTGCCCGAAGAACTTTTCAACCTTGATATTCTTGACGGTTCACCGCCTTGTACAACATTCTCAATGGCTGGCGAAAGAGAAGATAGTTGGGGAAAGAAAAAGAAATTCCGCGAGGGACAAGCCGAGCAAACTCTTGATGATTTATCTTTCGTTTTCATTGATACAGTCGCAAAACTTCGTCCGAAAACGGTAATTATGGAAAATGTTGAGGGACTATTATTGGGCAACGCATATAAATATGTTGAGAAAATATATGCAAGGTTCAAAGAAATAGGATATACGGTGAGGCATTGGCTGTTAAAGGGCGAAAATATGGGCGTTCCGCAAACAAGACATAGAGTGTTTTTTGTCGCAACAAGACTTGATTTTGACTTGTCAAATATTGACCTTATATTCAATTATGAGCCGATTACATATGGGGATATTATGACAGGACAGCACGCTGTTGAGAATGGCAAAGTGGCAGAAGTTGCAAAACTGTCAAGCAAAGAAGATAAACTCCTTAGCGATACAATGATGAGGCTATATAATAAAAATACATATTTTAGTGAACGTATTGTTTACAGAAACAAAATATGTCCTACGATTGTTGCAGGAGCAAGCGATATATGGATTGAGAATTGGGGGGCGAAAATTAACCAAAATGAAATCATAAATGCACAAACATTCCCACAAGATTATAATTATAGCGGGCAAAAACCTAAATATATATGCGGTATGAGCGTTCCGCCGATTATGATAAAAAGACTTATGACAAGGCTCATTGAGAGTGGGTTATATAATTATAAACTCAATAGATAAGCAATGCACCGTCGGGGCGGCGGCGGCGTAAATACACAACAACGTAATAAAATAACACCCTTTGTCGGGAAACCGCCCTTTCTCGGCTGACAAAAAAGGACTTTACAAAACAACGGGAGTGTGATATAATGAGTAAATCAAGAGCGAACGAACTATTACAGGAACTACATTCTAACCTTACGGCGAATTGGACGGGGAAAGCACGCTTCTCGTCGTCGGAAGCAATAAAGATGTGTCGGGAGATAATCAATGAATACGATAACGATGATAGTAATCGGAATAACACTGCTGATAGTGTTTCCGATGTTGGCGAATTATGACTGATTTTGAAGAAAAGTGGAAAGAATACCGTAATCGGGCGATACAGGCATTAGGAACGGCGATTATAATCACCTTGATAGTTGTGGCGAACATCGGTCTTATAGCGTGCATAGGGCGTTTATCGGCGCAACAGACAAAGTATCTTCTGTATGCTCAATGCGGACTTGTGGATATACTCGGGTGCGTGGGAATGATACACTGCTATCACTACTTTGACAAATGGAAGGAGAAGAAGAAAAATGGGAATGATAAAAATAAATGACGGCAGGGTGATTGTGGCAATTCCGTCGATGCGGAAAATCGGGGACAGTAAGTGGGCGGTTTATTTTATGGAAGATAACCAACTTTACACCGCGATATATTACACGGAAGAAAAGGCTCGGCACAGATACGAAAAGGAACTTGAAAAATGCACTCGATAACGGGTGTGTTTTTTTTGTGCGAAAAATTTTTGAAAAAACTTTGAAAAAAATATTGAAAAACTATTGACAACGGGACGGCGGGGGTGTATAATGTAACTATAAAGATTAAGAAAGGCGCAAGCCAAAGGAGAAAGATATGAACGCGAGAGAATTAGCGGAAAAACACGGCGTGAGCCATACGCTTATCTATAATATGGCGAAGAAACTCGGCAGACTGCCGACGGACGAAGAAATTGAAAACCGCAACCGCAAGACGGGAAGACCGCAGAAGTACAGGAGTATCGAAGATGAAGACGGAAAATAGTTGCTATAACTGCCCAAACAGAAAGGAAGCGTGCCACGATAATTGCGAAGTCTATAAGGCGTGGAAAGCCGAGTATCAGCGCAAGGAAAAGGAAGAAACGAAGACACGCAAAGCGTATTACAACTACGTCTATTATAGGAGTAAGGACTGATGTACACGGTATATTGCGGAAGAGTATGTTGTAATTTCAGCAAATTAAGCGATGCGGACTATTTTGCGAGAAAGAACGGCACAGTGGTGTTCGGCATTGCGAGAACAGAAAACGACAAAGGAGTGAAAAATGAAAATGGTAAAGAGTACAGAATTGACGGACGCGTTCTATGATTATTGGAGCGACGGCGAAAAGGTGGAATTCCTTGAAGCACTTGACGGGGCGATTGCCGAGATAGAAGAACTGGGCTTCGAAACCTACGCAAAGAGAACCCTTGCGAAACTCAAAGAGATGCGAGAGTATTGCAAAGAAGAGATTAAGGAAGAAGCGGAATTCGAGGGTGTTTGCCCTTATTGCGGAGAGTATCTGGAATATGACGATGCAAGTGGAGAATATGAGTGCCACGAGTGTGGATACGGCGGCGGATATGTGCCAAACGAAGACAGACTTGAAGATTACTGACGAACTTCCAACCGCTGACGACCTTATCGAACTTATCGAAACCTTGAAGGTAGTTAAGGCGGAGAAGATAGCAAGGCTTGAACGATATATTGAGTATCGTGAACAAAGAAACAAACACGACCGCGAAGACATAGAACGGTTGAAACAATACTTAAAGGAGTGCAAAAAATGAAATTCAGAACATTGAAAGAAGATGAAATCGAGTGCCGAGTGGGGCAGATAAGCGCAAAGGGCTTTACGCTTTTGTTGTACAAGAACGCAAGGGTAGATATGGACTTGCTGGACGAGACCGTTGGCGCGGGAAATTGGCAACGCGACCACAAAGAACTCAAAGGCAACATCTATTGCGGAGTATCCATTTGGGACGAAACCAAAAAGCAATGGATAACCAAATGGGACTGCGGAACGGAGAGCAACACCGAAAAGGAAAAAGGCGAAGCATCTGACAGTTTCAAGCGCGCGTGTGTGAATGTGGGCATCGGCAGAGAACTCTACACATCGCCGTTCGTATGGATAAGCGACCACGTTAAGGAACGCAACGGCAAGTATGTTCCTGACATAAGAAATATGAAAGTGCAGGAGATAGGCTACACCGACGACCGCAAGATAAACCGACTTGTCATTATCGGCGACGGCGAAGTTATATTCGAGTACGGCAAGGAAACGCCGAAAAAGGCGGCTAAAACCGATGAAACGCCGAAGACCGATAAATGGAGCGAAGAAGAACGAAAGGTGTTTGAAATGGGCGAATTTACCGAACAGAACATCGGATATATCAAGACCGTGGAGTTGAAGTACGACAATCGTTACAACGGAAAGACCGTCGGAGACCTGACGTATGAAGAGATTATCGACCTTATCGGCACGACAAAAAGTCAGTGGTTGAAAGACAGATTGTGTACTTACAGAGATTTTTTAGCGCAGACGCGCATCGTGGGCGAAGAAGAAACGCCGTTTTAATCTATGATAGAATTCACAAGTAAAAAACCGAAGTTATCAATAAGCCTTGACGGGGCGGTCGAAGTAACGTTCACCGCTCCGAGAGCGAAACTCGAAGCCTTAACCAACCTTGCGGACAAAGACTTTGACATCACCGTTAAGCAACACCGAGAGAAACGAAGCCTTGATGCAAATGCGTATGCGTGGGTTTTAATCACGGCGATTGCGGACGAACTGCGGGCGAGCAAAGACGAGATTTACTTTGATATGTTGAAGAAGTACGGACAAGGCGAACTCATAAGCGTTAAGACGGGTATCGACATAAGCGGGTTCGTTAAGTATTGGGAAATCGCAGGGTACGGAAAGGTCAACGGTGTCGAGTTTACGCATTACAGAGTTTACAAAGGCTCGTCAGAGTACGACACAAGAGAGATGAGTATCTTCCTTTCAGGAATTGTCGAAGAAGCACAAGCGTTGGGCATAGACACGAGAACGCCCGAAGAGTTGGCGGAAATGAAATCTTTATGGGAGCAGGGAAAATGAACAATAAGCAACGATACGCCATATTGAAGAAAAACAAAGAACAGTGGTTGAAGTATTATTCAATTAAAGACGAGAGCGGAATATATATCCTTACGAGATACGACGACAACGGTTTTAAGTTTGCTTATGTGGGGCAGGCAAAAAAGGTGCTTACAAGGCTTGCAGAGCATCCTATGGGATATAAGCAACACATAGACTTTTCTTTGCGCAAGCACGGCATCGGCGCACCGTTCGCAAAGGATGACAAATGGAAATGCGAGAAAGTCTTTTATTGTCCCGAAGCCGAACTCAACGATTTGGAGCAAGAGTGGATACGCAAGTGCCACGAACTCGGTTATCAGTTGCTGAATAAAACGACAGGAAGTCAAGGGCAAGGCAAGCAGGCATTAGGCGAGCAAAAGCCCGCAAAAGGCTATTACGACGGCATAAAGCAAGGGCGCAAGAAAGTAATCGACGAGATAAATAACAGGCTTACAAAGGGCGAAATTCGGCTTGTAATCGAATGCCCGAACAAACGCAAGGAACAACACCTTGCTAAACTTATGGAAATATTGGGGGAAAACGAAAATGAAGATACGGAATACAGCGGAGATTGTTAAAGAGATTTTGGAGCAAAAGCCGAGAGCAAGGGACTGCGATTTTGTCCTTTATGGGTTCGTTCTGAACAAGTACGGATATTCTGTTAGCATCCCGTTCAACGAGTTGGCGAATTTAGTCAAGGCGGAAGAATTGCCGTCAATGGAAACCGTGGGACGAGCGAGAAGAAAGGTTATGGAACTCTATCCGTCATTGCGTGGCGATAGTTACAAGGTCAGAATTGACAACACAGCGGAGTACATAGAATTCGCACAGGATAAAAGCGTATGAAATCAATAATTCAAGGCGATAGCGAAGATAGGTGTTACATTTGCGGACGGGCGGAGTGGATAGAGCGACATCATATTTTCAACGGAACGGCAAACAGAAAGAAGTCGGAAAAGTACGGGCTAACCGTCCACTTATGCCATTGGTGTCATAACGAGCCACCGCACGGGGTACATTACAATCAGGAAACGGACACGCGCTTGAAGCAAATCGGGCAACAAGCGGCGATGCACGAGTACGGTTGGACGGTGGACGAGTTTCGGGAAGTGTTCGGGAAAAATTATTTATAAAACTATTGAAAAACTATTGACAAACACGGGAATAGGGAGTATAATAAAGGTAAGAAAAGACAAAAGGGAGTACGAAAATGACGAAAGAACAAAGAAAGGCAATCAAGCGCATTTGTGCGGATTATGACTTTGAAGACCTTAAAGAACTGCGGGAGTGGTTCAAAGACTTTTACGGCGACAATCTTGACCTTGACTTATGGGACAAAACCGAAGACGGACTGTACGACGAAATCACAAAAATGATAAAATAAGGAGTGTAAAATGAAATTAGACTATTTTGAAACTGACGGACAAAGTTATTATGAAGCGGTAATTTGGGATAAAACAGGAAACACTCAACTTCTCGCAGAATGTTACACGACAAAAAACGAGGCAAAGAGAGCCGTTCGGAATTTCGTTAAAAACTATAAAGGAACGAAGGTTATCATTCCCGAAAATTGTTTCGTTAGACAATTCGACGAGGACGAATGTGCCATAGAAGATTATGAGGTGTACTGAAATGACAAAAGACGAAATTAAGAAAGGCTTGGAGTTCTGTAAAGCGGGCTGGTGCGTTATGTGTCCATACTGCAACTGTATAGGTTGTGAAGGTTTTCTAAAACAAGATGCCCTAACGCTTATAACCGAGCAAGAGAAAGAGATTGACAGGTTGAAAGCCGAAAATAAGCAACTTAAAACCGAGTGCACCTTACTTGACGACGAACTGCGTATTGCGAGGCAAGAAACAATCGACGTGTTGAACAAGTTGAAAACGAAAGCGTTCGACAAAGACGCTTTTAACGGGTGGGCAGGCTCGACTTTTGTGGTTCTTGTCAGAGATATAGACAAGATGATTGAGGACTATGTAAAATGAAGTCAATATTATTGAGTATAAAACCTAAATATGTAGAACTTATAGCAAGCGGGGAAAAGATAATTGAAGTGCGGAAATCAGCACCGAAAGAAGTGCCGTTCAAGTGCTATATTTACGAAAGCAGAAATGGTGGGCATAGATGTAAACATTGCAATGAAAAAGATAGTTGTTATTCGTATGCGCCAAAAAATGTAGGTTGCTATAACGGTAGGGGTAAAGTAATCGGTGAATTTATCTGCGATAGGATTGAAATGGTAAATGCAAAATGTAGCGATTATGGTATTGATTTATTCTATCATGATTGTTTAACGAATGGTTGTTTAACCGAAAGAGAGATTGAAAAATATTTTAATGTTCCAGAAGATAGAGATTTAAGAGCAATGAAAGGCAATGGTTATGTTTGGAATATATCCGACTTGAAGATTTATGATAAACCTCGTGAGTTGAGCGAGTTTAGTCGTCCTTGCTCATATAGCGGGCTTTGTTTTTCTTGTAAAAGAACGAGTTTTAAGAAAGACGGAAATCTTTTGTGTAACACAAAAATAACCCGTCCCCCGCAATCGTGGATGCACGTTGAAGATTTAGGAGAAGAAGAATGAAACAAATCAGAGCGTTAAGAGCGAACGGCATAACTTTGTTGGTATCCTCGGTGATAACAGCCGTATGTGTCGGGGTGTGTTGGAAGCACTTCCCGATTGCAGTGCAGGCGATATATATCTGCATATCGTTGATGTTTGCGGTGTTCGGCGGAGTAATGGTAGGACGTAGCATTTGGTTGAATAAACAAAGAAAGGAGAATAGAAGATGAAAAAAACGCTCAAATCACTCATTATAGTACTTATTATAGTAATGTGTTTGGGCGTTTTTGTCGGGTGTTCGACTTATAAAATCCGAGACGATTATCATTACGAAACGATGACGATTTATTTCAAGGACGGCGAGAACATATCTTTCAGGCGAAATGATATAAAAATAAGTCAAACCGACACGCTGCTGATTATCGACAAGAAAAACGACCGCAGTTATGTTTACAAAAAAGAAAATATCCGAAAAATAATTTATGCTTGACAAAACACAAAAACTGTGTTATAATGAAGTATAACCATAAGAAAGGAGTTGCCTATGACTTCTAAATTAAAATTACATAGGTCGAAAAAGTAGGCGGAGCAGTCCGTCTATTTGGCGTTATACAAGAAACAAGGAGTAAAAAATGCCGTGCAAAGCGACCAACCCGCAAAACCTTATTCCGCAAAATGAAAGACCTATTGAAGAAAGGCGAAGAATAGCGGCAATGGGTGGAAAAGCAAGGGGCGAGCAAAAGAAAAGACAAAAGACTTTTAGAGAAGCACTTGAAACGCTTTTATCGAAAGAAGTAGTCGATAAGAACGGAGATAAGTATGACCTTTTGACGGCAATAAGTGCCAAACAAGTAGAAAAGGCAAGCAAGGGCGATACAAAGGCTTTTGAAGTTATCCGCGATACGATAGGACAGAAACCCGTTGAAAGAGTTGAAATCACAGAGTGGGACACAAAGATTGCGGGCGAAATAGAAGCGTATGTTGACGGACGAAAAGCGTAAATATCTTGACCTTTTAATCGACGAGCCGTACAAGGTTGCTAATTGGTTAGGTTTTACGGGAATAAACAAAGAACTCCACAACAAGTGGATACAGGAACTTGTGTTCGGCAAGAACGATTGGACACTGCAAGCGCATCGCGGAAGTTATAAAACTACTTGTGTATCGGTGGCATTTGCGCTGTATATGATTTTGTTCCCGACAAAGAACATAATCTTTATCAGAAAGACCGATGATGACGTTACGGAGATTATAGAACAGACGAGAAAGATTTTATCGAGCGACACGATAAAGTTTTTAAGTTATAAATTGTGGGGCAAGCCTGTTGAAATAAAGAAGTCGAACAGCAACGAGATAACGACCAACCTTTCAGACACGACAAGGGGCGCGGTGCAGTTATTGGGTTTAGGCATTAAAGGGAGTTTGACAGGCAAACACGCGTACTGGGTTCATACGGACGATATAGTCAACATCAAAGACCGTGTGAGCCGAGCGGAACGAGAATATACGAAGTCCATTTATATGGAGTTGCAAAATATCAAAATGGTTGGCGGGCGGATAACGAACACAGGCACGCCGTGGCACAAAGACGATTGTTTTTCTTTAATGCCGACAGCCGAAAAATACGATGTGTATTCGACGGGGCTTTTGGGGCAGGACGAAATCGACAAACTGCGAAAGAGAATGACACCGAGTTTGTTTGCCGCGAACTACGAGTTGAAACACATAGCGAACGAAAACACTTTGCTGAATACACCGCCGAAGTTTGTTGACGATGTAAACCTTGTGAGACAGGGGAGAGCGCATATCGACGCATCATACGGTGGCGAAGACGGAAGTGTTTTGACGATAGCCAACAGAATAGGCGACAAGATATATGTATTAGGCAAACGCCGCCAAGGGCATATAGACAGCCATTTGAACGAGTTTTTGTCGTTATGCAAGGCTTATCAGGCGGGCGTTATTAGAGTTGAAGATAACGGCGACAAGGGCTATCTTGCAAAGGAAATAATAAAGCGTGGCGGGTATGCAAAGACCTACCACGAGGATATGAACAAATATATCAAAATCTCAACATACCTTAAAGCGGAATGGGACAATGTTTACTTCCTGCGCGGAACGGACGAAGAATACATCGACGAAATACTTGACTATTCGGAAGACGCGGCGCACGACGATAGTCCCGACAGTCTTGCTTGCGTACTACGAGATTACAGCAAAATATACAAGCGGGGTTGACCTATGGCAAGTTATCAAATTGATTTTAAGGACGGCAAAGCAAACAATGCCGCTGATACTTACGCGCTTATTATATCGTATCAAGCGTCGGAGACCTATATCGCCGCAAAAGCGGGGTGGGATTATTATATGGGCGAAAACACGACGATAAGTGCAATCGGGCGTTATTATTGGAAGAACAGGGTTGACGAGAACACGGGAAAGGTTGTCGGCGGCGGGTTTGTCGAAAATCCGTATGTTGCGAACAACAAAATCGGTTACTCGTTCTTCACGGATATGGTAACGCAAAAGGTTGACACGCTGTTTAGGGAAATACCGACGATTGACGGGGTTGAACTTCCGAAAGGGTTTGTCAAAACATTCGGGTATGTATTAAGGTCGGCGGCGGAACGCGCATCGGCGCAAGCGGTGAGTTACATATTTGTTGATAGCGACGGACACCTTAACTGTTTCTCGGCGGATAGGGCGATGCCGTTCTATGACAACGAAACGGGCAAATTAAGGGCGTTGATACGTTGGTGGGAAGTCCCCGCGCAACGGAAAGATATTCCTTACATCTATTGGGAAGTATATACCGAAGACGGAGTAACGACTTATTGCAATCGACCGACGATACACGAGACGAAACCCTTAACGCCGTATAAGTATAAGAGAACGAAAAGCATTGTATCGGACGAAATCATCGCGGAAAAAACGCCGTTGCCGATTGTTGAGTTTCTGAACAACGAATACAGGATGAGCGACCTGACGGCAAACATAAGGTCTAAAATCGATATTATCGATATTGTACAATCGGGGTTTGCAAACAACATTGAAGACTTTTCGGATGCGTTCTGGTCGATTAAAGACAATATCGGCGGCAACGAAGGGTATTATCAAGACTTGGTTTCCGAGATAACGCGCACAAAGGTTATTGTTGCGGACGGTGCGGAAATGAAACAGTTTCAAATCCCGACGGAAGCGCGGTCAAGGTTTGTCGAGATTATTAAAGACGACCTTATTCGAGACGGCGGTGTAGTGGACACGAAAGCACTAACGCAGGGCAATCTTACGGCAACAGCGATTAAAGCGGCGCGAGCAAATCTTGAAACAAGGGTATCAAAGTTTGAATGGCAGGCGTATAAATGCGCGACAGAAGTGTTGGAGTTATATTTCAGATTGCAAGGGAAAGAAATTCCCGAGTTCGATGTTACTTTCAACACTTACCATTTGGACAATGTTACCGAAACCGTGCAGAACGCGGTATCGCTTCGCGGCACAATAAGCAACGATAGTTACTTGAAGATGTTAAAGAGCGTGAACATTATCGACGATGTGGAAGTCGAAAAGGCAAAAATGGAAGACGAAAACAACGCACGGTTTGGGTTTGGAAATAAGGGTATTGTAGAATGACCGAAAGACAAATGCACGAACAGAGCGACGGGGTTTTGAACGAAACGACGAAGTTGCTGAATAAACAATACAACGTGGCGTATAAGGAAGCGAAAGATTATCTTGCGATTGAACTTGCAAAGGTTGAACTTTCGGGGACGGCGCAACAAAGGTATAACGAATTGTTGAAATACGACCGCTTGGACAAAATATGTTCGGAAGTTGCGGATATTATCTTAAACGCAAACAAAACCACGAAGAAAGAAGTAAACAATCTTGCGGTTGCGGTGTACAAAATGAATTACGACTGGCAGGCTGACAAATTGGGGCTTGACGGCGTAAACAAGACCGAGAGCAAGGAAGCATACGAAGAAGTGGATATGTTCGATGTGATAGCATTAGCGGCGTTGACAGACAAAGATGTTATAGAACGTGATGTGAAGTCGAAGATTGTGCAGGCGGTGATGAGCAAGGCGGGCGTTCGTCCTATCATTACAGCGGTGAAAAACGTTGCGGAAAAGAACTTGTCGGACAGTGTGAGAATAGCGACCACGGCGACCACGCAAACGGAAAACAAAGGACGAGCCGATGTTGTGGAAGTCGCAAAGAAACAAGGACGGAAATTCCGCAAAGTATGGCGTGCAGTCGGGGACAATCGGACAAGGCAGGCACATAGAGCGGCAAGCGGACAAGTGCAGGACTTTGACAAGCCTTTTATTGTTGGCGGTGAAAAATTGATGTACCCTGCTGATATAAGTTTGGGTGCAAGCGCAAAGAATACAATTAACTGTCGTTGCAGAATGGCGGTTATTGAATATGACGGGCAAACGTCGTAAAAAATAGCAAATAAAAATAATTTTATGAGATGCAACCTCGTTAAAAGCGTAAAAGGAGTTTTTATGAAGAGAGCAGAAATCGAAAAGTTATTCGACGGCAAATTGGCAGAAGGTGTTGAAGTCAAAGAAATCATCGACGCGATTATGAAAATCAACGGCGACGATGTAAACCTTGCGAAAGAAAGCGCGGTAAAGGCAAGCAATGCAAGCATTGAAGAAATCAAAGCACAGGCTATTGCAGAAGCCTTGAAGCCTTACGAGAAAGGCGGGGAAAAGTATTTTGATACGGAAGCCTATCAAAAGGTTTTGGACGAAAACAAAGCCTATAAAGAGCGTGAAACAAAGCAAGCGAGAACGAGCGCGGTTGAAAAGTTGTTGAAAGACGGCAAATTCGACACAAGGGTTTTAAGCCTGCTTTCAAAAGCGGTTGACGATTATCAGCCGAAATGGAACGAGAATAACGAAATCGAGAACGCTCCCGAAATCTTAAAGGCACTTCAAAGCAATTATCCCGACTTTGTTGTTACCGAAACGGACGGCGGGTTTAAGCCTGCTACACCGCCTGCAAAAGGAAAGGCAGATACAGAAGTAGATGCTTTCGTTGCGGGTTTCAAAAAAGGATAAAAAAATAAAACATTTTAAGGAGAATTAAAATTATGGCAATCAATTATGCACAGAAGTATTCTGATGTAGTAGCAGAAGCGTTCAGGCTTCAATCCAAGACCGCTGATATCGCAGGCGGCAGATATGATTTTATCGGCGTTAAAACCGTTAAAGTGTATCAGGGCGCAACCGTTGAGTTGGGCGATTACACTATCAGCGGAAGCAACCGTTTCGGCACGCTCGCTGAACTCGAACTCCCCGTACAGGAAATGACCTTGACGCAGGACAAATCGTTCACTTTCGTTATCGACCGTATGAATTACGAAGGCACGAACTTTGCGAACGAAGTCGGCGCAAGACTGCGTGATGAAATCGACCAAGTTGTTATCCCCGCACTCGACGCTTACAGGCTTAAAGCAATGGCATCGGCAACGGGTATCACTTCGGCAACCGACACTGCGCCTACCAAAGCAAACGCTTACGAACTGTTCTTGAACGCATCTTCGACTTTGGACGAAAACAAAGTCCCCGCTGTTGGCAGAATTGCGTTCGTAACGCCTGATTACCTGAAACTCTTAAAGCAAGACAGTTCTTTCATTCTGCAATCCGACCGTTCAATGGAAATGTTGCAGAAAGGTATTGTCGGCACTTGCGACGGCGTTGAAGTCCGTATGCTCCCCGCTTCGTACTTCCCCGCAAACAAATACCTCATTATGGCACATCGCGATGCTATCGTTGCTCCCGTCAAACTCACGACTTACCGTATTCTTGACGATGTACAGGGCATTGACGGCAGCGTTGCGGAAGGTCGTGTTGTTCACGATTGCTTCGTACTTTCCAACCGCGCAAAAGCGATTTATGTACAAGGCAAAGCGGCGGGCTAAAATTCAAGATTAAGGCGGTGAAATATCCGCCTTTTATGCCGATAAGAGTAACGCCGTGCAACTCGGCAATCGGTAGAAATAAGGAGAACGAATATGAAAACATTATCGGATAGATACAGCGACAAATTTGGCGAGAACTTGGGCAATCTTGTTGCAACAATCCCGCAATACGACACAATCACCGTTGACGGGTTTTGCAACAGAATACACGACTTTATTGAAGATTACATAATGTTGCGAAATCCGACTTATGACTTTGAAAGCCTTGCGCCATATCAGAAAACGCTTGTTGAAGATGCGGAAGTATATCAGGCGTTTTATGTTGTCCACGGGGTTGACTTTACGCAAGCGAGCGGTTACGACAGCAATTCGGGCGCGTTGATGGACAAAGCGACGATACGCGAAAGGCAAATTTGCGACAATGCAAGGAACAGATTGTTAAGGGCGAGAGTGTTGCATAGAGAGCCGCGAGATATGGGGGCGCGATATGACGGCTAAATGGCGGAAAGGAACTTACAACAAAGACAAGACGGGGACGGAGATTAAAGAATGGCTTATTCGGGTTACAAAGGAACTTTCGACCAACCGTTTTGACAGCACGCCGACGGACGGAGTTATATCGCACGATTGGACAAGGGCGATACAATCCGACAGTCCGAAAGCAAGGGAAATACAAGCGGGCGATATGATTATATATCAAAATCACCGCTACACCGTGCAGACGACCGCTACAACGCCGAATAGACTGGCTTATAACGGGTTTGACACGATTATTTATATGAAATGAACAATCGAGATATTATGGCGTACAATGTGCTTGTAATGGCGTTAAAATCGGTGTGTCCGTATAGAACGGGAAACCTTGAACGAAACGGCATACGAGTTAAAATAGACAATGGCACAATGTGCGTTGTGGTTGGACACGAAACGAGTAAACTTTTGGGCGAATATGCGGTTTATACAAACGAGCCGTGGATAAGCCCGAAATGGGGCGGAAAGCAAAACCCAAATCAAGGTTGGATAGAACGGGGCATTGAAAAGGCTTTGCCGCTTATAAGGCAAGTTTATTCGGGAATGACAATAGATGATTTTAATGACCTTATGGACGATTTACAAAAACAAACGGCAACGAGGCAAGCGGAGATAAGGAGAAAGCGGAAGAATGTTTGAAGATTTGTTTTTACAGTTTATAGAAAAGGAGTTTTCCGATAGTCTGTCGGAAACGGTGAATGTTACGAATGATTTGAGCGTCGTGTACGAACAGGAAGTAGATGCGGCGCAAGACTTATATTTCGAGCCGTTCAAGAAAAACCCGAAAGCGGTCGTGATTGTGTTGTCCACAACGAACGCAAGTCAAACGAACATCCCGCAAGTGTCGTTCACGACGGAGCAGATGTCGATTAAGATACTTTGCAACGAAAACCAAAAACACGATATATATAAGGCGATTGACGAGTTTACGAATAAATACAACGCCGTTTATTCGGTGTTGGCAGGCGATACGAAGTCGTACAATATGCAGTTGAACATAAACAAGCCTTTTGTGGCGGGAATGTATGATATTCCGACGGAAAGCATAGATGACGACGGATGCACGGAGACTTTCGGATATATCACGATACAATGGTTTATCACGGCAATTTACAGTGATAACATTAAACTCGGCACGGACGAACTCAAAATCAAGGTAGGAACGACAGAATATCCGATTAAAGGACTGTACAGATACACTTTCTCGGAAAACCCGAACTCGGTCATATACCAAAAAGAGGGGCAGATAAGAGCAACGCACGAAGATGCGGTTTTAACGACCACTTATATCTTTAACTTTCAGTGTCTCGACGGCGACACGTTGAGTGAGTTATTAGATAGGTCTTTTAACGGCAAAACGGGCGGTATTTACGGTCAAACGCTGTCTTTGGTTATAGACGGTCAAACGGTCGAAATGAGCGATTATACGCTTGAAAAGGCGTACGAAAACGGCGTTAAAAGTTACACGCTGACTTTGGTGAAATAATGAGTAAAGAATATCATATCTATCTTGACCACAATATAGCGGTTGACGGCGAACAAACTGGCGGGCAGTTGTCCGAAACTTCGTCGCCTGAAAAAAGTGCTAAAAAACAACAGTCGGAAGCGAAAACGGGAGCGACCGCAAAACTCGTCGGAGTGTACATCGGAAAGCAAGCCTTTCAGTGGGCAACATCGAATTACGGGAATTTGACGGGCGATTATTTGGGGCAAGCGTGGATAAGCGAGAGCATAGAGTTTGCGGGGCTTGTCGGCGGTATTTTGGCTAAACCCGTACTCGGGAGCGTGATTGCGGCGGCGGTCATCGCTAAAAAGGCAACGGATAAATATATCGAACGCACGAAAGCAAATCAAGAAGCGATGCAATTAAGAGAACGCACGGGCAGTCTTTTGAGTAGTGGGGGCAGGCGATGAAATTAAAAATCTTTTCACTCGGTATCATAAAAGAATATACGCCGTTGGCTGGCGGGGTGATGAATTGGGTTGCCGACGACACTTTGGATAGCGCGACTTTCCGCATTGTTTCGGACACTTCTACACCGTTCGAGAACACGGCGGTTGCAACGATTGTTTTTGAAAAGGGCGACGGAACGGAGATTGAAAGCATTAAAATGCTTGTCGGCGCGGACAATGTCGAGCCTTTTGCGAAAGGTGCGGGCAAGTATGTCCATAACCTTATGCTTGTCGAATTGACAAAAATCCTTGAAAAGTTTACAAATTTACATTATATATCTACAATGGACACGCAGTTGTCAACGCAAATCGACACCGCGTTTGAAAACCTTAACACCTTGATATATGGTAAATATATCGACTTTCTTGTGTCTCCGACAACATTTCCGTATATGCTCCAACAAGACGACTTGTTGAAGTCGGAAAATAGCCCGTTTTACGGGTTGCCTGCGGAAGATTATATCAACGAAAACGCAACAGCAAGAGAGATATTAGACGGGCTTTTCAGCACGGTAAACGCACGGGCGGTCGTTACGGATATAACGAATAATTATATAATTAAAGTCGGGGTTATGGATATGAACAAGACCACCGACAAGACGGAAGTTGCAAATAGACTTGGAACTTTTTGGCAAAATAATATAGACAATTTTTGCGGCAAGGTCGTGTCGAAAGTGAGCAACGCAACGCCGCAATCGTATGTATTTGTAATTGACAGTTTCAAGTCTTTATTGAACACGGCAACAACGAATAATAAGGTTGTGGCAACGGCTTTTAATGTCGAATATTTTGCTGACTTTTCTTTGTTGCCAAACGAAGATAGGCAAATCAATGTCAAATACACAAAGGGCGATGTTTCGTATAATAAATATGTTACAATACCCTATCCCACGCCGCTTCCGTTGATTGGAAGTAAAGACTTTTCGGGAGCATCGCAAGACTTGCTTGTCGATAAGGAATTTTGGGACGCTTTGGATAGCGACGCGGCAAGTTATACGAACTATGTTAAAGACAACACGCTGTATTATGAGCGCGGTGCGGCATCGGTAGATGTGTCGAGAACATATAAGGACTTGTTCTTTACGCAAAGCGTTTTCGAGATGACGGCGAAAAAAGCAATGTTCAGATACATTGACCTTAACAGAGTTGCGTTATTGGGCGATGCCGATTGTCAAATCACGGGAATGGAAACCTCGGAAAACTTTTGGGGCATTGGCGATTTTATCTATACCGCGAAATACGCGCCGTTGGTTGATGACGTTATAATCGAAGCGAACAAGACCAAAAAGCAAAACGATAGAAACGCGGTATTTTCTATCACGGACGGACAGTCGGACAACATTATCGACTTGTCGAGGTACGGGCGTAATTTAGTCGGTAAGGCGCAAAGAATAGGCAATGACGAACTTTCTATCGACACGAATGTTTACGGGCGCGAAGATGTGTTAGAGCCGTTAGATAAGGTCGGTGATTACATCGTTTATAAGACCGAAATGCAAATAATGAGCAAGGCACATTATAGCGATACGGAAGATAAGAATTGGTATAAAGTGCGCTATTCGATGACGAAAGGCTTTAACAATCTTGCGGAAAAAATCGGGCTGGCGCGAGAAAAAAGGATATACCAAATCCCGCTTACGGGTTATCGTTCAACCTTGCCGATAAGGTCGAGCATTGCATACGGCTTGCAAGGGAACTTTACATTGTTGCAAGACGGCGAAAACAACGAGCAAAAAAAGACTTTGAGTGCATTCTTGTTGCAACGGCTTGTGAACACCTTTCCGTCGGATATGTACAATGCGATACTAATGAATGTTGTGGTTATGAATTATCACTATGTTCTGCCCGTGGTAGGCTTTGGCGCGGGAAACACAATGAACTTTATCGGGCGGTTTTATGACAATTACAGCGCGGGTTTATCGTTCGTGGCACAGCGCAACATATTCAAGTGGATAGGCGGAAACAAAGCGTGCCAAAACCCGTATGTCAACAATGCGGGCGTTGCATTTGGTTTCTTTGATATATCAATCGGGAATATCCCCGCGCTTGATAGCGATAACATCAAAAAGCGTCCTGCGGTCGGTGCAAACGAAACCTTTTGGGGCTTTGGGAAAAGCGATATAAGTTACACAAAAGACCGCGCCGAGAGCATAACATTGCAGAAAATCTATTCGTTGGTTGAAGACAATAAATTTACGGGGTACAAAAAAATGCGTATCGGAGAAGCGTTGATTAGAGATAACTACGCTTTTGAAGTTGAGAATAGACCGAAACTGAAATTGTACAAAGATTGTCCCGCAAAATATCTTGACGGCAACGCGCAGACTTTCAAGACTTCCGAGGGAACTTTGGTAGGTGAGACACAAGATTATCTTGAAGTAAAATATTGGAGTTATCAAGATATAAATGGCGGTTATTTAGTTGTAAAAAACGACAACACGGAGTATAATAATTGTATAATCGCAGACGACAACGGAAACATTTATCTTGTTGCCGAAAAGTTAAGCAAAAAGGACGGGGAGATTGTCCCGACCACGAAACATTATGCGTGCGTAGCACTGTATGACGAACAATAAAACAAGGAGCAAAAAAGCGTATGAAAGTTTACTTGAACAAAGAATACAAATGCGTTAAAGTGGAAGATAATACTTTTGTTGCGAACGACAGTAGCAATTACATAAGATATTATTTTGTAACGAACGCAAACGGCGATGTTATCGACAAAATGGACGATACGAGCGTTATCTATCGCAACACCGAGCCGAGTTATGTAACGGTGGCGTTTAGGCGTGCGGACGGCGACGTCATCCAACACCTTATGGCAAGTCCGAAAACCGATGCGACGGGAAAAAGTTTCTTTGAGTACGAAATCACGAACACAGACGGTGTTTTGTACAAAAAAGGCGCGTTGGAAATTTCCGCACAATTTATCGAAGCGACCTTATCGGAAACGGGCGGCGTGAAAAAGGTTATCAGTCAAAAGGTCAAAGCGATTGCGATAAACACTGCTCACGTTTTGGATAATATCGGCGAAGAAGCGGAAGAGTATTATTCGCAATACGAACAAGCGAACAACGACGCACACGCCGTTTTGCAAACGCAAATAACGACGAACTTTAATAACATCGGCACTTTGCAAGACCTTACGACCGATGCCAAAGACGACCTTGTTAAGGCGATAAACGAAGTCGATGCACACGCTGATGCGAACAAGTCTGAAATAGGCGACCTTTCCACTCTTACCACTGACGAAAAGACCACTATCGTGGGCGCAATCAACGAAGTGGATGCACACGCCGATGCGAATAAAGCCGAAATAGGCAATCTTTCTGCGCTTACCACGGACGAAAAGGCTACGCTTGTGGGTGCAATCAATGAAGTGGATAATCACGCGGACAACGCCACAACTTTGGCAAACAATGCTGTCGCAACGGCTAACGGTGCAGTCGCCACGGCAAACGAAGCGAAGACCACCGCGCAGACCGCCGAAACGAACGCTAATAGTGCGGTAGATACTGCAAACGCCGCAAACGCGACCGCAGACGAAGCAAAGGCTATCGCGCAAGGAAGTCAACGGGCAATAGGTTTTGCGACTTTACAAGCGGCAATAACGGCGTTAAACGGGTATAGCAACACGCAACTTAAAGTGGGCGATAATGTCTATATTGTGGAAACGGGAGTGCCTGATTTATGGGTTGCGGCGGTTGAGCCGAACAGTGTGGCTTATAACTACACGACGAACGACGCGTTCAACGATGACCTTGTGGAAAATACCCTTGTGCAAGTCGGGTATTACAAGTTTGCGTATCTCGAAAGCGACGGAAAACCTTGCACGGTTGCGTGGCAGAATATGACTGTTGCTGAAAGCGATTGGGTTGCGAGTACGGAGTTTGCGGACTTCCCGTATGAAGCGAAGATTATTCTTACGGATTTTGTAAACTTTTCATCTATTCCGCAAGTGGTGTTCGGACTGACCGAAGCGACGAGCGGGAACTATGCGCCTATTTGTAAAGCGGGCGACAAAGGGGTTTACATTTACAGCAAAGTCAATACTGCTATCACGCTCCCGACAGTCGTTACTTTTGCGCCGAATGTACACGGGGCGAGTATGCAAGGCGGCGGCTACACGAACAAAGGTAAATGGGTTGCAAGCACGACCTATGCAATCGACGACCTTGTTTACACCGACAACGGACAGTTTGTGTGTATCGAAGGTATCACTTCGACGACTTCTCCCGAACAAGACACTACGCATTGGCAAGCGACTTTTGTTGCGACAGGAAAGACGAAAAACGGGCTTACAATCAGCGGACAAGACAACGGAACGGGAGTGCAAAAGACTTTTGACGGCTCGCAAGCGGTTGAAGTGGCGTTCGATGAAACCACGATGACGGCGAAAGAAGTCAACGGTGTTTTGAAAGTTGGTGCGAAAGGTACTATCCCCGAAGCGTTACCGCAAGAAGCGAGTGCGTTGAAGAGCGGGGAGTTGCCGACAAGCGGGTGGGATACGAATACACCGTTTTTTGAGGGCGAATTAAATTTGCCTTATGGTGATAACTCGGAAATTAAAATTTGTGACGGGGATTATCGAGCCGTAAAAGTTGACTTAACCGTTACCGCAAAAGCGACAACGAATTATGAGGCAGGAGAAAATATATCAACAGTTACTAAAACAAAAAACAGCGGTAGTGCGTCAGTACTTGTTACGTTTTCTTTCTCGTCGTCTCGCTCAAACGACGCACAGTTTATGTTTAAGGAAGATGGAATATATGTAAAACTATTTAATTCGCCATATACATCTTACGGGTGTAGGCTTACGCTTCTAAAAGCACAGGCTCCACAAGTCGGGGGAACACCTTGCTACACTATCTCCGACACTTCCATAACCGCCAACAGCGATATTCTTATGGAACTCACCGACGAGGGCGGAGTAAAGTCCTATTCAATGGAAGCGGGCAAGATAACCGTTATCCGCGACACCGCACCGACACAGCCTATCCCGTACACCTACAAGGTAAAACAGACCAACGCAAGCGGGCAGTTTACGCTGGTAAACCATTATGTACCGAGCATACCTGAAAGCCCGACGAGTTTGCCCGTTACTTATAAGAAAGTGAGCGGAGAGTTACCGACGAGTGGGTGGGAAAATGAAGTTAGGAGTGCCGACTTATGGAACGGTAGTGTAAACGTCGGTGGTTATGGCGGTTCCCCAGCTTATAATGTTCCTGCATCTGCGGAACAAGACCTAAAAAACATTGTTTACCACAAAACAGGACGATTATATCTTTACACTGATGACGGAAAGGAATTTGTTTGCACATACTCGGAGTCTGCTTCTACATCATCGGAATATACGTACACTGGCATCACGGATGGGATAAAAATGGGAATATCAACCAACGTTGATGCCTCACCTCTTACGATTTCCGCGAGAAACTTAGATAGTGCTAACCATACGGTTGTCGCTATGTCCACATACAAACTTGTATCGGGTAATAAAACCTTTACTATCTCCGACACCGATATAACCGCAAACACTTCTGTCAAAATGTACTTAACGGACGAGGGCGGTGTAAAGGCTTATAGCAAAGCAGTGGGCAGTATTCAGGTTATCCGCGATAGCGTGCCGACAACTGCTATTCCTTACGAATACGAAGTTGAACAAACGAGTGCAGAAGGGCTTTTTGAGGTCATAAATGCTTATGTACCTACCAAAACAAGTCAACTCACGAACGATAGCGGGTTTGCGAAAACGACAGAGGCAAATACTTGGACGGGCGTGCAGACTTTCAGCAATGCCGACGGCATAAAGACCGACCGAGTACATAACCTTGACAATAATGACGCGTGGTACAATTTCGACGGGTCGAATAATAGGTTTGGCAGCCCTTCAAGACCAACGATTATTAGGACGAGTGAAGCAAGACCGAGAGCGCAAGTTCCGAGCGGCGAAACAACGGTAACGAAAGCGATTGCGTTGTTGGAAGATATACCGAGTGCAAGTCAACTCATGAACGATAGCGGGTTTGCGAAAACGACAGAGGCAAATACTTGGACGGGCGTGCAGACTTTCAGCAATGCCGACGGCATAAAGACCGACCGAGTACATAACCTTGACAATAATGACGCGTGGTACAATTTCGACGGGTCGAATAATAGGTTTGGCAGCCCTTCAAGACCAACGATTATTAGGACGAGTGAAGCAAGACCGAGAGCGCAAGTTCCGAGCGGCAAAACAACGGTAACGAAAGCGATTGCGTTGTTGGAAGATATACCGAGTGCTGGCGAATGGGTAACCGTAACGGGTGAAACAGCGACCTTAACGGAAGCGGGGACTTATCAAGTATTGTTCGGCGCAAGTTATAGGGTGCAATCAATCATATATTGGGACGGCACAAATGGCGCAGACGGCATATATTCGACCGTGGCAACGGCGGTATCAAATAACAGAATATCTATTACTTCTCGATACCCGAGTGTTACCGCTGGCGGCGTGTTGTCGATATATTTCGCTACTGTAACAGCAGACAACGGAGTATGGACAGAAGAAACGACAGCGCAATCAGGCTTCAAATACCGTAAAATAAACTAAAAGGAGATAAACTATGTACGGAATAAGTAACAGTCAACAACAAGGTGGGGGCGGCGGTAGTGCCGCTTCCTACAAGGCTATAAAATCAACGCTTACACCGAGCGATTGGCAGGAAGTAGCAGGTGCAACGCCGTATTTTATAGGCGAAAACGCTATGCAATGGACGGTGAACGGCGATGGCGACTACGAAAAATCTCAAACAACAAAACTCGGACTTGTAGCAGGCAATAGTTATACGATAACTGCTGTTTGCGATGGACAAACTTACACGCAAACGGCGGTCGCAGCAGGTGACGAAGCAAACGGAATAGCAATAAGTTATGACCTTCATCCCCAAGTTTCTATGTTTGTTGATATTTATGATGATAATACGGGTTCAAAATGTGTTATATATGTTGAGGCAACAAGTTTCGTCATTACAAAATTCGAGGGCGAAGGTTTCGGTTCAGGTTGCAGAGCAACCATATCCGACAGTGCAATCAAAGTCAATTCAGCAGTCACATTATATACAAACACAAGTGAGAAAATCGCCGTCGGAGAAAAAACGAATGGCAATGTAACATTGATAGCCGATAGTATTCCTGTAACTTCTATACCTTACAGCCTTGAAATTGTCGGCACAGACACGGAAGGACTTTTTGAACTTATAAACGGATATATCCCGCCGACGATAGAAGTGCCGACAGCACTGCCTCAAAAAACAAGTGCGATTAAAACTGGGACTTTGCCAAAAGGAGGGTCGCGTGTTGAGATAACTGACAGCGAAATTACTGCGACAAGCGATATTGTAGTCGATGTCTCGTATAAGAAAAAGGTTACTGGCGGACTTGCTCCTGGGATGTTAGCACTTGTTTTAAGCAACGGCGAAGTAGCAGATGAAGACATTTCGTTCGAGTATAAAATTAAACAAACAGACGGAGAAGGTCAATTCACGGTAGTGAACAGTTACATCCCTCAACAAATACTACCATTAGAAAAGAACGTAACAAACGAAAGCACCTCATTGGGACAAAAAGTTGTAACAATTACTGGTACCGCGAAACCGTATTTGTTTACCGTAAAAGACAGTGATGTATCTGCATCAGTTTTTGTTCGTCTTTATCCTGCCGACGAAAACACTGAAACCTGGCTTAATGAACATACTTTATCAAGTATAATTACAGAAGAAAGTCATCAATTCACTTTTAAGGTAGATACAAATACATTGCCGACCACTTTTAGTATAAAATATATTATCGAAACCCTTACAAAGTAAGAATAGGAGACTGTTATGGGATATGTGGAACTTAAAACAGGGCAAGTGGCGTTAAGACCAGCGGGAGATTTAAGTAGCCGATATACGATTGTATGGGAAGGTGCAGAACAAACAGGTACCGACTGGCAGTATAAGGCATTACCAGACGGAGGGTATTATTGTAGTTGACTATGGTATATAACTCCCTCAGTGCCGTTTAACACTGCTGATACACTTGTTCTTAATACTGATAAGATAACTAATGATACGCCTTTGTATACTGTCGTACAACAGAGTGATTATCTTGACTTAGGAGACGATGCGTTAAGTAGAATTTTTGCAAACGTTACAAAAGTATGGAGACATACAACAACATCTGGTTCTGGGGAAACGCCTAACGTAACAACGTGGGAAGTGTGGCTGTTTAATAATGGGAAATTTGGACTTTTTGGATACCAGAAAGAAGCTGGATATGTCTACGGTTATCCAGTATGGATAGAAAAATTATGGAAAAACAAGGAGTAAATTATGGAAGAAAAAATCTTACTTATCGGCAAACTAATACAAGAGGGTATCGAGGGCGAAGCGGAAGCGTTAAAAGACTACAACCGAGAACTCGCGGAAATCTATGCCCTTGACGCGGAAACGGGCGACAAATGTGCTCCTGTCATTGCGGAAATCATATCCGACGAACTCAATCATATCGCTAAACTTACGGCATTGTACACCGAACTTACGGGCATTGCCGAGAACAAGGAGTAATTATGGAACTGAACATTAAACTTATCGGAAACATCGGACGGCTGAACAAGAGAGAGCCTTTTATTTTGGCAGACAATGAAAAACTTGTCCTTAACTTTTCCTGCGCCACGCCTTTGACAGATTATTATATCGAACTCAAAAACGGCGACAAATCGGCAAAATACAGGCTTTCTTCGGTATCTTCCTATGAAGTGCCGAACGAACTCTTGCAGGCGGGTACACTTGAAGTTACGGTCAGCCTTTTATATTGCGGAAAAATCGTCGTTACCTACACCGTCGAGCCTATCGTCATTGCTCTTATAGACAACGGCTACAAGGGCTTTGCGGAACTCGACGAAGTAAAGGCGAAATACGACCTTCTTATGGCGAACTACAACGAACTTGTCAGCAAGATAAATCAGGTTATCGACACCGCGAACAGACAACAGGAAGATATCCAAAAACTGTACAACGCGGTTGAACAAGGCGAATTTTAAGCGTGCTACCGCTCAAAAATCTAACTGCTCTCGTCGGGTAGCAACGGCACGGGCAAAGGAGTAATTTATGGTAACTTTATCACTTACAGCAGAACAAATCGACCAACTTCGCAACATCGCGGCAGTCGGCGGCAAATGGCTTATGGCGGCTTTCACTGCACTCGGCGGACTTGCGGGCATCGCAAAAATCATCACGACTTTTGTGGCAAGGAAGAAACCCGTCAAACTCAATCAATCAGACTACGAAGCAATCGCAAACGCTATCGTCGATAAAACCAACGGCAGTATCGAAATCAATATGTCGTCCGAAATCGACAAGGCAACGCGTAACAGACTTGCGGAAGTCGAAAAAGTCAACGGCGAACTTGTCAAGGCTTGCAAGCAACTTGTAAAATCGCAAAAAGCAATAGCCAACGCTGTTTCGGACTTCAAAACTATATCTACATCGGCGCGCGACGAACTCAAAGCAAGTATGAATGACCTTGCGGACGGCGAAAACGGGCTTGTGGCGGTCGAAACACCGAAAGTCGATAAACCTATCGTCAAAATAGAAAAAGTGGCAGAAAACGAAAATACGCCCTTGTATTAAGGGGGTGAGAGTATGAAACGAAACCCGAAAACCATAATGTCGGCTATAATGGAGTACATTGTGCTTATTGCGCCGACTGCGGGATATGCTATTTACTCGTACACGGACACTCTGCAATACACGATGAGCGCGAACTCCAAAGGCTTCTTTTGGACTTTGATTAGCCTTGCTATTCTTTGCGCTATAATCTACGGCATTTTTAAGAGCAGATACGACGAGTATCTTAAAGGGTATTACCAACACAAAGCGGACTTAAAGGTCGCGGATAATCCGTCGGAACTGTTAGTCAAGACCGTGGCAAAGGAAGAAAAGGTCGTATCAAATATAACCTACATTCCGATTATGTTCTATCTTCTTATGGCGTTGGCTGTACTCTCGGCGTTCCGCGATGCAATCGAAAAACTTGAACTCATTATCGAAATCATTGCGGCGAGCGTGTTCGGCAAAATGTGCTTGCATTGTCTTACCACTCATTTAAGGGAAGTCGCAACCATAAAAAAGGACGGTGAGACCGAATGAGTAGTGAGAAAAAGAGAGTAGTGCTGGTTGGCAGTCGAATAACGATTAACGCGGCAATATCGTTGTGTATCACGGCGGCGTTGATTTTATCGAGTTTTTTCATCTTCAAGGGTATCGAAACGCAAGTATCGGGCAAGGACTTTTGGATACAAAAATCGGTTATGGCTGTCGCAACATTCTTGTTGATGTTTTCCATTGCGAACGTTACCGAAAACATAATGCTTGCAAAAGACAAGGATATAAACGACCGTCTGAACGCGTTAGACACGCACTATCAAACAATAATGGCGAACTACGAAACCGCCGACTTGGAAACCTACATCGAAAACTTGAACAAAGCAAACAAGTATAAGAATTATATCCACAAGTGGAAAAAGAAACTTCGTTTTGCAAGTAGGTTTAAGAAATGGGGAACTCCGAAAAGGCTTGAACGCATAAACAAAGCGTTGACCGTTACGGCAGAAGAACTGTGGGAAAGCGGACAAAAAGTCAAGTATCACAAGATAACTTTCAGCCAAATGGTGAGTGGAGCGAACGATGTTTCACCGAACGATGACGAGAGCGATTTAAGGTCGCACAAAGCCCGTTACGGCGCACAAAAGTTCGGCTGGAAGATTTTATCGCTCGTTGCGTTTGGAGCGTTCTCGGGGCAATTATTGTACTCGTGGCAAGACTTCAACAAGGGTATGATTATTCCGCTTATCTTTCAGTGCGTAACGATTTTAATCTCTATCTATTCGGGGATATGCTTCGGATGCGCGATGAACGAGAGAACGAAACAGACCTTAAAGCGCAAGTTAAAGATATTCTCGCAATTCAGGTACAAGATGAACAACAAGGTTGACGGCGTTGCGAACTTGGGCGTTGAAGTAATCAAAGACCTTGAAGTCGAAAGAGCAAAAGAGAAGTCGAATAACCCGTTAAAGCGTACTTTTGATGACACCTTTGGGAGCGGACAGCCCGTTAAAGCGGGAGCGTTCGTCGGAAAACTCATCTCGTCAACGATTGATATTGAAGCGGAAAAACTTGCTAACTAAAAGACAAAACCCTCGGCATTTCGTCGGGGGCTTTGTTTCTTATAGGAGTGTAAAAATGATGTCAGTCGTTCGTGTTACGACAATGGTATTATAGCATACTGATTAAGGCTTGTCAATACCAAACCACACTTTTTTTGCGTTTTCGGGCAATTTATCAGGGGCGGCGGGCTTTATGTGTTCAAAAGAACTCTCCGTCGATTGCAGGGCTTGTTTTATTTCTTCGATTTTTTGTTTGTCCGTAACGACCACGTTTTCAAATTCGTTCATAATTTCATTATAGCAAAAAAAATTAAAAAACGCAACAAAAAGTATTGACAAACGCAGAAAAGGGGTGTATGATATAAGAGTAATCGATATTTGGTGGGTGATGGCATTAAGTATCGGCAAACTGAATATCGGTTATCCATAACCGCTTAAACAACCCTATCCATCACATTAAGGGAAGTTTAAGTGGTTTTTTTATGGATAAAAGGAGATTGCTTATGGCAGAATACAACAAACAAAGGTATTATTGGATAAAACTTACCGACCATTTTTTGACAAGCGACACGGTTGATTTTTTACTTTCGCAAAAGAACGGCGCAAACTATGTTGTCCTGTATCAGATGCTTTGCTTAAAATCGGTAAACTCAAACGGCTTACTTGCAAGACAAATCGGTGAAATCATTGTCCCCTACGATGTTGAAAAGATACAAAGAGATTGTAAACACTTTGATATTGACACCGTTCGGGTGGCTTTGGAACTCTATAAGAAACTCGGACTTGTCTATGAACAGCAAGACGGGATATTGCAAATTACGAATTTCGACAGGCTTATAGGAAGTCAAACAATTTCCGCCGAAAAGAAACAAATTCAAATCGCAAATAGGCAAAGTGGAAAACAAGGTGGAACAAAGGTGGAAAATTTTCCACCAGATATAGAGATAAAGAGATTAAGAGATAAAGAGATAGATATTAAAGATATAAAAGAAAAAGACATAAATGTAGAAAAAGAAAGCCCGACGGACAAGCCGTCGTCGCCCGCTCCAAAACACAAGTATGGGCAATATAAGAATGTTTTATTGACCGAAAAAGAGTATAACACGCTTATCGGAATGACCGACGGAAAGGAAGCAATAGACTTTTATAGCGAATATCGTGCTTATAAGGGCTACAAAGCAACGAGCGACTATCTGGCAATAAGGAAGTGGGCGTTCAAGGGACTTAAAGAACAACGGATAAAGGACGGCAATCAAACGGAATCCGTGCCGAAAGAAGAAACGGAAGAAGAAAAGATACAACGACAATTACGGGAATTACGCAAAGCAAGACCTGACCTTGCTAATTATAGCGACAAAGACTTATTGAGATATTTTTAAGGAGAACGAAAAATGAAAAGAGATACACAATTATACTTATTGGCATTAAAGAGATACGAACGCACGATGATGACCGACAGCGAGTACATTAAAGACGATGTGTTGTATTGTGCGAACTGCAACACGCCGAAAGCGATGCCTGACCTTATCGACCAAAACGGCAATCTTGTGATGTGTGCGTGCGAGTGTCGGGACAGGCGCAACCGTGAAGACGAAGAAGAAGAGCGCAAATGGAAACTGTTGCAGAAAATAGCGCAACTTAAAGAAATATCGCTTATGGACGAACGATATTCCAAAGTAAGTTTTGAAACGAGCGCAAGGGGAACGGACGAGTATGAAAAAGCCGTCGGAGTGTGTAAGGACTATTGCACGAACGCAAGACAGAACTTTAAGGACGGCAAAGGTTTATTCATATACGGCAATACGGGAATGGGCAAAACGCATATATCGGCGTGTATGGCAAACGACCTTTTGGAGCAGGGCTATAAAATCAAATTCACGAACATAAACCGCATAATCGACCTTATCTACGAAAATGCGACCGCCGAACTGACGGAAATAAAGCGATGCGACTTCCTGTTCTTGGACGACTTCGGTAAAGATGTTGTTATGAAGAACAATCAGGACACTTGGTTGCAGTCGAAAATATATAACATAATCAATGACCGTTACATAGGCGAAAGACCGATTATAATCACATCTAACAGCACTTTAAGAACGCTTATGCAGAAAGGGTATGATATTGTTACAATCGACCGCATAAGGGAAATGTGCGAGCAGATTGAAGTCAAGGGGGAGAATTGGCGTTAAACCGATTTATAAGGAGTGAAAAATGATAGAAATTGACAAGGTATATAATATGGACTGCCTTGACCTTATGCGAGAAATGGCAAATAATGGGGTGCTTGTTGACGGTATAATAACAGACCCGCCATATTTAATTGATTATAAAACAGGGCGGAGACAAGACAAAGACGACAAATTTTGCAAGGCGATTATCGGTGATAGCGACGAGCAACTTATTACCGACTACATAAAATTATGTTACGACATAATGAAAGATAACACGGCAATTTATTGTTTTTGCAATGCTGACAAGATAGACGTTTTTAAGCGTGAAATAGATAAATATTTCACAATAAAAAATATCATAATATGGGTTAAGAATAATTGGACGGCGGGCGACCTTGAAGCGCAAATGGGAAAACAGTATGAGATGTGTATTTATGCAAACAAAGGACGAGCGTGTTTTAATGATAACTTAAAAAGACCTACGGATATATGGTATTGCAATCGTGTTTCAGGAAATGACCAGATACACCAAAATCAAAAACCACTTGACTTGATTTATAAAATGTTACAATTATCAACAAAAAAAGACGATATAATTTTTGACGGATTTATGGGAAGTTTTACAACGGCGGTTGCTTGCCACAAAATGCAAAGGCACTTTATCGGCGCGGAACTTGACAAGGAATATTTTGCACTCGGACAAAAGCGATTGCAAGAAGTACAAAATCAAATATCAATGTTTGACTTATAAGGAGTGAAAAAATGAATGAAAATAAAATAATAATACATATAATCGACGT
>ENA-UAOW01000261-UAOW01000261.1-human-gut-metagenome-genome-assembly--contig:-NODE-261-length-28914-cov-7.719429_pt1 | contig 28914 bp, 28 predicted proteins | sample MGYA00243470_ERZ654559 | MGnify/ENA primary metagenome ERZ654559 (study PRJEB26926, sample SAMN06164851) | human gut metagenome | biome: ENVO:00009003; feature: ENVO:2100002; material: ENVO:00002003...
AGCCTGCCCTGAAAGGGGAGGTGGATGCGAGTGTAACGAGCAGACGGAGGGGTTATAAAAAAGCTTATCTTCTATTTGTTTGTTTCAACCCCTCAGTCGATCCGCCCCTCCATATTTAACTTTTCTGCATACCCTCCCCTCCAACAAAATATAAATACAAATGAATAGAGCCGCGAAAGGAGCAAGGTGAAATGGAAGCGAAATTTTTAGATATCGGCGGGAGCAAAACGCTTAGGCTGGCCGCGCGGGAAAGCGCGGAGGCCGCGATAGAGGGCGCGCTGCCGCTGCCCGCGGGGATAAGGCTTGGCGATATTGAGCCGCTTTGCGCAGCCGCCCGGGTGGAGGCCGCAGCAGCAACCGCACACGACGGACGGATAGACATAGAGGGCAAGCTGAAGGTGAGCGTTATATTCCGCAACGCCGTGCGGGAGATGATACCGAGCGGGGACGGCGCGGACAATGCCGGCGGGGACACCGCCGCTGCCGAAAAGGGCGGGGCGTTCACGTCCGGCGCGGCGTTCAAATACAGCATTGCGTGCGACGCGGCGCGGGAGGGCATGCGCGCGGAGGTCACGGCTTACGTCACGTCCTGCACGCTGAGCGCCGCGGGAGAGCTGATGCTCAGCGCGGTCGCGGGGCTGGACTGCGCCGTTTATGACACGTCTCCCCTGCCCATGCTAAACGGCATCGATGGCGCAGAATGCGAAATGAAGCACGAGTGCATATGCACCTGCACAGAAACATTGATAGGCCAAAGCGAGACGGACTTTGAAACAGAAACCGCCCTGCCAGCGGGCACGGAGCCGCTTTTTGCAAGCGGGGAATGCAGCGTAAGGAGCGTTACGCCGGGCGGGGACACGGCAATAATAGAAGGGCAGCTTTGCCTTGACCTGCTGCTGTGCAGCCGCGCGGGGCTTACGGCGCACGCCGTGCAGTTCCCATTCACAATAGAGGCGGAGCTTGACAGCCGCGCCGAGGGCGACGCATACGCCACGGTTTCGCTGAAGGATATATACATATCTCCCGCCGACGCATCAAGCGGCATAGCCGCCGTGCGCGCACGCCTTGCGGTGAGCATATATCAAACTGAGCAGAGCGAAACGGCTATATGCACCGATGCGTTTATACCCTATCATTCCTGCCAAATGCAGACGGAGAGCGCAAGCATTATGCAGCGGATGCGGCGAAAGACCTTCCGCTATACGCTGAGCGAGAATATACCCCTGCCCGACGGAGCAGACGGCGCGAAGAGCGCAATATGCTGCGCCGCAATGCCCTACGTTACAACAGCGGAGGTAAAGAACGGCGTGCTAAGCATAGAGGGCATAATAACGCTGAACTGCGCGCTGCGCACGGCTGAGCCGAACGCGCTGACGTTTGCATCGCAACTACCTTTCCTGTGCGAAACGCAATACACCGGCGCGGATGCGGACGCGGCGGACGCAAGCGTTAAGTGCCTATCCTGCACGCTTATGCTTACAGGCGGTATGCTCACGGCGGAATGCGTGCTAGAGCTTTCCGCGGTGCCGTATACGCTTACAGGCATGACCATAGTATCCGCCGCGGGTGAAGCGGAGCCGGTAAAGCGGCAGAGGGCGATTATAGTATACTTTGCCTCTGCAAACGAGACGCGCTTTGACGTGGCTAAGCGATACAGCCTGCCTGTAAGCAGCATAGCCGCGGGCGGGGACACGCTTTGCGAAGGCGAAAAGCTGACGTTTTTGTGCTGAGCGGCTAAAGCGGCATGATGAGCTGTGTTTTCGCCGCAATGATAGCGGCGGCAATAATATGCGGCGCGGCGAACGGCAGCATAGCGGTGGTGCTTGACGCGCTGACGGAGGGCGCAGCCAACGCGGTAACGCTCTCCCTATCCCTTGCGGGGGCGTATATGCTATGGATGGGGCTTATGGGCATAGCGCGAAGGGCGGGGCTTATAGACGCGCTTTCGCGGGCAATGAGGAAGCCTCTCGGCCTGCTTTTCCCAAACGCGGGCGGGGCGATAGCGCCCATAACGCTGAACTTAGCCGCGAACTTCTTCGGCGCGGGCAGCGCGGCAACGCCCTTCGGGCTGGAGGCCATGAAGGAGCTGAACGCGAAGGCTAAATATGCCGGCGTAGCTACGGACGAAATGTGCATGTTCCTTGCGCTCAACGCATCGGCGCTGGAGCTGCTGCCGGCGAACGTGCTTGCGCTAAGGACCGCCGCAGGGAGCGAGGATGCGTACATAGTGGTGCTGCCCACGTTCATAGCGTCCGTGATAAGCTTCGTTTCCGCCGCAGCAATATGCGCGCTGCTCTGCCGCATAATGCCGCAAAGGCCCATAGGGAAGGGCAAGGCATGAGCTATATTCTGCCCCTTATGATACTGGGGCTTATAATATACGCGCTGATAAAGCGAGTGGACATATACTCCGCGTTTACCGAAGGGGCGGCAGAGGCGCTGCCCATGCTTATAAGGATATTGCCGTACATGGCGGGGATGCTTGCCGCGATACAGGCGCTTAGGGCGTCCGGCGCGCTTGAATGGCTGCTTGGTGCGCTTTCCCCCGCTTTTAACGCCATGGGCCTTCCGGCTGAGCTTGCGCCGCTTTTTATACTGCGGCCGTTTTCGGGCAGCGCGGCGCTCTCGCTCCTTGGCGACGTACTCACAACATACGGCCCCGATACTTTCACGGGCGTTGCGGCAAGCATAATGCTCGGCTCCACCGAGACAATATTCTATACCATCGCGCTTTATTTCGGCACGGTTGGCATACGCCGCACGCGCGCGGCATTGCCCGCGGCACTTATAAGCTCCGTTATAGGTACGGCGGCGGCGATAGTCCTTGCGCAAGGACTATTTGCATAATGGGGCAAGTGATGCTATAATACTGATAAATTGGGTGAATGTGTTTTTGCCCGAAAGATAAGGCTTTGCGGGCAAAATTGCCGAACGCTCAGCCGGGAGGGGTTTTTATGAAAATAGACGTTATTCCCGTATACGGAAAGGTTTTAAGCAACCATATATCGTCCTGCACGGTAATAGTTGTGGACGTTTTGCGCTCCACAAGCTGCATAATAACCGCCGTTGGAAACGGGGCGACCAAGGTCGTTCCCGCGATAGACCCCGGCGAGGCGGCAATGCTTGCAAGCAGGCTCGGGGCGCAGGACGTTGTGCTGGCGGGCGAACGGGAGGCGGTGAAGCTGCCGGATTTCGACCTTGGCAACAGCCCGTATGAATTTACCAAGGAAGCCGTGTGCGACCGCAGCGTTATAATAAGCACCACCAACGGCACCGCCGCCATACACGGCATGTCCGCCGCGAAAGAGGTACTGATTGGCGGCATGATAAACCGCACAGCGGTTGCCAAAAAGGCCGTTGAGCTGGGCAACGACATAATAATCGTCTGCGCCGGCACATATGGGCAGATTTCTGCGGACGATCTCTTAGCCGCAGGCTCCATTGCGGAGGCGATACACCGCATGGCGCGCGAGCCAATGGAAGCGACGGACATAACAATGGTCTGCTGCATGCTGTACGCGGACTGGAAGCAGGGCCGCGCCGACCTTTCCGTTACAAAGCACTGCGCACGGCTGATATCACTCGGCTTTGAGGAGGACATAAAATACTGCTTCAGCGAGGACATAACCGAAGTCGTACCGGTATATGAAAACGGCGTGATAAGGTGAAGAGCGGATAGATAAATAGGGAAATTAAAAGCAGGGTATTACCCTGCTTTTTTGCTTCTTCAAAAATCCGCTTTACAGCTTCATCAGCGCATCGTAGAGCGCTTCGAGCCCATCGCGCGTATAATATTCTATCGTTATTTTGCCCTTCTTTTCGCTGCCGTCTATGGTCACCTTGGTACCCAGATGCTCCCTGAGCTTTTCCTGGGCAACGTACATGTCGTTTGTTTGGCGGACGCGCTTCTTCTTTGATTCGCGCTCCACCTTGTCAAGCTCTGGATTGGTGAACTTGGTGGCCTTGCGCTCTATCTCGCGCACGGACCAGCCGTTTATGGCGGCGTCGCCCGCAAGCCTTCTTACGGCAGCCTCGTCCTTTATGGCGGCAAGCGCCCTGCCGTGACCGGCGCTGAGCTTGCCTTCCTTCACCATGTCCTGCACGCTGTCCGGCAATGAAAGCAGCCTCAGACTGTTTGCTATTGCGGGGCGGCTCTTGCTCAGGCGGGAGGAAACCTCCTCCTGCGTAAGGTCGTGCTGCTGCATCAGGAAGCGTATGGCGGCGGCCTCCTCAATCGGGTTCAGGCTTTCGCGCTGAAGATTTTCTACAAGAGCTATCTCCTGAATTTCGGCATCGTCAAACTGCTTCACTATTACGGGTACGGTTTTGAAGCCCGCAAGCCTTGCCGCGCGGAAGCGGCGCTCGCCCGCAACAATCGTATATCTTTCCCCGTTTTGATGCACTATTATGGGCTGCACCATACCGTGCCGCTTCAGGCTCTCCGCAAGCTCGTTAAGCCTTTCTTCATCAAATGTTTTCCTTGGCTGGTCGGCATTTGTATCTATCATGTATATGTCCGCCTGCACAACGCCTTCCGGCGGAGTGGCGGTAAAATCGCCAAGCAGCGCGTCCAGCCCGCGCCCAAGCTTCTTCATTGCCATTGCTTATTTCTCCTTTTCCACAAGCTCCCGCGCCAAGGCGTCGTAGGCCTTTGCGCCGACGGATTTAGGATCGTATTTATTGATGGGCATGCCGAAGCTCGGCGCCTCGCCAAGGCGCACGGAGCGGGGAATTATGGTATCGTACACCTTATTTTTGAAGAATTTCTTCACCTCAAGCACCACCTGCTCGGAAAGGTTGGTGCGCGCATCGAACATTGTGAGCACAACTCCCTCCACCGCAAGCTTGCTGTTAAGATGCGTGCGCACAAGCTTCACGGTATTCATAAGGTCGCTCAGACCCTCCAGCGCATAATATTCGCACTGTATGGGTGCAAGCAGCGTATCGGCCGCGGTAAGCGCGTTTATGGTAAGCAATCCCAGCGACGGCGGGCAGTCTATGAATATATAGTCATAATTCTTGCGCACCTTGTCCAGCGCGCGCTTCAATACCGTTTCGCGGGCAAGCGTGTTCACAAGCTCCACCTCCGCACCCGAAAGCTCTTTGCGGGCGCATATCAAATCAAGCCCTTCGGTGGGGGTCTTTACGGTGGCCTCGGCCGCGCTTACGCCGTTTATCATAACGTCGTATATGCTGTGCTCCGGTGCGTCCTTATCCACGCCAAGGCCGCTGGTGCAGTTGCCCTGCGGGTCAATATCTATGCACAGCACCCTTTTACCCAGCGCCGCAACGCAGGCGGAAAGGTTAACGGTTGTGGTGGTCTTCCCCACCCCGCCCTTCTGGTTTGCAATGGCTATTATCTTGGACATGCTTTTCTAATCTCCCTCAGCTTTGCTTCGTCCGCCTCTATGTGCAGATCCATAAGTATTTCATCGTAATATTCGCCGTCAACATACAATTTGCCGCGATGGCGGCCTATTTCCTCAAAACCGAAGCGCCTATACAGCGCAATGGCGCGCTCGTTCTCCGCATGTACGCTAAGCTCTATGTTTTTTAGCGACGCTTCCTTCGCAAGCTCTATCAGCATTTCCATTATCGCGGAGCCCACGCCGATGTGCCAATACTTTTTGCGCACGCTCAACGCAATTTCCCCCGTATGCGCCAGCCTGCGGCGCGGATAACAGCCAAGGCTGAATATGCAGGCAAGCTCGCCGTTTATGCGCCCGCCGTACACGCCGCCGCGCTCCTGCTTCAAATTTTCCTCCAATATCAGGCGCTCCTCTTCCTCGCTTATGCCAAGGCCGTTTTCATCCATCAGCAGAAAATGCGTCTCCCCGCCGATCGTTTTAAGATATTCCAGTATTTCCGCCGCGTTTTCGCCCCGCGGACGGAATATTTGCAGCACGCTGCCATCGCGCAGCACAACGCTTTTTTCCATTGCCAGACATCTCCGTTTTGTGATATTTCCCTATTATTATATAAGATAATTCCTAATAACACAATGACTCAATGCCGCATTGTTTCACGTGAAACATTATAAACGGATAAATTCTGTAAAAAGATGGATTATAAAGAACGGCTTCGGCATAAAAAAAGGCGCCGCGGGGAAAATGGCGGCGCCTGACAACACGGCATGGGCGGCCTTGGGGAGGGAATCGAAGGCAAAGCCCATGCCAAAGATTATATCTTGAGTTTACTTCCCGTCCCGTATCCTTACGGCAGCCTTACTCACGGCGGGAATAAGCGCGGCAATTACGCACAGTATGGTATCCACGCCGATTGTGGTGAAGTTATACATGAACGAATACGCCCACGCGTTGGCGTAGCCCGCCTCCGCAGCGGAATCGGCAAAGAATATCGCCCCGCTGAGCACGCCGCACAGCATGCGGCAGAAACCGCCCACGCCCGCGCCGAGGGCAAGGCTTTTGGGGAAGAAGCCCGCAAGGCCGAGCACCGTAAAGGAAAGGAAATAATCCAGCACAAACTGAACAGGATGCACAACGTACGCGCCCTGCACAACCTGCAAAAGGCTATACGCAAAGCCCGCCAGCAGGCCGGCTGCGGGGCCGTACATCCACGCGAACACGAATATGGGCAGCATTGAGAACAGCGTTATGCTGCCGCCCATGGGCATTGAGAACAGCTTGATATAGCTGAGTACGAACGCAAGCGCTATGCACAGCGCGCCCTGCACCAGCATACGGGTGGTAATCTTATTGCCCTTTTTCTCAACTGTCGGCGCGGCATTGACGTGCTTTTTATTCAGCACCGCAAGCACCGCTATCAGCGCGGCGACCGCCACGATGGCGCCTATGAACATCCAAAGTTCCGTACCCTCAAGCTTTGCAAGCTTTTTAAGAAGTACAAATTCCATTCTTGTTAAAACCTCCGTGTGTTTCTTTTGAAAAAAGAAAAATCTCCGCAATTCTTTGCGGAGAAACCGGACGGCATTTTCGCATGCGCCAAATCTATTCTCTCCGCTTCCCTACGCCGGCATTATCCGTACAGGTTCCAAGGGTATATCTCAGCCTGAAAACAAGCTCCCCCAGCGGGTGATTATTCTCTTTTCGCCGCTATATTAGCACGTTTGTGAAGAAATGTCAATCCGTGCCTTTTGGTGCGCTTTATAAACTCACAGATTAGCCTCCCTCCTTGAGGTTCGGAGTTGAGCGCCGCCTGTGGCGGATGAAGCGAAACGGAGAACGGGCAGGAACAGGAAGAATTACGAACGGCAGTGAGTAAGGCGACCTTGTTCCAACCTGGGCTCGGTTTAGCTGCTGACTGAGGGGTTAATGTAAACAGCAAAAGCGATGAATAATTATTCCCCTACCTGCAGCAAAACCTCATATACATGCACACCATCTGCGCCGCGAGCGCGCCGAGGCACAGGCGGCCTGACCCGCCGGAGCAGTTGTATACCCGCCCGCTGCCGTAGCCGCCGAAAGGCGAATAGTACGCGCCGCCCGTCTGCATACGTTCAAGCAGCTCGGCATACTGCGCATTATTCGGCTCCAGCCGCGCGGCGGTGCGCGCATGCTCAAGCGCGGTGGCGGTGTTGCCGAGTCCGGAATTGGCAAGGGCACTGTAATAATACCATTTTGCGCCGCGGTCGGTTATGCTGCTGAGCACGTTGAGCGCCTCGTGATAGCGGCCGAAGGCAATATAGTTATACGCGGCCTGAAGCTTGGGATCGCCCGTGGCGCCGCCGCTTCCGTAGCCGCCGTAATTGCGGCCGAAGGGGTCGTAGCCCGCGTATCCGCCGGAAGAATACCCGCCGTAGCCCTGATTCGCGCCGGGGGAGGTTTTGTTCATTATTTGGTCATATGCGGCGTTTATCTCCTTCATGCGCTGCTCGGCAACCTTGTCGCCCGGGTTTGCATCGGGATGATATTTTTTGGCAAGCCTTCGGTATGCCGCCTTCACCTCGTCGTCGGTGGCGGTGGTGGGTACGCCTAATACTTTGTATGGGTCTGTCATCTGCGGCGTTCCTTTCCCGCGCGGGCCTGCGTTTTCAAATTATACCGCGTCCATATGCCGCCGTAGAGTATGTTCCGCATAAGGTCCATGTCCTTTTGCAGCGGCAGCTTTTCAAATTCGTCCGTGCAGCGCACCATAAGCGCGTTCAGCAGCGCGCCCGTGTCCGCATCGAACGATTGCGTCTGCACAAGCGGATTATACCGGCCGCGCTTTTTATCCGCCGCCGCATCCTCCCATGCGTCCATAATATATATGAACCGGCCAAGGCCTTCGCCGAAGCTTCTAAGCCTTGTGCCGAATTCTCCCTTATCGAATATTTCCCCCAGCAGCGCGCCGAAGCAGCCGGACGCCGCGTCCGTGTCCTCGCCCGGGCGGTTGCGCCGCTCTATGGCATAAAGCTCGTTCAACCTTGCCTCTATTATATCCGCCTTGTCTGGATACTTTTCGCAAACGGCCGCGTACGGCTTTTCAAGCATGCCCTTGAGCAGGCGTGCCTTCGCGCTGCGGTCGTCGTTAATGTCGTCTATCGCCTTTTGATACGCAAGCATTATCGTCATGTCCGCGGCGTAGGCCGTGTTTTCGCTTGCGTGGCAAAGCCGCGGCTTCATGGGGTGCATCATGCACCGCAGTTCTTTTTCCTCTATATCGGGCTCGTATGCCGAATCCAGCATTATGCACAGGAACGCCATATCGAAGCTCAAAAGCAGCCTGCCTATGGCAAACCGCTCGCTCAGGCTGTGGCAAACGCCGCAGTATGCCGCGCGGTAGCGCGCCGCGTCCTTATCCGAAAGCCTGTCCGCATCGGCCATAACGTAGCCGAACATCAGCTTTTTCTAACGAAGGTCTCGCGGCACTTGGGGCAGGTTATGCGTATGGTGCCCTTGCCCTTGGGCGTGCGCACCACCTGGCCGCATTTGGGGCATTTGAAAAAGCGGTGGGTCTTGCATTGCTTTATGCGCGATATTTTGCGGCGGAAAAAGCCCGTTACGCGGTTTTTCAAATTGAGATACTTAACGTTTTCCTGATACCGCTTGGACGTGTTTTTGGAAAACATGCGCCACAGCACAATGCCCATCAGCACCAGCGCCGCCACCCATGTTATATAGTAGGCCGCAGTAAGCCTGAAAAAACCCAGTATTGTGGATATTACAATAAGCGCCAGCGCGGCGAAATTGAGGAAGCGGGAAAGCTGATCCGCGCCGTATCTCCCCGCCATGAAGCGCATAAACCGTTCCTTCATTGTTCACAAAAGACCTTTCGTAGGGCAATTATATACTATTGCCATCATGCGGTTCTTAGCATACCACATTTACGCGCAAAAAAAAGCCCTATAGAAGGGCTAATGTGTGACAACAATTCAAATTTTGAGATAAGGTGAAAATTTTGCGCGCTCCCTCAGTCTCGCCTTCGGTTTGCCGGCTCCCTCGACAGGGAGCCTTTTGGTGCGCGGCACAAACTCTCACATTAAGCCTGCCCTGAAAGGGGAGGTGGATGCGAGTGCAACGAGCAGACGGAGGGGTTGCAACGAAGCTTCTCTTATTTACGTCAACCCCTCAGTCAATCCGCCTTGCGGCGTATTGCCAGCTCCCAGGCCGGGGAGCCTTTTGGTGTTATCCCCTTCTCCCCCAGATCCTTGGGCTGAACATGAGTATGAGCGGGAATATCTCAAGCCGGCCGAAGAGCATATCGAGCGACAGCACCAGCTTGCTTGCGTCGGAAAAGGCGCTGAAGTTGCCGCTGGGGCCGACCATGGAAAGGCCGGGGCCGACGTTGCCTATGCAGGTCAAAACGCCGGTTACGGTAGTTGTAAAGTCAAAATTGTCAAGCGACACAAGCAGCATGGACGCCGCGCATATCGCCACGAACGCGGCAACGTAGCCGTATGTGCCGCGCATTACGGATGCATCTATGCGCTTGCCGTCCATGCATATGGTCACTACGCGGCGCGGCTTCACCGCGCGCATCACCTCCGCCTTTAAGCCCTTGAACAGCATAACGATGCGCGCCACCTTTATGCCGCCCGCCGTTGAGCCCGCGCTTGCGCCCGATATCAAAAGGGCCATGAGTATCATGCGGGAAAACTCCGGCCATTTGTCAAAATCGGCAGTGGCAAAGCCGGTGGTGGAAATTATGCTTGAAACCTGGAAAAAGCTTTGGTGCAGGGCTTCGGCAAAGCTGTTGCCGTAAAGCGGCAGTATGTTGAGCGCTATCATAAGCGTGCCCGCTATGACCATGCCTATATATGCGCGGAACTCCTCGCCCTTGAGCGCCTGCGCGCCCTTGCCTATCAATATGAAATAATATACGTTGAAGTTGACGCCGAAAAGCATCATGAACACCGCTATCACCGTTTGCAGATAGTGGCTTGGGTACGCGGCAATGCTTGCGTTCTTTATGCCGAAGCCGCCCGTGCCCGCGGTGGCAAAGGCGTTTACAACGCTGTCAAAAAGCGGCATTCCGCCCGCAAGCAGCAGCACGAACAGCAGCACAGTCATGGCGATATATATAAGATACAGCACCCTTGTGGTGTCCTTCATTTTGGCCGTAAGCTTGCCCACAACGGGCCCCGGGCTTTCCGCGCGCAGAAGATGCATGCTTTCCCCGTTGCCCTTTGCAAGCGGCACGACCGCCATCATGAATACCAGCACGCCCATGCCGCCTATCCAGTGCGTGAAGGAGCGCCAGTAAAGCAGGCTGTTGGGCAGCAGCTCAACATCGGTAAGTATGGTTGCGCCGGTGGTGGTGAAGCCGGATACGGTTTCAAAAACGCAGTCCACAAAGCGCGGTATATACCGGCTGAAATAAAACGGCAGGCAGCCGAATAGCGAGATGAGTATCCAGCTCAGCGATACGGTTATGAAGCCCTCCGCCGGCCTTACCCCGCCCGAGCCCGGGCGCTTGAGAAGGAGCAGTATGCATCCCGCGGCCATGGTTATGCCCATGCTCAGCGCAAACGCCGCAACCGCGCCCTCCTCATGGGCAAAAAAGGCAATCAGCAGCGGCGGCAGCATCATTGCCGCAAGCAACCGCAGCACATGCCCAATATAGAATCCAACAGCCTTTATGTTCATACTTCGCCTTCAAAAATGTCCTTCAGATCGCGTATCGCGCGGTCCGCCTCGGTTACGACTATAACTGTATCGCCCTTCTGCATAACGTCCGCGCCGGAGGGGATTATAACCCTCCTCGCCCTTATTATGGCGGCTATCAGCACGTTCTTTTTTAGCTTCAGCCTGTATAGCGGCAGATTGAGGAACTTCGCCTCCCCCTTAACGGAAAACTCCAGCGCCTCCGCCTTGCCGTCAACTATTTTATAAAGCGTCAGCACGCTGCCGCCGGTTGTGTCCTCCATCGCGCGGACATAGCGCACAATTTCGTTCGCGGTCAAAAGCTTGGGGCTTACAATGCTGTCCATGCCCATGCTTTCGAATATGGGGTTATATTCGTTGCGGCTTATTTTGGTTATGCTCTTGGGCACGCCGACGTAGCTTGCGAACATGGATACGAGCAGGTTTTCTTCATCTATGCCCATCAGCGACACAACCGCGTCCGCGGACGCTATTCCTTCGCTCAGCAGCAGCCTTTGATCCGTGCCGTTGCCGTTTATAACGGTTGCCTGCGGCAGCGCTTCGCTAAGATCCATGCAGCGCTTTTCGTCCTGCTCAACTATTGTCAGGTCTATCTTGTTGCGTATAAGCCGCTGCGCAAGGTACGCCGCCGTGCGGCTGCCGCCGACTATCATTACGCGCTGCGCCTTGGGCGAATATACCTTCAGGTTCTTTATAAGCTTTACCAGATCCGCCGCATCCGCCGCTATTGTTACCTTGTCCCCAAGATGCAGCGTAAAATCGCCCTTTGGAATGTGTATCTCGTTATCGCGCTCAACGGCGCACACAAGGGCGTTCACGTCCGCAACGGTCCTGAACTGCTGCAGCGGCTTGCCTATGAGCGGGTTGCCGTCCTTCAGCTTCAGCTCAACAAGCTCCGCATTGCCGCGGGCAAAGGAATCGCGCTTGAGGAAGGAGGGGAATTGCAGCAGGCGGAATATTTCAAGCGCGGCGGCCTTTTCCGGATTTATTACCATGGAAAGGCCAAGCTCGTCGCGCATGAAGCGTATCTGCTGATCGTACTCCGGGTTCCTCACGCGGGCTATGGTATGCTTGCAGCCAAGCTTTTTTGCCACCATGCAGCACAAAAGGTTCGTTTCGTCCCCGTTGGTCGCGGCGATGAGCAGATCCGCCGTGTCCACGCCCGCCTCGCGCTGCACCTCAACGCTGGCGCCGTTGCCGTCCACCACCGCCACGTCAAGCGATTCCTGACTGGCAAGCAGAATGCGCTTGTTATTATCTATGACCACAAGGTCGTGGCCCTCTTCGGAAAGCGATTTGGTGAGCGTATAGCCCACTTTTCCGTCGCCCACAATAACTACCTTCATATTATAATCAACAGTCTCCCGCATCAAATTTTACCGTATTATACACCGCTTTTTCCGCGTTGTCCACTTTGTTAAGCGGGCGCTAAAATTACGGCGTATATGCCACGTCGTGAAAAACCGTATTTCTAAACCAAAAGTTTATGAATACTATATTGACAAGATTCGTCAAACATGCTTTAATAACATGCGGCGGTTTAGAGATTCTAAACTTTCGGTTTACAATGTCTGTTTCGCAAATACGGGAGGCGATAATATGCTGGAAATAGGCGAAAAGATAAAGCGCAGGCGTGTGAGCCTCGGCCTTACGCAGGAGGAGCTTGCCGCGCGGGTGGAGCTTTCCAAAGGCTTTATCTCCCAGGTGGAGCGGGACCTGACCTCCCCTTCCATCGCCACGCTTACGGATATATTGGAAGCGCTGGGCATGAGCCTGGCGGATTTCTTCAGCCAGGAGGACACAAACGAAAAGGTCGTGTTCGGGGCGGACGATGTGTTCGTCAAGGAAAATGAGGACGCGGGCCATTCAATACATTGGCTTATACCAAACGCCCAGAAGAACTCGCTTGAGCCCATACTTGTAACGCTGCAAAGCGGGGGCAAAACATGGGAGCAGGACCCGCACGAGGGCGAGGAGTTCGGCTATGTTCTGCTTGGCGGCATAACGCTGCACATAGGCGGGGAAACGTTCAAGGTAAGGAAGGGGTCAAGCTTTTGCTTCAAGCCCACCGCCGTACACTATATTTCAAACGATACCAAGCGCGAGGCTAAGGTGCTGTGGGTTTCCACGCCGCCCAGCTTTTAATATTAAATCAGGAAGGTAACATGAAATGTCAAAGCATCTTATAGATCTTGTGGATATACGCAAAACCTACGGCGAGGACGACGCGCTGAAAAACATTACCCTTTATATAAGGGACGGCGAATTCCTCACGCTGCTCGGCCCTTCCGGCTGCGGAAAGACCACTATGCTGCGCCTTATAGCGGGCTTCACCATGCCCACGGAGGGCAAAATACTCATAGACGGCAAGGATGTTTCCGCCGTGCCGCCGTTCAAGCGCCGCGTAAACACCGTTTTTCAGAAATACGCGCTGTTTCCGCACCTTAACGTATATGATAACGTTGCGTTCGGCCTGAAGATACAAAAGCTGAGCGCGCAGGAAATTGACACCCGCGTGAACGAAATGCTGGAGCTTGTTAACCTGAAGGGCTACGGCAAGCGCTGGATAGATCAGCTTTCGGGCGGGCAGCAGCAGCGCGTTGCCATAGCGAGGGCGCTCGTGAACCGCCCGCAGGTGCTTCTTCTTGACGAACCGCTCGGCGCGCTTGATTTGAAGCTGCGCAAGGGCATGCAGATAGAGCTTAAAAAAATGCAGCAGCGCCTTGGCATAACGTTCATTTTCGTTACGCACGATCAGGAGGAGGCGCTCACCATGAGCGACACAATCGTTGTAATGAACGAAGGCCAGATTCAGCAGATAGGCACGCCCACGGATATTTACAACGAACCCAAGAACGTGTTCGTTGCCAAGTTTATAGGCGAAAGCAATATTCTGCCCGGCATAATGAAAAAGGATCTGCTCGTTAACTTCATGGGCAGGGACTTTGAATGCGTGGACAGCGGCTTTATGAAAAACGAGCCTGTGGACGTTGTGGTGCGTCCTGAAGATATAGACATGGTGAGCGACGCGGACGCCGACGCGCACCTTCACGGCAAGGTAAAGAGCGTGTTGTTCATGGGCGTGCATTACGAATTCCTTGTTGAGTGCGGAAGCGTTACGCTGACGATACATTCAACCGACTATGTTGCCCCCGGCAGCGACGTTGGCATAATAATCCTGCCTGACGCTATCCACATAATGCACAAGAGCGTTAAGCCCGAGGAGCTTGATTTTACCACGGCGGACGAACTGCTGGAGGCGGAGATGGACGCGGAGCTGGAGGATAAGGACGAATGAAGCGCAAGGTGTTCGCCTATCCGTACATAGTATGGATGGCGCTGTTTATAGCGGTGCCTATGGTGTTCATATTCTATTATGCGTTCAATGTGGACGGCAGCTTCAGCTTTTCCAAAGCCTGGGCAACGCTGAGCGACATTTCAAAATGGCGCGTATTATGGGTCAGCATAGAAATTGCCGCCGGAACCACCGTTTTCTGCCTGCTGCTGGGCTACCCCGTGGCATACATACTTTCCAATATGCGAAAGTCTGTCGCCGGGTTCATATCGGTGCTGTTCTTCGTGCCGATGTGGATGAACTTCGTGCTCAGAACCTACGCATGGCAGGCCATATTGGAATACGCAATACCAAATATGCTCGGCTGGACGGATAAGACCCTTACCGGCAGCGTATGGGCGGTTATGATGGTGCTGGTATATAACTTTATACCCTTCATGGTAATGCCGCTTTATAATTCGCTTTCAAAGATAGACAGAAGCCTTATCGAAGCCTCTAACGACCTTGGCGCGAACGGGCGCATGACATTCTTTAAGGTGGTGCTGCCGCTGAGCGTTCCGGGCATAGTTTCGGGCATAACAATGGTGTTTATCCCCGCCATAACGGCCTTCACCGTGCCCGCGCTTATAGGCAACGGCAACTATAATCTTTACGGTAACGAAATTGAGATGGCCTTCAAGCAGGCCGCGGGCAGCGCAGGCAGCGCGGATTATTCCGTGGGCAGCACGCTTGCGATAATTCTGCTGATATGCGTGTTCATAAGCACGGCTGTAATGAACCGCTTCGATAAGGATCACGAGGAAGGGGGCAACCTGCTGTGAAAAAAGTAAAGCCGTTCAGGTATGTTTACCTTGCGCTGATGCTGCTGTTCCTCTACCTTCCGATAATTTACCTTATAGTGTTTTCGTTCAACGATTTTTCTACCGGCAGGCGCGTGTCTTACGCAAACCTTGGCCGCTGGAACGGATTCACGCTGGAGAATTATACCAACGTTTTTGCCGGAGAGGCCGGCAGCGCCCTGCTGCTCACGCTTGAGATTGCGCTTATAACAAGCGTTGTTGCAACGGTTATAGGCACCTTCGCCGCAATAGGCATAAACTCCATGAAAAAGCGGCCAAAGAGCATCATTTTGAATATATCTCAGCTGCCCATGGTCAATCCGGATCTGGTAACGGGCATAACGTTCATGATGCTTTTCGCCTTCGTAAACGGCGTGCTTGCCAACATGGGCGCGGATAGGCTGAGCGATATTGTAAAGCTGCTCATTGCGCACATATCCTTCAGCATACCGTATGTTATCTTTTCGGTAATGCCGCGGCTCAAGCAAAGCTCGTCCATGCTTTACGAAGCGGCGCTCGATCTTGGCTGCACGCCCATGCAGGCCATGTTCCGCGTGATAATTCCGGACATTATGCCCGGCATAACATCCGGCTTCATAATGGCGCTCACAATGTCGCTGGACGACTTTGTGGTCAGCTATTTTGTAAGCGATTTAAGGAGCACATTGTCCGTATATATGTATTCCGCCGCGCGCGGAGCAAAGGGCGTTAATCCCGCCCTTGCAACGATTATATTCATCCCCCTCGTAACGCTGCTGCTTATCGTCAACCTGAGGCGCATCAGCAAGGAGCGCGAGGATGAGATACAAAACAAAAAAGTGAAGATGAAAGGATAGGAGAAAAAATGAAAAAATTCTTTTGCTTTGCGCTTGCCCTCATGATGCTGTTCGCCTTTGCCGCGTGCAGCAACAGCAGCGACGGCCCCGCCGCTACCGGCGACAACGAGGTTTTTGCCGACGGCGATCAGTACGACGAAATAGGCGGAGAGCTGAACATACTCAACTGGGGCGAGTATATAGACCCCGAACTCATAACCCTGTTTGAAGAAGAAACGGGCGTTAAGGTGAACTACGTTGAAATGACCAGCAACGAGGAAATGCTGATAAAGCTTAAATCTTCCGATTGCGTATACGATATGTGCTTCCCCAGCGAATATATAATAGAACAGCTTATCGCAAGCGATCTGCTGCTGCCGCTGGATATGGACAAAATACCCAACGCCAAGAACATAATGGCGGATAAGCTTGAAATAACCAACTCCTTCGACCCCGGCAACAAGTATTCCCTGCCCTATATGTGGGGCACGGTGGGCATACTTTACAACACCACCATGGTTGAAGAGCCCGTAACAAGCTGGGGCATACTTTGGGACGAAAAGTACACGGGCCAGATTTGGATGTATGACAGCGTGCGCGACTCCATAGGCATAACGCTCAAATACCTGGGCTACGACCTCAATACCCGCAGCGAGGCCGAAATCGCCGAAGCGCGCGATCTGCTCATTGCCCAGAAGCCGCTCAGGAAAGGCTTCGGCACGGATAACATGCGCGCCAGCATGATAAACGGCAAAGCCGCAATGGCCGTGATATACTCCGGCGATGCTTTCGTCTGCATGGATGAAAACGAGGATCTTGCCTACGCCGTGCCGGAAGAGGGCAGCAACGTTTGGTTCGATAACGTGGTAATTCCCAAAAGCGCGAAGAATATTGAAGCGGCGCATGCCTTCATCAATTTCTTAAACGATGGCGCAATCGCCGCGCGCAACACGGAATATATCTATTATTCCACGCCCAATCAGGCCGCCATGGACAGGCTGGACGAATACTTTACCGGCAGCGAAACATATAACCCGCCCAAAGAGGTGCTGGATCGCTGCACGGTGTTCCATGACCTTGGCGATTTTGTAAGCGTATATAACGAAGCCTGGAACGCCATAAAGATGAAATAAGCTTATGGCGGGCGTGATAGACAGATTATTTACACCGAAAAACATGGTAGCTCCCTCGCTTGTAAAGGGGGAGCTGCCTTCTGCTAAACAGGCATACGGCAAATGCCTTTCAATAGCATGGCCAAGCGCGATAGAAAGCGTGCTGGTGGCGCTGGTGTCAAGCGTGGATACCATGATGGTAAGCTCGCTCGGCCCCAAGGCCATATCCGCCGTGGGCGTAACGGGGCAGCCGCGTATGCTTATGATGACGGCTATATTGTCGCTCAATATGGGCGTTACGGCCGTTGTTGCAAGGCGGCGCGGCGAAGGGGACATGATAGGCGCATCCAAAACGCTAAAGCAGTCGCTTTGGATAAACCTTATGCTGGGCGCAATAATGGTCGCCATATCCTGCTTCTTGACGGAGCCTATAATGCGCCTTGCCGGTGCGCAGGCGGAATACATTGCCGATTCCGTGGCGTATTTCCGGATAATTATGAGCGGACAGTTCTTCGCCTGCATAGGCATGACCATAAACGCCGCGCAGCGCGGCTGCGGAAACACAAAGGTGAGCATGCGTTCAAACGTTACGGCGAACCTTGTGAACATAGTGTTCAATTATCTGCTTATTAACGGAAATTTCGGCTTCCCTAAGCTGGGCGTGGTCGGCGCGGCTATTGCAACAGCCATAGGCCACATGGTCGCCTTCCTTATGGCGCTGTACAGCGTTGTGCATCCGCATAAGGGCGAGCTTAACATTGTGGATGGCGGCAAGTGGGGTTTCGATAAAAAAACGCTTTCAAGCGTAACCAAGGTGGCCACCGGCGCGTTTACCGAACAGATAAGCCTGCGCGCGGGGCTTTTTGCGTTCTCCAGCATTATTGCCCGCCTTGGCACCATTCAGTTCGCCACGCACCAGATAAGCATGAGCCTGAGCCAGCTTATATTCTCCTTTGCCGACGGGCTGGGCGTTGCGTCAAGCAGCCTTGTGGGGCAGGGGCTTGGCATGAAGCGGCCCGACCTTTCCACAATTTACGGCAAAATAGGCCAGCGCTGCTCCATGATAATAGGGCTTACGCTTTCGGCGCTGCTGGTGGTTTTCCGCCGCCAGCTTTACGGCCTTTTTACCGATGACGCAGAGGTGATAGCCCTTGGCATGAAGCTATGCTATTTCGTTGCGGCTGTATGCATGATCCAAACGTCGCAGGTGGTCATTTCCGGCTGCCTTCGCGGCGCAGGGGATTCACGCTATGTTGCGGTAACCAGCCTTGTGAGCATAGGCACGTTCCGTGTGGGGCTGTCGTATCTTTTGTGCTACCCGCTCGGCATAGGCGTATACGGCGCGTGGATAGGCTTTCTTGTAGACCAATGCACGCGGCTTGTGTTAAACTATACCCGATTCCATCGCGGAGGGTGGACAAGAATAGAGCTGTAAAAGGAGACTGCATGAACAGGACCGTAAAAAAAATGATCTACTGCGCGCTGTTCGCGGCGCTAACCGCCGTGTGCTCGCAGTTAGCCATTCCCCTTCAGCCCGTGCCCATCAATTTGGCGCTGCTCAGCGTGTATATCGCGGGCGGCCTTCTTGGCGGCAGCATGGGCGCGGCAAGCCAGGCCGTGTTCCTTTTGATAGGGGCGGTCGGCGTGCCTGTGTTCGCGGGGTTCCGCGGCGGGGTGCAGGCGCTTGTCGGCCCCACTGGCGGCTACCTTATCGGTTACGTTGCGGCGGCGTTTGTTACGGGCGCGATTGTAAAGCGCCTGGGTGCAAAGCCGCTGAAAATCGCACTTGCGTGCGCGGTGGGCATGGCGGCATGCTATGCGCTGGGCACGGCGTGGTACTGCGTGCAGAGCGGCACGCCGGCATTGGCGGCGCTTAGCACGTGCGTATTTCCCTTCCTTCCGGGCGACGCGGTAAAAATTGCCGCCGCGGCGCTGCTTGTGCCAAGGCTAAAGGGGGTAATAAAGCTATGATAGATAAACACGAAACCAACAGATACTTAAAGCGGCTGCATGCGCTGGGTTACAGCCTTGCTCCGCTCGGCGTGGAGTTCAGGAAAGATAACGCGCCGTATTTCTGCACGCCCAAGTATTCAAACATAATAGGCTGGGCCGGTGTGGACGGGATACACTTCTGCTGCATATTCGGCTATTCGGACGCGGTATTTGCGGTAAGCCCCATGAATGCGCCGGGCGAATACATTCACATAGTTGCCGCAAGCATAGGGGATTTCATAAGCCTGCTGCTTGCAACGGGGGACAGCGCCGCGCTTGAGCAGGCGTGGCAATGGGACAGGGAGCAGTTTGAAGCATTCGTGCGGGAAAGCAAGGCCAACGCCCCGCGCGAGGTTATAGACATGGTGGGGCTGAAGCTGAAGCTTAGGCCGATGCGCGACCCGTATGGCTATATACATAATCTTCAGCAGAATTTTGATTACAGCAAAATTCTGCCCCGCACCGATGATGCCGAGAAAAACGCATCCGCGGACGGCGGCAAAGCCCCCCGAAAGAAGCGCACCCCCAAGCCGGCGCAGGGAAGCTCCGAACCGCGAATGAAGGTATATTTTGAAAACAGGCGCAAGGGGCGCATAGGCCAGGAGATAAGGATAGAGCGCCGCTTTAATTGGGCAGAGCGAGAATGGTTCGTGCCCTGTATATACACTTTCCGCTACGGCATGGCGGTTGATCTGTGCATGAAGCTATGCGATGCGCACGGGCCTATGGACATTAGGCCGAGCATAGCCCTGAACGGCGATTTGATACGCTATTCCGTGGGCAGCAGCACATGCTATTATGCGGAAAATGAATACAACGAGGATGAAGCGGTCGCCTTTGTCAGCAGCTATGGGCTTGACCCTAAGGCCGACTATATGTTCAGCCGCTGGTTCTTCCCGTGGGTAACCACGCTAAAGCCCATAATAACGGAGCTGCGGATCCAGATGATAGCCGAGCCGCGCCCGATATCGGCAGGCAATTTCATGATACAGCAGGGCGGAAGCGCAAAGCTTACGCATCCCGTAACGCACGATGTATATACCCTTACCGCGCTGAGCATAGAGCAAAAGACAATGGGCAAAAGGGCATTCGGCGTGAGCGATTATGAAATGCCCCAAAACATGACCGTAATGAAATACACCGTTTCTCCCGATGCCGGCAGCTCCATTATAGTAACCGATACCGAGCCGGGAGACAACCCGCGCCCGCGCAGCGCGGACTTTGGCATGGGCAGCATGGCTGCGGCGATAGGCGTAATAGGCGGCGCGGACGGCCCCACCACGCTTTATATGAACAACGATAAAAATGCCCGCGTGGCATGCTCCGCGCTGCGCTTTGAAAAAAGCTCCCGTCCCGTAAAATGGCACGCAGAGTTCCTCTATAAAGAATATGTGGATGCGGAAGAAAGGCTGATGTAGCGGGCTTCCGCCCGCGGTGAAATCCGTTCTTACGAACGGGTGAAATTGCGCTGACGCGCAGTGAAATATTGCTTGCGCAATGTGAAATCCGCCTTACGGCGGGTTAGCGTAAGAGATTGTGAAGATATGGTGGACGCTGTGCGTCCCCTTGTTTTTGCCAAAGGTTTATAAGATGTGGAGTAGGGGCCGTCATTGGCGGCCCGCCGAGATTGTACAAGAGTTTGTGTATACCGCCCAAAGACTCCCCTGCCGGGGAGCCTTTTGGGTGCGATACTATATGCCAAGATATACGAGTTAACGCCCAGGTTGGAACAAGGTCGCCTTACTCACTGCCGTTCGTAATTCTCCCTGTTCCTGCCCGTTCTCCGTTTCGCTTCATCCGCCACTGGCGGCGCTCAACTCCAAACCCCGTCCGGGGCGCCTTTTGGCTCTATTTAGTTTTTACTTCATCATAATCGGATTATCGGTGCGGTCGAGTATGTAATCAACCGATACGTTGTGGAAATCCGCAAGCCGTATCAACACAGAAGTGGGGATGTCCACATCCCCACGCTCGTAATTGCTGTATATTCTTTGGCTGCAATGCAGTATTTGGCTTATTTGTGTCTGCGTCATATCTTTGTCCTCTCTCAGGTCGCGGATGCGCTTGTATACCATAAAAAATAACCTCATCACTTCAGAATGAGTCTATTCTACTTAGCGATTTTTTTCGCTATTGACTTTTAGCGAGCATTTCGCTAAAATTATTTTTACCGGATACTTTTCAGAATATACAATGCTAAAAGCAGAAGAGGATGGGAAGCAACTGCCAACCAAGCCGGGAGGGGGAATGCCGCCGCAAGGCGGCATTTTTGGTGCAGTATAGGCTATATCCAAAAGCTGTCCCTGCACACGGTGGCGCCTTTTGGTACGCTTTACAAACTCCCACATAAATAACCAAGGGGACGGCCTCCCGTCCCCACATCTTCATAATCTCTCACGCTAACCCGCCGCAAGGCGGATTTCACATTGCGATAGCAATACTTCACTGCGCTTCAGCGCAATTTCACCCGTTCGCAAGAACGGATTTCACCGCGCAGCGAAAGCGCTACGCTTTCTGCACATACATGCCTATGTACGGCTTATCGTCAAGATAGTAGCCGCAGGGCAGGCAGGCTATCAGCATGCCGTCCGCGGGGGCATATACGTCCGTGGCATCCATGCGGCCTATGCGCTCGCCCGCGCGTATCGCCGCGCCTATCTCCCTTTCGGGCTGCCACAGGCCCGCATGCGGAGCGCTTATGTCTATCAGCTTGCCATAGAACGTGGGCGCATGGCCTTCAACCTTGCCCGCAGCAACGCCTTCGCTTTTCAGCATGTCTATAAGACCGTTAAAGCATACGTCGGCAAATTCCAGGTTGACCGCGCCGTCTCCCGCGCCGGAGGGTATTTCTATTATGCAGGCGGCTTGGGCGCGCTTGCGGCAGGATTCCGTGAAAAGCTGCCCGCCAAGGCCCTCCGAATGGACGGCTATGGGCATTGTTATGCGGCTGACCAGATTGCGCACCTTGGCCGATTCGCTGTATACCGAAAGTATATACGGCAATCCGTGCTGCCCACAGCAATGAAGGTCCACCAATATGTCCGCGTCGGCTGTTTCTTTATATATGGATGCGGCAAGCTTATGGGATATGCTCCCGCTTTCATTACCCGGGAAAACGCGGTTCAGATCAACCGCGTCAAACGGGCTCCTGCGCTGCATGCAGCGCATTGCCGCCGCGTTCACGGTGGGTATTATCTTTACCGTGCCCTTCACGGGCGGATTCTTTATAAAATGGCCTATAAGCCGCTGCGCAACGTAAATGCCGCTCACCTCGTTGCCGTGTATGCCGGCGGTGAATGTTATATGCGGTTCTCCGCTGCCGAATGTGTATACATCATATTGGGTATTTACCCCGTATTCTTCTATGGTGACTGTTTTCATGCGTCCTCCTGTCAAATTGCGCTGAGCGCCAGCATAACTATGCCCATCACAAGATATATCGCCGCGCGGGCGGCAAGGCCCTGCTTTGCGCTCAGGCTTTCGGTTTCGGCCTGCTCAGCCGTTTCGTCCAGATCGTCGTCCGTATTATGCCGCGGAGCATTAAGCCCTATGCGCGGCTTTCTGCGCTTTTCGGCGGGGGATTTAAGGTAATACGGCACCTCCTGCGGCTTTTTGCGCTTCAAAAGCTTCGTTATGTCCGTACCCTTGCTTTTAAGGTAATATATCCATGCCGCAAGCAGATATATCATGCCCGCCGCGCCCGCAAACCAGCCCGCATACACGCGCTGATACCGCGAAAAAAAGAATATCAGCATGTATGCCGTAAGGCACAGCGAAAGATTGTACATAAGCTTTTTCAGCGCGTAGCCAAGCATTGTTTCCCCTTTGTATCGGCTTTACAGCCGTATTTTTACCGTATCGATATCCAAACCCACGTTTTCAAGCGACACGTGCGCCCCCGCGTAGCCGCGGGAAGCATCGGTCTTATAATATTTGGGCACTACAATATATGTATCGCCGTCGGCCTCGTAGGCAACGGCGCCCTTTATGTGGCAGCCCTTTTCGTCGCGGTACATATCGTCCCTCAGCCCGCAAAGATAGTATTTTTCCATCATTGCGTCGAACGTGGGGCTGTTGGTGATAAGGTTGGTTACATAGTCGCGGTAGAAGCCGTCCTCCTCTTTGCAAAGCTGAGCATCCGGCGCAAACGCGGCCTGTTGATTCATTATATCAAACGTGTCTCCCTTTTGCACGGATGAAAGCTTAACTCCGCGGTAGCAGCCGTTTGCGGTTTTTTCGGCGTTTGTGCAGTCCACTACGAACACGTTTGCGCTGCCGAGCACGCTGAATTTGCCCGCATGGTACACAAGCGCGGTATCCTCGCTTACGGCGTAGCCTATGCGCGCGCCTTCGCGGTTTTTAAGGCAGGTTTCAATAAGCCTTATCAGGCGCGGGCGTTTATTAAAGTGCTGATCCACCACGCCGTGGGGGAAGAAGCCAAGGCCCTGCGTTATGGTAAGCGGGTCGCAGGGATCGTCCTTTTCGCACTGCTCGTCGTATTTATCATAGCCGTACATTATATCCCGGCTGAGCACGCCGCGATCGTTGCCGGAGCCTATCATAACGCGGCTCATTATTGCCGCGCCCGCGCTGGAGCCGCCTATAACGCCGCCGGATGCATATATCTCCCTAAGCCTTGTAAGCAGTTTGGTATCGGTGCCATCCTCTCGTATGAAGCACTTGGCGGTAAAATACTGATCTCCGCCCGTGAACCAAACGCCCGTAACGCCCTCCATCAGCTCCAATAGCCCTTCCGCATCGCCGGTGAAGGCGTTATAGCCGCGCTCGTCGCGCACATGGGGAGCATACAGCGGCACAAGCACGCAGTTTTCCTCCCTTGCGCCAAGGCGCACGAAATCGTCCCTATATGAGCGGAAGGTATCGTCCGGATCCATGCCGGAAGCGGACACGATAAACGCAAACCTTCCGTTTGCGCCGCCGGCGCGGCGTATAAGCTCGGCAAATACCTCGTCCGCGCTCTGTATCAGGCCGCCGCCAACTATAAAAAGCGTTCCTTCCATATGCATAGCCTCCGTTTATTTAAGTATTTTGCGGTATTCGTCCGCCTCGCGCTCGTTTGCCCAAACGAAGTGACCCTTCTTTATTTCAGTCCACGCGGGCTTATCGGTCGCGTAATCATGCATTGCGGGGTTATATACAACCAGCTTTTTGCCGCGCTCAATGTCCGGATCCGGCACGGGAGCAGCCTGAAGCAGGGCGTTGGTATACGGGTGCAGGGGGTTGAGGAACAGCTCCTCGCTTTCCGCAAGCTCTACTATTCTGCCCTTGTACATAACGGCAATTCTGTCCGATATGAAGCGGACAACGCTTAGATCATGCGCAATGAACATATACGTGAAGCCCTTTTCGGCCTTGAGCCTATTCAAAAGGTTTATTACCTGCGCGCGTATGGAAACATCCAGCGCGCTTATGGGTTCATCCGCTATTATGAAGCGCGGCTCCACGGCAAGCGCCCTTGCTATGCCTATGCGCTGGCGCTGGCCGCCGCTAAACTCGTGCGGGAAGCGCGTTGCATATTCCTCCATAAGGCCAACGCTGTGCATTGCGTCTATAACCTTTTGCTTGCGCTCCTTTTCGTTTTTGAAAAGGTGGAAGTTATATAAGCCTTCGGAAATTATATAGTCCACCTTGGCGCGTTCGTTAAGGCTGGCCATGGGGTCCTGGAATATCATCTGCACGTTTTTGCGGAACTCCGTAAGCTCATGGTTGTTCATTTTGCCGTTTACCTTCATGCCGTCGTAATAAATATCGCCGGAGGAGGGATGGCAAATTTTCATTATGGCTTTGCCGGTGGTGGTTTTGCCGCTGCCCGATTCGCCAACGAGGGAGAACGTTTCCCCTTCGTATATATCGAAGCTAACGTCCTTAACCGCGCTGAACTCCTTGCGGTTCAGCTTGAAATTAACGTAAAGATTGCGCACGGACACAAGCTTTTTGCCGTTTGAGTAATCCTTGGGCGGCAGGGGCTCTATCTTCTCCGTCTGCTCATGCGCCTTTGCAAGCTCCGCGCGGTATTCTGCCGCCTTGTCGCTCATCAGCCACGTTTTGGCGTAATGCGTATCCGATACTTTGAAGAAAGGCGGTTCGTATTCGTAATCCACCTTCATCGCGTCCGGATTGCGCGGGGCGAAGGCGTCGCCCTTTATTTCCTTATAAAGGTTTGGCGGGGTACCCTTTATGGAGTGCAGCTCGTGCCCTTTTACGCCAAGCTGGGGCAGGGACATGAGCAGCGCCTTTGTATACGGATGGCGCGCATCCTTGAATATTTCGTTTGCAAGGCCGTGTTCAACTATCTGACCGGCATACATAACGGCAACCCTGTCCGCAACGTTTGCCACCACGCCAAGATCGTGCGTGATATATATTACGGACATATCCATTTCCTTTTGCAGCCGCTTGATAAGGTCCAGTATCTGCGCCTGCACGGTAACGTCCAGCGCGGTGGTGGGTTCGTCGCAGATTAGTATTTTGGGCCGGCAGGCTATGGCCGTGGCTATTACAACCCTTTGGCGCATGCCGCCGCTGAATTCGTGCGGATACTGCTTATATCTCTGCTCCGGATCGTTTATGCCAACCTGCCTTAAAAGCTCTATCGCTTCCTTCTTGGCCTGCGCCTTATCGGTGCCGAACTGATAGGATATCACCTCGCGTATCTGCTCGCCTATGGTTTTAACGGGGTTAAGGCTGGTCATGGGGTCCTGGAACACCATGGCAATCTTTTTGCCGCGCACCTTCAGCCATTCCTTTTCGGTTTTATATTTTGCTATGTTCACGCCGTCCAGCAGCATTTCGCCCTGCTCAACCCAGCCGTTGGTATCAAGCATGCCTATGAAGGACTTTGTAAATACGCTTTTACCGGAGCCGGATTCGCCAACTATCGCCAGCGTTTCTCCGTCGTAAAGGTCTATCGACGCGCCGCGGATGGCGGTTAGCGTATGGCCGCGCAGATTGAACTTTATAACTACGTCTTTTGCTTCAAATATCTTTTCCCTCATGCTGCGCCCCTCCTTAAACATGGTTGCGCGGGTCGGATGCATCCGCAAACTTGTTGCCGATTATATAGAACGAAATGGTGATGAAGCACAGTATAAGCGTGGGGCATATCATCTGGTAAGGATACACCAAAAACGCGCTCCTGCCCTGATTGACCAAATTGCCAAGCGTACACAAATCCGCCGGCAGCCCGACGCCTATAAAGCTCAAAAACACCTCCGACCCTATGGAGGACGGTATCGTCAGCGCCACGTCCATTATGATAAGGCTCACAAGATAGGGCACCACGTTGCGGCTTATTATGCGCTTTGGCGGGGTTTTAAGGCATATGGAGGCAATGTTGTAATCCGCCTCGCGCAGGGCCAATATGCGGCTGCGGAACCAGCGCGCCTCGCTTATCCAGCCCGTTGCCACAAGGGCTATCATAATGGTGAATATGCTGGGCTTCATAATGTAAGCTATAAGCACAAGGTAAATGGTGCTTGGCACGTTGGTAAGGGTGTTGTATATGGCGAACATAAGGGTATCCAGCTTCCTGTAAAAGCCCCATATTGCGCCGATAATAACGCCAAGGCCAACCTCAAAGAACGCAACCGCAAGCGAAAGCAGCAGCGACGTGCGCGTGCCGAACCATACCCGCGCCCATATATCGCGCCCAACGCCGTCCGTACCGAAGGGATGCTCGGCAGAGGGCGGCAGGTTCCATTCCCGCGCGGAAAGGGCAACGGCGTAAGGATCGCGGTCGGTTATCATGGGGTATATAACCGTGTATGCCACAAGCGCTATCAGCAGCGCCACTATAACCTTTACAACGGTGCTTTTGAAAAACGTGCGTATGGTGCTGCGCCAATACGAATAATTGGAAAAGCCGGCTTCCTCGCTGAGTTCTTCATGAAACTCCGCGCGGGTAAAAAGCGCGTCCGGAATATCGTTTATATTGGGCGTGGGATTGTTTTTTGCGTTTGATTCCATGTTCTTTTCCTCCGCGTCAATCGTCGTTCCCGCCGACAAGCTTTATTCTCGGGTCCACGAAGGACACCACTATGTCCCCCAGGAAAACGCCCAGCACGCTGAGCGCGCCGTAAAGCAGCACAAGTATCTGCACAAGCGGGTTATCCATGGCCGTGATGGACTTGATGAGCAATCCGCCCGTGCCGGGGATGGCATACATGCTTTCAATAACAAGGGAGCCTGAAAGCATCAGCAGGAAGTCCGAAGGGATATTTATGGCAATGGGCACGATAGCGTTGCGGAAAATGTGGCGCCACATTATGAAACGCTTGGGCAGGCCCTTAACGGTTGCAAACTTAATATAATCCTTGTTTTCTTCATCCACAACATAGCGCCTGAGCCACGTGGCGTAGCCGGCGATGCTGCCTATGGACATGGAAACGACCGGCAGTATCCACGAAACGGGCTGATCCATATAGAAAAGCATAGGCAGATCGAACCAGCGGGAGAGGAACACCTGAATGAAGAAATGGATAATAATACTTGGCACGGCGCGGATTATAACAACATACAGCGTGCCCAAGCCATCCACTATGCCGCTCTTGTTGCCGGCCATGGCCATGCCCAGCGGTATGCCTATTATGGCCGAAACGAACCAGCTTATGAAATTTAGCAGGAGCGAATAGGGTATTTTTTCGCCCAAAACGGTTGAAATGGGCATGTTGGGATACAGCGTTATGCTGCGGCCGAGATCGCCTTTGAAAAGGCCGGAAACGAAATTGTAAAGCTGAGTAGGAAGGGGGTCAAGCACGCCCATATTGCGCAGATATGCGTTCTTTTCGGCGTCGCTCATTTCCTTATACTGTTCCTTGGAAAAATAGCCCGCGGTAGGCATAAAGCGAAGCAGAGCAAATACCACCAGCACAACAAGCACTATCGTTACGATAGCTTGCCCCAATTTGGAAAGCAGGTATCTTGTCATGGTAAAACCTCGTTTGGGTGTTTTTTATTCTGTTCGGGCGCATTGCCCGGCAATTATACGCGCGGAGGTGGGCTGCCCCACCCCCGCAAATGGATTTTATTTTATTGAGGAAAGTACGATCGGTTTATCAGTTGTTGGCAAGGGCAGCCTTTTCGGCCTCGTACTTTTCCTTCAGCTGCTCGTGCTGCGCCTTGGTAACGGGTTCGCTCTGTATCAGCGCGCCCTTCATCTTGTAACGGCTCAGTCCGAAGTAGCCGCCGGGTACGGTATAGGGCACAAGGCGCGTCATGTTATATGATCCGCCGCCGGACATATAGGGCTTGAGGTACGCATGCTCCAGCAGATAGCATTCCGCGTCCGCATAGGCGGCGTAGCGCTCGCTCAGGTCATATGTTGCGCCGGCCTTTTCTATCATCGCGTCAAACTCGGGTATGGAATAACCGGAATCGGTTATGTCATAATCGCTGGTGCAGCGGTTAAGGTTGGCGGAAGGATCGGCATAGCGCAGGCCGTAGCTGTCGTCCACCAAATCCCAGTTGCCAAGATCGAGCACCTCGGCGGAGAAGCTGTTGGACGAATATGCAAGGGTAACGTTGACGTATTCCTTGCCAAGGTAGGTTTCCAGCATGTTCTTAACAAGGGTAGCCTTCTTCATGTCGCTGTCTGAGGAGCTGGAGGAATACACAATGTCTATGGGCAGCTTGCCGTCGCAATCGAACTCGGTAAGCGGCAGCATGTCAACATGGCCCGGCGTTACGCCCTTGAGCGTCACTCCGTCCGCCTCGCACAGCTCGGCTACTGTCTCTTATACACATCTCCGAGCCCACGAGACACTGAGCGATCTCGTA
>ENA-UAOW01000272-UAOW01000272.1-human-gut-metagenome-genome-assembly--contig:-NODE-272-length-28468-cov-11.122409_pt1 | contig 28468 bp, 35 predicted proteins | sample MGYA00243470_ERZ654559 | MGnify/ENA primary metagenome ERZ654559 (study PRJEB26926, sample SAMN06164851) | human gut metagenome | biome: ENVO:00009003; feature: ENVO:2100002; material: ENVO:00002003...
AAGATCATTCCCCCTGCCCCGGAGTTTATCGGCTTGGAAAAGGCAAAGCAGATCGCGTTAGAGGACGCGGGGCTGGATGAAGCTGCACAAAAAATCGTGTTCACCAGAGAGGAGCTGAGCCGCAATTCTGGCAAGCCCTGCTATATCCTTGAGTTCTACACGGACAAGTGTGCGTATTCCTACAAGGTCGACGCAGTATCCGGGGAAATTATCGGGAAGAAAACCGAGTGGTTTTCCCGTCAGGAGTCCGAGACTGTGCCGGACACGTCTCAAAATTCCGATTCCAAGCATCGTTGAACAGATTAAGCTATGACAAAGCAGCAGAAAATGAAACAGCAGAACGTGGGGCAGGATTGTAATATCCTGCTCCACGTTCTCGGCAGCGAAATACAGAAAGCAAAAATCTCGACGCTCAAGGAGTAAGGGTGGATTTTCACAGGGGAATACTACCCTATAAGCAGGAGGACAATATGAGTTTATTCAGAAAGAAAAAATGGGACATTGAAAGATCGGAGCAAAACAAGGGCTTGATTCGTCAGCTATTTAGCCAAGCGATGCCAGACGGCGATACCTGGAAGATCGTCTACGGCTATGGGCTTAATATAAAAACCAGCGATTATATTATTGCCAGAAAAACCACCTACACATATACAAGCCTGATTATTGGTTACCGTGAGTCGGACATGAGCATTGCTTTGCTGCAAACCACTCCCGAATTGGAAGGGTGCAGCGAAGCGGAAATCTTCACAAGAGACAGCATTAAAAAGGCAAAGATCTCAACAGGTATGTATACGATTTATCATCAGGGCGGTATCATGGCAGGCTATACCCAATTTGCCACCTTGCCGGAAAATGACGAGGATTATCTGGTCTATATATATCAGCCGGAAGAGCACGAGGATTTTGCTAAGTTCTACAAACGGTTTTCGGGAAAATAGAGCAGATTTATGAAAGAACTACTGAGCTATCTATTCCCATTTTTCGTTGTGTGTTTAATTCTTTTTGTCGTTACAAGAATATGGGTCGCCCTTGTAGATACCGTGATTGGATGGGGGAAAAGACTCCTTCACCTGGAAGGCGGCAATAAAGTGGCAGTGAAATGGCACATAACACGCCCGGCAATTCCTGCTGAAGAAACCGAACAAATGAGTGAATGTAAAGAGAAACCGGACGCCCAAAGCTGGTCGAACGGAAAAGACCGGGAGGATTAGGCACTACATAAACATATACCCGGATTATAGAAGCAAGATGGAAACAGCAAATCAAATAGCGAATGTTTCACTTTCGGTCTCCCATAAAATAACCGAGTGGCTTTCGTTTTGCAAGCCCCTTGGCTGAATAATTACTTTCTATATCCTGTTGTCATTATTTCTTGATGTGTAATTTCGCAACTGATTTCATCCACAAATTGATAGAGTGCCTTTTCGATGAATTCATGCAAAAGCCAGTTCTGCTTGCTTTCCATTAGTTTTTCAAATTTTTGCGGATTATATCGAACCAGTTCACTCATCCAGTGCATAACAGCAAAAATTAGGGTCAGTGAATTCCTTTGCAAAACATGTGTGTTATTCGGAAGGTTCTTTTTTAGATACCAGAGCTTTGTATCACCGTAAATGTAGAATAGGTCTTTTCTGACTTTTCTGTGATAGTTGGATAGGTCTTGCATCCTTTGATTTAGGTCGCTGTGGATATTCCAGTTGAACCTTGAGTTTTCCTTTCTAATTATATAGGTGTTGCTTTCCGGGGGAGGCGGAACTCTCTTGTAGCCAGCGGGTAAGTAACGCAAGATTGATGCATTGGCATAGCGTGCATCTAAATCGAACTGAACCCATGCCTTTGATGTTGTATCCTCCCTTATAAATTTCAAATTTCGTATTGGGACAAAAAGTTCGGTTGTTCCGGTATATGTAATCGCAAAGCTGCGATGTACGCACGGAATGTTGTAAAGTAGATCCTTAATATTATGTGTTTGTTTGTCAACATTTTCTCCTAAGTATCTTGATAGCTCATTTAACACGCCCGAACCCAAAAAGATAACCTCGGCCTTATCCAAGGAGTTGTTTTGTACTTGTTCGTGCCGTGCTTGTGTGATTCCGTGAGAGATATTTGTCACATTTATACCATTTACACAGAGTAGCGCCTTTGTTGCGTTTAGGCAGCAGTAATACGATGTCAATGGTTTTGAATTCTGTGGCAACTTTTCAGAGGCAAGAAAGAAATGCTTGGCTTGCTGCCAGTAAAAAAGTGCATTTTTAGATTTCTCGTCTTTTTGACGCTTGAACCATAGTTCAACATACTCCCATGCCGAATCAGTGAGAATAGTTTTGCTTTTGTAATCAGCTGAGGTTATTGGCTTTAATAGCGAAATTTCCTTTGAGTTTATTGTAATCGCTTTTTGCATAAACTCTACCCTCCTTTTTCAAACAAGTTTATGCCTTAATATACCGCGTCGTCCGTCCTGCACCGATCCGCTTTACGGAACCGGTCTTGACCATTGCGCCGAGAACGGCTTCGACTGTCGTGGGGCTGACATCGGGAAGAATTTTGCAGATCTCGGCTTTGGAAAGCGGGGTCAGGCTGTTCAGAACGGTCGCCTCCACACGGGCCTTCTTAGTGATCGTTTTGCCGTGTACCACGGCAAAACGCTTGTCCAGCTCCTTATAGCACATATAAAGCGTGGAGAGGAAGTTCTCAATAAACGGGAAATAAGAGTTTTCATTCGTTTCCCATCCTGTCGAGGACTGCCGCAGGGCTTCGTAATAATAAGCCTTGTAGTTGTTGATCTGTTCCTCGAAGGACACATATTTCCCGGCGTCAAAGCCGTTTTTGTATAGCAGCAGCAGCGAGAGCAGACGGGACATTCTGCCGTTGCCGTCCCGGAACGGATGGATACAGAGAAAGTCAAGAATCACGCATGGAATCAAAAGAAGCTGATTGATATTCGCATCGCTTCGGGCATCCAGATAGGCAAGCTCTAACTGCTCCATTGCTTTCGGAGTTTCGCTTGCAGGTGTGGGGCGGAAACGGACGCGTCGGTTCCCGTCCGCATCAACTTCCAAAATCACATTATCGTCCGTTTTGTACTGCCCTCCGTACTCATAGCCCGCAAAGCTCATCATCATTTCGTGCAGCCGCAGAATGTCGCTCTGCCGAAAGCCGATGTGTTCATAGCCCAAGTGAATCGCATTCAGCGCATCTCTATACCCGGCAATTTCGGCCTCGTTGTGGTTCAGCGGCGCACTGTTTTGATTGACAATGGCGGCGATACGCTCATCGCTAGTCACAATGCCCTCAATGGCGTTGGAGCTTTTGATGGACTGTACCTTTGCGACAGCCTCCAGCTCCGTGAATATCTGCGTGTATTCCTCCTTGCGCACGCCTGCCATGGTTTTCAGCGCCGCAATATTGGAAGTGAGGGTCACAAGGTTTGCCGGCAGCATACCGTTATTCAAAAAGGAGTAATCGAATTTTCTCATACAGCACCAGCCTTTCTGCACATAATTATAGCGCACTATATGCAGAAACGCAAGCAATTATCTGAATTATCTGCATATTCTTCTCTAATAATATGTGCAGATTAGGATTTGAAATATGCAGCATAATAAAAAACGGCACGGAAACTCCGTGCCGTTTGCGTTAGCTCGCTTTGATTTTTGAAGTAGGCCACAGCATCAATACTTCCGCAGAAATAACTGTGCTGCAGCTTCATATCCGAACCGCAGCACGGTCAAGCCTTTGGCGTTGGTTTCTCCGGGACCGCTGTCAGCAACGAAAAGAAAATCCGTCTTACTGCCGCAGACGAGCTACGTAGTCCGCGACAGGCTTTTGCCATCCACTCGTACCCGTCTGCATCTTGCGGAGCATGAGGGCGACATCCTGCTGCACAAGGCGGCGAAGAAAGCCTTTGACGAGCTGGGCGTCAAAAAAGCTGCCCTCCGTCAAGAGCTTGCAGGAGGAATACGCCAAGCTGCTATCGGAGAAAAAGGCGGCGTATGCCGAATACCGGCGTTCGTGCGACGAGATGCGCGAGCTGCTGCTCCACAAGCAGAACGTGGATCGTATGCTGGGCAAAAACGAGCACGAGGAGGAGAAGAAAAAGGAGCATGACCGGCAATAACGGTCACTCTCCTAGGCGTTTCGCAGAAACGTGCAGCCGCGCATTTTGCGCGTTCAAGGGGCCTTAGGGGCGCTGCCCCGACAAGCAGAGGGGAGTTTTCGCGGAGGCGAAAATTTCCCAAAAATGCAAAAGAGAGCCCTCTTTGCCCTGCTTGCCACGTTTGCTACGTTTGTAAATTTGGGCTTAAAATAACACTGCTATCTTGACATTTGACGAAACCTGTGTATAATTAAATAGCAGTGCTATTTTTCTGGGAGGTGATTAGCATGAGTAAGAGTGAAGATACAAAACAACTGATTTTAGACACAGCCAAAAAGGAGTTCATGGAAAAGGGATATAACGATGCTTCCGTTCGCAGTATTGCAAAACAAGCTGGGCTGACCACTGGCGCAATTTTTCGGTATTTTGCCGATAAAGAAAGCCTGTTTGCCGCACTTGTGTCACCAGTTGCGGATCATATGTTGGATTTGTATCGCAAAGGCGGAGAACGGGGCTTCGCTTCTCTGACAGATGGCCATCCGGAAAATATGTGGAATATTTCTGATGAGGTTATTTCCGTACTGGTGGAGTACATTTTCGCAAACAAGGACGCTTTCTACCTGCTTATCAGCCAGTCTGCCGGAAGTGCCTACGAAAGCTTTGTGGATCAGCTTATTGAGGAAGAAGAAAAGCAGACTTATGCCTTTCAGCAGGAGATGATTCGCCAGGGCTATTCGTGCCGTCCCTTGACGCTGGACGAAATACATATTCTACTTAGCGCACAGTATTATGCGGTCTTTGAGATTGTACGTCATAAGCTGGAAAAGGACGAAGCACTTGACAGAATACATCTCATTGCAGATTTTTTCGGTAGTGCATGGAAATTGTATTTTGCGTAAGGAGGTGTTTTTTTGCCCGTTGGTTAGCCTACTCTAACTCATTCTTGTGAATCCTACAGACCTATTTTTTTAAAGGAGTTTTTTTATGAATACTACGACTGAAAAGAAAAGATTTACCACGCGGGACGTGATGGTAATTGCAGCCATGATGGTCCTAACATTTGCAGTATATGGAGCGGTTGGTGCTCTGACACTTCCGTTTCCATTCCTGTACCTTTACTGCTCTGCCGGTATTCAAGAATTTTTCTGTGCAACCTTTTATCTTGTTGTTGCTAACCGACTGAACAAACACGGGATTTTGATGGTGTGGAGCACCGTGTTTGGCATCATCAGTGCCTTAGGCGGCTATGTATTCCTGCTTCCTTATTTTCTGCTGGTAGGTGTAATCTGCGAGCTTGTGATGCTGGGCAAGGACAGCTATCGGAAGCCTTTGCGCAACGCCATCGGGTGGTCTTGTTATGGCCTCGGCATGATTATCGGAAACACTGTTCCGATCTGGGCTGCTTGGGAAAGTTATGTGACAAAGGCATCCACGGAAGGCTTTTCTCAGGAAGTCTTTGATATGCAACTCAATATGCTCTCCAGCCCGTGGCACATGATTGGAGCCTGTGCGATCACGGTAGCTCTTGCCCTGCTTGGCTGCCTCTTTGGACAGCGTATTTTGAGACGCCATTTCCAGAAAGCAGGAATTGTAAAGTGATGGAAGCCGTAATTAACAACACAAAACTGATCCGCCGCGTCAACATTTTTGCGCTTTTGATATTGGCTGTTTGTGTCTGTGCCGTGGCTTTTCTCTGCAAAAACATGTGGCTGCATATTGCCTGCACCGCCGCACTGTTTCTTGTGATGACAATATTCGGGTATTGGGGAAAGGGACTGAAGTTCTTAGTAGCTTTCCTCATTAGCTACGGATGGCTTACATTCAATGTGCGCCATGGTATCAATATTCCTTCCCCCATGCTTTTTACTTTCCTGATCGAACTGATCCCCGTCTTTATGGCGGTCTATCTTGTTTCACAGGCTCCATCGGGCAAGCTGACTGCTGCCCTCCGGCAACTGCCGCTTCCGTCCTCCGTAAGGCTGACGGTGATTGTCATACTGCGTTTTGTTCCAACGGTGGCTTCGGAGTTTTCTGATGTGCTGGATGCCATGAAGACGCGCGGACTTCTGCTCTCTCCGCTTCAAGTGGTTTTACATCCGCTTAACACCTTTGAATATGTGGTCGTACCGATGGTGTTTCGCTCCTTGAAAATTGCAGACGAGTTGGCGGCATCCAGCGTTGTTCGCGGGATTGAGAGTCCCTACAAGAAGGAAGGCTACTACTTAAACAAGATGGCTGTAAGCGATGGCGTCATGATTGCGCTGTTTATTTCAACAGCGGCCATGTGTGTCTTGGTGTGAGGTGAGAAATTGAATCCAGCGATTGAAATTAAAAATCTCAGTTTCTCCTACGGAGACACGGAGAATCAGTTGAAGCATATCAATCTCAGCGTAGAAAAGGGGGAGGTCATCGTATTGACGGGCCCCTCCGGCAGCGGAAAGAGTACTTTGACCCGCGTGATAAATGGACTGATCCCCTATTTCTTCACGGGAGAGCTCAGCGGCGAAGTATGGCTATTCGGGAAGAACATGGCGGAGATTCCCTCATGGGAACGAGGCAAGTATGTCGGGAATGTATTTCAGGACCCGCGTAGCCAGTTCTTTGCCAATGAGGTAGCAGGCGAAATTGCCTTTGGCTGCGAAAACTACGGTGTCCCTCATGACGAGATCGTGAAAAGAGTTCAGGACGCAGCGGAGGCATTGAGCATTACGGACCTTTTAGAACAGAAGGTTCGATACCTCTCTTATGGTATGCGGCAGCGGGTAGCAATCGCCTCTGCGGAGGCGATTGACCCAGATATCTATGTGATGGACGAACCCTCTGCCAATCTGGATATGGGCGCTACGGAGGATTTTGCAGCGTTTGTTTGTCTTTTGAAAAAGCAAGGAAAGACGATTCTGATTGCAGAGCATCGGCTTTATTATCTGCGTGATATAGCAGATCGGATCGTCTATTTGAATAAGGGTGAAATCGTCAGCGTGATGACGCCGCAGGAAATGAATATTCTGCCCCATGCGCAGGTTTTCGAGTGGGGGCTTCGCAGTATGGAACTCTTGAACTTGCCATTCCCTGCTAATAGTGGTAAGGAAACTGAACAGAAGCCTTTGTTAAGCGTTGAGAGACTACACAAGCGGTTCGGCTTGCATGAAGTGTTGAAGGACGTTTCGTTTTCCTGCTCACCGGGAGAAATCGTTGCGATTGTAGGTCCCAATGCTGCCGGAAAGAGCACGTTGGGGAAACTGCTGTCAGGGCTTCTGAAGGAGGACGGCGGTACGATCCGCTTTGCGGAAAAGCCATTGAAAAAGAGCAGACGGCGCGAAATGATTTGGTATATCATGCAGGATTTGGACAGCCAGTTATTCGGAGAAAGCCTGACCGACGAACTTTTGACTGGCAAAAAGGAAACGCCCACATTGAAACTGCGGGCGGACGAGTTGCTGACGCTCTTGAATTTGGCAGAGTTTGCAGACCGGCATCCGGCAACCCTGTCAGGAGGACAAAAACAGCGTCTTGCTTTGGCTGTCGCCCTGTTGAACGAAGCACCGGTCATCGTTCTGGATGAGCCTACCAGTGGCTTAGATGGCCGTAATATGCGCTCTGTCAGCAAGCAGCTTCACACACTTGCCCAAAAGGGCCATATCATCCTGATGATTACCCACGACTTGGAATGTGCCCTTGCCACTTGTAGCCGTGCGCTTGTGATCCGGGACGGCACTTTGGCAGATGACTTTCAAATTGATGACGCATGGCGGCTCATGGCCGCCATGCGGGAATAACAGGAGGCGCTATGGAAAAGAAAAGAAAATCCGGCACTGCTTATTTAATGCAGTTGGCTGGAAAATATAAACTACATCTGCTTGTATCTGCCCTGTTCGGAATTGCCAGCGCATTATGCTCGTTTATCCCGTATGTCATGGTGTATCGCAGCATTTTGGTTTTGCTGGGCGGTGAAGGAGACGCTTTGCACTATGGGTTGATTGCCGCAGCGGCGATTGCAGGGAAATTCCTCTACTCCATCCTTTCCGGGACATTTTCTCACATTGGAGCCTTTAACACGCTATACAACGTGCGCACGCAGATCATAAGGCACATTGCAAAGGTTAATCTGGGGTTCTTCACCGATCACGCATCGGGCGAGATCAAGAAAGTCATTATTGAGGATGTGGAACGAATTGAAAAATTCCTGGCCCACCAAATTCCGGACGTGACCTCTGCCGTATGCGTGCCTGTGATCGTATTCATTCATCTGCTGACAATCAATGTCACCATGGCCTTATGCCTGCTGGTGCCGGTAGTGCTGGGGCTTATCATTCAAGGGGCGGCAATGGCGATTACCGGGAAGCAGATGCCGACCTACCATCGCCTGCTGGAAAAGCTGAACACAGCAATTATGCAGTTCATCAACGGGATGCCCGTGATGAAAGCCTACAATATGACGGCAGAGAGCTACCGGGACTATGCGGATGCGGTAGAAGAATACAATGCGTTCTGGAAACGCTGCACCAAAAGTCAGGGATATACTTACGGCCTGTTTGTGGCATTGGTTGAAAGCGGAATCCTTTTTGCCCTGCCATTGGGCGGTCTACTCTACTTCCGGGGGACATTGCCCGTGCAGGATTATTTGTATTTTATGGTCATGAGTATGGTGTTTCTTTCCAGCCTGCTCAATCTGATGAATCTTGCCATGATGTTCAGTCAGATTATGAGCGGAGTTGGGCGAATCCAGACCATTATGGAGCTGCCATGCACAACAGAGGGAACGGAGACTTTAGATCGCGCACAGCCTCATAGCGTGAGCTTTGAGGCTGTTACTTTCCGATATGACAAAACCGATGTGTTGAAAAACATCTCGTTATCTCTGCCGGCAGGTAGCCTGACTGCTTTTGTTGGCGCTTCCGGGGCTGGAAAAACCACCGCCGCGCAGCTTATCCCCAAGTTTTGGGAAGTCGCGGAGGGCAGCATCTGCATCGGCGGAAAGAACATTTTAGAATTGAAAAATGATAATCTGATGGACTTGGTGTCCTTTGTATTTCAGGAAACCTTTACGCTGCATGACAGCATTTATGAAAATATCGCCATTGGAAACAAAGAAGCTACGCCCCAGCAAGTAGAAGATGCTGCAAGAGCCGCGCAGATCCACGATTTTATTATGAGCCTTCCGAACGGCTACAAAACCAAACTGGGCGAGGACGGCGTAAAGCTGTCGGGCGGAGAGAAGCAGCGAATTTGCATTGCGCGGGCAATTTTGAAAGATTCTCCCATTATTATCTTCGATGAAGCGACCAGCTTTGCGGACTTGGAAAACGAACATAAAATCCAGCTTGCCTTATCGCACTTGCTGAAAGGCAAAACCACCATCATGATCGCTCACCGGCTCCATACGATTACGGGTGCAGATCAGATTTGTGTGTTCCACGAAGGACGCCTGTTGGAAAAAGGAAAACATGATGAACTGGTGTCAAAGGGCGGGCGGTATGCCGATATGTGGCGCAGTTATACGCAGGAGGTGACAGCATGAATTACACATTCAAAATGATTCGCCGGGTTGCCGGTAAAAATATAAAGTCTCTGTATTTACCTATCGTGCTGTCCTGTCTGGACGCACTGTTGCACATGGGGATGTTCAGCGCAATGGTTTTGACGATTATCGAGCTGATCGGCGGCATCTTTACGGTGCAAAAACTGACCTTGTACAGCGTCATCCTTGTGCTGTTGTTTTTGGTGAGGGCTATCTTATTTTCCGTAAACTATACGCAGGTACAATATCGCGGCGCAGATATTTCGGCGCAGCAGCGCCTTGCTCTCGGCGATCATATCCGCAGCCTGAATCTTGGATATTTCAACAAGAACAGCATCGGCCGCCTCATGAGTACGCTGACTACGGATATTACAGACTTTGAACAGGTTTTGACACATTCTCTGGCGAGCTTGATAAAGGTGCTGTTCTTCAGCGCTCTGGCCCTCCTGTTTGCCTTTATGGTTTCATGGCAGTATGGACTGATTGCTACGGTGCTGATCCTGATTGCGTTCCCTTTGATGCGTCTGAGTGGAGCGATGTCACAGAAATACGGCGGCAGGCAGCGGGCAAGCGTTAGTCGTGTGATCTCCCGCATTGTGGAGTACATCAATGGAATCAGAACCTTTAAGCTCTATAACATGACAGGCGAAAAGTTTCAGCGCCTTGACGATAGCTTTACCTCCTTAAAAAAAGATTCCGTAAAACTGGAACTCTCGATTATGCCTTTTTCTATCTCCTTCAGTTTTGTGACCTCGTTGATTCTTCCGGCAGCGTTAATTCTGGCTCCGGCCTTATATCAGTCGGGAGCAATCGACACACAGCGCATGATCGCCCTACTGATGATAGGCGTATCGCTTTCCAGCATGATGGCAACGCTCGGCAGTCTGTACCCGGAATTGAAGTATCTCAGTAAGGCGGCGGAGAACATCTTACAGGTTCGGCAGGAGGCACCCTTGCCGTATCGTGAGGATGCAGCGCAGCTTAACGCATTTGATGTCAGCTTTTCCCATGTAAATTTCGCTTATGAGAAGAATGTACCCGTGTTGCATGACGTTTCCTTTTCTGTGAAGCCGGGGACGACGACGGCACTGGTAGGGCCATCCGGCAGTGGTAAAACCACGATCATCAGCCTGATTTCCCGGTTTTGGGATGTGTCAAAGGGCTCCATTACGATTGGAGGCTCAGATATTCGGGAACAGTCACCGGATGTGCTGACAGGGAAAATGGCCATCGTCTTTCAGGACGTTTATCTGCTGCATGACACCATAGCGAACAACATCCGGGTGGGAAAGCCGGGTGCGAGTATGGAGGAAATCATCGCGGTAGCAAAGGCAGCGCAATGCCACGAGTTTATTTCGGCGTTGCCGGACGGCTACGATACCATGGTGGGCGAAGGCGGCAATACGCTCTCCGGCGGCGAGAAGCAGCGAATTTCCATTGCCCGCGCCCTCATCAAGAACGCTCCTATCGTCCTGTTGGATGAAACTACGTCCAGCTTGGATGCAGACAACGAGAAAGAAATTCACAAGGCGTTGGATGCATTGATGAAAGACAAGACGGTGATTGTCATTGCGCATCGTCTCAACACGATCATCGGAGCGGATCAGATTCTTGTTCTGGACAAAGGAATAATCAGTGAGCGCGGAAACCACAAGGAGCTTTTGGCACAAAACGGATGGTATGCCCGTATGATTTCAGAGCAGACAAAGGCGCGGGAGTGGAGCATTACCTGACACCGCAAAAGATACTTATACGCAAAACGGCGGAGCTTGCTTTTGCAAGCTCCGCCGCGCTGGTATACTGTATCGCTGAAATGTCAGTATTGAGGATACTGCTTCCAGAGGCAATCCTCAATCGTTTTGATGGCATGAACCGTCTCGACATCATCGGCTCCGTTTGATAGAAGGGCGCAACCCCGATATACGCAGCCATTCTTCATCCTTAATTCTTCGGCATACACGCCGCTGTAGTCCCAGCCTCCATTGAGCCAGCAACAGCTGATTGTACTGTCCCTCTTAGATTTCTTCGGATACTCCGGCAAAAAAGCGGCAGTATACTGCGATTGTGTCTGTGCAAAATACACATCGTTACCTGTCCACACACCACCCATGTTTCGGATGCTTTCTCTGAATGTACGAAACCTCATGGGCTGTACCTCAGAAGAGTGTATTCGGGGCGTTATCGGGCGCTGCATACGTTTCCTGCGCCGGCAATGTCGCTGATTTTATCGGGTTCTGCAGATAGTATGCCGTCAGCCATGACTGGTAGTGGGTTTTGGTCATCAGCATAAGCTCGCTGAACAGTTCAAAAGTCATGCTGACCGAGACATGGTTTTCAGGATTCTTTCCGAACCGCGGTACGATCAGGCCTTTGGCGTTGGTTTCTCCGGGACCGCTGTCAGCAACGAAAAGAAAATCCGTCTTACTGCCGCAGACGAGCTGCGCAGTCCGCGACAGGCTTTTCCCATCCGCTCGTGCCCGTCCGTACCTTGCGAGCTTTTCCGCCGAAGTGCCGCCAAGACACTGATAGAGCGGCGTGCTGTCGCCATTTTTCTTCTTAACCTGCATTAGATAGCGCAATTCACCACCCATCAGCTTCCGGCACAACTCCAACACCTCCGCCATATCGATGTAGATTTGAATGCTGTTGGTCTGACGCTGGCCGGAGGGCTTGCTGAGGTCGTAGGAGGCAAATGTAAAATGCGCTTTCCCGATCTCAAAGGCATCATTCAGACTTTCCACAAAGCAGTTGCGTGCATCGATGCGAATGATTTGACTACGGTTGCGGTCATCATTCATGGCTGAGCTCCTTCCACAATGCCGGCAGATGTTCAAGTGCGTCGATAAGACGGTCGCTGTTTTTTTGGAACTGTTCCCGGAAATCCTCCTGAATGTCATAATTGAGATACAGCGCCTGATAGGTAATGGACCAGACCCGCTCCATGGATTTGTCAGGAAGCATTTTCTCCAGCTCCACGATTTGCTGTCTTACAGAGAACAGCGCTTTCTGCCATGCAATAAAATCGTTGTCGTGGATGGGTATGCCGAAGCTTTCTACCCACTCGCGTACGGTATGCTCTTCGGAACGATCTCCGCACTCAATGGAGTTGATGATATACTGGATCCTGGCACGCTCAATGGCGTTCGGATCCGTTTCTTTCGCATCCAGCTTTATGCTGCGGCCCAGTGGGAACAGGGCGCAAACCGTAGGCTTTGCATTATGAACAGAACATTTCCGGTCCCTGAGCAGCGGGCAACGCTTAATAGATCCTCTCGGCTTGAGCCGTACAATGGGGATTCGGGAGTTTTGCCCCAGATATACCTCGCAATATTGTGCAATGGTGTCCCGTGGTGCAAGTCCCAGCTCCTTGGATATGTTGTAGAGGTCTTTGGGATTCAGGAGAATATCCTCCCGGTTGATGCAGCACTTCCCGCACTGCTTGCAGTGAAAACGAAAATGCTCATCCGTTCCGATGCACATCTCATCGTAGTGCTCCACAATGTGTTGTAATCTTTGATCCATTTTACTTCTCCTTTTCATAGAATAATCGTCGGTTTGTATTGGTTATGGCTGCTCCGCCAACAGGGCCAGTGCGGCCTTGAGCTGTTGAAGATTTTTTGCATATTGCTTTAGGAACGGCTGATCTAAGTCGAAATCCGAATACTTATATCGCCAGAACAGGAGCATCGCCTGTTGCCGATGGAATTCGGGTATCCGACGCATGAGTCGTGCAATATCCCGAGCAGAACTAAGATCCATTCTAAGAAACGCTTTGTCTTCCTCGGTAAACCGCCGTTTCATCCATGTCTTTACATGAACGGCCGGGCCTTTGAAATGGTGTTCCTTTTCGCGGCTCACCAGATATTCCGGCTGGCCGTCATCTCCGATACCGGCAACGAATGGATAGATCCGGCAGGTTCTTGGTTTTGCCGCATGGACCATACACCGATTCTCTTTCAGAAAAATGCAGGCGTCGTCAACACCTGTAACTTTCAGCATGAGCATGAAATACCCACATTCGTCCAGTAGGGCAAGTTCGGTATACCGCGCAACAAAGTCGTCCATGCAAATGATTCCCTTGTCCCTTTCCCGCAGCAGCCTTGTCAGCCGGAATACATCCGGACTTTCCAATGGAACGCTTTGCCGGACAAGGCGGCAGCACTCGCCGCAGCAGGTGCAGTGAAAGGGGACCCTCTCACGAGGAGAGATTCTGTGCGTTGTTGATAAGACTTCTTCGATGTTCATTGTGATATTCTCCTTTTAGGCCACAGGAGGCGCCGATAATTCGACGCCTCCTGTTTGTGCTGTAAAGCCTGATTTATTTTTGTGCTCAGCGTTTGGTTTACCCCTTTCCAAAGCGAATCCGCTTGAACCCGATTGGCTCACAGTAATAGAACTCACTTCCTCCTGATGCAAGAAATTTTTCCACCACATCGGAGACCGAGAGCGACCGCCCTTTGTAACCGGAAGGTTGCTCCATGTTGAAAACATAGAAGATATCCTCCAGTGTTTGCGCAGAAACTTCTCCGGCAAAAACGCAGTCGTAAAGCTCTACAGGGACTCGACCATTGCTGACCGATATGATGTGATTCAGGCTCTGAAACGCAAGACGGTTCTCATCGCGCTCTATCGCAATCTGGTAGATGGCAATTTTCACGACAACGCACCTTCTCTCTCATACAGATCCTCTGTGTCCATGCTCTGCAGTCGATATGGTTCTTCGCACTGTGGATCTTCCGGAAAACGATTCTGCCGATCCGGTATGACTGCACGCAGCACATTGCGTCCCGTTTCCCGAAATTCATCCAGACGGATATCGCAGTCGGCATAGATGCCGGATACATACCTACCGGCCTGAAAGCGTTCTCCTTCCTGAACCCTAAGCCCCAATGTGTTGAGGATCCTTCCGATTTCACGGGGAGGAAGACTCAGGACCACTTGAAAATCCGGGTGGTCATATTTCTCCATGCCATGAGTATGCGCATTGCAGGTATAGGGCAGGAACCCTTTTTCCTCCTTCCCGCACTCGTCACAGGCTCCGTTTGCTACAAGATGGATGATCCAGTCGATATTGTTGTTCATACTGCACCTCATACTTTCTGAATTGAATACACGCTATTGCGCGTTTCAATCACGGTAGCTTCTTGTGTGTCTGCCAGAATAGCACAGACTGTGGAAGTCCTTCGGTATCCGTCAGCCTCCTGAATATATGCCGGCAGGCCGATATGTACCGGGTATAGAAGCTTTCCTGTCAGACAGATCTCGGGTTTAACCGCATCAGGCATCCTCTTCGCCTCCTTCCAGAATGCGGCACATCTCGCGCATGGCATCCGTCAGGTCGGCAGAGAAATCTTCCCAGTCTGACAGGAATGTAGTAAGCGATGCCAGATCGTGAAATACAGCATCATCCAATACCAGGATTTCATAGTCTTCCTCGTCCATACTGTTGTAGGGTAGACTCAGATAGCCGTCTTTTGTGGCCAGGATAAACGCACCGGCATGGATCCCGTCGCTGATGGGATAGCGCCAGCACAGCTCATTTCCGTGCGCGGCATAATAGCGCAGCCTAATATCACTGAGCGTGCGGTCAGTGCTGTCGTTGTCTTTCAGGTATGTCAGAATATCTTTGGCCGACATCAGCGTATCCGGATTGAGCGTTCTTAGAAGACCGCTCACCGTGTAAGGCCGCGTTTCCGAGCTGACAAAACCGATCAGCCAGAGTGCATCGTCCTCGACCATCTCACACTTCCAGTCCGCCTGTAAAGCGGCCTTCAAAAGAAGCGAGCCAAGTGTCATGCCGAAACCGTGTACGGCCTCTGAATCCTCCGGCAGAGTTTCCATGCGTGTCTCCGCGTCTGCTTGTACAGCATCCAGCAGCCGATTCAGATCAGCAACCGAAAACAGCCCATGCAGTGCACGGGCGCCCCAGTATCCTTGATCCTCCGGCCACACACGCAGAAGAAACCTTCGGCCCAGAACAGCCTTGATCTGATCTGACAGCAGCTTTGCGATATCATCCCACGCAAGTCGGTAGGCTTCATATGCCTGGCTTTTATCAATCACCTTTTCCATACTCTGTTTCCCTTTCCGGCCGATATGGCCCATAGTACTGTGTGTCCTCCGCATCGGAGGTGTAGACGCCGATGCAAAGCTCGTGGCAGGGGCTGTGCTCCGAGTTGTATTCCGCAAAGCATACGAGTTCCTCCGGCTCGCCATCCCGCAGTAGATACAGATTGATGGCCGGATAGGTCGTATCTGCATACGCGACGGCTCGAAGATGTGTGCCGTCCGGCAGAGGCAGCGTGATGTGCGGATACGAAACGGTGTCCGGCGTCGGCGCTTGCGAAAGAGAGAATCGCTTTCTCGCCTGATCCAGTTCGATCTGCAGTGCCGTGAAGATCTGCTCGACGGCATCGGCGTCATAGGCATAGGTATTTGTTCCGGAGCAGTTGCCCAGAAGGCGCAGCATCCGGATAGTTTTGTTGACGCGCGCCTCCGCCACGCGACGGAAACGTGCATTCTTGGTTTCTTTCATTTTGTGACCTCCTATTGTTTTCTACACAATCCACGAGAACTACGCACGCGCCCCGCCTCATCACAGAAAGCGGAGTTCCAATGCGGTGATTTCGCCATCCTGTTTATAAGCATATACGCCATAGCATCCGTCGCCGTACCCGGACGAGCTATAAAAGCCGTCCTTTATCAGCCATGCATCGCCATTACGGACGCGGTCACAGAACCTGCCCCATTCCTCGTCGCTGTAATCCGGTTTGTTGTGGAAAAACCCAGCCAGCCCGGCGTCAACGCCTATGCTGCCGATTTCCTCCATGTCCTTCTGGCGCGGTATATCACCGTTTCGGTATATCCCAATCGCACCAACCAGTAAATACGAATACGGCGTACCGTCCTCATACTTACCTTTGTCGGTATGACGCCAGACATAGCAGGCATATTCGCCTTCACTGATTTTCACATTGTTCATCCGGCACCAGACGTCTTTGTCGTAACAGGGGTCGGTGATATCCACGCTGCCGTGGAAGTCCATGACCCCGATCTTCGTTTTTCTCATTATGTGCCCTCCTAACTGTGAGTATTTACGAGAACCGATTTGCCTTCTGCGGAAAAATCACAGTTGGCACAGCTCCAAATATCCGCTTCGTCAGGATAGTGCGTGACCTCAACGCACTCATTCAACGCTTCCAGAAAAGTGCCGTTGCAGTCGATTTTCCAATCCTGCGTAACATGTGCTGTGACCTCGAAGCTCTTGGCTCCGCAGACAGGACAACGGTATTTGTGGTTTGTCATCTTGATTTCCTCCTGAGACCGGAAACGGAGCAGGTAATCCCTGCTCCGCAACCGTTGCGCCGCCTGCCATTCAGGCCAGCATGTCCTCAAATTCCTGTTCAGTCAGCGTTTTTACGCCCAGCTGCTGTGCTTTGGTCAGCTTGCTGCCGGCTTTTTCGCCAACGATCAGATAATCGGTTTTCTTACTCACGGCACCGGACGGATGGGCGCCCAGAGAAATCAGCTTCTCCTGGATGCCGTCACGGGTGTAATGCTCCAGCTTTCCGGTAGCAACGACGGTCTTGCCTGCGAAGGGGTTATTCATGGTGGTTTCCATAGTCAAATTCTCCTTTGTTTCAAATTGAATTTTTCTCAGCAGCGGACGCCAGAGCTTTGCCTCCTGAGCATCCGCATACCAGGTATAAATGTTGTTGTGCATGGTCTCGCCAAAATCCGGCAGCTGTGTGAAATCGAAGCCGTTGAGAATTGCCGCCTCAAACTCAGCCCATGATCCATGGAAATAGCGATCCAGATCCCGGCCTGCATGGCGCCCGACCATCGGGATACCGAGACCGGCGATAAACTTTGCCAACGTGCAGCGGCGGCTCTTTTCAATTGCCGCCTGCAGTCGGTCAAAGGATCGCTCGCCGAAACCCTCGGTGCGTACAATATCCTCACGGTACTGCTCCAGCTCGTATAAGTCTCCGAAATTTCGCACCCAGCCGTGACCGATGAGCTTCTCCAGCGTTGTTGCTGAGAGTCCTTCGATATTCATGCGGGTCTTTTCACAGAAATGTGCAAACTTCTGCACCAGCTTGGCTGCACAGTGCGGATTACCGCAATATAGCTGCCGCGTGCCGCCCGATGTGTACTTTACCGTTAGCGGCTTTCCACAGCAGGGGCAGATCATGGGCAGCATATAGGTGTTGCTCTGCGTTTTATTGTCCGCAATCTGCGGAATGATCATGTTCGCCTTATACACGCTGATCTCGTCACCGATGCCAAACTGAAACTCATCGAAGATATCAAGGTTGTGCAGGTAAGCGCGGCTGACGAGTGTACCGTCAATACTGATCGGATCGAACAGACCGGTGATGCTTACCATACCGGTTCTGGTCGTGGCCAACTCCACGCCGCGAAAACGCGTGCTATAGAGTTCATCGGCCCACTTGAGCGCAATCAGGCGATTCTCGTGATGTCCGGTTGCTCCAAGGCTTTTACCGTAGCGGAGGTCTTCATATTCCATGACGAGACCATCCACCGGATATGCGAAGTCTTTGGGTTCCATGCCGGCGACTGTATCTCGGATGTCCTGCTCGCTGTGCCCGGCATCCAAAAAGATATACGGCACAACCGAGAAACCACTGCGCTGCAGAAATTGCTGCTGCGCAAGCTTGCTCTCAGGCTCCAGATGGTCGCTGACCAGTTCGAAAGCCCAGAACTCCAGCCGGCGCTTGCTTGCCTCACCGGCGTCAAGCTTTCGCGTGCTGCCGGAGGCCAGATTCCGCGGATGGGTATAGGGCTCCTCCAGACTGGCATTGATTCTGCGGAAGCTCTCCCATGAGATGACGCCCTCTCCGCGCACCTCAAACGATTCCTTCGTGGGGATCGTCAAGGGCACGTTTCGGAAGGTGCGCACCGTATGGGTCACATCCTCGCCGATGATGCCCTCGCGGCCGCGGGTGATGGCCTGCTTCAGTTTTCCGTACTCATACCGCAAAACCAGCGTAAGCCCGTCCATCTTCCAGCACAGCAGAACAGCACGTCCTGCTGCAAACCGGATCAGATCCTCAATGGACTTCGTCTTGCCTGCGGACAGCATGGGCTTTGTATGCCGCACCTCCGCCAGGCTTTCCAAAATCTCTCCGGAAACCTTCTGCGTCGGCGAGCCGGAAAGCACCAGCCCGGTATCATGCTCCAAAGCGGCGAGCTCCTCTATCAGTCGGTCATATTCCAGATCCGTCATAATAGGAGCGTCGTTTTTGTAGTAGGCGATGTCCGCCTCCGTGAGCCGCTCGATCAATTCGCGCATCTGTTCCAGATTGGTATTGTTCTTTTCTCGCATAATGCTTCTCCTTTTTGTTAATAGATTTTGCTGAGATACTGCCGGACAGTCTGAAGCCGATCCTGTGCGGCATTCTCTGCGTCAGGGTCGGCTCCGTTAAAATCCATGTCCAGGATCTCAACATCGAATTTGTAAGGGCAGGCTCCGAATACTTCCCAAACCATTCCGTCCTTGACAACGATGACGACTTTATCCGTTCCCATCACCCCCTTCCTTAGGATGAGCGCATGGGTGGACCGGCATCCAATCACCGCATTTCCGGCAGTACAGCTGACCATTGCTTCTGTCACGGATATTTTTGAGCTGCGTTCCTGTCATTTCGTGGCGTTTTCCGCACCCGGAACACTTGACCCATAGAATCTCTGCATTGCAAAGCACTTCAGGGCGATATTTCCGGTTGAATGGAATAAAATCGCACCACGCCGGATTGTCCGGCAACCGCGCCATATGCAAACTCAGCACATCCAGTTCAAACTGAGAAGGACTTTGTTCCCAATGGCTTTGTTCTCTTTCCCATGCGAAAAGCTGCTGATATAGCTCCTGCTCACCGGATTGCCGGATCAGTTGTTTTGCCAGCCGGGTCCATTCGGTTTCCGGCAGATCTCCGATATCGGTCATCACGCCGTGCCGATAGCCGAACACCTTATCCCGGCCTTCGCCGGAGATGAGGTAGCTCCGTCCGGTATAGTAGTGAACACGCAGATCCGCAAAGGTCAACGCATGCTCGGTATTCCAGATGTTATCCATCCGCATCACCTCACAACGCGAGTCTGCGGCTTTCCTCCGGAAGCACCTGCTTAAAAAGCTCCATATACCGCTGAAAGCCCTCTGCGGTCAGCGGCCCCTTCAGGGATGTTTCACTCCAACAGATGAGTTCTTCCTCCGGGACACTATAAGCATCCGGGATAAATCCGGCTCCGTCATAGTGCGGACAATTGGGTCGGACTAGCTTTTGCATCTCCGCCTTGGTTGTGGCGGAAACTATCATCCGGCATTTCTTGTCTGCAATGGCATAGAGCAGCTTCGGCATATAGCCAAGCTGCCGGTAATAATGCAGATACCGCTGAAGCTCGCTAAGGGCTCCAAGGCGGAGCTTTTTGACTCGTTCAGGCGTATCTGAGGCGGCAATCTCCGCAATACACGGGATGATCACCATCATGTAATCGTCTTCCACTGGCATTTCCTTTCTGCATTCCTGCATGTAATATCTATCTGTACGGGTATGCCGAAAGGCTCCCCGGAGCAAAGAGTAAGGGAGCGGTTAGGCTCCGATCTATATAAAAAAGCACTTAAAGAACCGAAGCTCTCTAAGCGCTTTTGGACCCAAGGATCCCAGATATGAAATTGCTAGCAGGGAGGGGGCATACTCCCCGCCGTCCCCGTCTGTGCCTCTGTTTGTGAGAGGCAGAAGAAACAAAAAAGTGCCTGAAGATGTTCATCCTCAGGCACTGTGTTACTCATTCACTGTAATTGCTTGGTGGCAATTCTGAAACTTACATAAACATTATAGCAGGGATTCTACCATTTCGCAAGTGGAACCTTGAAAGTTCTTGCTATAGGCTGAATGCTGCAAAGTCAATGCTCATATACGGTGAAGAAGCAGATGACAAAGATATAGTCAAAATGCCTCACTATCGCACCGATAGTCAGTTCCATAGCAAAACAGGCAGCTCTCGCCAACTCTCACGCAGAAATGCGACTTAGGCGGAAAGCTGTCTGTTTTTGCAGGAGGCTGCGTTATTGCCCAATCATTTCCGCATCAACCAGCCGACAATATCGGATGTCTCCTTCCTCATATAACTCAAATGTACCACTAACCGTAATCTCGCTGCCCAGCTCCGGATAATCATCCGGATAGGTATGCTTACCGGTCAGTACAAACTCCAATCCCTGTGAGCAGCAAGCCATTGCATCGCCAATGATACAGGTGAAGTATTGGGCTTTCGTATCAGGGTTTTCGTAATATACAAATTGTCCCGTCATTTTAATGGTTTTTCCAATATAATCACCGGGGGCGTTCATCATATTATAGACTTCGGAATATACCATTGTACTGCTAAGACTTGTGAGGTCAACATCAACACCGTCTGTGCTTTGCGTTGGTTCAGAGGCTGCAGGCTTAGGCTCCGATTTCTTTTCTGAGGGCTGTTTTTGTGAAACAGAAGCCTCTGGCGCTTGGTTATCGGCTGAATCAGCTGCAGCAGTCACTTTATCTTTTTCACCTCCGCAGGCGGCGAGAGGTACAAGAGTTAGGGCAATCAGCAAAACACACAATAGTTTTTTCATCTGCGAACACCTCCCAATACCGTGCCTGCCAGCCACGACAGACCGAAAGCGCCGATCTGAACGGCGACGATGGTGGAACCTACCGGCGTACCGGCGAGAATGGACGCCAGAATGCCGAGCAGCGCACAGAAAACCGAAAGGACTGCCGCGCAGATGGTCACGCTGCGAAAGCTCTTGAACATCCGCATGGCGGACAGTGCCGGGAAGATCACCAGTGCGGAGATCAGCAGGGAACCCACAAGGTTCATCGCCAGCACGATGATGACCGCAACGACGACGGCGATCAGTAGGTTGTAAAGCCCCGCCTTCGTGCCGGTCGCCCTTGCGAAGCTCTCGTCAAAAGTCACGGCAAAGATCTTATTGTAAAACAGGATGAACACCGCTACGACCATCACCGACATTCCCACGCACAGCCATACCTCTGCGGGGGACAGCGTCAGAATGGAGGTGGAGCCGAACAGCGTGCTGCACACATCGCCCGAAAGATTGGACGAGGTGGAGAAAATGTTCATCAGAAGATACCCGATAGCCAGTGCTCCCACCGAGATCATGGCGATGGCGGCGTCGCCCTTGATTTTCGTATTCTGTCCGGTGCGCAGGAGCAGCACGGCACTGAGGATGGTAATGACCATGACAAGGGGCATTTTGTTGGTGATCTGCAGCACGGCGGCAATCGCCATTGCACCGAACGCCACGTGGGACAGACCGTCGCCGATGAAGGAAAACCGCTTCAGCACCAGCGTCACACCCAGCAGGGAGGAGCAAAGCGCGATCAGCACACCGACAATGAGCGCATAGCGGACAAAGGGATATGCCCAATAGAGAGTCAGCTTTTCCAAGATAGCGGTCATTGGCTGTCACCGCCTTTCTTCACGTCAAACAGCCGCCCTTGCGGGCTTTGGAGATAGTCCGCCCTTGTCCCAAAGAAAACAGTGTCGCCAATATGCAGAATATGGCTGGCGTATCGGACGGCGGCAGCCACATCGTGAGAGATCATGATCACGGTGATGCCGTCCTCACGGTTGAGCTTTTCAATGAGCGTATACATTTCCGCCGTCACCTTGGGGTCAAGCCCGGAAACAGGCTCATCAAGAAGCAGCATTTTTTGCGTGGCGCACAGTGCGCGGGCAAGCAGCACCCGCTGCTGCTGTCCGCCGGACAGCTCCCGATAGCACCGCCTTGCGAGCCGGGTGATCTGCATTTTCTCCATGGCGTCCACCGCAAGTTTCTTTTCTTCTTTATTATAAAAAGGACGGCTGCCGCAGCGTCCCTGGCATCCGGAGAGAACGATCTCTCTCACGGCTGCCGGGAAGTCCTTTTGTACCACTGTCTGCTGCGGCAGATAGCCGATCTCGTTTTTCCTCAGCCCATCGCCCGTCAAAATTCTGCCGCTGATGGGGGCCTGCAAGCCGAGGATCGTTTTCATAAGGGTACTCTTGCCGGAGCCGTTTTCCCCTACGATGCAGAGATAGTCGCCTGCCAAGAGCTCAAAGGTGAGGTCTTGGAGAACGGACTGCCCATCGTAGCCGACACAGAGCCTTTGACAAGTGAGCTGAGCCATAGACCTACCTCCTTACCCTAACGCTTCCTTCAACACGGAGAGATTTTTCTCCATAACGGAAAGGTAGGTGGCGCCGTTTGCCACGTCCTTGGAGGTGGTGGACTGCATGGAATCCATGGTCAGCACCTTCTGCTTCTTCCCGGCGGTGTTCTGAACGATGGTTTCCGCGATCCTGTGCTGTGCGCCCTCGATGGTCAGCACGCAGGGAAGTCCCAGCTCATCCACCTTCTTAGCAAGGAACGAAACGGTTTCAAAGCTGGCTTCGGTTTCGGCGGAGCAGCCCGCAAAGGCGGCGTAGTAGCGCAGACCGTAATCGTCCACCAGATAGCGGAACGGGAAACGGTCGCCAAACAAAACGGTCTTATGGGTCGCACCCTCCACAGCCGCCTTATAGTCTGCGTCAAGGGCGGCCAGCTTGTCCTTATACGCCGCGGCGTTGGCGATATAGGTGTTCTTGTTGTCCGGGTCGATGGCACACAGCGCATCCGCAAGCGTCACGCAGAGTGTCTGGGCGTTCTTCAGGGACAGCCAGACATGCTCGTCCTTTTCCTCCCCATGGTCGTGCCCCATCAGCTCATCAAGGATGTCCTCTGCGGAAAGCGCGTCCTTCACAAAAAACGGATTGGACTTGGCGCTCATCAGCGCATCGAAGCCGTCGTTGCCGAAGTAGATATGGAAATGCTCCGCCTCACCCGGCTCGTGGCCGTGGTCGTTGAACTGCACATATTTGGGCGCATCGGCACTGGTGGTTTCGAACTGATAGCGGACGCTGCGGATCTTACCTTCGTCATCCAGCTTCGGCTGATAACCGGCATAGGTGTATTCAGCGGAAACGGTTTTCCGTCTGCATAAGTGAAGGTGATCGTGTTCCCGTTGATAGAAATCTTCTCGGCGTCGCATTGCCACGAAGCCTTAAACTTCTCCAAATAGGTGTCCTTTGTGGTCGAGCTGTCCTCGTCCTCCTCCGCCCTGTGTTGGCAGAATTTGTCCAGGTCGCCGTTCAGCAGATAGGGGTGCAGGGACTTCCACGCACCGGCGAAATCCGAGAGGGTGCGATCCTTGATGTCATCCTCCGTGAGCTGTTCATCGTGGCTGTGACCGTGACCGTGACCGTCCTCCTGCATACCCTCAACGGTCTCCTCCGTTTTCACGGAATCACCCAGCACCTCCAGCAGATTGATGACCTTCATATTCTTGTTGGCGGCGTTTTTCAGAGCATTTTCCACCCAGCCGTCGGACTCGCCGCCCACATAGACGAAGAGGTCGCAATCAGAGATCTTGACAATATCATCGGCGGTGGGCTGATAGCTGTGCAGGTCAACGCCGTTATCCAGCAGCATGGTGACCTCGGCATTATCCGCCTTGTCACCCAGGATCTCCCTGACCCAATCGTATTCGGGGAAGATGGTCGTGACGACCTTCAATTTGCCGGCTTTTCCGGTATCCTTCGGCTTTCCGCAGCCGGCAAGGACGCCGGTCAACATCATTAGCGCAAGCAGCAGCGCAGTTATCTTTTTCATAGGCTATATGTACCTCCAAATTTGAATTTATAATAAGAACGTAAAAATGGGCGCAAAAATACAAGGGTGACGGCAACGCCGCGAAAGCCTATCCGAAAACGGATAGACTACACCCTTGTAAATAGTTCTTATTTAATCTGAAAGCTTGACCTTGAGCGAAACCAAAGTAAACGTGCGGACAAGCTCCGCGCAGGAGGGAATGATCCTGCACAGGGCATACCTAACCGCTGCGGCGAAAACCGCGGCAGCACCGGCAAGCCCAATGCTCTTGAGCAGATTTTCGCAGACCTGCAGCTGGTGGCAGATGGCGCAGTCCTCGCCGGAGCAGTTATGGTTGGCTTCGACCGCAATATAGACAGCGGAGGACAGCGTGACAGCCGCCAGCACGGCTGCCAGCAAGCCTGTGATCAAACGAAATTTCTTTGTCATAGCCTGTCCTCCTTCCAAATACTATTCTTCCCTGCAATCCGCGCAGGTGCCATAGAGAACTGTGTCGGCGGCGTCCAGCGTGAATTGCTCGCTCTGCGCCAAGTGCTTTGCAAACAGGACGGCGTTGCCGCTTGCCATGTGAAAGGTCCTGCCGCATTTTACACGGCTCATGTGTAGCGCACCCTTGCAGCTCTCGGCGTCAAGGTACTGATAGTAGACCTCCCGCGTGCCGCTCTTGCTGCTGCGCCGCACTTTTTCTTCCGCCTCTAACTGCGCAAGATTCCGATATACGGCGCTGAGGCTGATTTTTTCATCCGCCAGCGCGTCCGCAATTTGCCGTGCGGACAGCAGCTCGTCCGGGTGCCGACTCAAATAGGCAAGCAGAGCCTTCCTCTGCCGCGTGCTGTAACTGGACAAGTCACCACGCCTCCAATTTGCAATTCATTCGCAAATTAGTATACACAAGGAAAGCAGAAAAGTCAATATGCGATTTATTCGCAAATTAAACGCTTTCAATGAACGCCGCCGTGTAAAAGCACAACGGAAGCATCCGGCAGATTTTGGACTGAGGGTTTTTATCGTCTTTGCCAGGAGCCCCGCCTGACTGCGGTAATGGTGCACAGCGGCAGGTTTTTTCTCAAATGCTTTATGCTAATGTGTCCCAAAAGCGTGTTTGAGATTGCACTAACAGTAGAAGCATGGCAAGCCGAGAGGGCGGTATTAGAACAATTATTTTTTCGATGCTTTCTGGAATTGCCTGCATTGTTTACGTAACCGATAATCGTGGTGAATAATACAACTTCCACCTTATCAATCAAACCCTCGAAACACGAACGGCGGGACGGGCTTTACCGTCGCGCCGCTCTGCTTTTTCAGCGGTCGAGGTCCTGCCTGTGCGTAGGCTGCTCTTTGGGGTTTTCCTCCCGCAGCATCGCGCAAACGCCCTTCCGCACCACCGTTTTATTTGACGATGGTGCGGAAGGGCCATACCTTTATTGCAGCTTCTTCAATCGCTATTGTTCCGTTCTGCCTTTTATCTATTCTTGAAAAATGCCACCACAACGGCGCCGGGACCGAGGTGTGTTCCGATCACGCTGCCCACCGTTGTGTAGCGAACCTCCCGCAAATGCCCCTCCCAAATGTGGCGGCTGTCCTCTATGTACTTCAATAAAAGCGCATCGGAAAGTCCGCTGTAGCCAAGCAGCACCGGCTTGCTGAAATCAATGCCGCCCGCCTCATTGATCTCCTGAACGAGCAGATTGTTTCCCATCTTAGAGCCGCGCGCTTTTCCAAGCAGATGTATTTCACCGTCGGTGACGGAGATCACGGGCTTGATGTTCAGTATCCCGCCGGCAAATGCGGCTGTCTTTGAAATGCGACCGCCCCGTTTGAGGTATTCGAGGGTATCCACCAAGGCAACAATGACAATATTTTTCTTCTCTTCCTCCAGAGCCTTCGCAATTTCCTCTGCGGAGGACCCCGCGTCCAAAAGCCAGAACGCAAGCTCTACAAGGATGCCGGTCCCCATCGCCGCGCTTGCGCCGTCCACAACATAGATGTTTTCATATTCCGCCGCCGCAATCACGGCGCTTTGATACGTGCCGGAGAACTTGGACGCAAGGGTGATGACAACGGCGGCTTCTCCCGCCTGCCTTGCCGTTTCAAACGCGCCAATGAAGTCGTTCGGGGTTGCCTGACTGGTGGTGGGCAGTACATCGCTCTCGACCAGCTTTTCATAGAAGGTCTTGTGGTCGATGGTCACGCCGTCGATATACTCCTCCTGACCGAAGTGAACGTTGAGGGGAACCGTATAGACCCGCTCTTTGATCTCGGGGAGCAGATCCGCGGTGGAATCAACAATGATCCTTGTTTTCAATTGCATCACATCTCCTTTTCTTCACTGTTTTGGACGATAGTCTCAAGGCTTCTGCTGATGGTGGATAGACAACGGTAGAATTCAATCCTTTCATTCTCCGTGAGAGCATGGCTGATTGTTTCAAGAATGCTGCCGATCTTCTCCGCAATCCTTTTACCGGCCTCCCGCCCCTTCTCCGTCAGAAGCAAGGGGCTTTTGTACCGCTTGGCGCCGGTGTCGCGCAGGAGAAAGCCGTTGGTCTCCAGATAGTCCACCGCGCGGGAAATGGTCGCCTTGTCCTCCTCACAATGTTCGCACAGCTCCGCTGAGGTCACGCTTCCCAGCGAATAAACGTAGTACAGACAGGACACATGGGCGCCTCTGATGTGATAGTCGGCCATCTCCTGATTTTTGATTTTCCGTATGTCGCGGCTGATTCTGTTGATCAAAACTGTAAAGGTTTCAAATCTCTCCTGCATGACTGTCCTCCACTTCCATAAATGTTGAAGTCTCAACAAAAGAACTTTAACACAGAGATGTTGAAATGTCAACATGGTCCCTGTATAGCTTCTGTTCTTTGATTGTGGCATCCCACGGCGCGAGGTGGCCTCGGCGCAGTTTTCGTGTTACTCACCAAGAGGAAAAAAGCGGGACGCCGAGAATCCCGCAAAGCCCCGCCGGAATTGCTCCGGTGAGGCTTTGCTTTTGACCACATAAAATGCCATAGGCAGATGTGGAACACAAAGTGTTAGGAAAGGGATTAAAATCAAGAGGAAACCGCTAAAAGCGGCTAAGAAGTTCAGGAAAGTGTTGCGGTATCACAAGTTCCGCAGGTTTCTGACGAAACGCCTCCAGTAGCGCCAAATGCTGCGCGTGAGCGCAGCATCGGCATGATGTTGATTTTATACTATCAGAATATCTCCTTTCCGTCAAAGGGGGCAGATGCCGCTTTCGCAGCCGGTGTTGCCCCAGATGGAATTGTACAGCTCGCACAGCCGGCTGTCGATCTCCGTAAGACGGTTGTAGTCGGCGATCAGCGCGTCCTTTTCCGCGTCGGTCAGGAAGGTCAAACTGCGGATGAAGGCTGCCTCATCGTAGTTGTCGAAGTCGTAGTCGTCCGGAAGATCAAAGTACGCTTCATCTACCTTGTCCCACAGGTCGGCGTGCTTTTCGCAGACGCGGTCATACTCCTGCTCCAGAGTGTCGATCTCATCCAGCACCTTGGGGTCGGCCTTTTCCAGCGCCTTCTCGTAAAGCGGCATATTGTCGCAGTCGGGCAGCTGAGCGTACAGTGCCTCCATCTCAGCGTCAAGGCCGTTCAGCTCCTTGATGTCCGCCAGAAGCGTTTCCTTCTCCGCTTCCGTCAGGGCATCGGTGTTACGGATAAACGCTGCTTCATCAAAGTTTGTGAAGTCGTAGTCGTCGGGCAGGGCGTTGCAGATTTCGTCCAGCTTTTCCCACAGCGCTGCGTTTCTTTGGAAGATGGCGTCGCTCTTTTCCTCAATCGCCTCGATCTGCTCCCAGATGGCGTCCTCGTTCTCGGTTGCAATTTTAGTAACAGGCTCCATTGGTGCGGATGTGGCGGCAAAGGCGGAGGTTGCCGTTCCGATGGCCGTTACCGTCAACGCAAGTGCCAATACAAGGCCCCAAATCGTTTTCTTTTTCATGGTATTTTACGCTCCTTTTTTAATCGTTTTGGTTGGGCTTCAACCTTGATTGTAATATACAGGAGAGCGCCAAATACTTCCCCCGCAAAAGTGCATGGAAAGTGTCACAAAAGTGCAACGAGACCAGCCCGGAAAATGAACGAAAGCCCGCTCCACGCCTCAAGGGCAGAAACGGGCGGACGTTCTT
>ENA-UAOW01000296-UAOW01000296.1-human-gut-metagenome-genome-assembly--contig:-NODE-296-length-26687-cov-8.694916_pt1 | contig 26687 bp, 23 predicted proteins | sample MGYA00243470_ERZ654559 | MGnify/ENA primary metagenome ERZ654559 (study PRJEB26926, sample SAMN06164851) | human gut metagenome | biome: ENVO:00009003; feature: ENVO:2100002; material: ENVO:00002003...
GCTCAAATTCATTGCAGTCAAAAGCAGCGGCGGCAAAGAAGGAACCGGAGATTCGCTCCGTATTCTCAATGCTGTCTATCAAAAGCGCATCCGCTGATACGTTCAGCGCGTTGGCAATGGATACGAACGTTTCGATGCTCATGCCCCGCTGCCCGGTTTCAATGCTGCTGATGAATGTAGGCGCTTTTTCAATCTGTTCTGCCAACGCCATCTGGGAAAGGCCCCGTCGCCTTCTGATCTCTCCGATACGCCTTCCCAATGCCTCTGTGTTGAATGCCATAAATAATACCTCCTTAAAAAAGTCGGAAGTATTATAATGATCGAGAAAATCAGCCGATTCTGCCTTTCTATCGTTTCAGTATCACATAAAAACTTCAGTTGTAAAAGCCCGATTTTTCTGTACCTTCACTGGGAGTGGATATCTTCACTCTCAGTTTATTTCTTTTTGCATTCGCGCGGGCTAAAATACAATCAAATAATTTTATTGTTGCGAGGGATATGAAATGTCCGATATGCAGGATCAAGCAGCGCAGGATTCGCTTCTGAAAACAGCAGCATCTGAATCTGACAGCCAAGCATCTTCAGCAGCACAGAGTCTGTCTCACAATTCAGCAGATCAATCTATGCAACCCCTATTACGCTCCCCGTGCAGGACATTGCTCAGCAATCTTCGGGGAGAACGTCCAAATCCCCAGCAGCATTACAAGGTCGGAATCTATATCCGTTACTTCAACCAGACGAAGCATGTAGACTATCTGGACTACCATGTGAAACAGTATCAGGACACCATGGCTCTCTGCCCAAATTGGGAGCTTATTGATTTTTACATAGACGAAGGAGCCACCGCACCGAACATGGAAAGCGCACCGGAATGGTGCAGACTCTTACAGGATTGCTTCCGCGGCAAAGTCAATTTAATCATCACACAGAAGGTATCCAACGTTTCCAAAAAGGACTACGAGATCACATTTCTTGCAAGAATCCTCGCAGCGTTGGCGAAACCAGTTGGCATCTATTTTGTATCCGAAGATATTTTTACGATGGCTTCCTGCTATCAGGATACCCTGCACGATTGGGGCATGTTCCCCGATCATTGGTCAGTCCTCCCGGACAATATTTCCGAGGAAAGTCTTCTTTTAGCAGGAGAACATTCAGATGCATAATTCGGAAGCCAGACGACGCAAGGAGCGGCAAAAGGAACAGATCAAGCAGCGATACAATGTGGTGATCGATCCCGAAAACTATGAATATATCCCTGCAAAAAAGCAGGCTGATTACTATGACAATGACGTAAACCAGCGGGTTGCTATTTATGTTCGTGTCTCAACGGATGATGTCCGGCAAACGACATCCTATGAGCTGCAAAAGAAGTATTACGAGGAGTTTGTTACACGCCACCCCAACTGGACGCTTGTGAACATCTACGCCGACGCGGCTGTAATAATAGGACTAAAAACATTAAGGCTCAAAAAGTGCTGTAAATTCGGCATTTTTTGAGCCTTTTTACATAAAATCTGCGAATAGAACATAGTGCGTCTGTTTACCCGAAGTGGCGCTTGGGTCGGCAGACGCGCTTTTTTCATACCCTGACGCAGTAATATGGCACGAAAAATCGGTATTACATAGCATATCCACTTGCTCCATGATGGAGCCGGGGGTGTGCTTTTTTGTTGCCCGGTATGGGCGGAAATGGAGGCGAAAGCAATGAACGGACATACAGAGGACAAACCGAAGGACTGCCGGTACTGCTATTTCTGGAAGCAGACAGAGGGCTGCACCTTTCGCGGCAAAACCGGCTGCTATTATATTTCAGCGCAGATGCCGTCTGCCGCCGTCAGCGAGTGCGACGGCTGTCCGTATGGGCGGGCGTCTCCCTACATCGGCTGGTGTACGAAGGAGCTGCTGCGCTCTATGGGACTTTGGAAAGGGCGTGAAGATACATGACGTTGGACTATTACTACGGGGATCAGGCAGAACAGTTCTCCTTCTACCGCATCCCCAAGGTGCTGTTCACAGATAAGCGTTTCAAAGACCTTTCGGCAGAGGCAAAAATCCTCTACGGCCTGCTTCTTGACCGCATGAGCCTGTCTGCCAAGAATGGCTGGCTGGATCAGGAGGGGCGCGTGTACATCATCTATACCGTGGAGGACATCATGGACGCGCTTTCCTGCGCTTCGCAGAAGGCCATGAAGCTGCTGAACGAACTGGACGAGAAATGCGGGCTTATCGAGCGCAAGCGGCAAGGTCTCGGCAAGCCCAATCTCATTTACGTCAAAAACTTCGTTGCTGCGCCGGAATCAAAATTCAAGAATGGTGAAAATCAAAATTCTGGACTTTTGAAAATCGAAACTCAAGAATTTCCAAAATCAAAAGGTAGTTATACTGAGAAGAACAATACTGATTTTAACGATACTGAGTCTCTTCCCTTCACTTCGTTCGGAGGCAATCAAAAGCGGGAACCGAAAGGAAACGATGCGGAGCGAAGAGCGCAGTATAGAGAGCTTATCATGGAGAATATCAGCTATGACGTTCTGCTGGTGGACTTGCCGTATGACAAGGAGATCGTCGAGGAGATTCTGGAGCTTATCGTGGATACGGTCTGTACCACAAAAGAGACCGTGCGCATCTCCGGCGACGACAAGCCTGCGGAGGTGGTCAGGAGCCGGTTTTTGAAGCTGGACAGCGAGCATATTCGCTTCGTTGTGAGCTGCATGAAGGAGAACACCACAAAAATCAAAAACATTCGTCAATATCTGCTGGCGACGCTATATAACGCCTCGCTCACCATAACCAACTACTATGCAGCGCTGGTTCAGCATGATATGGCGGAAGGACGCATTTAGATGCCGCTGGCTGTATGGCCTGCGGCTTTTTACATGTTACGGAGGTGAACGCCATGCCAAAGAAGACAGAACCAAAAGACACACTGAGCCCCCAGCCGGAGCAGGTGCAGCAAATACGCATTTCGGATATTCACCCCTTCAAGAATCACCCGTTCAAGGTGGTGGACGATGCGCTCATGCAGGAGACCGTAGACAGCATCATGCAGTTCGGCGTACTCAATCCCACCATCATCCGGCCAGACCCCGGAGGCGGCTATGAAATGGTCGCCGGACACCGGCGCTTGCACGCAAGCGGCCTTGCCGGGAAGGATACGATTCCGGCCATTGTCCGCAATCTGACTGACGACGAGGCGGTGATCTTGTTGGTGGATACCAATTTGCAGCGCGAAAATATCTCTCCCATGGAACGCGCACAGGCGTACAAGATGAAAATGGAGGCGCTGAAGCATCAGGGACAGCGAACAGATTTAACTTTAGTCCAAGTTGGGCCAAAGTTAAATTCCGCTGAAAAAATCGCGCAGGACAGCGGCGAAAGCGTGTCGCAGGTAAAGCGGCTCATTCGTCTGACGGAGCTTGTTCCGGAGATTCAGCAGAAGGTCGATGCCAAGGAAATTGCCCTGAATCCGGCTGTGGAGTTGTCATACCTCAAACCGGAGGAACAGCGGCAGTTTCTGGATGCAATGGAGTATTCTCAGAACACTCCCTCGCTTTCGCAGGCACAGCGGCTGAAAAAGCTCAGCCGTGAGGGCAAATGCACGCAGGACGCCATGTACAAGGTCATGTCCGAGGAAAAGAAGGACGAACTGGATCGCGTCACGCTGAAAAGTGATACGCTCCGCAAATACTTCCCCAGGAATTACACGCCGCAGCAAATGGAACGGGTCATTATCAAGCTGCTGGATCAGTGGCAGAAAAAACGGCAGCACCAGAACGAACGTTGAAAGAAGCTCAGAAAAAGGCTGGCCATCCAGCGCGGAGGAGGGAGCAAAGACAATGCACAGCTTTATGAGTCCGGGAAAACGCATCCGTAGCTTTCGTCTGAAACGTGGGATGACGCAAAGAGCTTTGGGGATAGCTGTGGGCTTTCCGGTAAAAACCGCCGACATCCGCATCGCGCAGTATGAATCCGGTGCAAGAACGCCCAAACACGATCTGCTCTGTATATTGGCTCAGACGTTGGAGGTTCCGGTATCGGCACTGGAAATCCCGTATATCAAGAGCCGTGATGAGCTTGAGCAGTTGCTGCAAGCGCTGGAGGACGAATACGGACTGACAGTAACGATCACAGAACCCCGCGATTGATTTCAATATCGGAATAAACAAACGGCAGCGCCAGAGCGAGCGCTGAGAAAGGAATGTATCATGGAAAACTTCACGGTAAACATCACAGGCGACGTCAACATCATCCTCCCGCACGGGAAAATCCCTCGCAGGGTCAGGCTCAAAAGCGACGGCTACGCACCCGTCTCTGGCTTCCAGCTCACCCCGAATGATGAGGAATACGATGAAAGCAATGTTTCGGTTCTACTGGCTGTGCCCGGCCAGAAGGCCAACTCCATGCGTCTGCTGGACGCGCTCATTGCGACCGGCTTCCTCTGCACGCATGTGCGGCAGGTGCCGACCTTCGACCTGTACATGGCTTATGAGCAGAAAGCAGTCGTGACCGTCAGCGGCGAAACGTACCTGACCGGCCCCGCCATTGTGTTCTACTGCCTCGATGATGAATTATGGGATATCTCTTCGGGGGATGCCGGTCTGGTGCGGCGGCTTTTTGAGGAGCGCACCGTGCAGCTCCGGCACGGAGACGAAACGATCCCGGCCATTGCGCTGTAAGCTGTGCGCCAGTGCATGCTGCGATCATCACGGAAGGAGGCGTTCATAATTGCAGGAAGAGGTTGAAAACAGGACAGTGACCCTTGTAATCAGCGCAACGAAGCTCACCGGGCGCGTGCTCAAAGCGGCGGTTGCAAAGTTTCTGGCACATCAGAAAGCAAAAATCGCGGAGAAAAAGCGAGCTGGCCCCGTAAAGCCCACCGGCAAGCAGACGGTCAAGCAGCTTGTCGGTCAGAATCAAGGCGTTGCCAATATCGAGATCAGCGATAAAAACATCAAGGATTTTGACCGTGTGGCGAGAAAATACGGCGTGGACTATGCCGTAAAAAAGGACAAGACCCTCTCGCCGCCCAAGTACATGGTGTTCTTCAAGGCACGGGACGCGGACGCCCTCACAGCGGCCTTTGAGGAATATACCCGCAATACGGCAAGGAAGCGGCAGAAGCCCTCCCTCATCCAGCATCTGCATGATATCCAGGCTGCAAAGGATATCATCAAGCCTGCGGTCAAACACAAGGATAAGGGGCTGGAGCTATGAAGAAACCTGTAAACATCAAGAAAATCATACTCCCCAATCTTCCGTATCTTCTGTTCGCCCTGCTGGGAACCAAATGCGGACAGGCTGCGCGGCTTGCTCCGGGGCTGGACTTTTCCCAAAAGGCGCTGCATATTCTGGATGGCTTCCGGCTGGCCTTTGAGAGCCTGCTTCCGAGCTTCCGCCCCGCCGATTTGCTGGTCGGCGTCCTGATTGCTGGCGCGCTCCGGCTGGCGGTCTACGTCAAAGGCAAGAATGCCAAGAAGTTTCGCAAGAATATGGAGTACGGCAGCGCCCGCTGGGGCACGCATGAGGACATTGCGCCGTATATCGACCCGGTATTCGAGAACAACATTATCCTTACACAGACCGAGAGCCTGACCATGAACAACCGCCCCAAAGACCCGCGGACGGCGAGGAATAAAAACGTACTGGTCATCGGCGGCTCCGGCAGCGGCAAGACGCGCTTTTTCATCAAGCCCAACCTTATGCAATGCCAGTCAAAGGACTATCCGGTTTCGTTCGTCGTCACCGACCCGAAAGGCAGTATCGTGGTCGAGTGCGGCAGGCTGCTGGAGAAGAACAATTACCGCATCAAGATATTCAATACCATCAACTTTTCCAAGAGTATGCACTATAACCCCTTCGCCTACATTCACAGCGAAAAGGACATTTTGAAGCTGGTCAACACCCTGATCTGCAATACCAAGGGGGATGGTAAATCCGGTGACGATTTCTGGGTGAAAGCAGAGACGCTTTTATATTGCGCCCTGATCGGCTATATCCATTATGAAGCTCCCGAAGAAGAGCAGAACTTCGCCACGCTCATTGAGCTGGTCAACGCCATGGAAGTCCGTGAGGACGATGAGACTTTTGAAAATCCCGTGGATATCGCGTTCAAAGAGCTGGAAAAGGACAAGCCCAACCACTTTGCAGTGAGGCAATATAAAAAGTACAAATTAGCCGCCGGCAAGACAGCTAAGAGCATCAATATTAGCTGCGGCGCACGCCTTGCCCCCTTTGATATCGCGGAGCTGCGGGAGATCACCATGTATGATGAGCTGGAGCTGGATACGCTGGGCGACAAGATATATGACAACCCGGATGCCAAGGACGGAACGTTCAAAAAGACGGCGCTGTTTCTTATCATGAGCGATACGGACAGCACCTTCAATTTTCTCATTTCCATGATTTACAGCCAGTTGTTCAATCTGCTGTGTGAGAAAGCGGATGACCAGTATAAAGGCCGTCTGCCGGTGCATGTGCGCTGCCTGATCGACGAGGCGGCAAACATCGGGCAGATTCCGAATCTGGAAAAGCTCATGGCCACGATTCGCAGCCGTGAGATCTCCGCCTGCCTCGTTTTGCAGGCACAGTCTCAGCTCAAGGCGCTGTATAAGGACAACGCCGATACGATCATCGGGAATTGCGACACCTCGATTTTCCTCGGTGGCAAGGAGCCTACCACGTTGAAAGAGCTGAATCAGGCGCTGGGGAAAGAGACCATCGACACCTTCAATACTGGCGAGAGCCGTGGCCGCGAGGTCTCCCACAGCCTTAACTACCAGAAGCTCGGCAAAGACCTCGCTACGGTCGATGAGCTTGCCGTGCTGGACGGCTCCAAGTGCATCTTGCAGCTTCGCGGCGTGCGGCCATTTCTGTCCAATAAATTCGATATCACGCAGCACAGGAATTACAAATACCTGTCGGACGCAAACCCCAAAAATGAATTTGACATTGAAAAGTTCCTCTCTCATCGGCTCAAGCCGAAGCAGGACGAGGCTTACAATGTCTTTGAGGTTGACGTGTCCAACGAGGATGAAGCAGCGGGAGGATCATCCGCTTTTTCATAAAGATTTATCAAGGCAAGGAGGCTTGATACACCATGACAGACAGAAGACACCGGCTCATACTGCAAGGCCGGAACGAACAGGAGCAATCAAAAATTGAAAGGAGACGCCGGAATCGGGGGCCGCACAGCGGCTTTCGTTCCGGCGCTTGCATTGTGAGAACCTATTTCTAATCCAATATCCCGCATATTCCGGCATACACATTTATGGATTTCTTTAACTCTGCTGTCGATGTTCTTCAAACTTTGGTCATCGCCCTTGGCGCAGGTCTCGGAATCTGGGGCGTCATTAACCTGCTGGAGGGCTACGGAAATGACAATCCGGGGGCTAAAAGCCAGGGTATGAAACAGCTTATGGCCGGTGGCGGCGTCGCCCTGGTTGGCCTTCTGCTGGTGCCGCTGCTTACGGGACTTTTTGGCTAAACACCGGCAGACCTGCACGGGCGGCATCCGTCGCCCATGCACTCCCATTCAGAAGCAAGGGAGCAGCCTCCATATAGGCGGGCTGCTCCTTCGCTCTGAATGTTCCATACGCAAAAACTTTTCCGATTTTAGGAGGATACACAGATGCCCAGAAGATACAGCTACCCCAGAAACCTGCTTTTTGCCCTGCATCTCAACGAGGAAACACAGCGCACAATCTGCTATGACGCGCTGACAGACGACCAACGCAAGGGGCTGGAATACGCCCTGTCTGCGCTCTCGGAGCGCGAACAGATCGTGCTCCGAGAGCATTTCTGCGAGGGCATCGGCTATAAAGCGGTTGGCCTGCACTATAACCTCTCGGAAAGCCGAACGAGAAACATTATCCGGGACGCGCTGCGCTGGCTGCACAAAAATCCCGCATGGCTGTACTACATCACAGACGGCTTTGAAGCGCGAACCGCATATTTGCGGCAGCAGCTCCAGACGGAGGAACAAATCTATCGTGAACGCTGCGGCATTATCTCTCCGACGCATTTGTATTATCAGGGGCTGGAAGTCCTGCATTTGCCCGCCAAGTGCTACAACCCACTTAGCCGGAACGATGTGAAGACTGTCCGCGAGGTACTCATCTTTCTGTGCTCATCCGCACAAATCCGAAACTTCGGCGCACTCTCTGCCGTGGCTGTCCGGGAGCATCTCGCGCGTGAGAAGCTGCTCCCCGCAGACGGGACACTGCCGTGCTGCAATGCAAAGGCTCCACGCCTTGATCTGGAAGTGCAGGTGTTCCGAGCGCTCAACACACATAGCTGATTGCAGGCGGCATTGCCCGCCTGATACATAGCCGGAGCTCCGGCTATTTCGCGTTCGGCTTCATTTTCAGGTGCACATGGAATTGAAAGCGGACGCGGTAATCTTATGCGGCTCTCGCCGGTATGCGGAGAGCCAACGGAAGGAGGGAAAATCGATTGGACTTAATATGGCAGAAATTCACCGATTGGCTCAAGGAAATCCTGATCGGCGGTATTACGGATGCGCTGTCCGGCCTCTTCGATACCGTGAACACAAGAGTCGGAGAGATTGCCGGACAGGTTGGCGCGACGCCGCAGGGCTGGAATGGCGGCATTTACAACATGATTCGCAGCCTTTCAGACAACGTAATCCTGCCCATCGCCGGTGTGATCCTCGCCATCGTAATGACCATGGAGCTGATTCAGATCATTACGGACAAAAACAACATGCACGGAGAAGTCGATACCTGGTTCATCTTCAAGTGGGTGTTCAAAACGGCCTGTGCGGTACTCATTGTCAGCAACACCTGGGATATCGTTATGGGCGTATTCGATGTGGCGCAGAGCGTGGTCAACAATGCTTCCGGCGTTGTGGTCGGCAATGTCAGCCTTGATCTGGCAAGCAGCCTTGCGGATTTGGAAGCACGGCTCAATGAAATGGAGGTCTGGTCTCTGCTCGGCCTGTGGCTGCAAGCCACCATTGTAAGACTCACCATGAACGCGCTGAACATCTGCATCTTCATCATCGTGTACGGGCGCATGATAGAAATCTATCTTGTGACCTCCATCGCCCCGATCCCCATGGCGACGGCAATGAACCGGGAATGGGGTCAGATGGGACAGAACTACCTCAGAAGCCTGTTTGCCCTCGGCTTTCAGGGCTTCCTCATTATCATCTGTGTTGCCATCTACGCCGTGCTTGTACAGAACATGATCGTGGATACGAATATCTCCACGGCCATCTGGAGCTGTATGGGCTATACGGTGCTTTTGTGCTTCACACTTTTTAAGACCGGTTCTCTTGCCAAGAGCCTGTTCAACAGCCACTGACGGAGGTGATTGCAAGTGGCCTATGTACCCGTCCCCAAGGACTTGAACGCCGTAAAGACCAAAGTCCTCTTCAATTTGACCAAGCGGCAGCTCGTTTGCTTTGGCAGCGGCGCAGCGGTGGGCGTGCCGCTGTTCTTCCTGCTCCGGCAAAGCCTTTCCAACAGCGCGGCGGCGATCTGCATGATCGTGGTCATGCTGCCGTTCTTCCTCTTCGCCTTGTATGAGAAAAACGGCCTGCCGCTGGAGAAGATCATTAAAAATATTGTTCAGGTCTGTTTCATCCGCCCCAAGGTGCGGCCTTATGAGACAGACAATTTTTATGCCGTTTTGCAGCGGCAGGACATTCTGGATAAGGAGGTTTACCGCATTGTCTCAGGAAAAAACAAAGTTAAGCCGCGCCGACAGAAAGCAGATTGAAGCCGCCATTGCCAGAGCGAAGAATACGGACAAACGGCATAAGTCGGCGCAGGACTCCATTCCGTTTCAGCGGATGTTCCCGGACGGTATCTGCCGGGTGACAGATAACTATTACAGCAAAACGGTGCAGTTTCAGGACATCAATTATCAGCTCAACCAGAACGAGGACAAAACCGCGATCTTCGATTCGTGGTGTGATTTCCTCAATTACTTTGACAGCTCCATCCATTTTCAGCTTTCCTTCGTAAATCTCGCTGCCAACAAGGACAGCTACGCGCAGACCATCGCTATCCCGCCGAGAGAAGATGCGTTCAACCAGTTACGCACGGAGTACACAAAGATGCTGCAAACGCAGCTTGCACGCGGCAATAATGGGCTGGTCAAGACCAAGTTCATTACCTTCGGTGTGGAGGCAGACAATCTGAAAACCGCGAAGCCCCGGCTGGAGCGTATTGAGATCGACATCCTCAATAACTTCAAGCGGCTTGGTGTGCAGGCAGAGCCGCTGAACGGTCACGACCGGCTCAAGCTGATGCACGATGTTCTTCACATGGACGAGCAGGAGCCGTTCCGGTTCTCGTGGGACTGGCTCGCTCCCTCCGGCCTTTCCGTCAAGGACTTCATCGCGCCCAGCTCCTTCGAGTTCCGAACCGGCAGCAGCTTTGCCGTTGGAAAGAAATACGGCCGCGCCTCGTTCTTACAGATTCTTGCCCCGGAACTGAACGACCGTATGCTGGCGGACTTCTTGGATATGGAAAGCTCCGTAATCGTGTCCATGCACATTCAGTCGGTGGATCAGGTCAAGGCCATCAAGACCATCAAACGCAAAATTACCGATCTCGATAAGATGAAAATTGAAGAACAAAAAAGGCCATCCGCGCCGGATACGATATGGATATTATCCCGTCCGACCTTGCCACCTACGGCAATGAAGCGAAAAAGCTCTTGCAGGAGCTTCAGAGTCGGAACGAGCGCATGTTCCTTCTGACCTTCATCATTCTGAACACCGCAGGCTCCATGCAGCAGCTTAAAAACAATGTGTTTCAGGCCAATTCCATCGCGCAGAAATACAACTGCCAGTTGACGACATTGGACTTTCGGCAGGAAGAAGGGCTGATGAGCAGCCTCCCGCTGGGGCTGAATGAGATCACCATCCAGCGCGGACTTACGACCTCCAGCGTTGCTATCTTCGTGCCGTTCACCACACAGGAATTGTTTCAGACGGGCAAAGAAGCGCTGTACTGCGGCATCAATGCCCTGAGCAATAACCTCATCATGGTAGACCGCAAGCTGCTTAAAAACCCCAACGGCCTGATTTTGGGCACACCCGGTTCCGGCAAGAGCTTCAGCGCCAAACGCGAGATTGCAAACGTTTTTCTGGTGACGGACGACGATATCATCATCTGCGACCCGGAAGCGGAATATGGCCCGCTGGTGGAGCACCTGCACGGGCAGGTCATTAAAATCTCGCCCACCTCCACGGACTATATCAATCCCATGGACTTGAACCTCAACTATTCGGACGATGAAAATCCGCTGTCGCTGAAATCCGATTTTATTCTGTCGCTGTGTGAGCTGATCGTGGGCGGCAAGGACGGCCTCATGCCGGTGGAAAAGACCATCATCGACCGCTGTGTGCGTCTCGTCTACCGGAATTATCTCAATGACCCGCGCCCGGAGAACATGCCCGTTCTCGGTGATCTCTATGAGGAACTGCGGAAGCAGGATGAGAAGGAAGCGCAATACATCGCAACGGCGCTGGAAATCTACGTCACCGGCTCCCTTAATGTTTTTAACCACCAGACCAATGTAGATGTTCACAGCCGTGTGGTGGCGTATGACATCAAGGAATTGGGCAAGCAGCTCAAGAAAATCGGCATGTTGATCGTCCAAGATCAGGTATGGAACAGGGTGACGGTCAACCGCGAGGCGCACAAATCCACCCGCTACTACATCGATGAAATGCACCTGCTTCTCAAAGAGGAGCAGACGGCAAGCTATACCATTGAGATTTGGAAGAGATTCAGAAAATGGGGCGGGATGCCGACCGGTATCACCCAAAACGTCAAAGACCTGCTTTCCTCCCGTGAGGTGGAGAACATCTTTGAAAATTCGGACTACATTTATATGTTGAACCAGGCCAGCGGAGACCGGCAGATTCTTGCAAAGCAGCTCAATATCTCCCCGCACCAGCTCTCGTATGTCACCCATTCCGGTGAAGGCGAGGGCCTTTTGTTTTATGGGAACATTATCCTGCCCTTTGTAGACCGCTTCCCCAAGGACACGGAGCTGTATCGGGTGCTCACGACAAAGCCGCAGGAAGTATCTTCCTGACCGCAGCAAGGAGGACAACGGAAATATGGACAACAAACTGATGACTTTTGAAAATGCGGCCTTTGGCAAAATCCGAACGCTTACCATTGACGGCGAGCCGTGGTTCGTAGCGGCCGACGTGTGCAGGGCACTTGAGATTGGAAACCCCACCGATGCTATGCGCCGTTTGGATGCAGATGAGCGCACCCTCGTTTCAATCGAGGGTGCCAGCAACGGGCTTCCGGTAAACGCCGTGAACGAACCCGGCCTATATACCCTGATCCTCGGCTCCCGCAAGCCGGAAGCAAAAGCATTTCGGCGCTGGATCACCCATGAGGTCATTCCGACCATCCGCAAGTACGGCGGGTATATGACGAAATCCCTGTTAGAGCAGGTGTTGGAGAATCCCAACCTGATCTATGAGTTTGCACGCCAGATGCTGGCCGAACAGCAGAAAAACGAGCGGCTGCGGCAGGAGCTTGAGCGTGCCAAGCCCAAGGCAGATTACTACGATGCGTTCATTCACCCGGAAAGCTGCACCAATATCCGTGCCACGGCAAAGGAGCTAAAGGTGCCGGAAAAGATGTTCACCGCGTTTCTTATCCGGAAGCGCTATCTTTACCGCGCACCTTCCGGCAGTCTCATGCCTTACGCCAAAGCGGCAGACGACGGCCTGTTTTTCGTGAAAGACTACATCGCCGTCAACGGGCATCAGGGGGTGTACACGCTGGTGACGCCCAAGGGCAAGGCACTGTTTCTTTCCATGCTGGGCGAGATCGCATAAAAGAATCCAATTTCCGTGAGAGTGAGGTGATGTTCTATGGCAAAACGCGCACCCAGGCTGCAATTTACCGAGGAAGAGCGGGCTTCCCCGGAGCTTGCGCCTACTATCCAGAAAGCAGACAAGAGGCTCAAGAAGCTGGAAAAGGCCGAGGCGAAGATTCCAAAGAAAGAGGTAAAACAGCGTGTTGTGGATTCTGATGGGAAGATCACAACACGCCTTTCTTTTGAGGAAAAGAAGCCGCCCTCCAAACTCAGCCACGCGGCGAAGGTTTCCGGCGACGCCGTGCTGCATGGCGTTCACCGGGAAGTGCGGCAGAGCAATGACGGCGATAACGCCGGTGTGGACGCCGCCAATACGCTGACGGAAGATGCCGAGAGCGCTTATCAGATGGGGCGTGAGATGCATCACGCCCATGAGCTTAAGCCATACCGCAAGGCGCACCGGGCAGAGAAAAAGGCAGACAAAGCCAATGTGAAGGCGCTGAATCAGGAGTTTGCACAGCAGAACGGCGGCTTTTCCTCCAATCCGTATTCCCGCTGGCAGCAGAAACGCGCGATCAAGCGGGAGTACGCCGCCGCAAAAGCCGGACGCGGCACAGCGAACACAGTCAAGGCATCGGAGGTCACGAAAAAAGCAGCAGAGAAAAGTGCAGAGGCCGGAAAGAAAGCCGGTGAGTTTGTTGCCAAGCACAAGAAAGGCTTTCTCATTGTTGGCCTGATCGCGGCGGTTTTTCTGTTGTTCACCAACCTGTTTTCCTCCTGCTCCCTGATGTTCCAGGGCGCAAGCTCTTCCATTGCCGCGTCCACTTATCCGTCTCTGGACGAAGATATGCTGGCGGCAGAGGCGCAATATTGCGCGATGGAGGCAGAATTGCAGGCAAGGCTGGACAACTACGAAGCCGAGCACGATTACGACGAATACCACTATGAGCTGGACGACATCGAACACGATCCCTATGTCCTGATTTCTGCGATCACTGCGCTGATGGGCAGAGAATGGACGATCTCGGAGGTCGGCGGTATCCTCGATATGCTGTTTGAAAAGCAGTATATCATTACGGAGACCGTGGAGACGGAAACTAGATACCGCACGGAGACCAGAACCGGCAGCTACACCTATTATGACTACGAACTGGAAGATTGGGTCACGGAGGAATACGAATACGAGGTAGAGGTACCGTACACCTACTACATCTGTACCGTCAAGCTGGAAAACTTCAACCTCAGCCATGTTCCGGTCTACATCATGTCGCAGGAGCAGCTTTCCCTCTATGCCATGTATATGGGTACGCTGGGCAACCGGCCAGACCTGTTCGGAAGTTCTTCCTATGTTGGCAGGTATTACGGCAGCGAGTATCCAAAGTATGAGATCCCACCGGAAGCATTGGAGGACGAACAGTTTGCTGCCATCATCAAGGAAGCGGAAAAGTATCTTGGATTTCCGTATGTCTGGGGCGGCAGCTCGCCGTCCACATCTTTTGATTGCTCCGGCTTCGTTTCATACGTCTACAACAACTGCGGCCTCGGCTGGAATTTTGGCCGTCTGGGCGCGGAAGGACTGCGGCAGACATGCGCCTATGTTTCCCCGGCAAACGCGAAGCCCGGAGATTTGATCTTTTTCCAGGGAACGTATGACACCACTGGCGCGTCCCACGTCGGTATTTATGTGGGAAATAATACAATGCTGCACTGCGGCGACCCCATTCAGTACAGTGACATTACTTCATCGTACTGGCAGCAGCATTTCTATCAATTTGGCCGTTTGCCATCACCATAAGGAGGAACTATGAACCCGAAAATCAGCAAGCTCAAAGCGGAGCGGGCAAAGAATGACGGTAAAATCGCCATGCTCCAGTCCCGCAACCGCGAGATCGACGAGGACATCATCAAACTGGAAAATGAGGATATTGTCGGCCTTGCCCGCGCCACAGGCATGACGATGGAAGAGCTGGCGCAGTACCTCATGCATATCAAGAAAGGCGGTTCGCCGTTTTTCAGCACACAGAAGGAGGATATGGAAAATGCACCTGAAGAAAACTAAGAAGACTCCGCGCACGATCCGCATCATCGCGCTCATGCTCAGCCTTGTGCTGATGTTTTTCACCATGACCGGCATGGCGCTTGCAGAGGAAGGCACAGACGTGCCCGATGCCGCGCCTGACAGCACCCTCGAAATTGTGGAGGCAGAATTGGAGTTAGAACCCGGCCCCACAGAAGAACCTCCTGCCGAGACTCCCGGCGCAGAGGAAACACCGGAACCCACACCGGAGCCGGAAGAACCCTCTATCCCACCGGAACCCACGGATACGCCTGTGCTGGAGCCAGATTATGAGCTGGACGCGGAAATCCCGACTGGCTGGCACAATGCGCCGGTTACGATCACCGTCCGGCTGATTGATAAAAACAATACCGGCTGGGTCAAAATCGAGGTCGCGTTCAGCGATGAGGACGACGCTGAACGCTTTGATGTAACGGAAGAATGGAATGAATACGGATATTGGGAGCGCACGATGCCGGATAATGGCACCGTGTATTTCTTTGTCACCGATCCGCTGGGCGTCGAGCATGAGCTGTTTCTGGACGTGTACTGCATGGACTTTGAAGCACCCACGCTCCGTGCCGGTATCAACGGTACAAACCTGCGCGTGGAAGCCAGCGATGCGCTTTCCGGCATTGCTGCGGTTTTTGTCAATGACGAGCTTTACACAACGCTGGATAACGGCGAGCTGAACATCCGCATTGATAACCTAACAGACGATGCCTATCTCTACATCGATGCACTGGACAACGCTGGAAACTGGACGGACTACGTTGTACTTGCCAATCCATTTTACGAAGAAGAACCGGAACCGACACCCACGCCCACTCCGACACCCATGCCGGACACAGGCAACAATCAGCACGACGAGCATTGCCCTGCGGATTGCGACTGCCGCAAGAATAATACATCTGGCAGCGGCTCCGGCAGCTCGTCCGGCGGCGGCAGCAGCGGCACGTCCTCTGGCAGCGGCGGCAATAAAAATGCGGGCTCGTCTACACAGACTCCGGCATCTTCCGAGACTCCGGCTCCCACCACGGAACCCATTACGAAAGAGGACGGCACCGGCTTTACGCAGAACGGCAATTCTGTCACGCGCGATCTGCTTTATGACAAATACAGCAACAAGCAGTTTATTACCATTGAGACCCGCAACGGCGAGACCTTCTATCTGGTGATCGACTACGATAAGCCGCTGGACGAGGACGGAGAGCGTTACGAGACCTATTTCCTGAATCTTGTGGATGAAGCCGATCTGCTGGCGCTGATTGATGGAGATAAGGCTGCACCGGTCTGCTCCTGCACGACGAAGTGCGAGGCCGGAGCCGTCAATACGTCCTGCGAGGTCTGCAAAACGAACATGACAGAGTGTACCGGCAAGGAGAAGGTCGTGGAAAAAGTACCGGACACCACACCGGAGCCGGAAATTGAGCCGGAGCCAGAAAAGAAATCCAGCAGCGGCGCTGTAGTGCTCCTGCTCCTGCTGCTTTTGGGTGGCGGCGGTGCGCTCTATTGGTTCAAGTTCCGCAAGAAAAAGCCGGATGCCAAGGGGCCGGTCGATCTGGATGATTACGACTACGGTGAGGATGAAGACGATACGGACTATGAGACGGAACCCGATGAGCCGGAAAGCACCGGTGATGCAGAACAGGAGGATGCAGAATGACCACGCTGTTCATTGTGATCGGCTGTATTGCCGGTTTTAACGCGCTTTATCTCTTTTTCTATGTGATAGATGATATCATCTCCCAAATCCGCAAAACCGGTAAGCCGAAGAAGCAAACCGCTGACTTCACGTTTTTGGATGATCTGGACGAATCGGAGAATGAGCCGGAGAAACCGGAAACGTTTGAAATCTATAATATTTCCTCGCTGACGGAGGATGGCGATTCCATGCCAGAGCTTTCGCCCGATGCACTCAAGACCCTGCGGTCATACGACGTTCGCAGATTTATAAAAGAAGAAATGTACTGGCTGAAAGACTACATTCTTGACGAGCTTTCCCGCTTTGAAATGGAATCGCTCACGCTGCTGTTTTCTTCGTATATCAAGTACCTGATCCGAGCGGGACAGGAGGAAGATAAGACGTTTTCCACGCTTCGGGAAATGTTGGAGAATTCCGACCCCAACACGTCCATGGAGGAAGCGGATACGGTGGAAGAGATGATACGATCCACCATCCGGCACATGCCCATCAAGCCCGACTATTACGGCGAGTATCTGACGTACAAGGCTACCTGCGAAAACCGCCCGAAGGTGCTGGAGAGCGCAAAGCGGATTCTCGTGGCCATTGATGTAGATTTCGATGTTTTCGGGATGCACAAGGAAGAGAAAAAGGAGACAACTGACCATGCAGAACGTGTATAAGCTGGTAATTTCAGAAAAGCCCTCTGTGGGAAAATCCATCGCCGCCGTCCTTGGAGCCAACGAGCGCAAGGACGGCTATTTTATGGGCAGCGGCTATATCGTGTCCTGGTGCTTTGGACACCTGGCAGAGCTGGCCGAAGCCGCTGCCTACGACGAAAAGTATGCCAAATGGCACTATGATGATCTGCCCATCTTGCCGGAGAGCTGGCAGTATTCCGTTGCCAGAGATAAGGCCAAGCAGCTTGCTCTGCTCAACACACTCATGCACCGGGCGGATGTGTGCGAGGTCATCAATGCCTGCGATGCCGGGCGCGAGGGCGAATCTATCTTCCGCACGGTCTATCTGCTCAACAAATGCAACAAGCCCATGAAACGACTCTGGATTTCCTCGATGGAAGATACGGCGATCTGCAAAGGCTTTGAAATGCTCAAGGACGGCAGCGCATACGATAATCTCTATGCGTCGGCGCTCTGCCGCAGCAAGGCCGACTGGCTGGTGGGCATCAACGCCACGCGGCTTTTCTCCGTTCTCTACCACCGCACGCTGAATGTCGGGCGCGTGGTATCTCCTACGCTGGCGCTAATCGTACAGCGAGAAGCAGAAATTGACGCTTTCAAACCGGAGCCGTTCTATACGGTTACGCTGGGGCTTCCGGGCTTTGAGGCTGGAAGCGAACGCATGAAAAGCAAAGCGGATGCTGAAACCTTGAGCCAGTCCTGCACCAATCAGACAGCGGTGGTCACAAAGCTGGAGCGCAAGGACAAATCCGAAAAGCCGCCTGCTCTTTATGACCTCACCACCTTGCAGCGCGACGCCAACCGGATTCTTGGCTTTACCGCCCAGCAGACGCTGGACTACCTCCAGAGCCTTTATGAAAAGAAGCTTTGCACCTATCCCCGCACCGACAGCCGGTATCTGACCTCGGATATGGCAGACGGTTTGCCCGCACTCGCAAGCAATGTGGCTGCGGCAATGCCGAAGGTGGGCGGCGTCCCGATTCATGTGAACGCCGCGCAGGTCATCAATGATAAAAAGGTCTCTGACCACCACGCCGTTATTCCCACCGCCAATTTCAAAGAAACCGCACTCACCGGCCTGCCTGCCGGAGAGCGTGCTGTGCTGGAATTGGTCGCCCTGCGCTTGCTCTGCGCGGTCGCACAATCCCATGAATACACAGAAACGGCGGTGACACTGGAATGTGCCGGGCACAGCTTCAGCGCGAAAGGCCGCATGGTTGTGAACCCCGGCTGGCGGGCGCTGATGGAAGCATATCACTCCGGCAAAAGCGAGAATGAGTCTGCGGATGCGGCAAAGACACTGCCGCCTGTGGACGAAGGACAGACCTTTATGGTCGGTTCTACCGCCGTCAAGGAAGGTAAGACCACGCCGCCCAAACACTACACGGAGGATACTCTGCTCTCTGCGATGGAGGTCGCCGGTGCAAAGGAAATGCCCAAAGATGCTGAACGCAAAGGGCTGGGGACGCCTGCCACCCGCGCCGCCATTCTGGAAAAGCTGGTGGCTACCGGCTTTGTGGAGCGAAAAAAGAGCAAAAAGACCGTTAATCTGATCCCCACCCACGCCGGTATCTCCCTGATTACCGTGCTGCCGGAACAGCTCCAATCGCCCCTGATGACCGCCGAGTGGGAGCATCGCTTGAAAGAAATCGAGCGTGGCGAGGAATCCCCGGAAACATTTGTGCAGGGTATCCGAGACATGGTCTGTGAGCTGGTCAAGACTTACAAAACGGTGCTGGGAGCCGACGTGCTGTTCCCATCCGGAAGAACGGTCGTCGGGAAATGCCCGCGCTGCGGCAGTGATGTGACCGAGAGCAAAAAGGGTTATTTCTGTGAGCGGAACGACTGCCACTTTGGCCTTTGGCGAGACAACCGTTTTCTTGCTGCAAAGAAGATCAACCTGACAAAGAAAATGGCGGAGGCGCTGCTGAAAGATGGAAAAACGTATGCCAGCGGCATCTTCTCGGAGAAAACCGGCAAGACCTATGACGCTTATATCGTTCTGGAAGACGATGGCCAGCGCAGCGCATACAAGCTGGAGTTCAGCAAGGAGAGCAGAAAATGAGGCTGGAACCTTCGGAACGCGAGACTATCATCCTTTTCTCGGATGCGGACGACACCGCCAGCATTTACACCTTCGATAAAAAGCTCAAGGCGCGGCTCAAGGAACTGCATCGACGGCAGCCGGACAAAATCTACCCGGACAACAAGGGACGCTCCGGCTCTGTCTGCTTCGTCGTGCCGAAAAACTGTATCTCTATCCGGGAGCCGTACAGTGAAGAGCGCCGCCGCGCCGCCAGTGAGCGTGCAAAACAGGCCGGATACAAGCCCCCGGTCAGGGGCACTATCCCCAAATCCGAATAAGCCTCATGCCCCTGCGAAGATTTCTACATCCCCGCAGGGGCTGATCACATGCAGGGATTGTAATCCCGGAAAGGAGCGTATATGGCAGAAAAGCAGTCCAATAAGGACAGGCTCAAAGAGATCACTGACAGCATTGAAAAAGGAATTCAGGAGCTGTTTCAGAGTGAGAAATACAGGCAGTATCTCCGTACCATGAGCCGTTTCCACAAGTACAGCGTCAACAACACGATGCTCATCTATATGCAGAAGCCAGACGCCACCGTTGTTGCCGGTTTCAACAAATGGCGCGATCAGTTTGGCCGCAATGTGCTCAAAGGTGAAAAAGGCATCAAGATCATCGCCCCGACACCTTACAAAAAGAAAATTGAGGAAGCAAAGCTCGACCCGGACACCAGGCTCCCCATGCTGGATGCTGACGGCAAGGCCATCATGGAAGAGAAAGAGATCAGGATTCCGATGTACAAACCGGTCACAGTTTTTGATGTGAGCCAGACAGAGGGCAAGCCGCTGCCGCAGCTTGCCGCCGATCTTACCGGCAGCGTGCAGAATTATGAGGTTTTCATGGAGGCGGTGAAGCGCAGTGCGCCGGTTCCGGTTTTCATGGAGAATATGACTGGCATGGACGGCTATTACGATGATGAAAATCAGCGCATCGCCGTCCGCACCGGTATGAGCGAGGTGCAGACGGTATGCGCGGCGATTCATGAGATTGCCCATTCCAAGCTCCATGGCCATTCCAAAGCGACCGATAAGCCGATGCCCAGCTGGAAAGTAGTTATGGTGAGTGAAGGTGGCACGAAGCACGATCTCAGCTCTGACTTCAAAACCGAGGCAGAAGCGATACATTTTGCTGAAGCAGAAAACTGGCACTATCTCGATGAAAACCGGTTTGAATGGCGTTTGGAAGTAGAAGAAGACTTGAGCGCTGTAAAAGCAGCCGCACGCTCCCGCAACACCGAGGAAGTACAGGCTGAGAGCATTTCCTACGCCGTCTGCGCTTATTTTGGCATTGAGACTGGTGAGAACAGTTTCGGGTATATTGCCACATGGTCAAAGGGGCGGGAGCTGTCGGAGCTGAAAGCCTCACTGGAAACCATCAACCGCACGGCATCCGGCCTGATTACGGACATTGACCGGAACTATAAGGCGCTGATGAAGGAGCGCGGTCTGGATAAGGAGCCGGAGAGCCTTGCTGCCGAACCTGCGCAGGAGATCACTGTGCAGGAGCCGGTGCCTGTCAGCGCACCGGACAACGGCTGCATCCCTGACCCCGCCATCTCTGTTGAGAGCATGAACGCATACGGCTACACAGATTCCAATATGCTGCCACTGACAAAGGAACGTGCGCTGGAGCTTATGGAGCGTGACGTGACCGTGTATATGCTTCACACCGACAACACCGAGGCCATGGCGTTCGATACAGAGGAAATCCGCAGCTTTGACGGCATTTTCGGCGTGGAGGCTTCCGAATGGGAGACGTTCAAAGACCGTTTCGCGCCGCAGGACTATGAAAAGGAGTTTCTCGATAATCCCGCCGACAGCTTTGCCATCTATCAGCTTCGGGACAGCGAGGATACGGCGCAGCTCCGCTTTATGAACGCCGACTATCTGGCGCAGAAGGGGCTTTCCATTGAAAAGGAGAACTACGCCGCCTTTTACGCAGGAACCCTCAGCCATAGGGGCGATACGCAGGACAGGTTGAACGAGTTGTATGAGACCTTCAATATCCACCGCCCGGAGGATTTTTGCGGTCACAGCCTGTCCGTCAGCGACATCGTGGCGCTGAAGCAGGACGGTGTGGTATCCTGTCATTACGTGGATTCCTGGGGCTTCAAGGAGCTGCCGGGCTTTCTCAAGCCGGAGAACTACCTGAAAAATGCCGAGATGGCGATGGAAGATGATTACGGCATGATTGACGGTATCATCAACAACGGGCCGCGCAAGACGGTTGCGGAGCTGGAGGAACAGTCCAAGACCGGCACGCCCATTTCTCTGCTGGAGCTGGCGCAGGCCGTACACCACGAGGACGAAGAAAAACGCCGCGCCCAGCAGCCGGCACGCAGAGAAAAATCCGGTGAAAAGCCCTCCATCCTCGCAAAGCTGAAAGCGTCGTCCGTAGCCGACACCAAATCTGTGAAGAGCGCCCCGAAACGGAGCGCGGAAAGGGAGCTGTGACATGAGCGACTTTACATTTGACGAGATCAACCTGATGTGCATCTACAATACCGGCACCCGCGCCGGTCTGATGCAGGCGCTGACCGATATGCGCAAGCATCTGGAGCCGGACGAGACGGAGTTGCTGGCACTCACGGATTCCGTGCTTGCCAAGCTTGCCGCCTTGACGGATGAAGCCTACGCTGGGATGGAACTGATACCGGATTTTGACTGAACAGCAAAGGCAGCGAGGCGGTTCCATTCGGAGCCGTCTCGCTGTTGACATTATCGTTATTGCAGCAAACACGAAGGAAGATATAAGGCTTCAGGCAGCAAAATATCTGACGTTTTTTCTGCATCTTTCAAAACCCTCTTGCGTTCGCGTATGACTGTTGTTATAATATACTTGCATAACTCCCCCGGAGTTGCATTGGTATGAAGATACAACTCCACGGAAAAACTACCTATAAGGAGGTGCTTGTATGGCAATCGTAAGCGATGAGCAGGTCATCAAGGTGTTGCGGCAGTACAATCCCTGGTGGCGCAATCCGCTGGCAATCAAGGAGGAAAACAAGCCGCAGAAAAGGCTTGCCTACTACGAAGCATTGAGAATGATTTCGCATAAGACGATTCGGCGGTTTGCCGTTTTGTCCGGCGCAAGGCGTGTCGGCAAGACGACGATCATGTATCAGATGATGAACAGCCTGATCGATGAGGGCGTGAATCCAAAAAACATCCTGTATGTATCCTTCGACAATCCGATTGTAAAGCTCGTCAATGTGGAGACAGTCCTTTCTATCTACGAATCCCTTTATCCCATAGAGGGAACAAGGTATATCTTCCTCGATGAAATTCAATATACGGAGCATTGGGAGCTTTGGATGAAGGTCATTTACGACAGCAGGAAGGACATTCGCCTTACAGCGACCGGCTCGGCCAGCCCGATATTGGAAAAAGGCTCGACCGACAGCGGGACGGGGCGATGGAGCATCCTGAAGATACCCACCATGTCGTTTTATGAGTATTGTCGTCTGCTGCAAATTGAAGAACCGATTCTTCCTGACAATTTGCGGCTCACAAGGCTCGTAAAAATGAGCAAAGCGGAGCTTGGCGATTTGATGGATCGGTTTGCGCCGCTGGAAGGTCATTTCAACCGTTACCTTATGATCGGCGGCTTTCCTGAGCTTGTATTGTCCGATGACGATGTGTATGCGCAGCGGATGCTGCGGGAAGATGTGGTGGACAAGGTTATCAAGCGCGATGTGCTGACGCTTTTTAATATCCGAAGTCCGCTTCTGATGGAAAAATTGTTTTTGTATCTCTGCATGAATTCAACGGAGATTTTCAGTGTGACCACAGCGGCGAAGGAACTGGAAAATACCTCCGCCTCTACAATAGACAGCTATATCGAGGCACTTGAAATGTCTAATCTGATTTACCTGTCAAAGCCGATGGATGTGGGCAGCAAGGGCGCTTTGAAGGGCAAGCCGAAGATATATATTGCTGACGCCGCCATACGCAACGCCGTTTTGATGATGGACGATGTTCTTTCGGATGAACGGGAGCTTGGGGCGATGGTGGAAACGACGGTATATAAGCATATCGTATCCTTCTACCAGGGCAGCACGGCGCAGCTCGGCTACTTCAGAAAGGCAAAGGATAATCAGAAAGAGGTCGATGTGGTCATTGAGCTGCCCCGCGAAAAGATTCTCTGCGAGGTGAAATACCGCAACAATTCCCATATACCTGCCACGGATGCCATCGTCGAACTCTGCAAGGATGAAAGTGCAAAGGTCACAAGCGCTTTCCTCATCACCAAGCAGCTAGATGATTTCGGCATTGCAAAGCACGAAACCCAGGTGCCGATTCTGCGTGTGCCCGCCATTGCGTTTCTGTATCTGCTGGGGAAAGCGGAGGCCGACGGACAAAACGGAAAAATGTAACACCTATGGCACAATGCCCGCTTGTCACAACAGGCGGGCGTTCTTCTGTCAGCTTGATTGACGAGTGGCAGCCAAGAGAAAGCTGCACTTGATATTTTGTGCTTATAGCGGCAAGCTTCACGCGGAAACATATTAAGAGCCTGTCATCTCTCATACATAGAGTGCCCAATTCCGGGTGCTCTAATTTTTTACCCGAAGGAGGTAGCCCTATGCCGAGTAAATATCAGGCGTACAGGCAGATGGCAGACACAGCGGAGCGGCAGCTCACAAGCAGCTACAAAAGCTGGACGCAGTTCCTGCGCACAGCCGCGCGGCTCTACAAGTATCCGTATAACGAACAGGTCATGATCCACGCCCAGCGGCCGGACGCGACCGCCTGCGCCGAGTACGATTTCTGGAACAAAAAGATGGGGCGCTTTGTCCGGCGCGGCTCCACCGGCATTGCCCTTATAGACACAAGCGGCCAGAAGCCGCAGCTGCGATACGTCTTTGACGTGGCCGACACCGGCGAACGGGAACACTCGCGCCCCGTGCATCTCTGGCAGTTCCGCGCAGAGCATGAGGATGCCGTCGCTGCCGCGCTGGAGCGAAATTACGATGTGACTGGCAGAGGCAGAATTGTTGAGCAGATGGAGTCAGCAGCTGCCCAGCTTGCAAAGGAATACTGGGCGGATCACAAGCGGGACATCCTCTACAACATTGACGATTCCTATCTTGATGGGTATGATGAGTTCAACACCGAGGTACAGTTCCGAAACGCTGCAAAAGCCAGCATCACCTATATGCTCATGAGCCGGTGCGGATTGGAGCCGGAAGCCTACATGGAACCGGAAGATTTTATGCCCGTGTTCGACTTCAACACCCCGGCTGCGGTTGCGGCGCTGGGCACGGCGGTCAGCGAGATCAGCCAGCAGGTACTCAGACAGATAGAAATTGCCATCCGAAATTATGAGCGCGAAAGGAGCCAGAAAAATGACCGAATTGACTTACACGAAGAACGGAGATTACCGGATTCCCGACCTGAAGCTGAGCGAGGAGCCGGGGAGCAAGCTCCTGGGCAAGTACGGGATGCTGAGGAAGACGTACCTTCAGGAGCATCGTCCCATCCTTTGGAACCAGATGATCCTGTCCGAGACGCTGTTCCCGCACCTGCGGGAGATCGACGAGACGGCGCGGCAGAGGCTGGAGCAGATGATGCCGGAGCTGATGAAGTCGGCGGGCGTGACGGAAGCGTTGAAAGCCAGCGACCCGTTGAAATGGGTGGGACTGATGAACAGCCTGAAAGCGCAGGCAGAAGAGATCATCCTCAGCGAGCTGGTGTACAATTAACCCCGCCTGAACCGGAAGCGGAACCGGCGCAGCCTCCGATATCGCAGGCATACCAACTGAGCCTGTTTCCTACGGAAGCGGAACAAATTGCATACATCGACACAGCGGAGAGCGTTAATTCTATGCCCTCCGCTTTTCCTATGTTCATTTCGCAGGATGATATTGACCACATCCTGCGCACAGGCGGCAATGCGGATGAAGCACGCATGAAAATTGCTGCGGAATTCTCCAAGCAAAAGTCTTTAGAGGAGCGCGCGGCATTTCTCAAAAAGCTCTACTACGGCGGCAACGGCCTGATTACGGAAAACGGCAGGTTTTCCGCATGGTACGGGGACGACGGTATTCACATCGCAAACGGCGATGCTGCACGGCATCTCCGTTCTGCCCAAGTTATAAGCTGGACGGATGCAGCGGAGCGCGTCGAGGAGCTTCTGGACGGCGGCGCATTTGCCATCAATATTGAAGTCACGGAAGCTCCTCGCTATGAGCGGCTGGGTATCGCCGTCGCAGTCTGGAACCTTTACCACGATTTTTCGGATGAAGCGAGGTCGCTGGGGTATCTGTCCTGTCTGGGCAATATTCACAGCACCAATTTCCCGGAGGAAACGGAACGCCTGACGGACGATCTGCTGAATCCGGAGTTTCGGGAACAGCTTCTGGCAGAATACAAGGTATTCCTTGATTCCTACCGCGAGAACCGGGAGCTTTTGCGGTTTCATTTCCACCGTCCGCAGGCGCTTCTTACACGTCTGGAAGATCTGTCCTTACCGCGCAGAGAATACCACTCCGATATGGCGGCTATTCCAGCAACTGACAGGTTTATCACCGAAGATGAAATTGCGGCTTCTCTTGCAAACGGAAGCAGCTTTGAAGGCGGGAAAACCCGTATCTATGAGTTTTTCCAGACTTCACACACCCCCAAGGAGAGCGCCGATTTTCTGAAAAAAGAGTACGGCATCGGCGGGCGTACCCACGCCGTATCCAGAGAAAGCGGCAGCTATGAAGATCACGGCAGCAAGGGCATCACGCTGAGAAAAGCGGGTTGTGCGGATATTCAGATGAATTGGAACAAGGTCGCTTCACGCATCTCCGAGTTGATTCGGACGAACCGCTATTTTACACCGGATGAGCAGGCAGCCTATAACAAGGAGATGGAGCAGGATGCCCTGCGGAACGCGATTTATAACGGCTATAACGACGTAAAGGCGGCACACCCCGATGAAATCGTGCTGTATCAGGTCGGTGACTTCTTCGAGCTGTATGGCGAGGATGCACGGGCAGCTGCGGATGATCTCAGCCTTGAGCTGACACGCCGCAATTTGGAGGGCGCTGGCCGTGTTACTATGTGCGGCTTTCCTGCAAATAATCTGGGAAAATACGTTGAAAAGCTACGGGAAAAGCATGATGTAACGATCTCGCACATTGGCGATTCCAGCCATGAACACACGGCATATACGCTTCCGTCCATCGACCACGAGGCAGAAAACGCCATCAATGCCTATGAAGCAGAGTTCGGTGCGGACGGTACAAGGGTGTTCCGCGATCCTGCCGCCGATGCGCCGCAGCCCACGGTGCAGGAACGTTTGGAGCATTACAGGCCGGTGGTGATGGCAGCGGTTTCGGAGGATACGGCCTAT
>ENA-UAOW01000302-UAOW01000302.1-human-gut-metagenome-genome-assembly--contig:-NODE-302-length-26271-cov-20.210902_pt1 | contig 26271 bp, 31 predicted proteins | sample MGYA00243470_ERZ654559 | MGnify/ENA primary metagenome ERZ654559 (study PRJEB26926, sample SAMN06164851) | human gut metagenome | biome: ENVO:00009003; feature: ENVO:2100002; material: ENVO:00002003...
CCCATGCCCCCGACCATCTGTTTGCTCCGGGCAGCTACACCCTTGCGGTGTGGAACCCGGCTGAAGGAATCACGGTGAACGGCACCACAGCCACCATTGCCGCAGCCACGGGAAACCGGGCAGGCACAGATGCCTTTGTGAACAATGCCCCGGGATGGTTCTTCACCTATACGGAACAGGTGACCATCGAGAAAGACAAGGACTATCCGCTGACCGCCGCAATGAAGCAGCAGGTACGCGAACTGACGCTTGTCGTCGAACCTACTGGTGATGCCGCCGGACGCATCACGGAGATTGTTGCCCATCTGACGGGTGCAGCCGGAACACTCGATTTCGCTACCGATACCTACGGAGCCGCTTCGAACGTCGTGCTGCCCTTTACCAAGATAACCGAAGGTGATGATGCCGGCAAGTGGAAAGCCACGGTACGGCTGCTGGGTGTGACCGGAGCGGAACAGCTGCTGACGGGTGAAATCCGCTATACTGACGGCAACCCGACCCCCACGACGCTGAAAAGCAACCTCACGGAAGCCCTCAAGGAGTTCAACACCGGAAAGGGCGAATCGCTGACCCTCGGCGGAACGCTGGTTGAGACTCCCGAAGGCATGGAAGTGGACGGAGCCGAAATCAACGGCTGGGAAGAAGTGAAAGGTGATGATGTAAATGCTGATTTGTAAATAATAAAATTATAGATATAATGAAGATAAGATTTTTTACACTTGTAGCGCTCGCCCTCGCACTGGCGGCCTGCAACAACGACAACGAGAACCTGAACGGTGACCCCGTGGCCGCCCAGTTTACCGCCAACATCGCCCCCGCCACCCGCGCCAGCGGAACCACCTGGACTGCCGGCGACCGTATCGGCATCACCGACATCGGCAACGATTCCCAGTACGGCAACGTGCCTTTCATCCTGAAAAACGGGAAATTTGAGGCAGAAGGAAAGGTCATCTATATCGAAGATGCAAAGACCCATACTTTCCGCGCCTACTATCCGTACAACGCGGCAGGAGGCATCCTCACAGCCACGACCGATGCCACGGCGCAGCAGAACCAGCCTGCCATCGACTTCCTCTTTGCTTCAGGAGCCACGGGAGACAAAAACAACCCGGTAGTAAGCTTCACCGACAAAACCGCCAAAGGCGGTGAAGACAACTCCTTCCACCACCGCATGAGCCAGATAACCCTTACCTTCGAGGCGGGCGACGGCGTGGATTTCAGCGTTGTCAAGCCTGAACGTTACACGCTGGACGGATTGTTACTCACCGGTACGTTCAACACGGCCGACGGTATTGCCACCGCAGACAACGGGGCACAGACCGGAGAATTGGCCATGAATCTGGCAGACGGCAATCTCACGTCATCGATCATCCTCTTCCCGCAGACAGTTGCATCCCTGCCGTTGGTTGTGAATTACAAAGGTCAGGAATATCATGCCACACTCACCGTGCCCGACGGCGCACTGCTGGCGGGTAGAAACCATACCTATACCGTCAAGGTACGCAACAAAGTTCTTGAAGTCAGCGAAGCCACCATTGCAAAGTGGAACGATATAGACGGTGGAGATGTGGGTGCTGACCTGTAGGATGTTAATAATTAATCGATTAGAATGAAGAATTATGAGACATAGATTATTTATCCCCGCAGCCACCGCACTGCTGTTCGCCCTCGCCGCCTGCACGCAGGACGAACTTGCTGGCGATAACCGTCTGCCCGAAGGTGAATACCCCGTCGTCATCCGTGCCACCGGACTGTCCGTAGAAGCAACGCCGCTGGCAGCCCCTTCCACCCGTGCCTCTGTGGACGGCGACTGGCAGGGCGTCACTTCCGTGGCACTCAAGATGGGCGATGCGGTAAAGGAATACACCGTAACGGCTTCTACCGATTTCAAGAGTGCCACGCTTTCACGCGAGAACGACCCGTACTACTGGACCAGCCGCGACCCGATTACCGTATCGGCATGGTGGCCCTTCGACAATGCCGACATCACACAGATGCCTGCCGTGAAGGTGGCCGAAGACCAAAGCAATTTGGCTGACTTCCAGAACAGTGACTTCATCTCTGCTGAGAACCAGAAGGTGGAATTTAACAACCCGACTCTTGAATTTACCCACCGCACGGCACGCGTGACAATCGAACTGAAGCCCGGTACGGGATTCACAAGCGTGGACGGTGCCACGGTGAGCCTCGTGAGCCTGTCTGCCGATAACGGCAACCCGACCGCCATCAAGACCTACAACGCAAGCGGCAACACCTACGAGGCACTGACCGCCCCGCAGACCGTTGCGGCAGGCAAGCCGTTCGTCAAGGTGGAACTCGGCGGCGGCACCTTCTACTTCCGTCCGCAGAACAACGTCGTATTAGAGGCTGGCAGCCGCTATAAATACACCGTCAAGGTGAACACCACCGGCTTGACGTTAGAGGGTTGCACCATCGGCAACTGGGTTGATGGCGGCGGCGAGAGCGGCGAGGCTGAGGATTTGGGCTACATCTACGACAGCAACACCAATACCTACACGGTCTATAACGCCGACGGTCTACTGGCATGGAACAAAGCCATACAAAAAGATGAATCGATAAATTGCACCCTCACCGCCGACATCGACCTGACGGGTAGGGAATGGACACGTTTAGACACATGGCCAGGCTACTCCGGCGTCTTTAATGGGCAGGGACACCGCATTACGGGATTAAACTTTTCAGCAGCGACTACTGAACTTTTTGGGTTATTAAATGCACGTGGTGTGATAAAGAACCTACAACTCATAGATGTGAATCTGTATGGCAGTAGTGGACAAGCAGCTGGAATAGTGGAGGAAAATAATGGTCAAATCATTGCCTGCTCTGTGACGGGAAAAATTTCTGCATATGGTAGAACTTGTGGTATAGCCGATTTAAATTATGGCAGTATCACCGCTTGCTGGTTCGACGGCACATTGAAAGAGTATGAATCTGGAGCTATAGTGCGTTTTAACTACGCTTATGTAACTTCCTGTTATTGGGGAGGCAATGCCGTGCAAGGAGTATTCAGTAATCTTGGAGGAAAGGTAGATGCCACGAAGGTGGACGGCGCGACCGTGAAATGGCAGGCAGCCGTTGACGGCATGAACACCGCCCTCACCAACAACGACTACCAGTGGGCACTCGGCACCGGCGGTCTGCCCGTACTGAAAAGAAACAATAACAACCCCTAAACAACACGCATCATGAAACGAACAACCATCCATATATCCGCAGCCCTCGCCCTACTGCTCGGCCTTGCCGCCTGCACACAGGACGAAGCGGGCTTCCTGCCAGAAGGGGCGGAAGGCACACCCATCGTCTTCACCGCCACGGGGCTGAAACCCGCTGCGACAGCCACCGTCGGCACCCGTGCCCCTGTGGACGGCAATTGGGAAGGTGTGCAGAGCGTGGCAGTCCTGATGGGCGGCACGGTGAAGGCATACGACGTGATGCCCTCCACCACCGACCCCACCAGCACCACGCTGACCTCCACCGCCCCTCACCGCTGGACCAACCACAACGACATCACCGTCACAGCGTGGTGGCCATACACCGAGGGCGAAACAACTCCGCCTGCGGTGAAGGTAAAAGCCAACCAAAGTGCCCAGAAGGACTTTGAGACCAGCGACCTCATTGTAGCCGACGGGCAGACGGTGACCTACGGCAGCCCCACGCTCCGCTTCACCCACCGCACGGCGCGGGTGACCATCGTTCTGACGGACTACACCGAGGGGCTGGCATCTGTGCGGCTGACGGGTCTCTCCACCGAGAATGGCAATCCGGATGAAATCACCCTGTATGACAAGGGCAGCAACACCTACACCGCCCTCGTAGCCCCGCAAAGTGTGGCAGCTGGCACGACTTTCATTACCTGCACCTTCACCAACGCCAAGACCTTCGTTTATAAGATGAAGAATGCTGCCGACTGGCAGGCGGGCGGTGAATATACCTACACCGTCTCCCTCGCTGCGGCAAAAGACCCGGGATATACCATAGAGGGCAACGGCAGCTACACCGTGACCTCCGCCGATGGTCTGATAAATGTAGCCGAATTAGTGAACGGAGGTAAGACCGACATTAACATTATCCTCGGCAAAAACATTGACCTGACGGGCAAAGGCTGGACGCCGATAGGCACGAACTACGAAAAGCGATACAAGGGTACCTTCGACGGCCGCGGCCATACCATCAAGGGGCTGACCGTTACGACAAATGACCAATTTGTGGGTCTGTTCGGCTATCTCGATAGAGCTGGTACGGTGAAGAACGTGGTGATGGAAGGCATACAGATAACAAGCAATCACATGTTAATGTCAGGCAATACTGGCGGCGTGGTAGGATATAGCTGGGGCACCATTGAAAACTGCTCGGTGTCGGGCAGCGTCAGCGGCACGAATTGTGTCGGCGGTGTGGTGGGTAGCCAAAAGGCCGGTTCCATCATCGGATGCAGCTCCTCTGCCATAGTTAAGGGAACGCGCTATGTCGGCGGCGTGGCAGGAGAAAAATGGGGCACCATGACCGCTTGCTATGCCACAGGCAACGTGACCTTAGAAATTAACTCCCCACAGGATCTCTCAGGCGGCGGTGTAGTGGGATTAAACGGAGGAAGCACCGTCCTTGCCTGCTATGCCACGGGCAACGTAAATAGTAAGGGTATAAGCACCGGCAATGTGCATATCGGCGGCTTGTTTGGAGATAACTACACCGCCGTGACCGCCTGCTACTGGAAGAACAATCAGGAACAAGGCATCGGCTACAGTAACAAAGTCACCGAAGCCACGAAGGTGGACGGCTCTGTCGTTACCTGGCAGGAAGCCGTTGATGCCATGAACACTGTCTTGCAGAACGCAGGCTCAAAGTGGCGTTACGAACTTACCGGAGCATTGCCTACCTTGAGGAAGCAGTAAGCCATCGGGCGGGAAAAGTTCTGCCCGTAACGAACATTAACTGAAGTATAATCCCAATAAAGAAAGGAGGACGTGATGGAACACACGGAGAATCCACCATATTGGTTTTGGCATCAAGGCATTGTCAATAATAATATAGACTCCAGTGTAAATATGGAAGCTGTAAGCCGGACATTGTCAAGATTGGTGCTCATTAAAGACAACAAATCAAGTAATTAAATAAAAAACATGGGACTTTTTCACAGAGGCAAGAAAAATAATGACGATGAGCCGGACAGTGTTCAAACCAATGTAAGCGGTTGAGCAAATACATCTTGTCATAATATCCTTTCCCGCTTATCTTTGTGTGCAAAAAGGATTTATGGCAAAATATATGACAAGGGAGGAGTTTTTCCATATTCTTCTTCGACAACGCCAAAGCAACTTAACGGTAAAGGACTTTTGTGCGAATGAAGGATATAACCGTTCCCAGTTTTACGACTGGCGCTCACGTTTCAATATCTCGGACGAGGAGCTTAAATCCGGAAGTGTTCCCACAGCTGGCATGGATGGTTTTGTTCCGATAAGCATAGACAACAACAATGTATCTGCACCAACGTTTCAGTCCCAACCTGCCTTGTGTCCGCAAAAGACAGAGAAAACTTCCGGTAAATGTACTGACAACTCGGAAATATCCCTGGAGCTTCCCAACGGGATTAAAATGAAATTTAAGGGCACGGGTGGCTGTAAAGCCGCTTTGAGCCTGCTCACTAAACTGTGTGGAACATGTTTTGCCTGAACGACTCCACGCGTTACTTTTTATGCCCCGGCAGTACCGACATGCGTAAGGGCATGTTCAGCTTGAGCGGTCTGATCCGGGAAAAAATGAACGGGGATGTCCGGAATGGAGATGTGTACATTTTTATCAACAGGCTGAAAAACCGTATAAAGCTTCTGCACGCAGAAACGGGAGGTCTGGTGATGTACGAGAAACTGCTTGAGGAAGGAACTTTTAAAATCCCCGCTTATGATCCTGAAACCCACTCGTACCCCATGACATGGAGTGATCTTGTCATCATGGTGGAAGGCATCAACGAGGACAAACGAAAGGGAAGGCAAAGACGGCTCTCCGATCAGAAAAGACACTGGCAAATATCTGTAAACAAATAGCTTGCCGGCTTGCTTTTCCGGTTGTTTTTCACTACCTTTATACAATCAAACAGGATATTGAATGACAACGAAAGAAGATATGCCGAAGCGGGTGACGGACCCCATGCTGGAACAGCTTGCCTTGCTGATGGAGACAAACCGGAAGCAAAGTGAGATCATCGAGTCCCAGGCCAAGACCATAGAGGAGCTCCGTGCCACGATAGTTGAACTGAACGCTTCCCTTGCATGGTTGAAAAGGAAAGTGTTCGGGAAGATGAGTGAGAAATGCAATCCTATAAACAACGGGGACCCCATGCTCCCTTTTGATTACGGCGACTTGGGACAGATAGAGGCGGAAATCGAAGCGGCCAGAAACAAGGCGGCGCAGATTATCACCCCCAAACCCCAAGTCGCCGGTAAAACTCCACGCCGCAACCGGATCATCATGGACGACCTTCCGGTCGTGACGGTTGTCATCGAGCCGGAAGACCTCGACCTTGGCAAATACGTCAAGATAGGCGAGGAACACACCAGAACCCTTGAGATGAAACCCGGGTATCTCTATGTAAAAGACACGGTACGCCCCACGTATGCAATCAAAGACGAAACGGAGGCAGTTGAAAACGGGAAGCGGATGGTAGTTACCGCTCCTTTGCCGTTGATGCCCATATATAAAGGTATGCCCGGGGCTTCCATGCTCGCGGAGATACTTTTACAGAAATACGAGTATCACGTTCCGTTTTACCGGCAGGTCAAGCAACCGGAACACCTGGGAGTGAAACTGTCGAGAAACACGTTGAATGGCTGGTTCAAGCCGGTCTGTGAACTTTTAAGACCTCTTTACCTTGAACTCAAAAAGAAAGTCCTCTCCTCTGACTACATACAGGTGGATGAAACCACTCTCCCGGTCATAGACCATGACAGGCATAAGGCGGCAAAGGAGTATATCTGGATAGTACGAGCGGCGGTGCCGCGCCTGCTCTTCTTCCATTATGCCAACGGATCGCGTTCTCAAAAGGTGGCGGTCGATCTTTTGAAAACGTTCAAAGGATACCTCCAGTGTGACGGCTACTCCGCTTATGACGCTTTTGAGAACCGGAAGGACGTGCGCCTGTGCGGATGTCTCGCACATATCAGACGCCACATAGAGTCATGCAGGGAAGAGAACCGGGAATATGCCATGCAAGGACTTAAATTTATACAAGATCTGTATAACGTGGAGTATATGGCTGATGAGCGGCAACTCTCCTATGAGGAACGTGCAGCGCTACGGCAACGTCTGGCCGGTCCGCTACTTGACGCCTTCGAGCTCTGGCTTCAAAACACATACCCCAAAGTGCTTAAGCGCAGTCTGATGGGGAAGGCTATAGCCTACGCTTATCCTCTCATACCAAGAATGAGGCATTATCTGTACGATGGAAGAATTTTTATAGATAACAACAGGGCGGAGAACGCACTTAGACCTATGGTTTTGACCAGAAAGAATATGCTGTTCTGTGGAAATCAGCAAGCGGCTGAAAACACGGCTGTCATCTGCTCGTTACTCGGTTCCTGTAAGGAATGTGGAGTCAATCCACGTGAGTGGCTGAATGATGTAATCAGCAAACTTCCCTATTATCTTACTCCCAAGTCAGAGAAAAAACTCACCGAGCTCCTTCCTGACAGATGGGGTGGATACCGACAAAGCCACGACACTCTCCCGACAGTCACGGGAATGTCTATGGACAATCCCAGGACTGTCCATAGACAAACTGTACACGCAACCTGAAACTCTGACGAACCGATAAGTCTTACCACTGCACATATACATAACTCAAGCAGAGTGATTTCTCTTGGGAAAAATCAAATGTACAAGATGTATTTGCTCAACCGCTTACGTTCTTCTATACGTTCATAAAGGAAGCTGTCCGAAATAATTCAGCAGTGCATAATAACAGTCGCAGAAGAACTCACAGGAGCGTTTCTCGTTTTGGTACGAGAGGTTCGACTTGGAGGGAGCACATGGGATGCCCAAGTGGTTCAAGTTGCCGTTGGCTGAATGCAGGCCGTTGCTGATTTCACGCAATGGCACGTAGTCGACGAACTGGCAGAATATCATGCTTACAAGTGGCTCAAGAAAAGACTGGAACGACTTTCACCATCTGCTGTTCTTTAAGTTAATTGCAACAAGTTCAAATCATCAGTAACCAATCCATCCAATACATGTTGAATTTTATCAGATATGGCCTTATCTATGCCATACGTGACGCACAATGATTGAAATTTGCTTACAGCATCGAACACCTGTAATATCTTCTTTTCAGGATTTTCCACAAAATCCTCGGCGAAATTGACAAAATCACTTGTGGTCAAGGCCGATCTCTTGCCCATCACACCCATAGAATGAATATGTGCAGAAGAATTTTCCCATGTATTTGCCGTGAACATTACATCATATGCAGGTGATAAACGCCACCTCCCTGTCTTATCCATGATAAACGATATGTTCTTATTATAGTCATCAGATATACCTGCGACATAATTAAATACCATTCTGATAAATATCTGATCTTTGTCTTCCTGGGGAAGTTTCAGAGTCTCTGCCAGCCAACATAGCTTCATATAATCATCTGCACCTGGCATAATGGCCGCAAGGGGCTGGCTAAGAATCTTGTCTCCATCCTTGCGATCAAATCTTTCCGTTACGAAATGATTTCTTCCATCAATCTCTTTCAGAAAGCATGACACCATGTTGATTCCTGCCGCCTTTGCCATTTCGCTATATACCATTTCTATCTCTGTGGTAGGAGAGTCATCTGCTTCTTTAAATTTTATGATATACTGCTTAAAATTTTCAGGCAAATCCTCCTGACCGGAACGGAACTCTTCCGTTTCGAGGTTATAGGCAACCACCGCCTTCGGGCGCATGCCACCGGCAGAAGTTCCGAGATATATTAACTTCTTCATCGTGAGGCTATCCTCCGGTGATATGACAGCAGCATCTCGATCATTATATATTTTAGAAGCCAAAGTTGCCAATGATGACATGTTTACTGATTCATGGATGGCATCATCATTAAATTCCGGTTCAAATTCCAATGCTCCCATAGCCCTCTTGCCAATATAAGAGAGCTTCAATAGGGGCAATGATTCCGTAACCTTTATATTGTTATCCGTGAGCCATTGGTCAAATAGGGAAGCCCCCCATTTGTCAGGAAGCGCATCTGCAAGAAATTCCGGAAGCCCTTGATATAATTTATCTTTATTCCCATAGAAAGACGCAAACAAAGGGGTTCTCTTAGGATGTGTGGAAGGACATATATCATAATCTTGTTTCCTATACTCATCCGTAAATTGGAATACAGAACAATGCTTTTCAAAGTCCCAATTCAATTTGCCAATACAAGTTCCCCACAGATATACATTCACTATAATTGGCTCTTTCTTCATACCATCTTACGTTTACTGTTAATTCTTTGTATTTTCTTACCTGCCTCAAATCCGCAACTAAGCCCTTCAACGTCCTTCTTGCGTGTACACGTCCTCTCATTACTGAATTATCAGATAAATTGAGGCAGAAACACCCACTTCTGCCTACAACATCCCCTTACCCCACAATGCGACTTGAGACAATACGCAGTATCATACCCATAAGTTGTAGGCGTTATCCAAAATCAGTCTGAAAAATATCTGCGTAAGCATTGTTACAGGTATAGATATTCAGCACATACCGCCTTGATGTCCTGATCCACTTGGCTGGTACAGAGATAAACCTGAAGACAAACGCTTTTATGCGACTTGTTGCATTGAGTCCGAACCTCTTTACGTCAAGTCTTTGGATAATGGCCTTGTAGAAGTTACGGATAAGTGCTGTAAGAAGAAGGAACACAGTGTTCTCGGCCATGAAGGATTTGGGCAATCTGTCCCACCCGAAACCATTGTTCATATCATCAAAGATACGTTCCTTTCCTCCACGAAGGTTATAGAACTCGACAATTTCTCTTACGGAAGATTCATAGTCGTTAGTCAGGATACAACGGTATGTGTATTCTCCTTCCCAAAGATCCTGCACACCATCCATCCGTTTCTGTCTTTGAATCACAAGTCGGTATGCTTTACCCTTCCACTTCTCAACAAGGATAGAGTTCAATTCAAACTCAATGCCATTGATTTCCTCAGTCTTCCAGCCTCTGAGAGCAAATATGTCATTGTAGAGCGAACTGCAGCGGTTAGTGCGGATATAGAAGGACTTGCAGTGTTTCTCTATTTCCTCCACGATTTCCTCGGAACATGATCCGCAATCAGCTCTGAAACGATTGATAGTGAGCCTGTTCTGTTCAAATCTCTCAAAGAACCTCTTCAGCGTGTCCTTCTGATGAAAACGAAGGTTTTCGTTAAGCCAGATGAGCAGAGCTAAGTTTACTTAAGCTCTGCCATGGCGAGAAAACGTGCCATGAAATGGAACTTTTGTGTTACCATCGCTATTCTCAATGCCAACAATCAAGTCACCAATAACCGCCACGCCAGGGCGATAACCAGAGAACTTCTTGTATGTAGGCTTTGCATCATACTTCTCACCCTCTTTCAGTTGGTCAGATGCAAACATACAATTGAGCAGTAAAGTATTGAGAGTGTCAGCCGTGTTGAAATCGTAGTTCTTACCCGTATCTGATGTGTATGAGATGTTTTCTTGCGTCAGTTCCTTTATCGCTCTGAGGATAGTATCAGAACTACAAGTATGAAGTGTCGGATGAAGCGAGAGATGGTTCATCAAATGAGTAGTGACATCCTCAATACATGAGCCACCACAGAAGTAGATACTCATGAGAGAACGGATGATTTCGCTGTACTGATAACCTAACGATCTACACCTTAGACCGAGGGTTGAGTCGATTACAGATGACAATGTGGAGTCAAATTGCTCATCAGGTAGGGCGGAAGGATTTCGAGGAATTTGGACGACGCATAGGGTTGGGCAATAAATTGATAAAGCGTGAGCTTGATGAGTTTGTCAAAGAGAAACCATTGGTGCAAGTATTGATAGACCGTTCCTTTTTATCGGAAGAACTGAAAAAGTAATATAGGATGTCTATGGGGTACAGGTGTAAGATGCTTTCTTTCTGATGAAGGGCGGATAAAGCATTCTTCAGGAAAGTACTTCTCCTTTTCCCATACCGGTCATACCGTTAAAACTGATTGATAATTATGACGCGTATGTTGGCCGGTATGCCTATCTTTGTGGCAATGAAAACAGAGAAAGGATTGATTTTGTAAGTATTATCATGGCAAAAGAACTGATTCGTGTCCCTAGGGTGCTTGGGGAAAGCTATAATTCCGTGCTGATTGAACGGTTGTATGAGGCAGGTGGAAATGTCATGCTCGATCTGATCATATACCTGGGCAGCTATCACCTCAAAGACTTGTTCGGGACTTCCTGGTTCTCCGTAGAAGACTTCTGCCGTAAGATGGGGTATGACCGTACCAACTTGCAGCGCAAGCTGGATAGCCGGCAGCTCGCGGCCATGTTCGGAAAGAATATGCAGCCGGAATATGTATGTACCGACACGGCAGGACAGAGAATCAGCCATCCTATCGAGACGGTTTTTGAGGCGGCTCTCTATAAACTGGGATTGGAGAACCTCTGCTATCCGACCATTGGCGAGGATGGCCGTACATCCTATAATTTCGTGCAGATCTTGAAACGTTTCGACATAATGACCGATTTCAAGACGAAGAAGTCAACGAAAAGGCTGTACTCGGCAGTGGTAAGCCCGGAGATAAAGAATTTCATGTTCTCGCTCTATAACCTCTTGGAACTTCAGGATTACCGTAGCCTGCCCAGCCGTTACCGCTATTTCTATCTGGAACTTTCCAAGATGGTTTACCTGATCAAGTATAAGACCACCAAGAATGAGGCTCCTTTTTATGTGCTGACAGTCGATCAGCTGGCTAAAAAGCTCGGCATAGAGATTGCCGAACCCAAAGACCGGAAAAAGAAGGTCGCCTCGATACTGAAAAAGATGAATACTTACCTGAAATATACCAATTTCAATTTCTCTTTTGTGAAAGGCGATCATGAGAGATGGGCATATACCGTGTTGTTCTCGTTTCCTAGGCATACGCTGCACTATTTTGATGAAGGACAATATGCTGTCGTGGTGAAGAAATTCTATAAGAACCTGCTTGGGCTGTATGTCGAGATTGCCTACCCGGACACGGATATGGCTGTCAGGAGGAAGAAGATCAAAGAGGTGGAGGAAGATGCCGGACTGTATAAAGAGTTCCTTTTATGGGCAAACTCCCCGGAAAGCGTAGAAAAGAAAAAACAGATATATATCAGTGATTTCGTGGCTGTATTCGGCAGGTTTCCGGAAGGATGGGCACAGGAAGAGTTGGAGAGTGCCAATGGAACGGAAGTTGCTCCTGCTCCTGAAGAGTTCATATCTCCGGAGACGGACGGGGCGGTGAACATGGACGATCCAGCTGTGTAGAACCGTCCACGTTTCACGGTTTTTTATAGAATTAGTTGTGTAGAAGTGTCCCTATTGGGGTGATTAGATGTGTGGAGTCATCCGCTTTGCCTGTTTTAGTTGTGTAGAAGTGTCCCGTTTGTTGCTTCTAGTTGTGTAGAACCGTCCACTCCTTTTGCTTTAGTTGTGTAAAAGCGTCCGGTTTCACTTGTCAGCTGTGTAAAACCGTCCACCCGTTAATGAAGGGAATAGGTAATCCCTGTTTTTTTTATATGTCGGTATATCAGTGAAATAAAAGAGAGAAATTTTTAAATAAAAGGTATCGGCTGTGTAAAACCATCCACCAAAATACATAATAAAGACCTAAACTCCTAACCCCTTTAAATATCCCCAAAGCGATAACATAGAAATGACTGGGAAAATAAATTTTCCCTTCACATGCCCTATACGTACTTTCGGAAAAAGATTTTTCGGAAGTATGTGTTGATTTTCACGTTTTTTTATATGATTGGAAGGCGGTTCTGTTCATCTTCTGTATCCGAATTAGTTTTTCAGGGCGTTCCCTTCTGACCGGGCTATTCGTTGCAAGTCCTCGTTACCCTCCAGGCTTTTCCCTGCTATCCCTAACGCTCTACGCTCCGGCTATGCCGGAAGAGAGGTATGATGATTTTTTCCTGAACTGATAGGAACATTGCGAAGGTAGGCGTGGCCGGAACGCCCGATATTGAAAAGCCAAATCTCCATCCTCCCATTCCGGGAGGTAGTATTTACCAGTTCAATCCCGTTCTGATCCGTCTTTCCCGCTTTCTCTTCAATGCACTGTTCCCAATCAGTTGAGGAAAAATTTATGGTTGGGGCGACAAGCGATGTTTGCGAGTATTAATCTTTTAATTTTTGGCAGTATGAAAACGAAGAGAACCGTATTTGAAGTGAATGACGTTTATCGGGTGATGGAAAACAGCGAGTTGATTTATACCTTGACGAACAGTGAGAAACTGAAACGTGAAGAATATAAGTATGAACAGATGGAAATAGAAGGATTGTGCTTGTCTGATGTACTGGAAACACTAACACCCAGCCGTAAAAAAGTCGCTTATGCGGCGATTGAGCTATATAAACGGCTGAAAGAAGGGCAAGTTGAAAGTCCTGCGCTTTTATCCAGCAATAATGTTTATAAAATGATGCATCCTGTTTTGTGCGATATAGCTACTGAAGAGATGTGGGTGCTGTTGCTGAACAGTTCGTCCAAACTCATCCGTAAAGTCCGTATCTCATGCGGCGGGATAAATACCGCCCCTGTGGATATACGGGTTATCATGAAGCAGGCATTGTATTATAACGCCGTATCTTTTATCATGGTACATAACCACCCATCAGGAGCACGCAAGCCCAGCAGTGCGGATGACCGCTTGACGGAAGCAGTTAAAAAAGCCGCTGAAACATTAGACATCCGTTTGGTTGACCATGTGATTGTGGCAGGCAATAACTATTATAGCTATGCGGACGAGGGAAGATTGCAAAATAGGTAAGGTGGACGGGAGAAATCCCGTCTGCCCGGGATTTCGGCTTCGGGGTTCTTTTTTGGCAGTCACCCCAAAAAAGAACCAAAAAAATGCTTCCCGGACTATCGGATGCGACATCGTAAAATACGCAAAGACGTGGCTTTTCAGAATAAATACATATCTTCGCGCCAAAGGTGATCGGAATGAATGTATTTTCTACTTTTGATACAGGCGTTATGGTGGCTCTCTTACTGGGCATTGAGTTTCTTAGAAGTGATATCCGAACGATTCTCTATTGTAAAAGGAATGATCCCAGGATTCTTAAGAGTTGCTTATATACGCTGCTTATATTATTGACCAGCCTTTATTCTATTGTGGCCGGAGCCATGCTTCATCCGGAACCCGTACCTGTTTATGAGTTGATACCCGGTTTTCAATATGGGGTTTATGGCTTTTCTTTTTCGTTTATATTGCTCGCTGTTGCATGTCTTTATCGTAAAACATTACCTTTTGTCCTTTTGGGCTACGCTATGATATATGTGATCGGTGTATTGATACCACTACTTAGGTATGTAGTGTCTATGATGGATTATTTCACTCGCACAAGGGTATAGCAGGTTAATTTCTTGATTGTATCGGATTGCCCTTTCTGTGGGCTGCCTCCCCCGGCTTCTTTCCTCCGATCCGAGTCCGGCTTTTTGCTCGGCAAAGGTTTCGGGATTCCGCAAATGGCAAGTTACGGCCATGCGCCTTTACTGTATGGAAAATAACGATGAAGAAGTGTCTTCCCGACATTTTCCATAAGTGAAACTTGGCTTATTGCTTGCAATCCAGACCTTGATATGCCGAAAAAAGGCTCAGAACTCAGATGGGGAATGACATCAAAAAAAAGGTCGGCTGACCAAAGACCTTCCCGATACAAAAAATGAAAAGGTCTTGAATCTAGCTGAAGAATAAATCAGATGTTCAACTTAAATAATGCTAATATGGAAAATTTGATTACACAAATCAACAAAGAGAGATTGGTTAATAGCGACACAGCTCTTATGATGAAGGAATTATACTATTACGTGCCTTGTGAGTATTGGTATGACAAACAGGATAGGCTACGCACCGATATTGAGGGAAGGAATACCCCGATGTATATGTGCGAGTGCCCGACACTGGCAGCATGTATCCAATGGATGATACAGACTCGTGAATATACGTTTCAAACAGAACAAAACGTGGCGGTCTGGCATGTGGTTGTGAGGGCTGGAGATTATGTGTTGTATGACTCCGAAAGTAATGCGGACGCTTTTTGTTGTTTGGAAGAAGCATTGGAAAAAGCGGTACAGGAGTGCATGGAGTTATTGTATTAAAATTAAAAAAAATCAGTCCCCGTGAAGGGGACTTTCCTATAATCTTGCTGAGAGGTGGAATTGCAGACGATCTTTGAGAATCATCTTTGAAGGATGGGCAGAGGTTTATTCGTTATTTGTTATTTTTGTTCTCGGATTTCAGCGCAATTCCATTCCTTCTTAATAGGCGATATACTGTTCCGCTACTGCCTATGTTTAATATTTTCTGTATCTCCCTTACCGGCGTTCCGGATTCATAGAGTTGGATGCAGCTTTTCTGCTTGGCGATGTTGTTTTTGTTGATAAGTGTCTTTCTGCCGAATTTGACACCTTTTTCCTTGGCGATTCTTCTGCCTTCTTGGGTTCTCTCATAGATAAGGTCTCTTTCAAACTGAGCGAAAGCACCGAGAATGTTGTTCATCAGTTGGCCGATTGCGCCTTCCGTACTGATGTTGTCTTGCAGTGAGGTGAATTGGATGCCCCTATTCTTGAAATCTTCCAATAGCGTAAGGATATTCTTCAGCGAACGGCCAAGCCGGTCCAGCTTATATACGACAAGTGTGTCGCCTTCCCGGAGAAAGCTCAGGCAGGCATCCAGTTCCGGGCGGTTTTGTTGACGTCCGGTCATTTTCTCAGAGAAGATTTTCTCGCATCCGGCAGCCTTCAACGCTTCCAGTTGCATATCCAGATGTTGTTCCTTGGTGGAAACACGGGCATATCCTATTTTCATCCTGTTTTCGTATTTAAATGTGTAATGAAGGTTTTAATTCTTCACTTTTTCAAATATGAAGACATTAATTCTTCATATTCCTCACGGCTGTATTGGTTGAACCCCTTTTGCTTCATTGCCAAAAGAAGCCTTTCCAGTTCTCCGATAGTCACTACCTGTTTGCCGATAACGGTAAATTGTTCCCATTCTCCCTTTTCGTTGAGCAGGTATTCCCGGTGTGCAAAACAGTAAAGAGAACCATCGATGTCATTCCGTTTCTGCCATTGACGCAGGTGCTTCAAACTGGTGAAATCACGGGTGACAGTACGTGGAATGGGAACCAATACGTCAATTTCCATCTTGAATTTTATATTCTCTTCCGCTTCTCGCATGGGTGATTAGCTTATTTCATAATACATCAATTATCGTATGGGCAGGAAGTTCCAGTTTGGAGAAAGCAAACATTTTCTTGCCCAAATCCTTTAGCGATGCCCCAATATGATATACTTCCGTATTATCAATGATTAAGAAGCGGTCATGACTACTTTTGTAGGTTCTAGCTTCAATGGGAGGATATTGGTCATTGTGTTTGTTTAAATCAAGTTGGAGCTGTGCGTTTATTTTGTGTATAAATAGTAGCTGATACTCCACTGTTTCGTTTGCTCAACATGAGTAACACGGATTCATCTACATAGTTGTCGATAAGCACAAGTGAGCATTTGGCAGACTTTATTAAATCTGTAGCAAACTTATACGCATCGAATATCTGACCGTCAAAGAATATACCTTCCACCGGAGGCAATGAGGTGCGTACAAAGAAGTCTATCTTTGCATCATGTTCAGCAATGGTTTTCTCTATTTGGAAGAATCTATTGTTCATTCTATATTCCATGTCATTGAGCCGTTGGTTTATAGAATAACCTTTCAATAAATATTCTTTTAAAATTTTATTTGCCCATTGCCTGAATTGCGTACCTCTTACGCTTTTAACTCTGTATCCAACTGAAATTATTACGTCTAGACTAAAGAACTTGACAGGCTTATCGGAATTAGCAATGTGCAAAAAATGCACATTGCTTTTCTCTTCCAATTCCTTTTCCTTAAAAACATTATTTATATGTTTGGTAATAACGGTTCTGTCACGTTGAAAAAGTTCTGCTATCTGCGCTTGTGTGAGCCAAACGGTTTCATCTTCTAAACGTACTTCCAACCTTACAGCTTCATCCGGTTGGTATAGTATGATTTCTCCTTGCTTCTCCATTATATGTTTCGCTTTTATTATATTGTTGCAAATGTACGAAAAAGAAACGTTATAAAGTCTGTTTTTTCCGTAAGTATTACCTTAAAAATTTGTTCCCTTTTTATTTTAATAAAACAGAAACATTCTGCTGTCTTGTTGTTCATAGTTGGGGTATCAAATAACTAAAATTCAAATGGAAACATTTTAATGCACGTTTGTTTGTTAGAAGCCGGAGAAAAGGACACAAGACATGATAAGAATCATATGTCGGGGAGCGCCGTACGGCAAGGGGATACACCAGCACTCTCGACGAGTGAAGCCGTTGGCCGGGTTATCGGTGAAAATGGGAAAAAGTTAGTTTTTCTTTTGGTGTTGTTATAACTTTATCTATATTTGTATCGTGATAATCAACTTATAAAGTTATAACATTATGGTAACGAATATTATTCAGATTGGAAACAGCAAGGGGATAATACTTCCTTCCGAAGTATTGAAACAGTTGCGTTTGTCCTTGAAATCGGCTGTGAGCATTTCTTTGGACGGGAACAATATTGTGATAAAGGCACAACCACGTCAGGGATGGGCGGAAGCTGCCAAACGTGCCCATGAGAATGGGGATGATGAGTTGCTTATCCCTGATGTGTTTGAGGATGAAAAGTTTGAGGATTGGACATGGTAGAACAGTATGAAGTGTATTGGGTAGAGTTAGACCCTACCCGTGGGGGTGAAATGGCAAAGACACGGCCATGTGTAGTTGTCACTCCTTCAGATTTGAATATGTACCTTACAACAGTAGTCATTGTTCCGATAACCTCAACGATAAGAAATTATCCTTACCGGGTTCTGTGTTCTGTAGCCGGGCGTGAAGGAGAGATAGCCACTGATCAAATTCGCACGGTGGATAAAAGCCGGCTGAAAAGAAAGATTGGAGATTTGAATTTCAGTGAGATAAAAAGGTTACGTGAAGTATTTCAGCAAATGTTCTGTGAATAATGGAAAGTACGGAAAGAAAAATGCAAATAAGACATTATGAAACCAACTGACTACATCGAATGGGATAACCTGAAGGATATTCCATTCTTCCTCTGTCAAGTAGTCGAGGACAGAGAAAAACAAGATTTGGATATTTACTATTTGGGCAAACGTGTCTTGCACGATTACGACCATGTGGGGCACTATTTGCGGACTGCCGTTATCTTGTTCCGCAGGGTAAAGAGCCGCACAGCAGACTGGGTAAACCTGCGTAACCTTTGGACGCTGCGCAACTGTGTGCGTGAGAACTACAATCACGGCATAGGAATGAACGACCTTATTTTTGGGGAGAATTTCGATGGAGATAATCTCGATACGCTTACACCACTTACAAAGAAACGCTTTGATTTTTTGTGTAAGCGGATTAAGGAACTTGACCCATATGCAACTATTTAACACTCCATTGAGTGAAGGCAGGGCTTGTCTTTGTGTGCTCCCCCTTTGGGGGACGGGAGGGGGATAAGAAAAAAATACCACCGGAGATGTCGGATATCCGTCAATTCACTCCGGTGTTTTTTTTGCAACTCTCCCGTATCGCTCGGCAAGGGTTGTCTTTGTGTACGGCAAAGATAGTTTTTTTTCCGGAAGTATCTTTGTCTGTTGTGGATTTAGTAGTGTATTTGTGTCAGAATTGCGCAGCCGGGGGAATGGGGGCGAGCCCCCATACTAGATAAACTAGAAAGTTTCGTGGTAAATGCTTTTTGACTTGTTATATGTAGGTTTTTTGAATGATGTTTGGCGGTTTGGAATGAATTACCTACTTTTGGGCTGAGAAAAAACGAAAGCCCGAAGGCAGTAACCAACGGGCTTTGTATTTTAAGAATTAGCAATCGTTTGTGTTCGTTCTTGGCGGGGCGGATACCAAACGAAAGCCACATCAAAATTTCATATGTGCAAAGATAGAACAAATATAACCAACTGCAAAGAAAGTCCGTTAAAAAACGGTTCTGATAGTCTTAAAAAAAAGGCTAAAGTAAAAATCATATCCCATAATTTTACTCGAAAACTTTCGGAAAAGAATCCGGATAGTAAGCTGATGAAAGCATATATGGATGCCCATGTGTGTTCAAATGTTTATACTGTGCAGGGAGGTAAGGCGCATTCCCATTATTGTCATCGGGCTTTTTGTCCTATCTGTCAGCGTATTCAAACGGCACAAAATGTAAAGAAGTTCCTTCCGGTTATGAAGTATTTGGCTTCGGAAGGCAGAGAGTTTTATTTTGTGACGCTTACCTTGCAAAATTGTGTAACCGATGATGCAAGGGTATTGCGAGATTTCATGCGTAGATGTAACCGGATGTGGGCTGATGGTATAAGGACGAAACACAAGTTTCGTTCACTTGGTATTTCGGGGGTGATTAAGAAGGAGTGTACCTATCATGTAGTAAAAAAGGATTTGTTTTCGTTCCATTATCATTTTCATATTATTGTTGATTCATTGGAAGCTGCAAAATATGTAGTAGCCCAATGGAAGAAATTGCATGGTAGTACGGTTGCTGATGCCCGTTTTCAGAAATATAAGAAGATAGAGGATTTTGAAAATGCAGCGATAGAGGTTTTTAAGTATGCTTCAAAGGCTTCTGTCTCAAAATCGAAAGGTCGTGACGGTAAAAAAAAGATTCAGATAAATTATAAGGCTTTGGATATGATTTATACTGCCATGCATGGGATGCAGCGCATGAGTAGTTTCGGACAGTTCCGCACCATGATCGGAGATGAAGCGTTGAATGATTTTAGAGATGAGGATTTGGTTCTTAATATTGAGGGATTGAATGTTGAAGATGGTTGTTATACTTGGTATATGTCTGTGAAAGATAAGGTGGCTGATTGGTATAATATGGAAACTGGGGAGGCATTGTGTTGTTATAAGGTCACCCGGAAGGATGAACTTTTGCAGGATATTTATTTAGATGAGGATATTTTTCCTAATAGTGGGTAGTTGTTAGTTTGTTGTATTGTTTTCTTGGTATGGTGTGAGTTCTATGTATTCTCTATTCATGAAAGGATCGCCAAATTTTCCACTTCTGTCATAGAAGGAAAATTTGTTTTTAGTTAGCTCGTCTATGTCCCAGTAATGTTCTCCACCAAAATAAATGGTACTGAAACTTGGATCACCGAATGACCATTGTCCGTAGATATTGGCTTCTTTTTTATTTCCTTGTTTGTCGATTTCTATATTTGTACGGGTATATGTTCCGTTTTTATTGAATTTGTATGTACCTTGCCAGACACTGCCGTTTTCGTCTGTTGTTTTTTTACCAGCCCATGTAATATCACAAATTAATGAGATTATGCTTTCTTCTCCATGGTTGTAGTATCCTTGTTTTTCAACACATCCGGTGTTTGAAATAAGAAAAAGTGATACTGTTGAAATAAGTAAAGAGGTATGTATTATTCTATTCATAGTTAAATATTTAATATTCAATGCAAAAATAGGAGAAATTTTATATTTTTGGGCGAAACCTTTATTTATTAACTTTAAAAAAGGAGGATTTATGAAAAAAGTAATGTTTATGTTCATCAGTCTACTGACTGTTTTGGGTGTTTGTTCGTGTAATGATAATGAAGTAATAGAACCTGTGGTTAGTGATTCTGTATCTGATATGGAGGTCTTATCTCGTTTTGTTGATGTAAATGAGATTACAAATGAATACTATTTCAATGAGAATAAGAAAACGAGGGCGTTGTCTTATGTAACAGGTTCGGATTGGCAGGATTTAGAAAAAGTTAGTCCTTTGAGTATTGAGAAATATAAGAATAACCTGCAGGTTTTAAATGCTCAAGTGGCAAGTGCTATTTCAAATCCTAATACCGCTTATGTTGTTTTTTCTGTAAATGGAAAGACTTTGGTTAAAAAGGTGAAGGAGGATGCTAATTTTGATTTTTCAGTATTTAGGGATGTTGTAACGGAAACGAGGGCTGTTCTCCCTTCTTTGAGTATTAATGGAGGTTCTCAAAGCACTACCGGAGTTTTTTACGATTCCAGTCGTACTTTAAAGATGCAAGTTGATTTGAATGCTTCAATACAGAATAATTATTATTTCTTTGAAGTATTAAATCCTAATGCTAAACCAAGTCCGGATGATAATATAACGACACCTGAAAGTGTTGCTTTTAGTGGAACTGGACCGTTATGGAGTAACACTTTCACTTGGACTTCGTATTGGGATGCAAATGTACCTGGTCAAGGTTTTAAATGGGAGTTTAAAGGAAAAGGTACTACTCCTTCTTTTGGTTTTATAGCTAATTGCACCTTTAGTCGTTAAAAAATGAACGGGATTTAATTTGAATTGCACTTCTCAAAAAAGAGAAGTGCAATTCAAATTAGTGTCTTTCTATCGGTGTAGCCAGTTACCGTTATCTAAAGTCTTTTGTAGTGTATTCCAAAGTTCTTTAAGAAAGTTTTTAAAGTGGATGTTATTTAGCCAAATTGTAGTAATACCATTCTGACTTTTGGAGATATCTATTTTCACGTTTTTAACTTGGTATGATTTTCTCTTGTCTTTATCGTAAAGGTTTCCAGTGTAGTATATTTCCTTTCCAATAAGAAGTTGTCGGATATCTTTATTTTGTATTCCCATAGTTTGGAGTTCCTCTATATTTTCCTGTGCATTTTCCATTTCCGGAAAAAGGTTGGTTATGGGTTTTAGTTTGGATGCTTCTGCCTTTATCTGTCTGTCGGTTGTTTCCTGTACCCTTCGCATCTCGATGTTGTTGGTTCTTAATTGTCCTTCTAAATTTTGATTCTTGAATGAGAGGTTATAATTTTCTTTTTTGAGGGTTTCAATTTCTTTGGCTTGTCGTTTTACTTCCCCTACATTAAAGACGCTTGTAACGGCATTAAATACGGTTTTTCCGGCTTTTGCGGCAGCTTCTTTGGCTTCGTTGATGTGTATGTCGGTTTTCATGCTGTTTAGCTCTTTTTGTGCCGTACTAAGTTCCTTTTGGACTGTGGTGATTTTCTCGGTTCCGGCAGTGTATGCCCTGTTTAGTTGCTCGATGTCTTTTTGAAGTTGTTCAGCTTTCTCTGTTTCCATTTTGTTTTTGTATTGCATGGCCGACAAGTGTTTCTTGTCTGAAGAAACTCCACGTTCCATGTTGAGACACTCTGCTGTTATAGTCTGCATCTCCGCCATGTCGTGTCTGTTCAGCTTTACAGTTTTTCCTGTATGGCCGTCCGTCCAGTCAAAGATCATGTGCGCATGATAGTTCGGTTTCCATGCTTCTTCCTTTCCGTCCCATACGTTTGCGCCTTCATCCTTATGGGTGTAGATTTGGAAGGCGTGCACTCCAAAGCGTTCTTCCAGTTTTTCGGCCAAGTCTTGAAGCTGCTGGATTGTGGTTTCCTCGCTGATTACTATTACCCCTTCCCGGATTGGGGTAGCTTTCTTCTGTAATCCTTGTCCGGTGGCTTCCTTGTATTTTTCCGTTATGTCCCGATGTACTTCGGCAATGGAACATTCTACCCACTGTTCGTTGCGGTGTGTGAGTTCCGGACGGATGTAGTCGAGCTCCTTGCTTCTTAAGTTGTGACGTTCCGAGCTGCCTATATTGCAGGCTTCCACTCTGATACATGTCTTTGCCATATCTTTAGGTTTTAGGTGTGTATGTCTGTTTAGAAGATGTGGCGTGAAACGTCACATCGCACGGGGTCGAGGGGACACCCCTCGCACACAACCCCTTTAGGGGTTATAGTGTGCTATAACCTTTTGCAAAGGTAAGCCTTCTGGACGGGATTTGCAAGCGCTCTGCCATGTGTTCCGGATGTGCTTGGGAACAGAAGCCGGACAAAAGGGAAAAGGACACAAGGCACAATAAAAAATCATCGGTCGGGGAGCGCTGCACGGCAAGGGGGTGCACCAACACTCCCGACGAGTGCAGCCATTGACAGGGTTCTCGGTGAAAATGGAAAAAAGTTGTTTTTCCTTTTGTTATTGTTATAACTTTACATATATTTGTATCGTGATAATCAATTATAAAGTTATAACATTATGGTAACGAATATTATTCAGATTGGAAACAGCAAGGGGATAATACTTCCTTCCGAAGTATTGAAACAGTTGCGTTTGTCCTTGAAATCGGCTGTGAGCATTTCTTTGGACGGGAACAATATTGTGATAAAGGCACAACCACGTCAGGGATGGGCGGAAGCTGCCAAACGTGCCCATGAGAATGGGGATGATGAGTTGCTTATCCCTGATGTGTTTGAGGATGAAAAGTTTGAGGATTGGACATGGTAGAACAGTATGAAGTGTATTGGGTAGAGTTAGACCCTACCCGTGGGGGTGAAATGGCAAAGACACGGCCATGTGTTGTTGTAACTCCTTCAGATTTGAATATGTACCTTACAATAGTAGTCATTGCTCCGATAACCTCCACCATAAGGAACTATCCTTACCGGGTTCTGTGTTCTGTAGCCGGGCGTGATGGGGAGATAGCCACGGATCAGATTCGCACGGTGGACAAAAGCCGGCTGAAAAGAAAGATTGGAGATTTGAATTTCAGTGAGATAAAAAGACTGAAGGAAGTGTTTCATCAAATGTTCTGTGAATAATGGAAAGTGTGCAAATAACAGGTTATGTAGCGTATTCAAAAAAGATATTATGAAGCCAACTACTTATATTAATTGGGACGGTCTGAAAGACATTCCATTCTTCTACTGCGATACAAAGGAAGATGAAGAAAACAAGGATTTCGACATCTATTACCAGGGCAAGCTGGTGTTGCATGACTACAACCATTGCGGACACTACCTTTACACTGCTGCGCTGCTGTTCAGTAAAATCAGAAACATTACAGCCGACTGGGTGAACCTGCATAACCTTTGGATTCTGCGTGATTGCGTGCGCGAGAATTACAATCACGGCATAGGAGTGGACGACCTTATTTTCGGAGAGAATTTCGATGGCAAGAACCTCGATACACTCACACCGCTTACCAAGAAACGCTTTGATTATTTGTGTAAGCGGATTAAGGAACTTGACCCATACGCAACAATTTAACACTTCATTGGGCGAAGGCAGGGCTTGCTGCGGATGCCAGACTTTAAATAATCCATTGGATTAATTATCTTTGCACGCTAATTTTCAAATTATAAAGAAATGACTAAATCGGAAATCGTAAAGGAAATATCTGCCAGAACCGGCATCGACGGCAAAGCGGTGCTTGCTGTTGTGGAAGGATTCATGAACGAGGTAAAGACTTCGTTGGGCAAGGAGGAAAATGTCTATCTTCGTGGATTCGGTAGTTTCATAGTGAAGAAGAGAGCGCAAAAGACAGCCCGGAATATCTCTAAGAATACTACTATGATTATTCCGGCTCATAACATACCGGCATTTAAACCGTCTGACGAATTTTTGACAATGGTAAAAATGGGTAAACAATGAAAGATCAGTTACGATTATTGAGAGACTGTATCAATAATGATCGTCCGGCAGTTGTCTTTCAGGGAGACGATTTTTGCGCTCCTGAGATTTTGGAAGCAGCAAAAGAAATTTATCGTAAACATGGTTGTTCCGAAGAATTTCTTTTTGACTGGCAGCTGCTTATCAATGAGGTGAAGGCTTACCAGTTAGAAAGTCCGGCAACTGTCAAATTGCCGAAACTCTCCCCAACAGAAACGGAACTGGTGCGGGAAGAGATGACTAAACGCTAAAAAATATTCTCGTTTAATACGCACCTTTTATTCTTCAGGCAGCGTATTGAACGGGATGGGATTAAAATGTTGGCGAACCTGCTTTTTTCGAAAGTTCCTGCCAATAGTTGAAGTCACCCGGTGAAAGATGCTCTTGCATCCAGTCACGCATACCAATATCGTTTCTTTCGTTCACATATCTCGTAAACGGAATCATTGTCTTACATGCTTCAAATCCGAGCATTCTCATATGGCGTGAAATATTGGGAGGAAGATCTTCCAACCACTCTTTATAATACATTATCAATCTGTTTTCTTGGATTGGAACCGCTTGTTGGTGGTAAATATAGCTGGCGTTTCCGATTCTAATATCTCTGGCCTTATTTTCCCGTTCTTCTTCAGGTAGCCGACTTAAATATTCAGCTTGCGCTATTCTGCATTTGGAGTTTGGATGTTCCATGGTATCTTATATAATTAAGACTCTTCAATGATACGGTTCATCAAATCACATATTTTTTGGCAGCTATGACGGTCTGCGCAAGCAGGATAGGGGCATTCCTCAAAGGATGCCTGATTATCCGTAACTATGAAACCTCCGGAACGACATACATAACTTACCGGATGAAAATAAATATCTTCCTTTTTCGGTCTATAAGTACATAGTCTTATAAGGCTGTTCAGCTCTTTGCAAATTTGCTCACATTTTTCTTTGGGATAATGTGGCAAATCACTGAATGCTTCGTAGGGGACAAAGGCAAATGCTTTGTCATCCCACATGACAGGTGTGTAATTCTGTACCATTTGTTATTTGGAATAAGGATGGCTGGCAGATTCCGTATTTCTGTATCAGTTAGGTAATCCGTCACTATTTAAGTGCGCCTGGGCAAACTCCCGGAGGTTCGTTTCGGCAATGCACTTTTCATAAATCTCATCCAATACTTCTTGCATATTTTCTACTTTATTGAATTTTAAGGGGCTGCCGTTTGTTGCGGCTTGCCTTTCCAGTTGTTCGATGATACTGGGAAATATCCCACGCAATAAACCGACGGTAGCTACGGCTGTAGCTGGTTCTACCTCTATTGTAATCTTTTTCTTTTCCATATCGTTGTATTATGTTATCAAAAGTAATAATTATTAGGATATTGGTAAGCATTTCTTCTGAAAAACTTTTTAAAGATATTGTTTTAAGATGGCATACTGTGTTTTTGCGTTCACGCAGTATTCTTTCCCACCCTCCCCTTCATCGGAATGGCTGTTCTCATTCCCGGCTTTCCCGTAGTCATCCGCTATGCGGCTGATTATGGGTAAACCAGAAAAGAGAAGTTCC